>Ga0182736_1000023_pt1 | contig 361960 bp, 346 predicted proteins | sample eDN5th30CKraftBY_FD_128882 | JGI IMG/M metagenome (GOLD analysis project Ga0182736, IMG submission 128882) | Enriched backyard soil microbial communities from Emeryville, California, USA - eDNA 5th pass 30_C Kraft BY (version 2) (version 2) | ecosystem: Environmental > Terrestrial > Soil >...
ACTGTGTCTCAAGGCACGGGAGAGTAGGTCGCCGCCAAGTCTAGTAAACCTGCAAAATCCTTCTCAAAACAAAATAAACACAAAAGCCCCGCCCAAAAAGCGGGGCTTTTTTGTGTGAAAAAATGTAAAAAAACTTGCTTTGGCGCAGCCGAATATGTGGTTCCGTTGTGGAAATGCTCCTGGCTTGATCCGCTTTCTTAAGCTTGTCTTAACTGCTAAGGCAGCCTTGCCATCATGGCGTCCTAAATTGGACGTGATCGTCGGGCACAGACACCTTTCCTTTCTTTATAGCCAAAGCACAAAATCACGATGAAACTGTCGCGTCGTCATGTTCTCGGCTCGATGGGCGCCTTTGCCCTGAGTGGGGGCTTGTTTCCCACGCAGGCAAGCGCTGTATCGCTTATGGACCCGTTCAATCTGTCCACCGCCATGGATGCGGGAGTGGTCAAGATTGGCGATGGGATTGCCTATGCTGGCGGGCCGCGCGGCAAGCTCGACGTCTATGTGCAGCAGAACCCGCGCGGCAATGCGCCGGTGATCATGTTCATTTATGGCGGCGGATGGAAGCTGGGGGAACGATGGGAGTACGAATTCGTGGGCCGCGCATTGGCCGCTCGCGGGTTCGTCACCGTCATCCCCGACTATCGTCTGGTGCCCGATGTCGCTTACCCGGGCTTTCTCTATGATGGGGCCGTGGCGGCCAAGTGGATCGAGGATAATATCACCACGTTTGGCGGTAATCCGGACAAGCTGTTCCTCGCCGGCCACTCGGCGGGCGCTTACAATGCGGTGATGTTGGGGCTCGATCCGGCGTTCTTTCGCGAAGCGGGCACCAATTTGAAAATCCGCGGCATTGCCGGTCTTGCGGGCCCGTACGATTTCTATCCGTTTGAATATAACGAAGTGCGGGACGCGTTTGGGAACGCGCCCAATCCCGAGGGCACGCAGCCGGTGCGGCTGGTGAGCGATCAGTCGCCGCCGATGTTTCTGGCTTCGGGCCTGAATGATCCGATCGTGCGCCCGGTCAACACCACAACCTTGGCCGGAAAACTGCGGGAATACAGCGTGCCTGTGGACGAGCGCTATTATGAAGGCATCGGGCACATGGAAATTGTCACCTCGCTGGGGGCGATGCTGCGCTGGCGTGCTCCGGTGCTTGATGATGTGGTCAATTTCTTTTCCAGTCTGGGCGCCCTCGACGCCTGAAGACCGGAGGGCTCCCTACCCGCGGGGACGCGTACGGAGCCCGATCAGCGTGGCGGCCACGACACCGAGCGCGACGATGCCGATGATGATGGTGGCGAGCGCATTGACGTCCGGAGACACCCCCAGGCGGATTTTCGAAAAGATCACCATCGGCAGGGTGGAGGCACCCGGCCCCGAAACGAAGCTGGCGATGACCAGATCATCGAGCGATAGCGTGAAAGCCAGCAGCCAGCCAGAGATCAGCGCAGGCGAAATGATCGGCAGGGTGATATCGAAAAACACCCGTAGCGGTGTTGCGCCCAGATCCATGGCTGCTTCATCAAGTGAGCGATCCATATCCGACAGACGGGCCCGTACCAGCACGGTCACATAGGCCAGACAGAAGGTGGAGTGGGCGATGGTGATGGTGACAAACCCTCGTCCGGCGGGCCAGCCGAGCATGGCTTCCATCGAAACGAACAGCAGCAACAGCGACAAGCCGGTGATGACATCGGGCATGACCATGGGCGCTGCGGCCATGCCGGTCAGCGCCGTCTTGCCTCGGAACGAGCCCAGGCGCGACAGGGCGATACCGGCCAAGGTGCCCAATACGGTGGCTATCGTGGCGCTGGTTGCGGCGATCTGCAGGCTCAGGATGGCGGCGGCCACCACCTGTGAATCCTGGAACAGCGCCGCATACCAACGGGTGGAAAACCCGGTCCAGACCGTTACCAGCCGACTTTCGTTGAAAGAGAAGACGACGAGCGAGATAATCGGGGCGTAGAGAAACGCAAAGCCAAACGTCGCAAGGGTCGGGATGAACAGGCCACGCCTCATTTTTCGGCCTCCACGACGGCGTTCTGGGCGTAGCTGAGCAGCATGATGGGCACCAGAAGGATCACCAGCATGACGATGGCCACAGCGGAGGCCACCGGCCAATCGCGATTGGCGAAGAACTCATCCCAGAGCACACGGCCGATCATCAGTGTGTCGGCACCACCGAGCAGCGACGGAATGACGAATTCGCCAATGGCCGGGATGAAGACCAGCATCGATCCCGCGATCAGGCCTGGCATGGAGAGCGGCAGCACCACCGTGAGAAAGATCATGAACGGGCGCGCGCCGAGATCGGCGGAGGCCTCGATCAGGCTCTGATCAAGTTTGACGAGCGTGGTGTAGAGCGGCAGCACCATGAAGGGCAGGTAGGTATAGACGATGCCGACAAACACGGCCCCTTCGGTCTGGAGCATGGTGAGCGGCTGATCTGTAATGCCCAAAGCCATGAGCACGTTGTTGATGATGCCGTTGCGGCCCAGAAACCCCATCCAGGCGTAAACCCGCAGCAGGAACGAGGTCCAGAACGGCAGGATGACCAGCATCAGCAACAGGTTGCGGTATTTCTCATCGGCGCGGGCGATGAACCAGGCCATGGGAAAAGCGATCAGCAGGGCGATAAGCGTGGAGATCGCCGCGATGCGCACGGAGTTGATATAGGCGTTGGCGTAAAGGCTGTCGCGCAAGAGGAACAGGAAGTTCGAAAATTGCAGCGTGATCGACAGCGACTCATCACTGCCCCAGACGAACATCGGCAGATAGGGCGGTTGGCCCAGCGCAAAGGCGCTGAGGGCAATCTTGAAGACCACCAGCAGCGGGACGAGGAAAAAGACCGCCAGCCACAGTGTAGGCGCCAGAATGACGGCGGTGCGACCGGAAATGCCCAGCCGGTTGAGGCCTGCGGTGACAAAGCTCCACGCCCGGCGGGGCACGGTGACATGCCGACCGGTGCTCATGACACCAGCACCGCCCCGGCGTCGGGCGCCCAGGACACATAGACGTGCTCGTCCCAGCTGATCGCCTGCTCGTCATACCGGGTCAGGTTGGTCTGGGTGACCTGAATGCGCTTGCCGCTGTCGAGTACGATGCGGAAGACGCTCATGTCGCCTAGATAGGCGATGTCTTCGACCAGACCGCGGGTGATGTTGGCGTCGCCGTGCGGACGCTCGCGGCTCAGCACCATCTTTTCGGGGCGGACAGCATACCACAGGGTCTGCTCAGGGGCGCAGTCGACACCGTGACTGACATAGATATCGGTGCCTGCTTCGGCGGACGAATCCATGCGCATGTGATCGTCGGCGTCCTCGGTGACGACACCTTCGAACATATTGACCGACCCCACGAACCCGGCGACGAAGCGCGAATTGGGGAATTCGTAGATTTCCTGCGGCTCGCCGATCTGGGCGATCTTGCCGTCATTCATCACGCCGATGCGGGTGGAGAGCGTCATGGCCTCCTCCTGATCGTGGGTAACGACGATGAAGGTGACGCCGAGGGTTTCCTGGATCTTGACCAGTTCGTACTGGGTGTCTTCGCGCAGTTTTTTATCAAGCGCGCCAAGGGGTTCGTCGAGCAGCAGCAGTTTGGGGCGGCGCGCCAGCGAGCGCGCGAGGGCAACGCGCTGGCGTTGACCGCCCGAGAGCTGATGCGGCTTGCGGCGCGCGAATCGTTCGAGGCGCACGAGCTTGAGCAGTTCCTCCACCCGGTCGGAAATTTCCGAGCGGGCTATGCCCTGGCGCTTGAGGCCATAGGCGATGTTGCGCTCAACCGTCATATGCGGAAACAGCGCATAGGACTGGAACATCATGTTGACGGGCCGGTCATAGGGGGGAACATTGGTCATGCTCTGGCCATCGATTTCGATGGTGCCGGACGTCGCGGTTTCAAAACCGGCGAGCATACGCAGCAGCGTTGACTTGCCAGACCCCGAGCCGCCCAGCAGGCAGAACAGCTCGCCCTTATAGACATCGAGCGAGACGTCATCGACGGCATAGACATCGCCAAACGTCTTGGTGACGTTGCGAATCCGCACGAAAGGCGTGGCGTCGGGGTCGCGCCACGGGCGCGTATCAGCGGCGATCTGAGGCTTTTTCAAGAGCGGACGTCTCCCCAACTCCCAGAGAAAGGCAGGTCGACAGGGCACCATACCGCGCCCTGTCATGCAACCATGAAGCGCTTACTGGCCGGTCTTGATCCGGGTCCAGGCGCGGGTCAGCAACCGGTCATAACCGGGCGTGCGGGCCTTGGGCGCGAACAGGTTGGCCATCACGTCCGGAGTGGGGTAAATGGCTGGATCTTCAAGGATTTCCGGATCCACGAACGCATCGGCAGCCGCATTGGGATTGGCGTACCAGACATAGTTCGTGATGTCGGCGGCGATCTGCGGTTCGAGGATGAAGTTGATGAATGCGTGGGCCGCGTCGGGGTTTGGCGCGTCGGCGGGGATGGCCATCATGTCGAACCACAGGCTCGCGCCCTCGGTGGGGATGACATAGGTGATCTCGACACCGCGGTTGGCCTCAGCCGCGCGATCGGCGGCAATGAACACGTCACCGGAGTAGCCGACCGAGAGGCAGATTTCGCCATTGGCGAGGTCGGAAATATACTGCGACGAGTGGAAATAACGGATGTAAGGCCGCACGGCGGCGTAGAGTTCCTCGACGGCGGCCAGGTCGCCAGCGTCTTCCGAGTTTGGATCAAGTCCCAGATAATTCAAGGCGATAGCGGTCATTTCCACCGGCGCATCGAGCACGGCGATGCCGCAATCGGCAAGCTGGGCGGCAGTTTCAGGATCAAACAGCAGGTCCCAGCTTTGCAGCGGGCCGTCCTCGCCCAGCCGCTCGGTGACGGCGTCGATATTGTAGCCCAGCCCGGTGGTGCCCCACATGTAGGTCACGGCATATTCGTTGCCCGGGTCATACTCCTCGACCTGTTCGGTGATGGCGGGAACGAGGTTGCCGAGGTTGGAAAGCTTTGATTTATCAAGCTTTTGGAACAGGCCAATGGGAATCTGGCGTTCGAGGAAAAAGCCCGAAGGGATGACCACGTCATAGCCCGAAGACCCGGCCAGAAGCTTGGCTTCGACGATCTCGTTGGAATCGAAAACGTCATAGTTGACGGCGATGCCGGTCTGGGCCGTGAACTTTTCCAGCGTGTCTTCGGCGATGTAATCGGACCAGTTATAGACATTGACTGTCTGGCCCTGAGCCATGGCGGACGTTGCCATGAGTGAGGCGGCAATGCTGAGGAGAAACAACGACTTGTGCATAGTGACGAGGTCCCTTTCACAACAAAAAAGAGTTGGTGACAGCATCGTGCGGCTGCTCCGGAGTCACCTCTTGGCGGCGTCAACCACACGGCACTCCCTTCGCCGCTTCACCAATCGGGGACGATGTCTCCCGATCGCTAGGCATGAAAAGGTCAGACCTGCCATTACAGGCAAGTCTGCCCCCTGAAAAGCAAAATTATGTGACGGGAGCGATCATCGGCTGAAAATTGGCAAAGAGGCAACAGCGGGCCCGATACCCCCAATCTTGCTGCAAAGATTGAGCGTAAAATGTATGGAGTTGCGGACCTTCAAGCTGCGCAATGCCATAAAGATCGGTCACAGGGTTTATCCGCATGTCCGATGCCGCTCACGGGTCGAGAAGTGTCTCGATATCGGCGAGCAGGGCTTCCAATTGCGCGGTGTCGTCAAAGCTGGAAATCCGCATAAGCATGGTCCCCTCCATGGCGAGAAAGGCGAGGCGCTCCGAACGGGTTTGGGGCGAATGACCGATCCTGTCGAGCATCGACTGGTACCAGTCTCTGGTCTCCAGTCGGCTTTCCGGATTTTGCAGATACACCATCATCAGTCCGGCCATCTTTGCGTCGGTGGTGCTGGCCGAGGACCGCATGGCGGCGATGTAGGCCCGGACGAGTTCGGTGGGGCTTTTGGGGTCCTGTTCGGCGATCAGCGCGTCGAACTGATCATTCCAGCGATCCAGAACGGCTTTGACCAATTCGTCCTTGGACGGGAACGAATATTGCACACCGCCTTTTGAAATACATGCGGCCCTGGCCAACGCATCGATAGTGAGGCCCTGCGGGCCCTCAGTGTTGACGATCTGTTCGGCCTTGCTCAGCAGCATATCGCGACTGATTTTAGGTTTTCTGCCCATAAAAAATCAAATCTCCCGTCGGTTTCGGGTTGAAATCCATACGTATGTATTTATATATCCCGCTCGACGCTAGAGCAATTCCTGTGTTGATTCATTCACAGGTGCTCCAAATCCTTTTGTCGCGTTTCGCTTGAGGCCCCTAAGGGGCCGAACCGAAAACCGGTTGTATTTTTCCTGGAAACGCCAATCCCAGAGCTAACCATGAGCGACGTCTCAGCCCAAACTAAAATCCATTCCAATCCAAAACGCTGGTGGGCCCTCATTGCCGTCATGCTGGCCTTCACACCAGTGGTCATCGACATGACCGTGTTGCATGTTGCCATACCGACGCTGACCCAGGCACTGGGCGCGACCAGCACGCAAATGTTGTGGATCATCGATATCTATCCGCTGCTGATGGCAGGCTTTCTGGTGCCGATGGGGACGCTGGCCGATCGCATCGGGCATCGCAAACTGCTGCTGGCAGGACTGGTGATCTTCGGTATTGCCTCGACGCTGGCCGCCTTTGCCCCGACGGCACCCGTATTGATCGCCGCGCGCGTGTTGCTGGCGCTGGGCGGTGCGATGATCGTTCCGTGTGTGCTCGGGATCATCCGGCGCAATTTTGAGGACGACAAGGAACGCGCCATTGCCCTTGGACTGTGGGGCACAGTGGGGGCGGCGGGGGCCGCCGTCGGACCGCTGGTAGGCGGAGTGTTGCTGGAGCATTTCTGGTGGGGCTCTGTGTTTTTGATCAACGTGCCTGTCATGCTCGTTGTTGCGCCCGCCTGTGCCCTTTTGCTGTCGCGCCAGGAGGCGACAATGCCAGGACACTGGGCAATCGGGCAGGCCCTTGTGCTGATTGTCGGCATGATTTCGGTGGTCTATGCGATCAAGGCGGGCTTTGCCGGGCAGCACCCTCTGGCGATCATCACCATGATTGCGATCTTCGGTCTGACCATGCTGGTGCTGTTTGCGCGCCAGCAATTGAATTCGCCCGATCCGATGCTCGATCTGTCGCTGTTCTCCCATCCGGCCATCATGGCGGGCATCATCATGGCGCTGGTGGCCACCGGAGCGCTGGCCGGGGTGGAGCTGACGCTGGCGCAGGAGCTGCAATATGTGATCGGGATGACGCCGCTGGAAGCGGGTATCTTCATGATCCCGATCATGGTCGCATCTGCCTTTGGCGGGCCTCTGGCAGCCGTTCTGTCCAACCGGTTCGGCCTGCGTCTGGTTGCCAGTTTCACCATGTTGATCGGCGGTGCCATGCTGGCCGTGCTTGGAGCTGCCGACTTTCACGATCCCGGTCTGCTCGTGCCCACGGCGCTGGCGCTGGCCGGGCTTGCCCTGAGCATCGGCCTGACCGCATCGTCGATTGCCATCATGGGCGCGGTGCCGGCGGAAAAGGGTGGCGCGGCGGGATCTCTGGAAGGGACCGGTTATGAACTGGGCTCGGGGCTGGGCATCACCATCTTCGGCGTGGCCATGTCCAGCGTCTATGGCAGAGCCCTGCTGGCCCCCCAAGGCATCGCCGCGGAGCCGATGGCGCAGGCCAGCCGCTCGATCGGCGATACATTCCTGGTGGCCAGCACCCTCGGTGAAGAGCAGGGCGCGGCGCTGATCGAAGCGGGCAAGCTGGCGTTCACCCAGGCGCACTTCACCCTGCTGTCCGCAGCGGCCATCACCATGGGCCTGTTAGCCGCGCTGGTGTTCGTCCTTCTGGCGCAGTATCGCCCCACCAGCGCATCAGCGCATTGAGGGCCGATAAACGCCGATGCCGCTCAGGCGATGGTGCGCGGATAGAGCCGGTGGAGCTCGTCGATGGCGGTGAGGACTTCATCTGACAAGGCGATATCGGCGGCGGCGATATCGGTGCGCAATTGCTCCATCGACGTCGCCCCGATGATGACCGAGGCCATGAACGGGCGGGTGAGGCAGAAGGCAATCGCCATCTGGCACACATCGAGCCCATGCTGTTCGGCCAGCGTCATATAGGCCCTGGTGGCGGTTTCCGACGCGGGATTGAGACGCCACATCGCCCCGAGCGCGCCGCGCGAACCGGCGGGCATCTCGCCATTGTTATATTTGCCGCTGAGCAGGCCCGCCGCCAGCGGCGAATAGGCCAGCAGCCCCACATCTTCAAAGGCCGACACTTCAGCCAGGTCGAGATCGAAATGGCGGCGCAGCAGGTTATATTCATTCTGAATGGTGGCCATGCGCGGCAGGCCGTGGCGTTCGGCCAGCGACAGATAGCGCATCAGCCCCCAGCTGGTTTCGTTCGACACCCCGATGGCGCGAATTTTTCCGGCCTTGATCTGCGCATCGAGGGTTTCGAGCACGTCGAACAGATTATCGGCGATGGCGGCGCGATCCTGACCGAAGGGATCGAACCCCCAGGCATGGGAGAAATTGTAATGAGCGCGATTGGGCCAGTGGAGCTGATAGAGATCGATATAATCGGTCGAGAGACGGCGCAGATTCTGTTCGAGCGCGGCAACGATTTCGGCTCCGGTCATCGGCCGCCCGTCGCGAATCCAGGAATTGCGCGGCCCGGTGATCTTGCTGGCCAGAACCCAATCTTCCCGCCGCCCGGTGGTTTTGAACCAGCTGCCGATGATGGTCTCGGTGGCCCCTTGCGTCTCGGCCCGGCCCGGCGTGGGATAGAGTTCGGCGGTATCGATGAAGTTGATCCCCTGATCGAGGGCGTAGTTCATCTGAGCGTGGCCTTCGGCCTCGGTGTTCTGTTCGCCCCAGGTCATGGTGCCGAGGCAGATCTGGCTGACGGAGATGCCGGTGCGGCCAAGGGTGCGCTGTTGCATGAAATATGATCCGGGATAAACTTGAGGCAGGAACGGGAAAGGGCGGGCGACAGGGCCCGCACGTTGTGTACCCGGGCCGAGGCGTGGTGACAATCCATGCGCCAACCGCGACACTTGTGCACAGGGCGTAATTAATTGGATTAATATCGCTTTGAGGGCTTTGCAAACAGCAAATCCCCCCCTATATAGGCGGCATCCGAGCGGTTCGCCCGAACCAAAAGCATCGGACAGTGTCGCGGGGTGGAGCAGCCCGGTAGCTCGTCAGGCTCATAACCTGAAGGTCGTAGGTTCAAATCCTACCCCCGCAACCAATTTTTCCCAAAGATAGAACAATGAGTTGTGCGATCTCCTGGTGGGGTCGCAAGCGCGTTGTTGCACTTCATGCCACCTCAAGATTTTTCGCCGCTGCCGGACGGGTTTGCGGTGTTTTGACGTTTGGGGGGCGGTCACCTGCAGTGGCGGCTCGATGGGCGCGGGATCGGCCCGGTAAATATATCCGCAGCCGGATCGGTAATGACGGCGACATTGACGGCTGGAGTTATCGGAACCAAGGATAGGGCCACACCAACGGTCGGCGCCAGGGCGCAGGGAGGCGGGAACCAACAATGACTGTTGAGATCGCACTGGTGCTGGGCGTCGCCCTGGTTGCCATTTTCCTGTTTGCCACCGAAAAATTGCGGATCGATGCCGTGGCCCTGCTGGTGCTTTCGGCGCTGGCCATCTTTGGCCTTGTCAGCCCGGGCGATGCGCTGAGCGGATTCAGCAATCAGGCGACGATCACGGTGGCTGCGATGTTCATTCTTGCGGCCGGGCTGCAGAACAGCGGGGCTCTATCGGGTATCGGACGCCTGCTGGGGCAGGCCAGATCGCCGCTTACATTCCTGCTCATCCTGTTTGGGGTGTTGGCGGTTATCGCGCCTTTCGTGAATAATACCGCCGTGGTCGCCGTTTTCATGCCACTGGTCATGACCGCCGCCGCGGGAATCGGAATGTCGGCCTCCAAGGCTCTGATCCCGCTTTCCTATGTTTCGCAAATGGCCGGGGTTTGTACCCTTGTGGGCACGTCGACCAACCTGCTGGTCAACGCAATGGCCCGGGATCTGGGCCATCCGGGCTTTTCCATGTTTGAATTCACCCCGCTGGGGGTGATCTGCTTTGTGGTTGGCTGTCTCTATCTGCTGACATTGGGGCGCTATCTGTTGCCCGATGCCCGCGCCACCGAACTGGCCGAGCAGTATGAATTGGGAAAATATATCACTGAGCTTCGGGTGCTGCCGGACTCCTCGCTGATCGGCGTTTCCGTGGGGGAAGCCAAGCTGGGCGAGGATTTTGGGGTTTTCGTGCTTGAACTGCTCCGTGGCGACAAAAAGGTCTGGTCGCCCCGGTCGCAGATTCTTGAAGAGGGCGATGTGCTGATTGCCCGGGGGGACTGGTCGAAACTCGATCACCTGCGCAAGGAGGCCGGGCTGGAGATCAACACGGAGTTCCAGTTCCAGACCCAGGCTTTGGAAGAGGGCACCGAGCAGGTGTTAACCGAGGTGTTGATCGCGCCGCGGTCGCGGGTGATCGGCAGTACGCTGGCCCTGCTCGATCGGCGCTGGCAACACACTGCGACGGTTTTGGCCATTCATCGGCGCGGGCAGATATTGCGCGAACAGCTCAAGGACGTGCGGCTCAATGTCGGTGACGTCCTGCTGATGCTCACCCCGGAAGCCGAGATGGCTGCATTGCGCAGCGACGCCAATGTGATCGTGCTCAGCGAACGCAATGCAGAAAAGCCTGCCGGCTGGCGGGCGCCCTTTGCCCTGGCCACCATGGTGCTGGTGATCGCCATATCCGCGATCGGCTGGGCCCCCATTGCTATCACCTCTCTGGTCGGCGCCGTGGCGATGACCCTGGCAGGGTGTTTGGACGAGGACGCGGTCTATGACGCCATCGATTGGCGCATCATCATTCTGCTGGCCGGGCTGTTGCCGCTGGGTGTCGCCATGAGCCAGAGCGGCGCGGCCGAGTTCATCGTTGCCAACACCATCGGCCTGGTGAGCGGGTTTGGTCCGCTGGTCGTGCTGGCCGTCGTCTATCTGATGGCGCTGTTGCTGACGGAGTTCATGAGCAATGCGGCGGCGGCGGTCCTGCTCACGCCGATCGGCATGTCCACGGCCAATGTGCTGGGCGTCGATGCCACGCCCTTTCTGATCGCGGTGACCTTCGCCGCTTCGACAAGCTTTGCAACGCCGGTCGGATATCAGACCAACACCATGGTCTATAGTGCCGGCGGCTACCGGTTCACCGACTTTCTCAAGGTGGGGCTGCCGCTCAATCTGATCTTCTGGGTCCTGGGGGTGATCTTCATTCCGGTCTTCTGGCCATTCTAGAGCCTTGCCAAGTCTTTTCTCTCAGTCAATTCTCGCCGGATTTTTTCGCGAAGCGATGAGCGTCGCTGCGAAGATGATGCCGGCGCCGATCCAGGTGGAAAGACCGGCGACCTGCCCGAACAGCAGGAAGGCGATCAGCGCGACGGCGGGGAGGCGGATGAAGTCGAAGGGGGCGAGAAAGGAGGCGTCGGCGTGGCTGAAGGCGCGGGTCACCAGCGCCATGTTCAGCGCGCCGCACACGCCCTGAACGATGAGCAGGCCGAAGGCGGTCCAGCTGGGTGTCGTCCACACGAGTATTGCCGGTATCAGGGCGAGCGGTACGGTGAGGATGAGGTTCCAGGCGACCAGCGTATCGGTGCTGTCGCGCTGTGACATCTTCTTGAGGACCAGTTGGGCCAAGGCCATCAGGGCCGACCCGGCCAGCGCCAGCAGCAGGGCCGGTTCGAGCGCTCCCGATCCGCCGGGATTGATGATGATCAGCGCGCCCGAAAAGCCCGCAGCTATGGCAAAAACGCGCATCGGGCCCAGCTTTTCACCCAGAAACAGCCAGGCGCCGACAGCCAGGAGAATGGGGCTGAGGAAGATGATGGCCGTGACATCGGCGAGGGGCGCGAGCGTGAACGCCACGAAAAAGCACAACAGCCCGCCAAGCTTGAGCGCCGCGCGGACCGCATGGGTCGCGCGATAGCCCGACACCAGGATCGCGGGGCGCCGCACGATCATCGGCATGACGAACAACAGCCCGAAAAGGGCGCGGAAAAAGCCGATGACGAAGGGATGGACGTCGACCAGCAGGCGCACGATCGCCGCGTCGATCCCATTGAGCACGGCGGCCGCACTCATCATCAGCGCCGCGGCAAGATAGGCGTTTTTCGTATCCACGGCGGGCAGGGCACTTGTGTTGCGGGCGGCGTTCTGCGCCTCAGGAAAGAGTCAGCGCGTTCCGATAGATCGTATGGATGTCCTCGACGCTCATCGGCTTTGGATTGTTGTCCATCAGCCGCCGGATGGCATGGGCTTCTTGCGCCCATTCGAGAAGGTTGTCTTCCTGTGCACCATGAGCAGCGAGGGCCATTGAGAGCCCGAGCGAACGGCAATAGCCAAACGCGGCCTCGGGGATACCCTTTGATTCCGCATCGGACGACAAGCCGAGCAGCGAGAGGATTTCCCGCGTCTTGTCCGGCCTGGCCGGTGCATTGAAGGCGAGCACATGGGGAAAGATGATCGCGTTGGCCAGCCCGTGCGGCAGCCCCAGATTGGTGCCAAGGGGATAGGCCAGCGCGTGGCCGGCGGCGGTGTTGACCGGGCCGAGGCAAATGCCGCCGTAATACGAAGCGAGCATCATTCCGGCCCGCGCCTCGGTGTCTGAACCATCGGCGACGGCGCGTGCCAGATAGCGGCCCACCAGTTCAATGCCGAGGCGGGCATAGCCATCGATCATCGGATGGGCCCTGATGTTGGTGAAGGCCTCGACGCAATGGGCCAGCGCATCCACTCCGGTGGCCGCCGTGACCGCCGCAGGAACCGAATAGGTGAGTTCGGGATCGAGAATGGCGATGTCGGCCAGCATGTGATCGCTTTCGACCGCCAGTTTGGCGAGCGTCGCCGGATCGGTGACAAGGGCGCGCGTACCTGCTTCCGAACCGGTGCCCGAGGTCGTGGGAACCTGGACGAGCGCCGTCCGCCGTCCTTTGATCTTTCCCACGCCGACCACATCGGGAATCGACACGGTGGCGTCCCAGAGCACGGCAACCAGCTTGGCGACATCCATGGCCGAACCGCCGCCCAACCCGATGACCAGATCGGGCCTGAAGGCGCGGGCGCGCTCAAGAACCTTTTCAACAGCGGGCAAATCGGGCTCGGGTGGCAGGTCGATGAACACCTCGACCTCTCCCTTGATGCCGATGCGCTCGACAAAGCCTGCGGTGGGCGCCATGGCGATGACGAAGACCCGGTTGAAGCGGGCGGCAAAGGGAGTGAGCCGCGCCAGTGCCCCTGCGCCGACCTCGATCTGTTCGGGCTGTCGCAGCGTGATCTGGCGGGAGAGAGAAAGAACCGGCTCAGCCATTGTCCTGCTCCTCAAGGCTTTGCATTTCGGCCCAGACGGTTTCGATCTGCTCGGCGGTCAGTTCAACCAGCGGCGGGCGAACCCGTGTCCAGCCGTCGTGCTGGCGGCGGCGCGCCAGCATGGCCTTGATGGTGGGCAGCTGCACATAGGCGTTGGACAGGTTGCGCCAGGCATCGATGCGCTGTTGGGCGGCGTTCACCGCCTCTTCCTGTGCGGCGTCGAACCAGTTGTCGAAAACGAAGCGCAGATGTTTGGCGATGAGATTGGAACTCGACGTGATGCAGCCTGCGCCGCCTGCGCGCAGCAGGGGCAGCATGAACGGATCGGCGCCCGAGAGAACCGAAAACTCCGAAAAACGTTCGGCCAGCCCCTGCATGTGTTCAAGATTGCCCGAACTGTCCTTGATGCCGATGACGATGCCTGGAAACTGCTCGCGGAGGCGGGCAATGAGATCGGTGGACAGCCCCACCTGCGCGATGGGCGGGATGTGGTAGAGGATGATGCGCAGGCGATCGCTGCCCACGCCCTCGATAAGCTCGGCATAGAACCTGAACAGCCCCTCATCGCTCACGCCCTTGTAATAGAAGGGCGGCAGGACGACCGTTGCCGCCACGCCCAGATCCACCGCATGGCGGGTCAGGGCGATGCTGTCGGCGACATTGGTTTGCGAAGTGCCGGGGAGCAGGCGAGAGGGATCGACGCCTGCCTCGACAAGGCTCGCCAAGAGGTTCTGGCGCTGGGCGATGGAAAACGAATTGGCTTCGCCGGTCGTACCCAGAAGCGCGATGCCATCGCAGCCTTCTTCCAGAAGGGCCTTGCAATGGCTTGCGAACGTGGCGTGGTCCGGCTCCCCGGAAGCAAGAACCGGCGTCGCGGCGGCGCTATAAACGCCGCTGACGGGAAGGGCAAGGGCGGGGTTCATGATCTGCTCCCGGCAGCCAGCCGACGCGCATAGGCGATGGCGGCATTCATGTTGGTGTGGTTGGCCCTGCCGGTTCCGGCAATGTCGAAGGCGGTGCCGTGATCGACGGAGGTTCGGTCGATGGGTAGACCGAGCGAGACGTTGACCGCCGTATCGAAGGCGACGAGCTTGATGGGGATGTGGCCCTGATCGTGGTACTGGGCGACGACGAGATCGAAAGCCCCGTTATAAGCCCGGTGATAAACCGTATCGGCGGAAATCGGCCCGGTCACGTCGATGCCTTCGGCGCGCGCCATTTCAACGGCAGGCACGACCTGTTCGTCATCCTCGGTGCCGAACAATCCGCTTTCCCCGCAATGGGGGTTGATCCCGGCCACCGCGATGCGCGGCGCGGCGTAGCCGATGCGCTTGAGGTGGTCGTTTCCGGCGCGGATGGTATCGAGAATGCGCTGGGGCGTTGCCCGGTCGATCGCGGTCTTGAGCGAAACGTGCGTGGAAACGTGAATGACCTTGAGCCGGTCGGACGCCAGCAGCATGAAGGCGGATTTCTGGCCCGTCAGCGCCGCGAGCATCCCGGTGTGCCCGTCATAATGGTGTCCGGCGCTGTTGAGCGCTTCCTTGTTGATCGGGGCCGTCACGATGCAGCCGATCTTTCCGGCCTGGGCATCGTCCACCGCGCGGGCGATGAAGCGAAAAGCGGCGTCACCCGCCCGCGCATCGAGCTTGCCCCAGGGCACGAGGCCGCCATCGATTTCGACAGGCTTGACAAGGCTGTCGAGGTCCAGATCAAGCCCGCATACCTCAAGGGCAGCGTCGAGGGTTTCGCGGTGGCCGTAGATGCGCGTCCGCGCGCGGTCCGCCGCGGACATTTCCGCGATGGCCCGGACCGTGATTTCCGGTCCCACGCCGGCGGGATCACCCATTGTTATGCCGACAATATCGCTCACTCCGATGCTCCGTCGATCCAGCCTGCGGGCAGGCGTACATATTTGATGGCCCTGCGGAAATAGGTGTAGGCGACATGCAGTTCGCCCCCATCGCCTTCTAGCAGGTAGGGATAGGACAGTTCCTTGTTGCGCCCGTCCTCGGAATTGTTGGACAGGCACGTGCCCGCGCTGTCATCGATCACGCGGCGCAAGGGGAAGGTCTTGCCGCCATCGGTTGAGATGCACAGGCTCAGCGGCGCGCGCGGTACGCCCCAGATCGGTTCACACCCCCCGCTGGCGTCGGGCCGGTCGTCGCCTTCTTCGATCTCATCGTAAAGCGATACGCGCCTGTCGTTCGACGTTGCCGCCGAGGACGGGTTGCACACCATGGCCAGCCGGCCATCGGACAGCCGGATCACATTGATCGAGGAATTGTTGTTGGGCACATCGGTCGGCTCGGTCGCCGACCAGGTGATCCCGCCATCGGTGCTCACCGACCGGTGCACGAAATCGGACTGCCTGCGGCGGTAAAAGGCGACCATCTCGTCGCCATCGAGCGGCACGATGGTCATGTGGACCGACCCGGTCGAGCCCGGCACGTCCTCAAGCGTCCATGTCTCGCCATCATCGTGGCTGACCCCCACGGCGGCATTGTCGTGACTGCCGTTCCAGCGCTGGCCGGGGCGGGGGATGCAGCGGAAGATCGGCATCATCCACGCCCCATCTTTCCGGCGCACGAAACGGGCGCGGATGAAGCTGCCGAGCGGAAGGCCGATGGTGCGCGGCTCGCCCGCCGTCAGTACGCCGTTTTCAAGCGATACGGTGCGCGCGCGCAGCAGGCATTCGTCCTGATTGCCCGAAGGCTGGGCGGTGTGGAAAAGCTGCCATTCATGCCCGTTATGGGCCAGCACCGGGTTTTGTTCGGACCGGTCGGGATCGTTCGATAGCTGAACCGGGGCGCTCCAATGCGCCGCACCGGGCGCCAGTGTGCTGCCATAGATGGAGATATCGGATTTGCCTTCGAGGGTGCCGCCAAACCAGAGGCACGCCAGCGTGCCATCCTCGAAACGCTCAAGGAACGCGGCGTGATTCTGCACTGCCGGAGAGGGAAGAAAGGCCTCGGCCTTCCCCTCTGGCCGCTCGTTCAGCGCGCCCGTCATGCTTCTGGCGATGTCGTCAGGGGACATGTTTCCTCCTCTTCGGTTCTGCGTCTGGTTGCCCCGATATTTTATTGTTGTCAAGTTATATGTGACGGATTGAATGTCAAAGTGATTTCGTGAACTCATGTAAATATGATATAAATCAACTAGTTAGGTGGTTGCAATTCGACAAGGCCTTGTGTTTTTGCTTTTTTGTTTGACAACTTTAATCATGAAGGGAATAGTGCGGACGGTTCCGCTGGGAGGTGCGCCGCATGTCGTTGGGCATCCGTTGCCGCCCGGCTTTCCTGATAAGGCTGCCAAGGGAGGTAGAATTGACTTTAAGATATCTGTTGACTGGCGCATTGCTGGCGTCGGCGGCGGTGAGCCCCGCGCTTGCCCAGGACAACACCGCCATCACAGTCGTGCTCAGTGAAGAGCTCGATCTCGTGGAGCCCTGCATGGCGACCCGCTCCAATATCGGTCGCGTGGTCCTGCAGAACATCAACGAAACCCTCACCGAACTCGACGTGCGGGGCGATGCCGGGCTGATGCCGCGCCTTGCCGAAAGCTGGGAAGATCGCGGTGACGGTGTCTGGCGCTTTACCCTGCGTGATGGCGTCACCTTCTCGGATGGCACCGCGTTCGATGCCGCCGACGTCGCGCACAGTTTTGACCGCGTGTTCAGCGACCAGATCACCTGCGAAAGCGCGCGCTACTTTGCCGATACCGAGCTTGCCTTCGATATTATCGATGACCTCACCATTGACGTGAAGGCGGAGCCGGCCCAGCCGATCCTGCCGCTGCTGATGTCGCTCGTGACCATCGTTCCGTCCGAAACGCCCATCGAGTTCGTCCGCAACCCGATCGGCACCGGTCCTTACGTTCTGTCCGAGTGGCAGGCCGGCCAGTTCATCCAGCTCGATCGCCGCGACGATTATTGGGGTGAGCAGCCGGAGGTTTCCTCGGCCCGATACGTCTTCCGGGGCGAAGCTGCCGTGCGTGCGGCCATGGTAGAGACCGGCGAGGCCGATATCGCCCCGCAGATCACCGAGCTCGAAGCCACGAACCCGGCGACCGATTTCACCTATCCCAACTCGGAAACGGTCTATTTGCGCCTCGATAGCGCCGATGAGCCCACCAGTGATATACGCGTCCGTAAAGCGCTCAATCACGCCATCGACCGCGAAGCCTTCATCGGCACGCTGCTGGCCGAAGGCACCGAACTGGCCGTTGCCATGGTTCCGCCCACGACGTTGGGCTGGAATGGCGATCTCGTCCCCCTCGCATACGATCCCGCCCTTGCGCGCCAATTGCTCGCGGAAGCGGAAGCTGACGGGGTCGATGTGTCCCTGCCCATCGAGATCATCGCCCGGACGGAAAACTTCCCCAACGTGACCGAAGTCACCGAGGCGCTGACCCAGATGCTGACCGATGCGGGCTTCAATGCCTCCATGCGCATGGTCGAGGTGGCCGAGCATGAGCAGTATTACTCCAAGCCCTACCCGGAGAGCGAGGGCACGCGCCTGATCCTCGCCCAGCACGACAACAGCCGTGGCGATCCGGTCTTTTCGATGTACTTCAAGTACCATAGCGACGGGACCCAGTCGGGCATCGCCATTCCCGAGGTGGATGACCTGATCGAGCGGGCGACCGCTGCGACCGGCGCCGAGCGTGATGCCCTGTGGTCCGAGCTTTTCGCCTATGTCCATGACGAAGCGGTTGCCGATGTGCTGCTGTTCCACATGGTCGGCCACAGCCGGGTCGGCGAGCGGCTGGACTTTACGCCCACCATCGCCACCAACCAGCAGCTTCAGCTTTCCGAAATCGGCTTCAAGTAGCAAGCTGGTCAAGAGCAATCCTGGCGGCGCCGGAGGTCCGGCGCCGCTTTCCATAAAATGATCGGTGTGCCGCAATGATCAAACTGGTAGGACAAAGAGCTATCGCGAGCCTGCTGTCGCTGAGCGTCCTGATGGTGATGGTCTTCTTCCTCTCGCGGTTGACCGGGGATCCGGCGGCACTGTTCCTGCCGATCGATGCGACCGAGCAGATGAAGGAGCAGTTCCGTGCGCTCCACGGGCTCGACCGGCCCATCCTCGAACAGTTCGGCCTGTACGTCTGGGATGTCCTGCATCTCGATTTCGGCGAGTCGCTGCGGCGCGCCCGCCCGGCCATCGACATCGTGCTTGAAGCCTATGCCTGGACCCTGCCGCTGGCGCTGATCACCATGGCCCTGGTTATCGTCGCGGCCATTTTTCTCGGCTCGATTGCGGCCTTTAACGTAGGCGGTGTGATCGATCGGGGGATTTCCGTCGTGTCGCTCATCGGGGCTTCGGCACCCGATTTCTGGATCGCCATCGTCGCGATCGTGGTTTTTGCAATCAACCTTGCCTGGTTGCCTACCTCGGGCGTCGGCACCCCCTGGCACTGGATCATGCCGGTGGGCATCCTGTTCATCCGCCCCTTCGGGCTGATCGTGCAGGTGGTGCGCGGCTCGATGCTCTCGGCGCTGTCGGCGCCCTACGTCAAGACGGCCCGCGCCAAGGGCGTCAAGAATGGCCCGTTGATTTTCGTCCACACCCTGCGCAACGCCATGCTGCCGGTCATCACCGTCTTCGGCGACCAGGCGGCGGCCCTTTTGAACGGTGCGGTGATTGTCGAGACGATCTTCGGATTTCCGGGGGTCGGCAAGCTGATGATCGATTCCATCCTGCAACGCGACTTCAACGTGGTGATGGCCGCGATCCTTGTGACGGCCATCGCCATCTTCATCATGAACATCCTGATCGACATCGCCTATTCGATCCTCGATCCACGCATTCGGCAATAGGCGGGAGAAGACGGATGAGCGAAAGCATGGCTGCAAAACCGGTTTCCAAGGACCAGAACAAGGGTGCGTCTGTGATGCTTGGCATGCTCTGGCGCGACAAATTCGCCTTCGTGTCGGCCGTTGTCCTGCTGATCATCATGGCCTTTGCCATTTTCGGCCCGGCCTTTCTGGGCGATCTGGCCACCAGCCAGAACCTGCGCGGGCGCAACAGTCCGCCCTTCGATCTGTCGCGCGGCTGGATGTTCGTCCTCGGCGGGGATTCGCTGGGTCGCCCCATCCTGGCTCGCCTCGTCGTTGCTGCGCAAAGCACCATGGCGGTCGCCGCCGGCGCGGTGGCCATGTCCCTCGTCGTAGGGGCGATCTTTGGCCTCATCGCAGGCTATGTGGGAAAGACCGCCTCGCAGATAATCATGCGGCTGGCCGACGTCATCATGTCGTTCCCTTCGCTGCTGCTGGCGGTGGTCGTGCTCTATGTGCTGGGCCCTTCGATCCCCAACATGATCCTCGTTCTGGCCATCACCCGCATCCCGATCTATCTGCGCACCACCCGTGCCGAAGTGCTCGAAGTGCGCGAGCGCATGTTCGTGCAGGCGGCAGTGGTGATGGGCGCGTCGCACCGCCGGATCGTCTTGCGTCACATCCTGCCGGTTATCGCCCCGACGCTGATCACCATCGCAACGCTCGATTTCGCTTTCGTCATGCTGGCCGAATCCTCGCTCTCGTTCCTCGGTATCGGCATCCAGCCGCCCAGCATCACCTGGGGCCTGATGGTCAGCCAGGGCCGCCCCTATCTCAACACCGCGTGGTGGCTGGCGTTCTGGCCGGGCCTGATGATCGTCATCACCGCCCTTTCTCTTAACCTGCTCTCCAACTGGATGCGCATCGCTCTCGATCCCGCACAGCGTTGGCGTCTCGAAAGCCGGAAGTCCACAGATGCCTGAAGCCCTGTTGACGGTCAAAAACCTCTCGGTCGATTTTCACACCGCGCGCGGCACCGTCCACGCCGTGCGCAACGTGTCGTGGTCGGTCCATCGCGGCGAGACGCTGGCCATTCTGGGCGAGAGCGGTTCGGGAAAATCGGTCTCGGCCTCTGCGGTGATGAACCTGCTCGATACCCCGCCCGCCGAAATCGTGAACGGTGAAATCTTCTACGAGGGCAAGGACCTCCTCAAGATCAGCTATGAGGAACACCGGGCTCTCAACGGCAAGAAGATCGCCATGATCTTCCAGGATCCGCTCGGCCACCTCAACCCCGTCTATACGGTGGGCTGGCAGATCGTCGAGATGATGACCGCCCATGGGCGCCCCATCGAGATGGCGCGGGCCCGTGCGCTGGAACTGGTGACCCGCGTGGGCATTCCCGAGCCGGAAAAGGCGCTCAAGAAATATCCGCACCAGTTCTCCGGCGGCCAGCGCCAGCGCTTGATGATCGCCATGGCGCTGATGCTCAAGCCTGACATCCTGATTGCCGACGAGCCCACCACCGCGCTCGATGTGACCGTGCAGGCCGAAGTGCTGGCGCTGCTCAAGGAGTTGCAGGAAGAAACCGGCATGGCGCTGGTGCTGATCACCCACGATCTGGGCGTCGTCGCCGAAATCGCCGACCGGGTCGTCGTGATGAGCGCGGGCGAGATCGTCGAAGAAGGCACGGCGCGCGAGGTTTATCACAATCCCCGGCATGCCTATACGCGCAAGCTCATCAGCGCGGCGCCCGGCAAGGGCGCTATCCGCCACCTGGAGCCTGAGGCCCCCGTCCTGCTCGACGTCACCGGCCTCGAAAAGACCTATGGCAATTTCACAGCCCTCAAGGGCGCGTCGTTCACGCTCGCCCGCGGCCAGAGCCTTGCCGTTGTGGGGGAGAGCGGGTCGGGCAAATCGACCCTCGCACGCGTCATCCTGCGGCTGGAACAGGCCGACGCGGGCACCGCGCTGTGGAAAGGGCGCGATCTCATCACCATGGCCCAGCGCGACCTGCTGGCCATCCGCCAGCAGATCCAGATGGTCTTTCAGGACCCCACCCAATCGCTCAACCCGCGCATGTCGGTCTATCAGCTGATCTCGGAAGGTTGGGACATTCATGGCCTGATGCCGGACCGTAAGGCGCGGCGGGCCCGGGTTGAAGAGCTGCTCGAACAGGTCGAACTCCTGCCCTCCCATTGCGACCGCTACCCGCATCAGTTCTCGGGGGGCCAGCGCCAGCGCATCGCCATTGCGCGCGCCCTCGCGCTCGAACCCGAACTCATCATCTGCGACGAGGCCGTTTCCGCGCTCGACGTGTCCGTTCAGGCGCAGGTGATGGCGCTGCTCGATGATCTGCGCGCCAAGCTGGGCATATCCTATCTGTTCATCGCCCATGATCTGGGCGTCGTTCGCGATTTCGCCGATACGGTCCTTGTCATGAAAGAAGGCGAGATCGTCGAGCAGGGGCCGACCGAGGCGATCTTTTCGGCGCCGCAACATCCCTATACCCAGCGTCTGCTGGCCGCAAATCTCGATCCCGATCCCGATATTCAGGCCCAGCGCGCGCGAGCGGACCGAATTGCGCCATGACGCGGCTGGCGATCATCGCCGATGATCTGACCGGGGCTCTGGATACGGCAGCGCCGTTCGCGGCGCGTGGCCTGAGAGCGGTGGTCGCCGTATCGCCCGACTGGCTGGCAAATGCGCGTGCCGTTGGTGCCGATGTGCTCGCCGTGTCAACCGACAGCCGCGAGATCGAACCGCAAGCGGCCCGCGAGCGGGTGCGCCGGGTGGTGGACCAATTGCCTGCCGCTGTGCCCATCGTCAAGAAGGTCGACTCCCGCCTGAAGGGGAACATCGAGGCTGAACTCGATGCCATCGCGTTTGAAAAGGCGCTTGTCGTGCCGGCTATCCCGGCTTTTGGACGTATCGTGAAAGACGGCATGCTCGCCGGGTTCGGCATCGATACGCCCATATCGGTGGCCAAAAGGCTCGGGAATCATGCCCGGCGCGCCATCATCCCCGATACCTCCAGCGAAAAAGACATTGCGGCGGCACTCCACGCCTATCCCGATGCGCTTGCCGTGGGCGCGCGCGGGCTGGCCGAAGCCATGGCCGGGCAAATGGCGGAGAATGCCGCTCCCCCGCCAGATGTTTCCGCGCACCGCATTATCCTGCTCATCGGCTCGCGCGACCCGATAACGCTTGCGCAGGTCGAGCATGTGCGGCGCGGGCATCCTGATGTCGACCATATCCCGGCGCCCGGCGGCCATGCCGCCCGCTCCATCGACACGGCGCGCGCCGTGACCGTGATCCAGGCGCAGGAGGCGGAGACGTCTTCCGACCCGCAGGCGGTGGCGCTCCGGCTTGCCGAAACGATCGGCAACACTCCCCTCGAAGATGCGCTGGTGCTGGTCACCGGCGGCGCGACGGCCCAGACCGTTCTGGAGCATCTTGGGATCGGCGTGCTCGAAATTCTTGGTGAAGCGCTGCCCGGTCTGCCTATTGCCCAGACGAAGGCGTTCAAGCTAATCACCAAATCCGGCGGGTTTGGCGCGCCGGATGCCCTGCTGGACATCGTCCGCAGGGCAGGGGAAGCGAAGGCTGGGAGGTAAATCCATGTCCAATGGTTTGAATGCGCGGCGCAGTTTGTCCGATACGGTTTTCGAGCGCATCCAGAAGGCCATCAAATCGGGCGCTTATGGCGTGGACGAGCGGTTGCCGACCGAACACGTGCTGGCCGCCGAATTCCAGGTGTCCCGTCCTGTCGTGCGCGACGCCTTGCAGCGCCTGCGCGACCAGGGGCTGATCTACTCGCGCCGGGGCGCGGGCAGCTTCGTGCGCGAACAGGGCATCCGCGAGCCGCTGGGCTTTGGGCAGATGCAGAACCTCTCCGACCTGCAGCACTGCTATGATTTCCGCCTGACCATCGAGCCGGAAGCCGCCGCCATGGCAGCGGAACGCCGCTCGGAGGACGCTTTGCACAAGATCAGGACGGCGCTGAGTCTTTTGCGCGATGCCACCAACCGGCAGGCGCACCGTGCGGACGCCGATTTCATGTTCCACCTCAGCATCGCGCACGCCTCGGCCAACCCGTATTTCGCGACGGCCATGCAGGCGCTTGAAGACCACATCGCGGTCGGCATGCGCTTTCACGGGTTATCCCTCAAAAGCGCGGGTGACGGCCTGCAACACGTCTTCGTGGAACATAGCGCCATCTATCAGGCCATTTTGAATCAGGACATCTCTGCGGCACGAGACACGATGCATAAGCACATTGCCGGCTCACGCGACCGGCTTCTCGCGCCTCGCGAAACGTGACGCCTTATGCGGGAATTGCGTGCGGCGAAAACCGGGCCAATACCAACTATCCCGTCTTATTAGAATAATCAAAACGGGGCCGTATGTAGGTGTTGAGCACACCATGGGCCGCATAATGGGCAAAGTAATAGGCCGAGCGGGCCAAGCCCAGCTTCTCCACATCGCGATATACGGACCACGTGTATTTGGCCGCCAAAAGCTTGTTAGCGCAGACGGAGCCGGCGCGGACGCGATATTGTGCGAGGCTTTCGGGGACCGGATGGGCCGCATCGACCATTTTGAGAATGCGCAGCCAGAGCCCGAAATCCTGCCGCTTGCGGATATCGGGCATATAGACCTTGCCGAGTTTTTCGGTGTCGTAGATGGCGGTCAGGCAGCCGATGTTACAGGTCTTGAGCAGATCACGATAGGTGACGGGCTTTTCGACGTGGTGGGTGTTGATGAGATTGCCCGCTTCGTCGATGCGGTCATAGGAAGAGAAGGAAAAGGCGATGTCGCCTTGCGATTCATAGGCCCATCGCGCTGATCATCGTAGCGTTGACTTGGCGGATATCGAACTTTTCTTCGACATAGGCACGGCTGGCCTGGCCCATGGAAACGATGAGTTCAGGCTGATCGATAAAGGCTCGCATAGCCTTAACCAGCGCATCGATATCACGGGGCGGGATGAGCAACCCGTTCTTGCCATCGATCACGGTTTCGCGGCAGCCTGGCGCGTCAGTAGTAATGATCGGGCGCCCCATGGCCATGGCCTCCTGTATGCTGCGGGGCACTCCCTCGCGATAATAGGAAGGGAGGACGAACACACTGGCCTGTGCGAGCCAATCGCGAACAGGCACATGACCTGGCCATTCGACTAGGCCCTCGTCTACCCAAGATTGAACCTGTGAACGGGCGATGCCATTCGGATTGGTATCGAGACCACCCAGGAGAATGAAACGTGTCTCGGGAGACTCCGACTTGATGCGTCGGGCGGCTTCAACGAACTGAAAGATCCCCTTTTCCTCCAGCAACCTTGCAGCCAGCACGAAGGTGACCGGAGTAGTGACGGGCGGTGCAGGTGTCCAGACGCTAAGATCGACGCCAGTGCCGTTGACCGGCACGATCTTGTTCGGTGAAACAAGACCCATGCGAACAAAATCCTCTGCATCGTCGGGATTTTGCATGAACACCTTTTCGGTTTGAGCAAGTGCCAGGCGATAGAGAGATTTAGCGGCTAGATGGATGCTGCGCTGTTTGAGCGAGTTTGAGTTGTCGGCAAAAGCATAGCCGAGCCCCGCGATCAGCGCATGTCGCCGGGGGATGCCCGCCAATCGCGCCGCCAAGGTGCCATAGATGACGGGCTTGATTGCAAAAGAAAGTACACAGTCGAGCCGCAGCGGCCGTAAGACTTTGACGAGTCCAGCCAGGTCGACCATATCGCGCACTGGATTAAGCCCGGTGCGTGACAGCGAGAAATCTGCGGTCTCCACGCCGATCCGGGCGAATTGTCTTTGCGTTTCGTCGTCGAAATCGGGAGCGAGCGCAAACGCGGTGTGACCTCGCTCGACAAGCTCAGCCAATAGTGGCCCGCGGAAGTTGAGCAGAGAAAAGGCCTGGTTTCCGATGAGAGCGAAACGTTTGCCCGAATTCATTTGGCGATCCGGGGGTGTCTGCTCTGAATGTCGAGTGCCACTTTTTCCAAGAAGTCGGAGCGCTTAGCGTCCAGTGTCCGTTTATCGAATTTTTGAGCCCGAGCAATGTTTTGCTTAGCGCCCTGAACACGCCATTCTGAAGATGCCAGGGCATGTCGGAGCTTTTTGAATAACTGTGTGGCATCACCTACCGGGATTAGATTTTCGGTGGGTAAGAGTTCAGGTATTCCGCCACATCTTGAACCGATAGCCGGACATCCGCGACTCATAGCTTCAATCAGGGCCCTTGGAACGCCTTCCTGAAAACTTGGCTGGATATAGACATCGACCTCATCAAGCCATGTCATTACCGATTGTCGATCTGTTAGAAGCCCGTCAAAATGAACATACTCGCCTACATTTTTGGTTCTGGCCAAATCTGAATAGCTTGACGGGTCGCCACCGCCGAGAACTCGCAGCTCTGCGTCGATTCCAACTGTTCTCAGGCGTGCAAGTGCATCAATTGCCAAATCAACGCCTTTATATCGGGTCTTGAGAGACCCAATCAGGCCGATTATGAACTTTTCAGACGTTGTCGCGATATGGACCAGCCGCGATTTTAACACGGTATCATCGGTCGCCGGCAACTCGACGTTGGATACCGCAACGACGTGCCTGGCGCGTGGATGAGGATAGCGAGTCTGGAGAAAGCGCTGCGAAACATAGCTTACATAGGGAGCTGCGGAAACAGCTAGCCGCATGCGGGCAAAAAGTAACGGTGCATATATTTTTCCTTGGATTGAGCCATAGTTCCAAAGAGCATCCCATGCGCAGCCAACCGTCTCTGCGATATAAGGCTTCTGTAAGCGGCGTGCAATTCGGGCAGACAGCAATCCAAGTTCACTTGGTAGCCGGGCTATCACGATATCCGCGTCACGTATTACGCTCTCGATCTCTATTGCCGCCTTGCCCCCTCCTGACAAAAGCGCCTTAATATTGGAAACCGACTCTACAAATTGAAAGCTCACGCCCGGACCGCTTGATATCGGTAGTTCCTGGTGGTCTAAACTTCCCTTCTCAGCCCGACCAATGACTACGATCTCCTGGAACTGGGAAAGATAGCGCTGCCACACGAGATAGGGAAGTTTATCGGAATACACCTCGTGGCCACGGACCACGAAATGATGGTCGTGAACGAAAACGGCCCGCATCTAAATATCCTTAATCTTCCTGGCAGGCACGCCAGCGATAATTGAATTGCCTTCAAAGTTGCCTGATACTACGCATCCGGCTGCGGCAACGCTCCTCGAACCGATGGTCGTTCCCGCTAAAATGCGGACGCCGCACCCTATCCAAACGTCATCGAGAATGCGTATGGGCTCATGCAGCAACGGGTTTGAACGAATAGGCAGGGTTTCATCATTCCAAGTGTGATTGAACGAAACGAGGCTGGAAGCATGCGCAATCGATACATCTGCTCCAATCCATATGCCGCCCGATGCATCTATGTAGCAGTTGCGGTGAATGCTCACATTGTTGCCAATGTGAAGTCTATCCCACCCAATGATAGTAATATTTGGACCGAAGTATACTGACGTGCCTACGTTTGCAGCGAGCCTCTTCGCTAACGCATAGCGCAGGCCTACACCCAAGATGCCCGGAGCGATGTGAAAGAGAGGCCAGAGCCCTGCCGCGAGTCTCCGGGGCAAGACCCGAAACATCAGGGTTAGTAGAAAAAGTGGTGTTTTTGTAAGATTATAGAGATCGCGGCCTCTCATGAGCGACCTTCCCCAACGTCATTCGTTCTAGAGAAAGCTATTCCCAAGACTGCTCCCAGGGAAACCCACCAATCCCTGTAGATATGAAAATCGTTAAACAGTAAAACCAGAGCTAATCCGGCCAAATATATAAAGAAATTCCTTCTCGCTTTCCCTTTTGTGCTTTTGGCTACGAGGAAAGCTGTTAGACCAAAAAAAGAAAGTAGCGCTCCCAGCCCTACCAAGCCCTGGTCGACAAATATTGTTGCATACGCGTTATGCGGCGGCTCGGAAAAGCCAAATTCTCGGTATGGCCAAAGGCCATAGCCAAATAAAATATGATCGGGCGCAAACGCTGCTTTCATAGCCCCCAGCGTTACTTCGATGCGTTCGTTCGCTCCGCCTCCTTGATCTGAAAAGCGATTGTATACAGACTGAATAGCAGATGGTCGAAACGCTGCCAGGAACGCAATAGCCGCGCCCCCAGACACTATGAAGCCAGCGACGAACTTTAGGGCCTTTTTGGGATTCAAAAAGGCCCTCAATCCGATGATAAAGATACACGCTAGAAGTACCGCCCGAGATAAGGAGAGCAGGACACCGGAAAATGCTGCGGCGCTAAACGCAATGCCCTCCTGAGCTCGAGTATGGAACGCAAGCGCAATCACGAGTGTCCCGAAAGAGGTCATGCCAAAGTAATTTGGACTTTCAAGCAGACCTTCCATCCGAATATTCGATCCTCTTACGTAAGCAGTGAGGCTCCAATCAGTGAGTCCCAGGAAAAATGGAGCGAAATCAACGAAGTACGCAATAAAAAATATAGATGATGTTGCAAGGAATGCTTTTATAAAGGCGCTGAAAAATATTGTTGTGATTGTTAAAGATATGAAAAACGCCAGTATGCATAGGAAAATCTGAAAAGCTCTTGTTCCCGATGATCCCGATATCATTACTGAGATTATTGTTGATGTTAGAAAAATAAGTGCCGGAGCCATCAATTTGATAGATGATCTTGGAATCTTATTTGCAATTGCTACGCATAGAATGCACGAGGATAGCCAGAATATTTCCGTGATATAGTATGGAGTGATGCTTCTAAGGTGAAGCATTATGCTGGTAGATGCGCCCGCAAGTGCAGCAACGGCAGATGTGCTCCAAGGATGGGTGTTCCCAAAAGAGTTTGATGACATCAACTCAGCTCTCTTTTAGGGCACTACGCTTGCGAAGGGGCGGCCAGGCAATCGCGGATGTATCGAGATTAAGCAGCTGCCGCGCTTTAAGCCAAAGATAAGTATTCCAAACGAATAGGCTTGCCGAAAAGGCTGCGGCTGCTCCAGAGGCGCCGAAATTTGGTATGAATGCCACGCAGAAAAAACAATTAACTAGAGTTCCTGCAATGACACCGCGAACAGCAATACGTTCCCTTCCGGCCATGTTTAACAAAACGTCGTTCGAAGACATTATGGAATTCCATAATTGTCCAAAAACCAATATGATAAGAGGGACGTATGCAGGGGAGAAGGTTCTTCCAAAAACAATGGATATCAACTCCTTTCCCAGAAATACATAGGCAACAATAATTGGAATGGATATGATGGTGACAATTCTTGCGGTATATGTCAGGAAGGACTGAAGTCTCTCCAGATCTCTGCTCTCTATCATTTGGGCAATATAGGGCGAGGCGACCATGTTTGCGGCGGCAAGGCCGAGGGATACAAGCGTCGCGCCCTGCAATGCTATGCGAAGGAAGCCCACCTCCTCATTTGAGGACAGCATGCCCGTGGTCACAAGGCCGACATTCATGTTGACGACTTGGACACCCGTGAAAAGAGCTAGCGGCAGAGCGCTGGCCAGCCACGCTCTGGGATGTGATTTTGAGCCGGGTTCGGACAGCAGTGCGGCGGGGCGGGCGCGGAGAAGGAGCCAGGCTCCGATAACAAACGCGATGAGGCTGGCGAGGGCGTGCAGCATCATGGCGTCGGAGGCGGAGAGGGCATGGGTGGAGAGGCCGAAATGGGCGCCAAGCACCAATAGGATCAGGAAGGCCGGGCGCAGGATGAATTCGGGCAGTTGGCCCTGCACGACGTGACGAAGCCCTCGCAGCGCGGCCCCGCGCAGATTTCCCAAAGCGACAAGTGGGATCAGGATCAGGCCCCAATAGAAGACAACAAGGCCACCATCGGGCAGGCGGGTTGCAAAGAGCCACGCAGCCACACCACCAAGCACCATCAGTGCGACCGACATGGCCAGCGCCATCAGGGTCGACCAACGCCAGAGGCCTTTTATCAGGCTCCAATCTTCATGCGCCTGGGCCTTGGCCGTTTCGCGGACCACAAGGTTCGGCAAGCCCATCTGGGCGGGAATGGCCAGGATGGTGATCAGGGCGAAGACAAAGGAATAGATGCCGAACCCTTCAGCCCCCAGAGTGCGTGCGAGGACGACGGCCAGAATAACGTTGAGCAGGGTCGAGCCAAGCTTGACCGCGAGCGAGCCGACCCCGCCGCGCAACAATTGCCCTTTGAGGCCCTTGTCGGACCTGAAGGCCGACAGGGTTCGGGCCAGCGGGTTCAAGGTGCGGGTTCCGTTTGAGACAGGCCATCATAAAACATCCGATACCACTCCACAAACCGGCTGATCCCCTCTTCAACCGTAGTTTTTGGGGCATAGCCGGTGGCGTTGGTGAGTTCGGTGGTGTCTGAAAACGTGTCGGGGACATCGCCGGGCTGGAGGGGCAGCAGGTTGCGGATGGCCTGTTTGCCCAGGGCGGATTCGAGGGCGTCGATATAGGCACCGAGCGTCACCGGGGCGGAGTTGCCGATATTGTAGAGACGGAAGGGGGCGTTGGACGTTGCCGGATCAGGGGCGGCGGCAGTCCAGTCCGGGTTGGGGGTGGCCGGGCGATCGGAGGCGCGGACCACCCCTTCGACGATGTCGTCGATATAGGTAAAATCGCGGGTGTGGTTGCCGTGGTTGAACACGTCGATCGGCTTGCCCTCGATGATGTTGCGCGTGAATTTGAACAGGGCCATGTCCGGTCGTCCCCACGGGCCATAGACGGTGAAAAATCGCAATCCTGTCGTCGGCAGTCCGAACAGGTGGGAATAGGAATGGGCCATCAGCTCGTTGGCGCGCTTGGTGGCCGCATAGAACTGCAGGGGATGATTGACGCCATCATGTTCGGAAAACGGCATTTTGGTGTTGGCACCGTAAACCGACGAGGTCGAGGCGTAGGTGAGGTGCGCGATCTGGTGAGCGCGGCAGGCTTCGAGGATGTTGGTAAAGCCGGCGAGATTGGAACTCACATAGGCGCGGGGGTTTTCAAGGCTGTAGCGCACACCGGCCTGCGCGGCCAAATGGATCACCCGATCGAATTTCGTCTCGGCGAAAGTGCGGTCGACTGCCTCGTGGTCGGCGATATCAGCGCGGATGAAGCGGTAATCTGCTCCCTGGCGGGAGGCGAGTTCATCAAGGACGGCGAGGCGCGCTTCTTTCAGCGCGGGGTCGTAATAGTCATTGACCACGTCCAACCCGACGACGGTGTCGCCGCGCTCGATCAGCCGTCGCGCCACGTGAAAACCGATGAAACCAGCGCTGCCTGTGACGAGGACTTTCACGAGATTTTTCCGACCGCTTCGGGGCGGGCGAAGGCGGGGGCACGGCCGATGCTGTAATAGTTCCAGCCATCTTCGCGCAGGCGGTCGGGGGCATAGATGTTGCGGCCATCAAAAATGAGGCGCGAGGCCATGCGGGCCGCCATATGGTCAAAATCGGGCGCGCGGAACTGTTGCCATTCGGTGCAGATGGCAAGGGCATCCGCCCCGGTCAGCGCGGAGTATTGATCGGCTGCCAACGCCAGGCCGGCGCGATCGCCATAGAGGCGGCGGGTTTCATCCATGGCCACCGGGTCATAGGCGGTGATGGTCGCGCCTGCCGCCAAAAGGTCCTCGATCAGCACGCGTGAGGGCGCTTCGCGCATGTCGTCGGTGTTGGGCTTGAAGGCAAGGCCCCACAGGGCGATCCGCTTGCCGGCGAGCTTGTCTTTTCCCCCAAAATGGGCGGCGATCTTGTCAAATAGCGCGGTCTTCTGGCGGTTGTTGACGGCTTCGACGGCGGCGATCAGGGGGGCATCATAGCCGATTTCCGTCGCGGTGCGGCCCAGCGCCTGCACGTCCTTGGGGAAGCACGAGCCGCCATAGCCGAGCCCCGGATAGATAAAGTGATAGCCGATGCGGGGATCGGAGCCGATGCCGCGACGCACTTCTTCGATATCGGCGCCAAGCCGCTCGGCGAGGTTGGCAATTTCGTTGATGAAGCTGATCTTGGTGGCGAGCATCGCGTTGGCGGCGTATTTGGTCAGTTCGGCCGAACGGACGTCCATATAATGGGTGCGATCGTGATTGCGGTTGAAGGGCTCATAAAGCTCCTTCATCACGGCGCGGGCCCGATCGGTTGCGGCACCGATGATGATGCGGTCGGGCTTGAGGAAATCATTGACCGCAGCGCCTTCCTTGAGGAATTCGGGATTGGAGACCACGTCGAAGGTGTGGCCTGTACCGCGCTCGGCGAGCACCGCCTTGAGCTTGTCGCGCACCTTGTCGCTGGTGCCGACCGGAACAGTGGATTTGACCACCACCACCTTGTGTTCGTCCATGGCTCCGGCGATGGATTGGGCGACGGCCAGCACATATTGCAGATCGGCGGCGCCGTTTTCATCGGGTGGCGTGCCAACGGCGATGAACTGCACCTGGGCGTGGGCAACGCCCCGATCGACATCGGTGGAAAATTCCAGATTGCCTGCCGCTACCGTACGCTCAACCACGGCTTCGAGACCCGGTTCGTAAATCGGAATTTCGCCCCGCTCCAACCGCGCGATCTTTTCGGCATCGACATCAACGCACACCACATGGTGCCCGACATCGGCCAGGCAGGCGCCGGTGACGAGGCCGACATAGCCGGTGCCGAAAATGGTGAGTTTCATTGGATGACGCCCTTTATGGATTTGCCGATCATATAGCCCATGCTTCATCCGGGATGAAGCCGCACAGGCCTTCTTGATGGCAATCTTGTCAGAAGCGCGGCGCTCTTCAGGCTATTGTTGTGGCCGATCTGCTGTAAATGCGAAGCCGCGCGGCCAGAAAGGCGCCAGGCGTCTCGAACCCCGCCATCTTTATCTCCAGCCGCGCGCTTGCCGAGGCGATCTTGCCGCGTTCGCCGGGATCGTCGGTCTTGCGGTTGGCTTTGAACCCGCGCCGCTGGTTGAGATGAACGAGCGCCCGGCCCACATGGTGCAGGGAAAGAGCGGTGTTCAACGTCACATTCTCGTTCAAATGCGCACTTAGATTTTCGGGCGTTGTGAGAGAGGAGCAACCCATGAAAGTCGTTGCTAATATTGATTTCGATGGCGATTGCCGCGAGGCATTCACCAGCTATGCCAAAATTCTCGGCGGGGAAATCCGTGGCATGATCAGCCATCGCGATATGCCCGAGGCTTCGCACGGCGTTCCCGAAGATCGTCTCGACCGCATCGTGCATGCCTGGATCGATATCGGCGATCAGGCGCTGATGGGCCAGGACATGCAGGATTTCTCTGGGCGCAGCGGTTATAGCGTCACCGTCGCTGCCGATTCCGTCACCGAGGCCCGCCGTATTTTCGAGGCCCTGTCCGACGGGGGCGAGGTGCTCATGGCCTTCGAGGCCCAGTCGTGGTCGCAAGGCTTCGGCATGACGACAGACCGGTTCGGAGTCACCTGGGTCATCGATTCACCCGCATCGGAATAATTGGGGGCCCCGAGCGTCGGCTGCGTTGCCTAACCTGTGACCGCGCCCTGGTTGGCCGGGCGGGCGAGGGCAAAGAATTTGCTCAGGACGCCTTTGGTGTAGCGCGGAGCGGGTTGGACCCAGGCGGCGCGGCGGCGGGCGAGTTCGGCGTCATCGACCTCCAGTTGCAGCACCTGGCGGTGGGCGTCGATGGTGATGCGGTCGCCTTCCTGGACCAGTGCAATGGCGCCCCCGACATAGGCTTCGGGGGCGACATGGCCCACCACCATGCCCCAGGTGCCGCCGGAAAACCTGCCATCGGTGATCAGCCCGACGCTTTCGCCCAGTCCCCGCCCGACAATGGCCGAGGTGGGGGCCAGCATTTCCGGCATGCCCGGGCCGCCCTTGGGGCCAAGATAGCGCAGAACCACCACATCGCCGGGTTTGATCTGGTCGCCCAGAATGGCGGTCATCGCCGAGGCTTCGTCATCGAATACCCGCGCCGGGCCCGAAATCACCGGGCTCTTGAGGCCGGTAATCTTGGCCACAGCGCCATCCTCGGCCAGATTGCCCTTGAGAATGGCCAGATGGCCCTCGCGATAGAGCGCCTTGTCGAAGGGGCGGATCACGTCCTGGTCGGCGCGCGGTTGATCGGGCACGTCGGCCAGTTGCTCGGCCAGCGTCTGGCCGGTGATGGTCATGGCATCGCCATGCAGCAGACCGGCGTTAAGCAGCTGCTTGAGCACCTGGGGAATGCCGCCCGCCTGATGCAGATCGACGGCCATGTAGCGGCCCGAAGGTTTGAGATCGCACAGCACGGGCACCTTGCGGCGCATGCGCTCGAAATCATCGAGCGTCCATTCGACTTCGGCGGCGTGGGCGATGGCCAGATAGTGCAGCACGGCATTGGTCGAGCCGCCCACCGCCATGATCAGCGCTACAGCGTTTTCGATCGCCTCGCGGGTGACGATGCTGCGCGGGGTGCGCTGATGGATCACGGCATCGACCAGCACCCGCCCGGCCTCGGCGGCGCGCTCGACGATTTCGGCGTCGGGATTGGCCATGGTGGAGGAATAGGGCAGGGCCATGCCCAGCGCCTCGAAGGACGAGCTCATGGTATTGGCGGTGTACATGCCACCGCACGAGCCGGTGCCGGGGCAGGCATTCTGCTCGATGCCCTCGAAATCCTCCTCGCTCATGGTGCCGGCCATGTAGGCACCGACCGCCTCGAAGGCGGAGACGATGGACAGGTCCTGTCCCTTCCAATGGCCGGGCTTGATGGTGCCGCCATAGACATAGATGGCGGGGGCATTGGCGCGCAGCATGCCGATCATGCCGCCGGGCATGTTCTTGTCGCAGCCGCCCAATACCAAGACGCCATCCATCCACTGGCCCTGCACCGAGGTTTCGACGCAATCGGCGATCACTTCGCGTGAGACCAGCGAATACTTCATGCCTTCGGTGCCCATCGACATGCCATCGGAAATGGTCGGGGTGCCGAACATCTGCGGGTTGCCGCCGGCCTGCTTGATGGCGGCGCTGGCGGCATCGGCGAGCCTTTGCAATCCGGCATTGCAGGGCGTGATGGTCGAATGCCCGTTGGCGATGCCGATCATGGGCTTGTCGAAATCGGCCTTGGTATAGCCAAGCGCATAATACATGGCGCGGTTGGGCGAGCGGGCTACACCCTGGGTGATGTGACGCGAGCGGCTATTGGCGGACATGGCAAACTCCTTGCAGGAAGGGGCACCCGCAGTGCCGCAAAAGCGACAAACCGCGGGGTGCCCATTCGAGGCTGCGAGTATGGCAGGTTTCCGGCTTTACTGTTTGCGGTCAAGCGAAAATGAGGAGTTGCCGATGCGGCCCGCCGCTATCGCACGGCTGGGCTGGTCTTTTTAGTGTGGCTCATAGGGCAAGACGAGGTCATGCGAGGCCACGTGGAACTGGCCGGACTGGGTGACCCAGCCGCGGAACATGCCATCGGTATTGTAGGGGGCCGCGATCGCGCCGTCGGCACCAACCGCGACCAGTCCCGCGCCAATATCATAGGACTTGAGGTCTTCCATGATGACCCGGGCGGCGGCGGTTTTCACATCTTCGCCCAGATAGGCGATGCGGGCGGCGACTTCATGACCGACCACGTGGCGGATGAAGAACTCGCCCTGACCGGTGCCGGAAACCGCACAGACACCATCGCGGGCGTAGGTGCCCGCGCCGATGATCGGGCTATCACCGACACGCCCGTCCGGCTTGTTGTTGTAGCCGCCGGTGGACGTGGCGGCTGCGAGATGGCCGTGCTGGTCAAGCGCGACGGCGCCGACGGTTCCGTGTTTTTCGGATTCGCTGGCGCTGGCCCTGGTGCCCGCGGCTGCGTGGGCCTTCATCGCAGCGAGCGCCAGCCGCCGCCGCTCGGTGGTGAAATATCCCTGCTCTTCTACCGCCAGTCCCTGCGCCTCGGCAAAGTGGTCGGCTGCGGGGCCGGCCAGCAATACGGCGTCGCCATGCTCCATGACAGCGCGGGCGGCGAGCACGGGATTGCGGATATGGCGCGCGGCGCAAACGGCACCGGCAGCCAGCGTGGTGCCGTCCATGATCGAGGCATCCAGCTCATGGATGCCGTTTTCGTTCAGCGCCGCCCCGTGGCCGGCGTTGAAATGGGGGCTGTCCTCCATGACGACGACAGCGGCCTGCACGGCATCGATGGCGTGTCCGCCGCCCGACAGGACGGCATAGCCGGCCTCCAGAGCGCGCCCGAGATCGCGCCGTGCCGCAATCCACTCGTCCTCGCTGAGATCGAGCTTGGCCATCACGCCACAGCCGCCATGAATGGCGAGAGAAAAATTCGTCATTGGAGGTCTCCGAAATAAAAAGGACACCGGCCCGCGCCGGTGTCCTTCATAGGGGCTGGCTTACTGGATGGGATGGATATCCATGGCCAGCGTGTCCTCGTCCGAACGCGGATCGTAGGTCAGCTTGTCGGCCCGGATGCCCCAGGCGGACAGGTTGGTGGCCAGCGGCAGGCCGGGCCGGTCGGTCGCCACCAGCATATTGGCTTCTTCAAGCAGGCTGCGGCGCGTGTCCTCGTCCATTTCGACAGCGGCGTCTTCGATGAGCTTGTCCATTGTCGGGTTAGAATAGCCCCGGGTGTTGAAGGCACCGAGCGAGGTTTCCGGATCGTTGGTGTGCATCAGCGACGACAGCATGTAGTTGGCTTCGCCGGTCAGCGTGCCCCACGACGCCATGTAGAGGGAATATTCGCCCCGGGCCTTGGCCGGGTTGAACACGGCGGCAGGAACGCCCTGAACGTCGGTGGTCACGTTGATCGAGGCCAGCATCTGGGCGACGGTGGGACCAAGCTCGGTCGGCATTCTGTCATTGGAGTAGCTCAGCGCCACTCTGAAGCCTTCCGGATAGCCGGCCTCTTCCATCAGTTCGAGCGCCCGGTTGACGTCATAGACCGGCGGGGCGATCTGGTCATTGTAACCGAAAATGCTGGTGCTCACGAGCTGGGTGGCCACGATGCCCATGTCTTCAAGGGCGAACTCCACGATGGACTCGCGGTCGAGCGCCAGATCGAAAGCCTCGCGCACCCGAGGATCGCGGAAGGGGTTTTCGGCCAGCTTGTTGCCGGCATTGTCCCAGACCTGCGGAGAGTCTTCGCGGAAGTCGAATTCCAGATAGGGGATGTAAACGGATTCCGTCTTGACAATCTCCAGATTGGGCGCGGATTCGATGCTGGCCAGATCGGTGGCCGGGACCTTGGAAATGATATCCACCTGACCGGCGAGCAGCTGGGCAACGCGGGCTGCGTGGTTGGGGATCTCCTTGCGGGTGACCTTATCCCACGGCTGCGCACCCTCCCAGTAGCCGTCAAATTTCTCCAGGATCAGGTCCTGGGTCGGCGCCCAGCTGACGAATTTGTAGGGGCCGGTGCCGATGGTCGCCTTGCCCGTGTTGAAGCCCTCGGCAGAGGTTTCCTGGGTCGAATAGTCAGCCGCGGCGGTGTGCGAGACGATGAACAGGCGCACGAAATCGTTGGGCAGGGTGGGAGCCGGGCCATTGGTCATTACGCGAATGGTATAGTCGTCGATGATCTCCACATCGGCGACGCGGCGAATATAGATGGTCGAGGGGTTGGGGCCGGTAACGTCCGGGATGCGCTCAATGGAGAATTTCACGTCTTCGGCGGTGAAATCGGAGCCGTCGTGAAACTTGACGCCTTCGCGCAGCTTGAATTCCCAGGTCGTATCGTCCAGCGCTTCCCAGCTGGTGGCCAGAGACGGCAGGATTTCCAGGCTGTTGCCCGAGCGCAGCAGCGTGTCGAACACGTGCTTGGTCGCTTCGGCATTGGCCGCCGTTGCGGTGTAATGGGGGTCCATGGACGCCGGACCCGACATGGTTGCGATCACCAGATCGGCGGCAAAGACGCTGACCGGCGACATGAGCAGCGCGCCCACGAGGGTGCTGCGGAACAAGGATTTGAGATGTCTGTGCAAGGGTTCCTCCTGAGGAATTAAGGGGTTACGTCGATATTTCTGGCCTGATCCTCGTCGATCGACTGCGGCCATCCGCCCGAGGCGGTGACGAGTTTCGTCATGATCTCGGACAGGCTGAGCCGTTCGGCGGGGCTGAGGCAATCGAGCATCAGGCGTTCGTGTCCGATCATGATGCCTTTGGCGCGCTCTACGGCCTGCTTGCCCTTTTCGGTCAGGATCAGGGTGATGCGCCGTTGATCGTCCGGGTCGGTCTGGCGGGTGATCATGCCCTGCCGGTCAAGGCTGGTGGTGGCGCGGCTGAGGGTGTTTTTCGGAAACCCCGAGGACCGCACCACTTCGGTTGGCGTGGACATGCCACCCAGGTAAAGTGACCACAGCACCACAAATTCCGGCCGCAACAGGCCCAGATGCTGCTGGATATAGCCATAGACCGGATTGTTGAAATGCAGCGCCAGGTAGTTGAGGCGGAACGAGAACCAGCAGGGGTTTTCCCACAGCTTTGCATACATCAGGGCGTCGACATCAGAGCCGGGAAAATTGGGGGGCGTTTCCCATCCTGCTCTGCTCTCAAACAACGCCTGACGTTGCGCGCCGCTCATTCCCACCTCCACCGTTCCAATGGGGCATTAATTCCAAATGAGACATTATTCGGCAGCTCTGCCTTGCGTCAACTGCAATTTCTGATCCATAAAGAACCAATTTCGAGAATAGGCGGCCCGCTTTGAAGGTCGTTGGACAGGTCGAGCGGGTGCGCCAAAGCGCAGCCGCACAGAAGCGAAGGACAGAAAATGCGCATTCAGGACATGCATTGGAGCCAGGTCGAGGAGCGGGTGAAACAGGACGATCGCTGCGTTCTGCCGATCGGCTCGGTCGAGCAGCACGCTTATCTTAGCCTCGCGACCGACGTGATCCTGGCCGAGCGGGTGGCGGTTGAGGCCGCCGAGCCATTGGGGGTGCCGGTGTTCCCGTGCCTGCCCTATGGCATGGCCTCGGGTTTTGCCGATTTCCCCGGTACGGTCACGCTTTCGCTGCGCACCTATATCGGCATCATGGAAGACATGCTCGACAGCCTCTATCGCTCAGGCTTCCGGCGCATCCTTATTGTCAACGGTCATGGCGGCAACACGCCCGTCAATCCGGTGATCAGCGAATGGCTGAACCGCAATCGTGACGCTTCCGTCAAGCTCCATGACTGGTGGCGCGCGCCCAAGACCATGGCCAAGGTGCAGGAGATCGATCCGGCGGCCTCCCATGCGAGCTGGATGGAAAACTTCCCCTGGACGCGACTCGAAGGGGCGCCGATTCCTAATTTCCGCAAGGAATCCATAGATTTTTCTGCCACAATGCGCGTTGATGCGGGACGCAAGCGCGAGCGGGTCGGCGAAGGCAATTATCACGGTGTCTTTCAGCGGCCCGATGAGGATATGCTCGCCATCTGGGAGGTGGGTGTCGCGGAAACCCGTGACGAGATCGAGCACGGCTGGCACTGAGTTTTACAGCGGGGCCCTGAGGGCTCCGCCGTCACACGCGCCCAGGGAGGCGGACCATGGCATCCTTCATTCTTCGCAGACTGGTCCAGGCGCTGTTCGTCCTGCTGGTCATGTCCATGCTGGTGTTTACGGGTGTCTATGTCATCGGCAATCCGATCGACGTGCTGATCTCGCCCGATGTGACGCAGGCCATGCGCCAGCAGGTGATCGAGCAATATGGACTGCACCTGCCGTTGTGGCAGCAGTATTTGCAGTTCCTGCAGCGGCTTCTGACCGGCGATCTGGGACGCTCGTTTGTCTTCAACATGCCGGTGCTCACCCTGATCGGCCAGAGGTTGCCCGCGACGCTGGAGCTGACGCTCACCGCTGTGCTGTTCGCCTCGATCGTTGGCATTCCGCTTGGGGTCTATGCCGGCTACAAGCCCGACAGCCTCGCCGCAAAGGTCATCATGGCGGTTTCGGTTCTGGGGTTCTCGGTGCCCACCTTCTGGATCGGCCTGATGCTGATCATGGTGTTTGCCGTCCAGCTTGGCCTGCTGCCAGCGGGCGGGCGCGGTGAGACGGCGGACCTGTTCGGCGTGCCGTTTTCCTTCCTGACGGCAAATGGCTGGTCGCACCTCGTGCTTCCGGCTCTCAACCTGTCGCTGTTCAAGCTGGCAATGATGTGCCGGCTGGCGGCCTCGGGCACGCGCGAGATCATGCTGACCGACACCATCAAATTCGCCAGGGCCGCGGGGATTTCCGAAGGCACGATCCTGCGCCGGCACGTGCTCAAGCTGATTTCGATCCCGCTGGTGACGGTGTTCGGGCTGGAGTTGGGCTCGACGCTGGCCTTCGCGCTGGTCACCGAAACGATCTTCAGCTGGCCGGGACTCGGCAAGTTGATCATCGATTCCATCACCTCGCTCGACCGTCCGGTGATGGTCGCCTATCTGATGTTGGTTTCGGCGCTGTTTGTGTTCATCAATCTGTGCGTGGATCTGACCTATGCGGTGCTCGATCCGCGCCTGCGGCAGGGGAGGCGCTGAGATGGCCATGGACACTCGCGCGGTAAAGGCGGTTTCGCCGCTGACCGAATTCTGGCGCACCTTCCGCCGCAACAAAATCGCGGTCGCCGCGCTATGCGTGGTGCTCGCCATCATCATCGTTGCGGTGTTTGCGCCGTTCATCGTGCCGCAGGATCCGTTTGATCTCAAATCGCTGGTGCTGCGCGACTCGCGCCGACCCCCGGGGCATGTGGGGGCGACCGGAATCGTGCATCTGTTGGGCACCGACAGCCAGGGCCGCGATCTGCTTTCGGCCATCGTCTATGGCTTGCGCATCTCGCTCCAGATGGGACTGGTGGCCGGTGGCATCGCCTTTACCATCGGCGCGGTGGTGGGGAGCTTTGCCGCCTATGTCGGCGGGCGCGTCGAGAGCATCATCATGCGCATCGTCGATGTGCAGCTGTCGTTTCCGGCGATCCTGCTTGCTTTCGTCGTGGCCGCGATATTGGGGCAGGGCAAGTCCCAGCTCATCCTGGCGCTGGTCTTTGCCCAATACGCTTATTTCGTCCGCACGGCGCATGGCGCCGCTGCCGCCGAGCGGCAGAAGGACTATGTGCAGGCCGCGCTTTCGGTGCCGATGAGTGGCTGGTTCGTCATCACCCGCCACATCCTGCCCAATTCACTGCCGCCTCTGATCGTGGTGGCGACGGTACAGATCGCGTCCGCCATCTCGCTGGAAGCCACGCTTTCGTTCCTCGGGGTGGGGCTGCCGCCAACCGAACCGTCGCTGGGCATGCTGATCGCCAACGGTTTCCAGTACCTGATGTCGGGCCGCTATTGGATCGCCATCTATCCGGGCGTGGCGTTGATCGTTCTCATCATGGCCATCAATCTGGTCGGCGACCAGATCCGAGACCAGCTCAACCCAAGGCTGCGCAAATGACTCCCCTTCTGGATGTCCGCAACTTGCGGACCTATTTCGAGACTGACAAAGGCGTCGTCAAATCGGTGGACGACATCTCCTTTGAGCTGGGGCGCGGCGAGGTCATGGGGCTGGTCGGCGAATCGGGCTCGGGCAAGTCGATCACCGGCTTCTCGCTGATCGGGCTGCTGGACGAGAACGGCCATATCCAGGAGGGCAGCTCGGTCCGCTTCAACGGGCGCGAACTGGTCGGGCTCAGTGAAAGGGAATTGCGCGCGATCCGGGGCAAGGACATCTCCATGGTGTTCCAGGACCCGATGATGACGCTCAATCCGGTGGTGAAGATCGTCGACCAGATCGGCATGGCGATCCGGGCCCATGAAAAGGTGTCGGATGCCGAAATCAGGAAACGCGCCATCGAGGCGCTGGACCGGGTTCGGATCGTCGATCCGCAGGACAAGGTGGATCAATATCCGCACGAGTTCTCGGGCGGCATGCGCCAACGCGTGGCCATCGCCATCGCCCTGTTGCACCGGCCGCAACTGGTGATCGCCGATGAGCCGACCACAGCGCTCGACGTGTCGGTGCAGGCGGAAATCCTGACCATGGTGAAGGCGCTGGTTGCCGAGATGGGCACATCGCTGATCTGGGTGAGCCACGATCTGGCCACGGTATCCTCCATCGCCGACACCATTGCGGTGATGCGGCGCGGAAAAATCCTCGAAGCCGGGCCGGCGCGCGAAGTTCTGCACCATCCCCGGCATCCTTATACGCAGGGGCTGCTGGACGCACTGCCGTCCCGCTCGAAGCCCGGCGAATTGCTGGCATCTGCCGCGACCGAAGCGGCGGGCGCCATGGAATTGACCGGACTGGGATCGGGTGCGATCGACGCCGCGCCTGACGAGACGTTCGTGAAGGCCGAGAACATCGAGAAGGTTTTTGCGCCCCGTATCGGCGCTTTCCACCGGCTCGGAATCCGATGGGGCGTAATGCGCGAGCCCAGCCCCGTGCGCGCGGTGAAATCGGCAAGCCTGACCATCGCCAGAGGCGAAATCCTTGGCCTCGTCGGGGAATCGGGCTCTGGCAAATCGACACTGGGGCGCATCCTGTGCGGCATCTATTCGCCGGATGCGGGCACCGTCAGCATTGGCGGCAAGCCGGTCCGCTCGGACAAGGGCAAGCTGGGCACCCATGTGCAGATGATCTTCCAGGACCCTTTCGCCTCGCTCGACCCGCGCCGCACCATCTTCCAGTCGGTTTCCGATGGGCCGATCGCGCATGGTTTTTGCACCCGCGCCGGGGCGCGCGAGTATGTCAACCGGTGGCTGCGCGCGGTGGCCTTCGATCCGGCGCTGGCCGATCGCTATCCGCACCAGTTCTCGGGCGGACAGCGACAGCGCATCGCCATTGCCCGGGCGCTGGCCCTGCAACCCGAAGTGATCGTCTGCGACGAGCCGGTGGCCTCGCTTGACGTCTCGATTCAGGCACAGGTCATCAACCTGTTGATGGAACTGCGCCGCACGCTCAACATCACCCTGCTGTTCATCAGCCACGACCTGTCGGTGGTCCATCACCTGTGCGACCGTGTCGTTGTCATGCGCCACGGTGAGATTGTCGAGGAAGGCACGGCCACGCAGGTGTTCCACGCCCCCCGCCACCCCTACACCCAGATGCTGCTGGATGCCGTTCCCAAGCTGGAGGCGTGAACGGGGCAGGGGGACGCTGGAGAGACCTGCGATTGTTATCCAGGCCAAGCCGTATATAGGTGTTGCGCGCGCCAGAGGCTCCGGAATACGGACCGGGTGCGCCAGACGACACAATGCGAGGGGGTTGGCCGATGAACGGGTTTGCGATTTTTGCATCCGTCCTGCCGCTGGCGGCGGTGTTTTTTTATGGATGGGCGGCGAAGATACTCGATCGGCGGCGGCCATCGCTGGCCTCACTGATGAATGAGCAGCGGTTCAACTGGGTGACCCAGGCGACGCGCAGGGATACCCCGCTCGATGCGATCCTGTCGGGGAACCTAATGAGTTCGGTATCGTTTTTCGCTTCGACCACTGCGCTGCTGATTTTGGCGCTGTTTGCGGTGGTCGGGCAGATGCCCCAGTACGCGCCGGCGCTGTCGCTGATCAGTTTCGGCCCGAAGCATTCGGAACTCGACTTGCAGATTCACACCCTCGTCATGCTGATCCTGTTCGTCTATGCGTTTCTCGCCTTCACCCTGTCGTTGCGCCAGTTCAACCATTTCTGCATTATGCTGGGCACGTTCGACCATCGCATTTCGGCACCGCCCGAGGACATCCGCATCATCGCGCGGATCAACGCCATGGCGGCGCAGCGCTTCAATGCCGGAATCCGCGCTTATTATTTCGCCATTCCGATGGTGTCCTGGTTCGTGTCCGGCTGGCTGGCGATCGGAGTGACGGTGGGGACGGTTATCATGCTGCTGCATCGTGAGTATTTCTCCGATGCGCGCTGGATGGTCGCCCGTATCACACCCCACTAGCGAGGAGGATACCATGTTCCGCATTGCAGCCCTGATGCTGGGTTTGAGCGCAGTGCCTGCGCTCGCAGAGGACGCGCCCACGTTCACCACCGAGGATGCGCGGCTGATGGTGTCGTGCCTGGATGGCTCGACCGTCGGGGAAGGCGAAAACGCAACCGATTGCGTCGGGGTCGCTTCAAGGGCCTGCATGGAGACCGAACCGGATGGGGCAACGACGGTTGGGATGGTTGCCTGCACGGCGCGGGAAACCGCGTGGTGGGACAGCCAGCTCAACGCCCATTACAGCAGCCTTGAGACCAGCCTTTCGGCGGAGCTGGCGACCGCATTGCGTGAGGCACAACGGGCCTGGATCGCCTATCGCGATGCCGGTTGCGGCTTCGAATACGATCTGTGGAGCGAGGGCACCATCCGCGGTGTCGTCCATGCGGGTTGCCTGCTGGACGAAACCGCAAGGCGGGCCCAGCGCCTCGCCGGTTATGTCGATGGCGAGGTCGCCCCTTGAGCGAGGCGCGCGCCCGTGGCACCAAGGTGACAGGAGGACGCCCATGAATAATGATGCCAATCACCCCTGGTTTCGTCCGCTGTGGCGTCGCGCGCTGATGGTGGTCATCTGCGCGGGACTGGCGGGGTGGGACCTCTATAACGGCAATTTTGGCTGGGCGCTGATTTTTGGCGGACTCGGCGCCTATGCGGTCTATATCTTTTTCATCGCCTGGAACCGGGATGCGCCCAAGACTCCGGATACTTCCGACACGTCAGAGGGATGAAGCGGGATCGCGGGGCAGCGGTGCAGGGCGTTCCTGGTGGAGGACGGTTCTGTCTTTATTGGGGTTGCAATTGCAAACTGCCTCAGCTTTGCTGGCTGTCTAGTCAATCGCTACTGTGGCCCGCGTCGCGGGTATTGTCGGTAGTCGCGTATGAGGAGGAGAGAACTAATGGCCCCAGATAATGGCGGTTTCCTGCCGCGGTTGATTCTTGCTGCGGGACTGGCGGGCGGTGCGATGCTGGCCATGCCGGCAGTGGCCTTCGCCCAGGATGCAAGCACCACCAGCCCGGTGACCTACTCGAACGATCAGGCCGACCGTGGCAAGACACGGTACGCGCGCGATTGCGAGGAGTGCCATGGCGCCGATCTGCGCGGTGGACTGATTGGTGGGCCCCCGTTGCGGGGCGCGGCGTTTGAACAGAAATTTGCCAATGGCGCCCCCGCGTCGGCCATGTTCATGTTCATGAGCACCACCATGCCCCCCAACGCGCCGGGCCGCTTTTCGGCTGACGTTTATGCGGACCTGATGGCGTTTATTCTCAAGCAGAACGGCTTTCAGCCCGGAGCGTCGCTGCCATCCGACGTCGATGCGCTCAACAATCTGATCGTCGAGAAATAAAGCCTTGCCGCCCCGCCTTCGGACGGGGCGGTGGTTCTATTGGGGCGGCGTGGCCGGGAAATCATATTCCTCAATGATTCCCGCCAGCGTTCCATCTGCGGTGAGCGCGGCGAGCGCTTCGTCGATTGTTGTGCGCAGGAACGTCTGATTGGCCAGCAGGAGGCCGCCAACGCCCAGCCGGATCGGGGCCAGCGGGCTGGGGTCTATTACCCGCAGCTCGGCGATGGCTGGATCGGCTTTGGCCATGGCCCAGAAACTGGGCGCCCAGACCAGGGAAACGTCCACAGTGCCGTTGATCACGGACTCAATGGTGAGATCGCTGGTGCCCATCGGGTAGATCGGCCAGCGATTTTCCGGGGTGAGCGTCTGGATATAGGTGAAAAGCTGGAGATGGGCGGACGTCGCCTGGGTCGCGGCAATGGGTTTGCCGGGGGCGAGGTCGGCCAGAGTGTTGAGATCGGGGTCGCTGGTGATGAACACATATTCCGATTCATAATACGCTCGCGTGGCGGTCAGCCATTCGGGAATGCCTTCGGGGATCAGCTTGAAGCCCATATAGACGTCGCAGTGTTCGAGAAGAATTCCGTAAATGACGGTGATGTCTTCACGGATCATGTCGCGTTCGACGGTATAGCGCTCGGGTGTGAGCAGCAGGCCGGAGGCGATATTGTCGGCGATATCGGCGGCGAGTTCCCAATCGGGATCGCGCTGGTCGACACAGTAGCGCAGGTGGGATTCATCGAAGGTGCGGCCGATGTTCCATTGGCCGGGCGCGAAAGGTACGTCGTAGAATTCGGGCTCTTGCGCCTGTACCGCAGTGATGGGCGGCACGACGGCCGCCAGCGCCAGCACTGCGGTCAGCAGTGAACCAGCCACTTTTCCGATAATGGACATGCGCTCGCCTCCTGTAGAAAAAAAGCGGGGCGGATTGGAAAAGCCCAGTCCGCCCCGCACTCAATTGGTCACCTCACCAGGATCAGTTCTCAGGCAGCGCGAACACGTAGAGCGTGGCCGGATTGTCCTGAGGAAGCCGGATTTCTGGCGTCAGGGACGACAGACGGCCCAGACCCGAAGCCCAGTTGGTAACAACGGCGACATACTGCTTGCCGTTCGCCTCGTAGGAGATCGGGAACGATTCCAGCGAGTTGCTCAGCGTCGGACTGGTCCAGAGCACGTCACCGGTTTCATCGTCGAGAGCCATGAACTTGCGGTCCAGGCTGCCGACAAAGACCACACCACCTGCTGTGGGCAGGGTGGAGCTGGTCACCGGCGGACGCTGACGGTACTGCCAGACTTCGGACTGGTCGACCATGTTGATGGCGCGGACCTGACCGATATTGCCGTCACTATCCGGGGTGGGAACCCGCGAGAAGGTCGCCATGCCGCCGCCCGTATAGATTTCGCCCGGATCGAGCGGATTGGGCGTGGTGTTGGAGCAGAACTCCACCGTCGGCATATAGAGAGTCTGCGTACGCGGGCTGTAGGCTGTGGACTGCCAGGCGCGACCACCGGGGTCGGCAGGGCAGTTGAACGTGGTTTCGCCGATATGGGGAACCGTGTCAGGGTTGAAGGTCTTCTCGCCCGTTTCCGGATCGATCGACTGCACAACGTTCTGGGGTACGGTCTCTTCGGCCCACAGCCACTCGCCGCTGACCCGGTCGATTGCCTCGATAATACCGAGCTTACCGGTCGTCACCACCATCTGGCGGTCTTCGCCATTGAACGGCAGATCGACGAGGATGCGCTCGTACACATAGTCGAGGTCGAGGGAGTCATTTGGCAGGTACTGGTGGTACCACTTCAGCTCACCGGTCTTGGGATCGATGGCGAGGGTCGAGTCGGTATAAAGCGCGTCATTGGTGACGTTGGGATCCGAGCTCTTGGGCAGCAGGCCGCTGATCTCGGCGATCCACGGATAGGGCTGTCCAACGCCGGCGAAGATCAGGTTCTGATCCGGGTCATAGGACCCGCTGATCCAGGCCGAGCCGCCGTGACGGGCTTCGAGCGGAATACCGTTCCAGCTGTTGCCCTCGGGGGTATCGCCGCGGGCAATGGTGTTGACGCGCCAGAGCTCTTCGCCGGTTTCCGCATCATGGCCGGTGATAAAGCAACCGCCTGGCTGGCCGCTGCCGCACCCGGTCATGCCCTGGACCACGACGCCATCGGCCACAATGGGACCGCTGGAGAAGCTGTAGCCGTAAGCGGCATTGGCGACCTGCTTGTCCCAGACAAGCTGGCCGGTCTTGGCGTCAAGCGCGATCAGGTGGGCGTCGCGCGTGGCGATATAGAGCTTGTCCTGATAGATCGCCTTGGACCGCATGCCGCTGGGGCTGATCCCGTCCGCAAGGTCATATTCATATTCCCAGATGAGGTCGCCGGTGGCGCCATCAAGGGCCTGAATGACATGGGACGAGTTCTGCAGATAGAGGATGCCGTCATGGGCGAGCGGGGTTTCCTGAGTCCGCCCGCCGGGAGACATGCCCCACGCCCAGGCGAGTTGCAGATCACCAACGTTGTCCTTGTTGATCTCTTCGAGCGGGCTGTAACCCCAGCCATCATAGGTCCGTCGCCACATCAGCCAGTCGCCATCGGCGGGGTTGGCCAGCATTTCATCGGTGACGGGCGTCAGGTTGTCGATCGGGTTGTCCTGACCAATCGCAGTCTGCATCGTAAGCATGGATACAGACGAGGCCGCGATGGCAAGCAAACCCACCAGGTTTCTGGTTCTTCTCATGAAAATCTCCTCCAGATACGGTAGTACCGGCTTCAACAGCTGAGAGGTGCGACTTCAAAATCTATAATGTGACAGCTAATCTCAAATTGTTGAGTGAGGCCGGCCAGTTCAGATCGTATGCCTGCTTGATCGGCTTCGTCAACCATTGCCTCAGTTTGCAATCGAGCCGCAGATTTGTTTGCCGCAGGGACGCTGGCGTCGGGCGTCGTTGCACGCTTGCGGGCGGTCAAAGCGCGTGTTAGCCGTCTAAACTTGAGCCTCGGGCCGGGGGAGACCATCCGGGGCAGGGGAAGGCGTATGGACTATTATGCGGCGCGCGTCGGACTTCCGGCCAATAACCGTTCTCGGCCTTATGGGGCCATGAGGCCAGAATTCGATCCACAGGTGCGGCAAGCCTTTCGCAAAGGGGCGGTGACGAGCGGGCAAAGCAGTAATGCCCTGCTTTTCCTCGCAAGGCTGCTGGTAGCGGCGCTGGTTTTGGCGATGGCGGCGAGCGCTGCCTGGGCGCAGGGCGCGCCCCTTGGCGTGCGGGCCAGTGCGGACTTGCGGCAGGAGCTGTTTCCCGGCGCTGACCGGTTTGAATTGACGGAGGGCACCCCGTCCTATCTGCGCGTTTATGAAGGCGACGAGCCGGTCGGTTATATTTTTTCGACCCTCGATGTGGTGCGGGCGCGCTCCTATTCGCCCACCCCGTTCGACGCCATTGTCGGGATGGACCTTGCCGGCAAGCTCACCGGTGCCAAGGTCATCCGCCAGCACGATCCGTATCTGACGGGATTTCCGCAGCGGGTGGAGCGGCTGGGGGAGTTTCTCGACCGCCATATCGGGTATTCGGTGGAAGCGACGGAACCGGCACCGCTCAAGCCCGACTTCATCCAGAGCACCACGATTTCGGCGCGCAACATCCGGGCGGGCATCCTCGATGCCGGGCGCATCATTCTGAAGGCCAACGATCCGCGTCCGCCGATCACCGAGCCCACCATCGACCGGCTCACCTTCGAATGGCTCGATTGGGAACAGATGCTGGAGATGGGAGGCGTTGCCGATCGCCTCGTCACCTTTGGCGAAGTGAGCGAGGCATTTGCCCGAGAGGGTATCACCCCCGTTGGCATGGATGTGCCGCTCGACCGGGGCAGCGCCGACAGCCGCTATGCGGAACTGGTGGTTGCGGTGGCCAATCCGCCGCTGATCGGCCGCAACATGATCGCGGCCACGGGTTACACCAGCGTGGTCGAGCCGACCGGCGACGATGTGGCGATGATCGCGGTGATGTCAGGCGGCTATTACGACTTTTTGGGCACGCGCTATCAATCCGCCGAGTTCGAGAACCGGTTTGACAGGATCAAGCTGGTTCAGGGCGGCCTGGAGCTGAGCCTGTATCAGGACGATTTTTCCCATGTGGGGCCGACCGTCCAGCGCTCGGGTGGTCCTATCCTGCGGCATGCGGGGGTGTTTGCCATCCCGCTCGACACCGGGTTTGATCCCCTCGCGCCATTTGACGTGGTGCTGATGGTGCATGCCACCGACGCAACCGGTGTCACACGCACGGTTGAGTTTCCGGCCAGCTATCAATTGCCCGCCGAGGCGGTGCTGATGCCCTATGTCGAACCCTTGCCGCCCTGGGCGGAGGCATGGCTGGAGTCGATCCCGGACCTGGCCGTGTTGGGGGTCATGCTGGTCGCGCTGACACTGATCTTTGTATTCCAGGCGCAGCTGTCGCGGCGGCGCAAGCTGCATCTGTCGGTGCGGACCGGGTTTCTGGCCTTCACATTGATCTGGCTGGGCTGGATGGCCGGGGGGCAGTTGTCGATCGTTCACCTGGTCAACTACATCAAGGCGCCGTTCGAGGGCGCGGATTTGGGGTTCTATCTGGCCGAGCCGCTGATTGTCGTCATCTCGATCTATGTGCTGTTGTCGCTGATCGTGATCGGGCGGGGCGTGTTTTGTGGCTGGCTGTGCCCGTTCGGGGCGTTGCAGGAGTTGACCTCGCGGATAGCGCGTCTGCTCAAGCTGCCGGTGTGGAATCCCTCTGTGCAGATGCAGCGCTGGATGTGGCTGCCCAAATACGGGCTGGCGGCGCTGATCGTGGGTACGGCGTTCGTGGTGCCGGAGGCGCTGGCCAGCGTCGAAGAGGTCGAGCCGTTCAAGACCGCGATCACCTCAGCCTTCACCCGGCCCTTGCCGTATGTGACCTATGCGGTGCTGCTGCTTGGCATCGGGCTGTTCACCGAACGGTTCTTTTGCCGGTTCCTGTGTCCGCTGGGGGGCATCCTGGCGCTGGGCGACCGGCTGCATCTGTTCACCTTCCTCAAGCGCCGGCCCGAATGCGGCACCGGGGGGTGTCATTTGTGCGAGCGGTCCTGCCCGGTCAAGGCCATCGAGCCGAGTGGCAAGATCATCATGGCCGAGTGTTTCCAGTGCCTCGATTGCCAGGTTGAATATTATGACGATCATCGCTGCCCGCCCCTGGCGCAGGCTCGCAAGCGCCGGGAGCGCGCTGATCGCGGTGTGCGTGAGCCGCTGGTGATGACGCTCAACGGGAAGGTGCCGGCGGTCAATGCGTGAGGAACAAGTCATGCCCGGATCCAGCCGCGCCAAGGGACCATCGCGGCGGCAGGCGCTGAAAATTCTCGCGGCCTGTGCAGTGTTGCCGGTGGGCGTGGCGGGATTTCGCCTGATCGGGCCCAAGGCAACGTTCCACGAATGGCACGGCGAGGCGCTGGGCGCACAAGCCTCGATGCAGCTTTGGCATGCCAATCCCGGCCATGCACGGCGTACGCTGGCCCGCATGGCATCCGAGGTGAACCGGCTTGAAGCGAGCTTCAGCCTCTACCGTGCCGATAGCGAGATTTCCCAACTCAATCGCGATGGAGTCCTGCCGGGGGCGTCACGGGAGATGATTGCGGTGCTGGAGGCGGCGCGCGCCATCGCCGAGGCGAGCGGCGGGGCCTTCGATCCCACGGTGCAGCCACTGTGGACGGTTTATGAGACCCATTTTGCCAATGCGGCTGCGGGCGGTGGTGGACCTTCCGGCAGGGAACTCGCTGCGGCGCAGCGGCTAGTGGATTATCGCCGCATCGATCTTGGGGGCCGCGCCGTGCGCTTTGGAGCGCCGGGCATGGCGATCACGCTCAATGGCATCGCGCAAGGCTATATCACCGACGTCGTCGCCGATCTGCTGCGCAATGAGGGCTTCGATCATGTGGTGGTGGAACTGGGGGAAACCCGCGTTCTGGGTACGCACCCGGATGGGCGCCCATGGCGCGTGGGGTTGAGGGATTCTGAGGGCGGCACGGGGCGGACGATCGAACTTGTCGATCAATCCTCGGCGACGTCAGGGGGCTATGGCACGGTGTTCGATGCGTCCGGCCAGCACCACCATATCTTCGATCCGCAAACGGGATTGAGCGCGAATTATCTCACCGAAGCTGTGGTGACCGCGCCGCGCGCCATGCATGCGGATGCGTTGGCGACGGCGCTGTTTGTGGCGGGGGAAGACAGGGCCGCGGATATCCTGGCCACAGCGCACGGTGCCCGGGCCCTGCTGACCCGCACCGATGGGGCGACGGTGACGCTATAGGGCTGTGCCACATAACGAAACCATCTCAGAAAGCGGCAATGGCCGCTCTAATTCTTTGTTCTAGCATCGACTGAAAACCGCGCCTGACCTGTTTGAACCAGATCAGGCGTCGGTTGGGTTGCTTACCCTTCAGCAGGGGGCACGGTGCGGCGCATTTCGACCGAGCGCGGCAGGACGATGCCGTAGTCATTGTCCCAGGAGTTGCGGATATAGGTCGTGATCGCCGCGATCTCTTCGTCGGACAGGATGGCCTCATAGGGCGGCATGCCGTGGTCCATGGCGCCGAACAGGACCTGATAGATAACGGCCGAACGGCTCTGGACGACATTGCTGCCGATCAGCGAAGGGCCGCCGCCGCCAGCACCGGCCGCGCCATGGCAGGCGGCGCAGTTGTTGGCGTAGCCGGTTTCACCTTCCTGCATCAGCAGGTTGAAGGTTTCTTCGTTGTTCGCGTATTCCTGCGCGGTCACAGGGGCGGCGAGCATTAGGCCCGAGGCGACAAGCGCGGCCAGCCCGATACCAAGTTGCTTTTTCAATGTTTCCTCCTTCGCAGTATAACAAAACTCGGATCCAAGTGCGCGTGTACGGGGCCGTTTTCACCACTTGCCGGAGGGCGCACTACTGGCGGTATTCGAGCAATTCCATCAAACGTGGTAATCCTTCTGGGCTGGTTTCGCAACTGACATTCGCACGCGGTTGGAGCTTGAAACTGGTCCAAGGTTCTGCGAGGATTAGCCGCAGAGGCAAATTCCCTCACGTCCTCACGCGGACTCCCGACAAGAGATTTAAACGGAAGCGTGAGCAGGTTTGCCCCGGGATAAATCCGTTGGGAGGACTTTATTAATGGTTATCCGAAATTTGGGATGGCTGAGGACGATGGCGTCCTTGGCATCAATCGTCGTTCTGGGGGCCGCAACGGCGACCGCCAATGACGACGTTCTGGCACTGTCGGCTGACCCGGCCAACAACGTGATGCCCAACATCACCTATTCAGGCCAGAACTTCAGCCAGCTCGATCAGATCAACCGCGATACGGTCAAAGACCTCGTCGTGGAATGGACCTTCCAGCTTGGCGTTGCCGACGAAGCCGAGGCGCCCCCGTTGGTGGTGGGTGACACGATGTATGTCATCACGCCCAAGCCCAACCGCGTCTATGCCCTCGATCTCAACGAGCAGGGCACGATCAAGTGGGAATTCCGCGCTGAAGCGGACAACCTTGAGCAGGTTCTGCCCGTGGCGTGCTGTGGCGCTCAGACGCGCGGCGTGAACTATGCCGAAGGCAAGATCATCTTCCAGTCGCTCAGCGGCCATATCTACGCCCTCGAAGCCGACACCGGAGCCTTGATCTGGGACGTGCAGGCGACCGATATCGACAACGCTGAAACCATGGTCGGCAACGCCCTGATCGTGGACAATCTCTACATCGCTGGCATGGCCGGCGGTGAGTACGGCGTGCGCGGCTATGTCGTCGCCTACGACATCAACACCGGCGACGAAGCCTGGCGCTATTACAGCATGGGGCCCAATGAAGAAGTCGGGATCACCGATCGCTTCAATCCGTTCTATGCGTTCGATCAGATCGACAATCCGGCGGAAGCATCCTGGTTCGAGGACAGCTGGCGCCAGGGTGGCGGTTCGGTGTGGGGATACTTCTCCTATGATCCTGACCTGAACATGTTCTATTACGGCACCGGTAACTGCGGGCCGTGGAACGCTGACTATCGCCGCGAGTGGGGCGAAGTCGATTTCGACGAGAACGGCATTCTGCAGAGCTATCGGTCCAACTATTGCGCTTCGATGCTGGCCCGCGATGCCACCACGGGCGAACTGATCTGGGCCTATAACATGACCCCGCAGGATCAGTGGGACCTGGACGAGCCCGGCGGAACCATCCTGGCCGATCTGGAAATCGACGGGGAACTGCGCCACACGCTGATCCGCGCCGCTCGTAACGGATATTTCTATGTCTGGGATCGTGCCACCGGTGAGGTCATCAACGAACCCTGGCCGTTCGTCTATCAGAACATCTTCTCTGGTTTCGACAAGGAGTCGGGCAGCCCGTCCTACCACATCGAAGCCATCCTGTTCACCGATCCCGAAGATCGTCTGCGCTACACCGAGTCGGGTGCGCTGACTGATGAACAGATCGCAATGAACCAGGAAGAAGCCGAACTGTACGGCGACGACGAAGTTGACGGTCCGATCGGTACTGAATCGGTGATCTGTCCGACGATTGCCGCACGTAACTGGGAAAACGACGCGTTTTCGCCCGATACCGGCCTGCTCTACACCAGTGTGCAGCTCGGGTGCCGTGCAATGCGCGTGACTGAAGGCCAGTACACCTACCCCGCAACGGAAAGCTACACGCTGTTCCAGTGGGCAGGCGAAAAGTTCTGGCTCGATCTCGACGGCAACGATACCGACGTCAAGAACCAGCTGCAGGCCAATGACCCTGTGACCGGCGAAACCGTCTGGAGCGTGGACTATGTCCAGCCGACCCAGGACCCGATCATGGCAACTGCCGGTGGTCTGCTGTTCGTGGGTGGCGACGACAAGGGCGTGCTGCGCGCCATCGATGCGGAAACGGGCGATACCGTCTGGGAATTCCGCACGGGCAACCAGTCCTCCGCGTCGCCGGTGACGTTCCTTGCTCCTGATGGGCAGCAGCGCATCGCCTTCGTCGCCTCGGCTCGTCCGGGCGTGGTGCAGGTGGCAGCTGATGCCGATCCCGATGCCGTCAACCGCTATCAGCGCGAAGGCAGCACTCTCTATGTCTTCAAGCTTAACAACTAAGCTTTTGCCGGGCCCAAAAGGCCCGGCAGTTTGAAGCCTTGGATTTTCTCGCCCGGCGCGCTCCGCTCGCCGGGCGATTTTGTCAGAACGTACCAGCACGATGACTGCGGGTGCGTGTCACGGCGTCACCGGCGTCACACGCACCCACCCCTTGCCCATGAACGATGCCGGAGAAACACTATGACCCCCACGAGCCGGCGCCCCGAGCGCAGACCCATCGGCCGCGCCATCGCCGCTTTCGGCGCCGCGGTCCTCCTTTTTTCCGGCTTCGCAGCCCCCGCCGCCACCGCATGGGAAATGCGTGTGTGCGCCGATGCCGATTACATGCCGCAATCCAATCAGGCGGGCGAAGGCTACGAGAACAAGATCATCGAAGTGCTGGCCGCGGATTTGGGCGCGGAGCTCACCTATCAATGGTGGACGTTGGCGCCCAGCATGGTCAGCGAGCAATTGCGCGAAGGCCATTGCGACATGATGATCGGCGTGCCCGATGGCGGCGACGGCGTCATCGCCACCATCGCCTATTACCGCAGCCCGTACGCTTTCGTTTATCGCGCCGACGAGGATTATGACGTCGCGACTTTCGATGATGAAATCCTCGCCGAGCTGCAACTGGGCACCACATCGGAAGGCACCAGCTCGCATCTGGCCCTGGCGCGCCGCGGGTTGCTCGACCGGATCACAGCGAGTTCCGAATTTGCCGGCACCAATGCGGGAGCCCGGTTTTCCGGCCTGATCGCTGCGGTATCGAATGGCGATATCGACGTTGCCGTGCCATGGGGGCCGGTGGCCGGCTATTACGCGGCGATGCAGGACCCGCCGCTCAAAGTGGTCCCTGTCCCTGAATTCGATATCCCGTTCACGCCGATGTACCACTCCATCGTCATCGCCCTGCGGATGGGCGATGAATCGTTGCGCGACCTGCTCGACGAAGCCATCGCCCGGCGCTGGGACGATATCTATGCCATTCTGGACGAGTACCACGTGCCCACGCTGCCCCTGCCTCGCCCCTCGCTTTCCATCCGGGAGCCGTAATCATGACAACGATCACCAGACGCGGCTTTCTGGCCGGTGCAACCGCTCTCGCCACTACCGGGCTCGGCACGCCATCGCTGGCCGCTACGCCTGCGGCTATCCGGATCGGGACCGTGTTCCCCAACCGCACCGGTGGCTCGTTCATCCGGGCCTCGGTCAATGATTTCATCGGTTCGGCCGGACGGATCGGGGCGTTGCTGGCCGATGCGCAAATCGGCAGATCCGTGGAAGCGGAAGGTTCGCGGCTCGATATCCTGCTCGCGTCCTCCCCAACGCCGGAAGCGGCGGTGCGGGCAGGCGAACGGCTCGTCGAAACTGGCGATATCTGCGCTTTGGTCGGCGGCATCGGCGAAGGGCAGGCCGAAGTGCTGGCCGAAATCGCCGCGCGGGCAAAAATTCCGTTCTTCAATGTGGGGGAAACCTCCGACGCTTTCAGGCGCGAGGCGTTCAGCCCGTATCTGTTCCATATCGAAGCCAGTGACGCGATGTATATCGACGCCATGGGCCAGCTCGCTGCGCAATTGGGCTATACGCGCTGGGCAGTGGTGTCCGACACCAGCGCCCGGGGCGAAGCCATGGCCGATCGTGCGGCACTGGCGGCGGAAAAGAGCGGCTGCACCATCGCCGGGACCATTTTGTTACGGCCCGCCTTTCCGGTCTATTTCACCGAGATCGACGAGTTGGCGACGATCGAGGCGGACGTGATTTTCGTGCTGGTCAATTATCAGGACCAGTTTCCGTTCACGGTGCAGATGGAAGAGAGCGGCATCCAAACACCGGTGCTGTTTTTCCCCTATACGATCACCCAAACCCGCGATTTCATCGCCGCGTCGCGCAATCGCCTGCCGATCCTCAACCCGCGCCACCGGGTGGCGCTGTGGGATACGACCGACACCAGGCCGGGGGCCGAGGAGTTCAACCTGCAGGTGCGGGCCCGCTATGCCGAGCCCGCCGACCCGACAGCGTGGTCGGCCTTCCACGCCATCAAAATCATCACCGATACGGTGCTGGCCACCGGCTCGACCGACGCCGAGGCGATGATTGCCCATCTCGAAGACCCGCAGACCAGTTTCGACGTTGCCAAGGGCGTCGGCGTTTCGTTCAGGCCGTGGGATCATCAGTTGCGCCAGCCGCTGGCGACTCTTGAGGTCGATGAGGACATTGTCTGGCGGCAGCTGGAATTGTCGAGCCGGATCGATATCGCCCGCTATACGGGCAGTCTGCCGGCAGGCGAGCCGGGGCCGGATGCTGCCGAGTGGCTCGATAGTCTGGGTGATGGACCGCAGACTTGACGCGGGCGTCGTTGCAACACAGGTGACCCTTTTTTGCGGGCGCATCGGAATGGATCCGGTGCGCCCGTTTTCGTGTCAGCGGCGGCGATTGAGCATGCGTTTGATCGACCACGCGGCCCAAACGGTCATCACCGGGGCGAGGCCGAAGGTGACCCAGAGGTCGGCCCAAAGCGGCAATTGCTCGAAGTCGAGCAGGACAAACCGCAGCAGATCGAGCTGGTAGCTGACCGGGTTGATATAGACCAGCGCCTGTATCCAGACAGGCAATTGCACGATCCAGCCGCCGCCGATGGCAAAGATGCCAAGCTGGCGCAGCTGGTCCCGTAGGGAAGCTGGAATGTCGAGAAACCCGACGCCGCCGATCACCCCGCGCAGCGGGAAGATCGAGCCCGAAAGAAAATAGAGCGGCTGGATGATCCCGTTCGAGATCGAGCCAAACCCTTCAAAAGTGCGCAGGCGCGAGGCGATGACCAGCCCGCCTGCGGTGATCGCCATGCCCATGAAAAACATCACCACCAGCGCCATGCCGATGGCTTGCGGGGTGACATGCATGTCGAGAAAGGGAATGAACAGCAGGGGGATCGAGCCCTGGATCATGGCGATGGTCGCGCCGCCCAGAACCTTGCCCAGCGTGACCGAGAGCATGGGCGCTGGCGACACGATCACGCTGCGTAGCAGCCCCACCTCGCGATCCCAGACCAGCGCTACCGCGCATTGGAGGGAACTGAACAGGATGTTGAGGGTGATGACCCCCGGCAGGATGTATTGGGAATAGGAATAGCCTTCGATCTCGCGCAGGGCGGCGCCAAGCCCGAACCCCAGGATCACCAGCCACAGGATGGTGCGGGAAATGCCGCCGAAAATCTGTGAGCGGTCGCGAAAATAGCGCAGCATTTCGCGCCGCCACATGATGGCGATGACATCGAAATCGAAACCGAGCGCTTTGATCATGGGTTACCGCGTGTGTTCGCCGCCGCGTTTGGCGAAATCGACGAGACGGTCGCGGCCGGTTGCACTTTCGTCGAACAATTGGTTGCCGGTCAGGGCGATGAAGACATCCTCCAGCGTCGCAGAGGGGCTGTTTCCGTAAGTCTCGATCAGCGCCATCGGGGTATCCACAGCCACCATCCGCCCCCGATCGATGATGCCGACCCGGTCGCACATCTGGGCTTCGGCAAGATTGTGGGTGGTCATCAGCACCGTCATGCCACGCTCGCGCAGGCTGGCAATCCGTTCCCACAAATGCCGCCGTCCCTGCGGGTCGAGGCCAATGGTGGGCTCATCGAGCAGCAGGACGCGCGGGGTATGCATGAGCGCCCGCGCCAGTTCGAGCCGCCGCTTCATGCCGCCGGAAAAGCTGCGCACGGGCTTGTTGCCCGCCTGGGTGAGGGAGGCCCATTCGATGGCCTGCTGCACCGCAGCGGCGCGCTCCCGGCGGGGCAGGGAATAGAGAACCGCGTGAATCTGAAGATTTTCCGCCGCCGTCAGGCGGTCATCCAATGCCGGGTCCTGAAACACGACGCCGAGGAGACGGCGCACCGCATCGGTTTGGTTCACCGCGTCATGGCCCATGACGGTGATGCGGCCCGCGCTTGGGTGGGTCACGGTCATCAGCATGTTGAGCAGGGTGGTTTTACCCGCGCCGTTGGGGCCGAGCAGGGCGAAAAATTCGCCCTGCTCGATGGTCAGCGACAGGTTGTCGACCGCCGTGTGGTCGCCATAGCGATACGCAACATCTGTGATCTCTATGGCGGCCACTTACGCTTGCTCCGATCAGCCGCCCAGGGCTGTGCGGATATTGGTCAGCGCGGTCTGCAACTGGCCACATGCTTCGACGGCGGAGATGTCATCGTCATCATCATCGTCGTCGTCATCATCTCCATCGTCCGCATCGTCGTCATCGTCGTCCCCGACATCGATCAGGGCTTCGAACATCTCAGACGCGGTGTCCTCGTCTTCGGGAACGAACAGGCTGGCAATACCCGCCAGTTCTCCGTCAAAGAGGTCGTAGAGCGCATAGATGGTTTCGCGCGCCACGGCTTCATTCTCGTCATAGACGGCGCAGGCCTCGCCGGCGAGCTCAGCCAGATGGCCGGCCAGCCGTCCGCCGTTCCGTCCCGGATAGAGGTTGGCATCGACCACCGATTCGATGATGCCGCCCAGCCGCTGGGCCGGGGCTTCGGCTTCTTCGGGGTTCCAGCCAGCCACCGATTCCGGCGGCTCGGCGACGGGATAGAGTTCATCGAGCGCGGCGATCATTTCCAGCGCGTCGGCGGCGTGTTGTTCGGAGGCCTCTGCTTCGATCTCGCCCCAGAGAACCTTGACTCGCTGCAAGGCTACCCAGCCATTGGGGTATTCCCAAGGCTCGTTTTCTTCGACGGCTTCCTCATAGCCTTCCGCCACGCCTTCTTCGGCAAGCAGAAGCTGGATGATGACGCCGCCGGTAAACGCCGGGGTGCCTCGCAGGTCCGCAGGGATCACCAGATCATAAGCTTCGGCTAGCAGGGCCCGGGCCTCTTCGATGGCTTCGGACGGGTCTTCGCCATCTTCGGCGGCATCGGCCACTTCTTCAAGGGCGTCGCGCAGGTTCTGCGCCAGCTCGGGATTGGCGGCAGCGAGCGTTCCTTCGAAGCGTTCGAGCGGCGCGCCCGTGACGTCTTCGATCGTTTCGACGAGTTCCTCGTGGTAGGGCACGTTGAATGTCGTTGCCAGATCGAGGCGCAGCCCGATCGATTCCAGACCATAGGCCTGGCTCATGGCCACCGTATTGTCAAAGAACGGATCGCCCGAATATTGCGCAAATCCGGCAGAGGGAGCGAGCGCGGCGGACAGGGCAATGACACTGAAAGAGAGGGAAAAACGCTTAATCATTGGATGGTACCAACCCGACTTCGACCGAGTGAGCACCACGGCCCACAGCGATGTTGTTGATGACAGTGAGGCTCTCGGTGTCGATCACCGATACGCTGTCCGACAGCCCGTTGGCGGTGAACACCCGGCTGCCGTCGGGGGTGATGGCGATGCCCCAGGGCCGGCGGCCCATCTGCTCGGTGATGGTGTCGATCACCTGGTTGGTTGCGGTATCGACCACATAGACCGCGCTGGTGCCGCCACCGGCGACATAGAGGCGGCTGCCATCAGGCGCGACGGCGATCTCCACCGGGCGCGAATCGAGGCCCAGATCGATGGTCGCGACGACCGTGTGGTTTTCGGTTTCGATCACCGAAATCGTGCCGCCGATCTCGGCAGTGACATAGGCAAAGGCACCATCGGTCGAGAACTCGACGACGCGGGGGCGGTTGCCGACCATCACGTGCTTGACCGATTCCATGGCCTGGGCGTCGATCACCGTCACTGTGTGGGTGGCTTCCGCCGTCACATAGACCCAACGCCCATCGGGGCTGACAGCGACGCCTTCGGCTTCGATGCCGACCCGGAATTCGCCCAGCTTGCGCCCGGTCTGGGCGTCATAGCCCGCGCCCAGCGCCAGCGCTTCGAGCGAGGCCCAGATCTGGGTTCCGTCGGGGCTGACGGCCAGGCGCTCGGGATTGCCGCCGGCGTTGAATTCGTTGACCACTTCGTTGGTGGCCACGTCCACGGCGATCACCTTGTCCTCGGGCGTCTGGCGCTCGGGATAGAAATCGCTGACCGAGATATAGACGATCGAGCCGTCGGGGCTGACGGCCATGCCGCGGGGGCGCACTTCGCCGGCGCGGTCGGAAATGACGATGGTGTCGATCACCTCCATGTTCGCGGAGTCAATCACCGAAATATCGGCGCTGAATTCGTTGGCGACATAGACCCGATACGCTTCTTCCTGGGCCCAGGCCGCAGCGGGCAGGGCCAGCCCGGCGATGCCGGCTAGTGCCATTGTGCGCAAAATGCGCGTTATCGACTGCATGGAAGTCCTCCTGATATATTTAGTCTTTCAAAAGTGGCAGCGGCTTTGCGCGGCGAGATCGCCCAACTGGTCCAGTCGTTCGACCGGGTCCGTGCCGGGCAGGTAAATGGCGGGCAGTTCGCCCACCAGCTGGGCCGCCAGCCGGGGCTCGGTGGCGTCCGGGTCGATATCGACAAGATAGAGCGGCTGGCGCATCTGATGGTCCCAGGGCCGGAACGAGGTGCCGATCCCCTTCCAGACGTCGAACACCGAGCCGGGCGCCGTGAGATAGGCAAAGACGCTTTCGGGGTCGGTTGCGCCGGTGAACATCGCCGCCTCGAAGAAGGCCTTGACCGCCTGGTAGGTGGCCCAGGCCGCCTGTTCCATGGGTTCGTTCCAGCGCTGCATGTAGCGCGCATTGAGTTCGCGCGCGCCATAGGCGTCCAGCGTCGGTTCCCAGGCAATGGCGCGCATGCCCGAGCCCAGAACGGGGGCTACAGCGCTCGATTGCATGAAGAATTCCCGCGTCTGGGCGGCCGGATCGGGAAAGCCGGTGACCATCAGGTCGAGCCCGGCCGCTTCGAGCGCCCCAAGGGCGGTGAGCTGAGCCTGTGCGGGCATGAGCAGCAGCACGAAATCGGCGCGGGAGCGCTCGATCGCGGCGATCGTATCGGCGTCGGGCGTCCCGTCCGCGGCCAGCGTGGCGGTGCCGACCTCGCGGGCGCCGAAATGGCGGTCGCTGAGCCCGCGTAGCAGCCTGTCGCGTTCGGCCTGATTGACCTCGGTATCGGCGACAAGGGTGAACCAGTTGCGGAAGCCGGCGCGGACATACCAGCCGGCCAGGGCATCGAGATACATCGCGGCGCTGGGCGACATGTGGAAGGTCGAGGGGTTGCACAATTCATTGCGCAGCGCGTCATCGGCGCCCAGAAGATTGATGAACGGAATGGCGCGCTCGTCGGCCCAGGCGCTTAGCAGGCGCGCCTCGGCCTCATCAAAACCACCAGCTAAAGCAAAGACTTCGTCGGAGTCGACCAGTTCCTCGGCGGCGGTGATAACGTCCTCGCCCTGCGCCTCTTTCTGGATAATTGCGAAGTCAAAACCGAACATGCTGGCGTTGAAGGAGAATTCCTCTTCGGCCATGATCGTGCCCTGTTCTGCCGACCGGGCCACGGGCGCCATGAGCGGATCGACGGTGTCGGGTGCGGGGCGGATGATGCCGATATGAACGGGGCCTTCAAGCTGCTGGGCGGTGGCGATCTGCGGCATGAAAACCAGCGTCGATGCGGCGATCAATATGGCGCAGAGCAGGCTGCCTGGGCCGAATTTGCGAGCTGAAACAAGGGTTTGGGAAGCCTGTGCCGCACCCGCGCAGAAGTTCAGAAGCGCTCGCATCGACCCCATCCTCCCTTTTGATCTGTTGCCTCTCTTGGTACGAAACGAGACCTCCAATTGCAACCGTAAATGCCATTTACAGGCGGCTGGCAGGGGGCGGTTTCGCCATCCGCGGGGACATGGGAAGGCGCTACCGCCTCCGATCCTTGCGCCAATGTTGACGAAAAAATGCATGGACTTGTGACAAATTCAGCATCGGGTTGCCTGAAAGATGAGGGCGAGGTTCGGGGGCGTCGCTATTGGCCATTGCCGGTGATGGTTGACCACGCCACGGCGCTCCAGGGGCCCAGATGCAGGAGGTCGCCGTGCTGGGAGGTGTCGCCGGTGGAAACCGGTGGGGCGGTGATGATGCAGGGGATGGCGCAGGCGCTGGCGGAGGTGTTGAGGGCCATGGTGAGCACGCCAGCTTCGAAGATCCAGTTGATGACCAGCGCCGTGCCCGCGCGGTGGCTTTCGGCCTTGCCGAACCGGGAGGCGGTCAGCGGCCAGACGCGCGAGCGTCGCCATTGGTTGAGACTGCGGAAGCGGTCCAAAGCGGCCCGGCGCTCCGGCCTGTCGAATTCGGTCCAGTCGAGCTTGGCCCAAACGAACGTCGCCTGCGCATTGGGGTCGGGCAATTCTCCCTCGCTGACGTTTTGGCCGAAGCTCTCGCGCATCTGGCGATAGCGGCCCGATTGCATGGCTTGGGCTTCACTGGCGGGAAGATCGAGAAAATAGGGGAAGGCAGTTTGCAGATGCGCTTCCTCGCCCATGAAAAACAGGGGAATCTGGGGAGACAGCAGCAGGACGAAATGAACGAAATCGAGCTTGTCGGCCCCGATCCGGTCGGGGAGGCGGCCACTGTCGGCCCGGTTGCCGATCTGGTCGTGATTTTGCAGATAGACGACCAAGGCATCGGGACCCAAGGGGTGGCTGAGCCCGCTGCGATCGATCAGGCCATGGGTGAGACCGTGTTCGAGGATGGACCACGGATCGCGTGAGCCATCGCCATATTGGTTCTTGTCGTCACCGGTGACGAGGAAACTGAATATGTGCTGGAATTCATCATGCCACTGGGCGGTGAACAGGGTGGGGGTTCCGGCGGCACTGCGTTCGAGCCAGCAGGCGGTGTTGTTCATGTTCTCGACAACGAGCATGGCGTCGGGCTTGATGGTGCGCGCGGTGCCGGTGAGCTCGACAAGGCACTGATCGCTGCCCTCGGATTTCATTTCATGAAGCGCATCGAGGCGCAGGCCGTCGAAATCGAACTCGGCCAGCAAAAGGTGGGCGTTTTCGCAAAAAAAGCGCCGCACCATCGGCTGGTTGAAGGCAAGGGCAGCCCCCCACGGGGTGTGGGCGTCAGTGTCGAAGAATTCGGGCGCGTAAAGCGGGATGAAATTCTCGTGGCTGCCGAAATGATTATAGACCACGTCGAGCAGCACGGCGATGCCCAGGGCGTGGGCCCGGTCGATCAGGTGCCGGAGGTCCTCGCGCGAGCCATAGGCGGCGTGGGGCGCAAACAGCAACGTGCCGTCATAGCCCCAGTTGCGGTCGCCGGGGAACTGGCTGATCGGCATCAGCTCCAGGGCGGTGTACCCGGCATCGCGAAAATGTTCGAGACGGGCGGCAAGACCGAGAAAGGTGCCCTCGGGCGAGACCGTGCCGACATGGACCTCGCAGAGGACGGTTTCGTGCCATGGGCGGCGGGTTCGCGGGGATGGAGGGCGCCCGAGCGGGGCACACACGACGCTCCAGCCGGAGGTGCCGCCTTCCTGTCTTCGCGAGGCGGGGTCGGGAAATTCAAGATCGCCCATGCGGAATTTGTAGCGCGTTCCGGGACCGGTGTGCGGCACCTCTGCCGTCCACCATCCGTCGGCTTCCGGCTGCATGGGAACAGCCGGACGATCGGGCATGATGACCGCCAGCCGGGTGGCGCTGGGGGCCCAGAGCCGGAAAGTGGTGGACCTGGCGGAAACAAGGGGGCCGAAAAGATACTGCATGGCGCTCCCTATCGGACTGAAGCCGAAACAGGCCCGGTCGCGTCAGGATGATCCGGGCGTGGCCATCGGCGAAACGGCCATGCCGGACTTTGGTTGCGCGAATGGGCCCCAAGCGTTGCGCTGATGCGATCAGCCGGCGAGGCCGAGCTGGGCGTCGGTAGCGGTGCCGGAATATTTCTGTGGCGGCGGCCAGGGCCTTTGCTGCCATGCGGGCTCGAAGGTGAAGCTCGAAACGGTGCGGCCCGGAACCAGGGCACCATTTCCGGCACCCATGGCGTAGTCATAATAGAGTTTGATGACCTGCTCTTTATTGACCTGCTGGGCGGCAGGATGGGCGAGGCAGGCATCGCGCCAGCGCCGGACCCGGGCAAAGCCGGATTCGGGGAGGTCAAAACCCTCGTAATAATCGAGGAACCAGAAGCGCATGAACATCGGGGTGAAAACGGCTTCCGCGAGACCGAACTGCTCGAACAGGAACGTGCCCTCTGGGTTTTGCCAGACGAGGAAATCGTCCAGACGCTGATATTGCGCCAGCATCGCGTCGCTGAAAGCGGACCGGCGCGCCTCGTCCTGATTGAGGACGTACCGATATCCGGCCCCGGTAAAATCCCCCTCCATGGCAATGAGCATCGCCTCGACGGCGTGTTCATAGGGATCGGCGCGGGCGATCTTGCCGTGGCCGCTGCGCGCATCGAGATAGTCGAGGATGACGAGGCTTTCTTTCAGCACACCCTTGTTCGTAACAAGGATCGGCAGGGCAGTGGAGCCGCGTGTGAGTTCGAGCAGGGCCGGATCGCGCGGACGGGTGATGTCGACGACGCGGAATTTTACGGCATCGACAGCCCCCTTGAGGCTGAGCAGGATTTCCAGGCGTTGTGAAAAGGGGCAGACGGGAATGTGATAGACGACAGGCATGTCGGGCATTGCTGCATCCTCCCTTGGGCAAAGAGTACACCTCGCCGTCCGGCGGTCAACCGGCTGGTGCCAAGGGGGCTGCCGAGCGCAGCAAAAGGCCACGGGTCCGGAGAGCCGTGGCCGAAACACTGTTTGGGCGACAACAGGCGGTTCGCGTTTTTCGCGAAGCGAGACGGAACCGGCTTGTCGCCGTCACCGGACCGGAAGGATTTGCCTTGTTTAAAGCAAGGCCACCGGTTCGAGAGCCTGGATCACCGTTGTGCCAGGTTTTCTCCTTCGGAGAAGGAGCGAAACAGCGGGATGAGCTGCCAGATGGCCGACAATCCCACCACGATATAGACTATTTTTGACAGCATGCTGCCGACGCCGAAAATGGCGGCGACCAGATCGAATTGGAAGAGGCCAACCAGTCCCCAATTGAGTCCTCCAATTATTACGAGGATCAAGGTAATGATATTAACGGCTCGCATAATTCGTCTCCAGCTTGGGTCAGAACACAGTGAAGCTGGATGACTCGCCGGGTGCGAGTCAAGTTCTTTTGCAAATGATGGCAGTAAGTACCACAACCGTCGGGCTGTGGTGCTTGCCTTTATTGATGCTGCCTCGCGGGCCGTGGGCCGTTATTGAGTTTCGGGGGCGGGGTTGACGCTGGAGCGGGGGGCGGGAAGCGGAATGCCCGGCTTGCCCTCGGACCGGTCGCGGTGCAGCGCGGCGCGGGCAAGGGTCATCAGCGTCACCGGCGTGGTCACCGTCACAAACACCACGATCACGATTTCATGGAAGACCGGGCGGCCGCCGATCAGGGTGAAATAGAGCGCGGAGGCCAGCGCCATGCTGACCAGCCCATAGCTGGTGCCCAGGGTGGGAGCGTGAACGCGGGCGTAGAAGGTATCGAACCGGGCCAGCCCGATGCAGCCCATCAGCGTGAGGCCAGCGCCGCTGACGACCAGAAAGGCAAAGATAATGGCGGCCCATAGGGGAATATCGGTCATTCGATCACCTCGCCACGCATGAGGAACTTTCCAAGGGCCGCAGTGCTGACAAAGCCCAGAACGCCGATGATCAGCGAGACTTCAAAAAACAGCGGCGTGCCCACTCTTATGCCCACGGTGAGCAGCATCAGCATGCCCACGACATAGAAGGCGTCGAGCGCAAGAACGCGGTCCTGGGCGCGCGGGCCGATGACCATGCGATAGACAGTGACCAGCATGGCGACGCCCAGAAGGATCTGGGCAATCATGAGGGACCATTCGACCAAAACCAGACTCATGTGAAGATCTCCACGAGGCGCCCCTGATAGCGGTTGCCGATGATGTCGATCCAGGCGGCCTCGTCATAGACATCGAGCACGTGAAGGAGCAGCTCGCCCGCCTCTTCATCGAATTCGAGCCAGATGGTGCCGGGGGTGGCGGTGACGATCACCGCGAGGAAGGCAAGGGCGGTGCGGTCGCGCAGCTGGATGGGCACGCGCACGAAATTGGCGGTTTTCGGCGAGGTGCCGCCGGTGAGGATGATCCAGAGAACGGCGATATTGGAGCGCACGATATCGATAGTGACGACCAGCACCAGCTCGGGGATCAGCCATGGCCGGTGCAGGTAGGGCTTTTCCAGCCCGAGGCGGCGGGTCGCCTGACCGGCGGCAAAGCCGATGACGAGGCCGAGCAGGATCTGCCCGGTCGACACGCTCTGTTGCAGGATCAGCCACAGCGCGACCAGCGACAGCGACAGGATCGGGTGGGGGAAAAGGCGGCTCATGGCAGCACCCCCCGGCCCGGATAGGGCAAGGGCGACGCGGTCAACACCGCTTCGATGTAGCCGACCGGGTTGTGCAACTCAGCGGCGGCGGCAGTGAAATAGGTCATCGCAGGTCCCGCAAACACGGTGAGCGCGAGGCAGACGACGATCAGCGCCGTGATCGGTACGATCTCCACCACGCTGACATTGGGGGTCATGTCCTCGCGGGTCGCCCAGAAGGTGTTGATGCCGCCGCGCAGCATGGCGATCATCACGGCAAGGCCGGACACGATCAGCAGGGTGACGGCGGCCCAGTCGGCTCCGGCGATCGGCGAGCCCGTGCCGCCAGCGTGAATGCCGATGATGCCCGCGAGAATGGCGACCTTGCCGACAAAGCCGGAAAAGGGCGGCAGGCCGGCGAGCAGCAGGGTGCAGGCAATAAAGCTGATGCCGAGCACGGCGAGCTTGCCGGGGATGGGGATGCCGACTTCTTCTTCGTCGGGCAGGACGTCTTCGTCCTCGAAGCCGAACGCTTCCATGGTCACGGCGAGAACGTCGGCACCGGCCATGCGGCCGCGTTCGATGAGTTCGACCAGCATGAACAGAGCGGCCAGGGCGAGGGTCGAGCCGACCATGTAATAGAAGGCGCCCGCGGCGACTTCGATGCCGCCGACTCCGATGGCCACCAGCATGGTGCCCGAGGAGACGATCACCGCATAGGCGGTGAGGCGCGCCAGCCCCTGAGAGGCGAGGACGCCGACCGAGCCGAAGACCAGCGTGGCGAGGCCGCCGATCAGCAGCCAGTTCTGGGCGAGACCCGCCGAGGGACCGGTATCGAGGCCGAACAGGAGCAGCGACAGCCGCCAGATGATATAGACGCCGACCTTGGAGAGGATGGCAAAGACGGCCGCCACGGGGGAAACCGCGGAGGAATAGGCCGAGGGCAGCCAGAAGCACAGCGGCCACATGCCGGCCTTGGCGAGAAAGGCGGTGCCGAGCACGGCGGCGCCCACTTCGAGCAGCATGCGGTCGGCATCGTCGATCAGAGGGACCCGCACCGCCAGTTCGGCCATGTTGAGCGTGCCGGTGACCCCGTAGATCAGGCTGACGCCGATGAGAAACACCGAAGACGCCACGAGGTTGATGGCGATGTATTGCAGCCCGGAGCGCACCTTGGCGACTGTCGAGGCGTGGAGCAGCAGGCCATAGGAGGCGGCCAGCATGACCTCGAAAAAGACGAAGAGGTTGAACAGGTCACCGGTCAGGAACGCGCCGTTGACCCCGGCGATCAGAAACAGGAACAGGCTGTGGAAATGCGGGCCCGCCCCGTTCCAGCGCGCTGAGGCAAAGATCATGGCGGCGGCACCAAGCACCGCCGTGGTCGCCACCATCACCGCCGCAGCGCGATCGGCCACGAGGACGATGCCGAAGACCGGTGACCAGTTGCCGAGCAGGTACACCCCCAGCCAGCCATTTTCGCCATCGGAGGCGGTGAGGACCAGCAGCACGATGGATACGGCCAGCAGGGCGAGCATCGTGGCCAGAACGGCGATGGCCTTGCCCACCCGGTGCTGGTCGCGAAACAGCAGCAACGCGGCAGCGACCGTCAGCGGCAGCAGGACCGGAATGATGACGAAATGTTCGAGAGAAAAACTCATTGGCCAGGCTCCCGTCCATCGACGTGGTCGGTTCCGGTCAGACCGCGCGAGACGATCAGCACCACGAGAAACAGCGCCGTCATGGCAAAGCCGATGACGATGGCGGTGAGCACCAGCGCCTGGGGCAGGGGATCAGTGAACGCTGCGGTGTCCATGGGGATGGAGGGGTCGAGCACCGGCGGCTTGCCGGTGCCGAGCCGACCCATCGAGAAGATGAACAGGTTGACCGCATACGAGAGCAGCGACAGGCCGATGATGACCTGAAAGCTGCGGGGACGCAGGATGAGCCACACGCCCGAGCCGGCCAGAACGCCGATGCCGATTGCGAGAATGAGTTCCATCACGCCTCTCCTTGGGTGGGGACAGCTTCAGGAGCCGGTTCGGTTTCCGCCAGGCCGGTCTCGTCGGGGTCATCGTCGTCGATCCCCGGGCGCTTCTTGGGCTTGCGGATCGACTGGTGGGCGATGGCGACCAGCATCAGTACCGTGGCACCGACGACGAGGGCGAAGACGCCCAGATCGAACAGCAGGGCCGAGGCGGTGGGGACTTTTCCGATGAACGGCACCTCGGTGTATTGGAAGAACGAGGTGAGGAACGGATAGCCGAACACCCAGGCTCCAATACCCGTTGCAATAGCCATCAACAGGCCAAACGCGATCCAGCGCACCGGCAGGACGCGCAGGCGTTCCTCCACCCAGCGGGTGCCGCCAGCCATATATTGCAAAAGGAAAGCCACCGACATGGCGATGCCCGCCGCAAACCCGCCGCCGGGAAGGTCGTGACCGCGGAAAAACAGATAGGCGGCCAGGACGATGATGACCGGGAACATCCAGTTCATGATGACGGCGGCGATGGGCGTGTAGCGTTCGCCGCCTTCGGCCTCGATGTCCTTGCCGCGACCGAAGAATTCGATCAGGCGGCGCTGCTGTTCGGGGCGCTCCATGCTCTCGGGAGCGGGACGGAAGCGGCGCAGCAGCGCAAATACCGAAAGCGCGACGATGCCGAGGACGACGATTTCGCCAAACGTGTCGAAGCCACGGAAATCGACGAGGATGACGTTGACGACGTTGCGCCCGCCGCCTTCGGAATAGGCCAGTTCGAGGAAATAGGTCGCGACGGTGTCGGAGAGTTCCCGCGTCATCACGAAATAGGCGATGGCCGCGGTGGCCAGCCCGACCGCAGCGGCGATCGTCAGGTCGCGGCCCCGGCGGATGACCACCGAGAGCGGCATGTGCCGCTGGTCATGCAGCTCCTGTTTGCGTTGTGGCATCCAGCGCAGGCCGAGCAGGATCAGCACGGTGGTGACGACCTCGACCAGCAATTGGGTGATGGCCAGATCGGGAGCCGAGAACCACACAAAGGTGAGGACGGTGACCAGACCCGCGCCGCTCATCAAAACGAGGGCGACGAAGCGGTGGTATTTGGCCTGTTGGGCGGCCCCCACCGCGCAGGCGATGCCCGCCATCCAGATGAGGGCGAACACCGGGTCGAACTGGACCGCGGGGAAGACGACGCCGGGGATATCGAAGCGCGACGTGACTGCGACGCCGGCGGCCAGCACCGTGAGGATCATGATGCCGATCTGGGCCTGCAACCGGCGGGTGCCGAGAATGGATTCGAGGCTGCGGGCCATTTTCCAGGAAATGGTCACCATGAAGCGCTCGAACATGCGCTGGCCCTTGAGGTGACGCACCAGCGGGGGGCCGTCGAGCTGATAGGCGATCTTGCGGATGGCGAAATAGACCACAACACCGCCCGCCATGGCGATAATGCTCATGAGCAGCGGCATGGAAAAGCCGTGCCAGACCGAGAGGCTGTATTGCGGGGTCTCGCCGCCCATGACGGCCACGACGGCGGTGTGCAGGAACGGGCCGATGGTGATGCCGGGAATGACGCCGACGATCAGGCAGATCAGCACCAGCAATTCGATGGGAATGCGCATCCAGACCGGGGGCTCGTGGGGCTGCTTGGGCAGATCGACCGGGTCGGGGCCGAAAAAGGCTTCGGCGATGAAGCGGATCGAATACACCACGCTGAACACCCCCCATATGGTCGCGACATAGGGCAGGGACAGATCGAGCAGGGTGCCGGTATGGGTCTCGACGGTTTCGGCAAAGAACATTTCCTTGGAGAGGAAACCGTTGAGGAGGGGAACGCCCGCCATGGCGGCGCTGGCCACCATGGCGGCGGTGGCGGTGATCGGCATGAACCGGAACAGCCCCGAGAGCTTGCGCAGGTCGCGGGTGCCGGTTTCGTGGTCGATGATCCCGGCGGCCATGAACAGGGAGGCCTTGAAGGTGGCGTGGTTGACGATGTGGAAGATTGCCGCCACCGCCGCCAGCGGGCTCGACAGTCCCAGCAACAGGGTGATCAGGCCCAGATGGCTGATGGTGGAATAGGCAAGCAGACCCTTGAGGTCCTGCTGGAAGATCGCCGAATAGGCGCCCAGAACCAGCGTGATCAGGCCAGCCGAGCCCACAACCCAGAACCAGATGTCGGTGCCGGCCATGACCGGCCAGAGCAGGGCAAGCAGGAACACGCCCAGTTTGACCATGGTTGCCGAGTGCAGATAGGCGGAAACCGGGGTGGGGGCGGCCATGGCATTGGGCAGCCAGAAGTGGAAGGGAAACTGGGCGCTTTTGGTGAGGGCCCCGAGCAGGATCAGCACCAGAGCGACATCGTAAAGGCCATTGGCCTGGATCGCCTCACGCGAGGACAGGATGACGTCGAGCTCATAGCTGCCGGAAATATGGCCGAGCAGCAGCATGCCGGCCATCAGGCACAACCCGCCGGTCGCGGTGATGGTGAGCGCCATGCGCGCGCCATCGCGGGCGGCGGCGTTGTGATACCAGTAGCCGATCAGCAGGAAGGAAAAGAGGCTGGTGATTTCCCAGAAGATGACCAGCTGGATGACGTTGCCCGACAGGACAACGCCGAGCATGGAGCCCATGAACGACAACAGGAAGGCGAAAAACCGCCGGACCGGGTCTTCGGGCGACATGTAATAGCGCGAATAGAGCATGATCAGCGCGCCGATGCCGGTGATCAGCACCGAGAACAGCCAGGTGAACCCGTCCATGCGGAAGATGAGATCGAGCCCGAGCCCGGGCACCCAGCTCAGGCGATAGCTGAGCACCTCCCCATTGGTGACGTAGGGATAGAGAAAGATGGTGACGCCGAAGGCGAGAACGGCAACGCCAAGGGCGACCCATCCCGACAGGTCGCGATCAAAACGGCCCAGGGCGAGGATGAGCGCGGCGGCGAAAGGGATGCCGACAAGCAACGAAACTAAAACCGGTATATGCATTGGCACCTTTGGTTTGCCTCACCCGGAGACGTCATGCCGTGCCCGGCAAGGCAGCGGCGGTTGATTGTATCGGATGCGCCGGAGCGCTTCGCTGCGATCGGAGCAGACCGGGCGCAAAGAGCGGGACCCGTTTCCGGCCACACTCCAGCCTATATCGATCTGGCCGATCCCGGCATGACTAATATGAATTAATTACGGAATTTACTTCAATCGGGTATTTCGGCCCATTTCGCGCTGCAAATGGCTTGAACGCGCCAGCGGGCCGACGGGTTCACGCCAGTGGCGGAGCCCGGCCCCAGGCAAAGCCGTAGGGAGCCGAAGGCGCGGCGCGCGCAGGGGTAAAAGAGCCTGACGCCAACACGAGGATGCGTGACGCAAGAGGACCGGTTCCGACTGGCAGAAGGACGATGCCGTCATCGGCGGTATCGGCGCATATCAGGCAAAAGGCGAAGCCCGGATCGGCGCGTAGCACGGGCTTGTCGGCGCGCGCGCCATCGATCAATTCACCAGAGGCCGTGGGCAGGTGTTCGGCGGAAATCTGCTGCGCGGCGGCATGAGCCGGCCCGACAAACAGCAGCAGCGTCGCCAGAAGGCGCGCATTCCATGACAGTGTCCGGCGACCGAGCCGAAGCAATGTTCTGGTGCCGAAACGTGTCAATTGGGCTTCCGGGGTTGGCTATTGCACTTTGCTACATACGGGCCGCGCAAATCCTGGTCAATGGCGCATATGCGCAGTGCGGCAACCCGGCATGGGGCAAAGCGTCAGGCGGCTCCGTCGCCGGTGGGGGCCTTTTGCAGGCGCTCATCGGCCAGATCACGAATCTGGGTCAATTCGGTGATGGTGGTTTCAAGGTCCTTGAGCTGGCCGTGCAGCAGTTCGAGCCGTTCATCGACCTTGTCGATCAACAGTCGGACCTGGGCGGTGCGGGTTTCATCGACATCGTAGAGGCTGAGATATTCGGAAATATCGCGCAGGGAGAAGCCGAGGCGCTTGCCGCGCAATATCAGGATCAGCCGGGCGCGGTCGCGGCGGCGGAAGACCCGCGTGGCGCCGACGCGGTCGGGCGACAGCAGGCCCTTGGATTCGTAAAAGCGTATGGCGCGGGTGGAAATGCCGAACTCGCGGGCAAGATCTGCGATCGCGAACAGATCCTGCTTGCCGGCATTGTGCTTGTTCAAGGCACGGTCCTTTCGGATTTGGCGGTTTTTTCGTAGTCCTCGCGCAAATCCTTCTTGGAGAGCTTGCCGATCATGGTCTTGGGGAGTTCGTCCCTGAAAATGATCTCGCGGGGCATTTCGAGCTTGGACAGGTGGTCCCTGAGGAAGGTTTTCAGGTCGGCGGCTTTGAGGGATTCGCCGGACTTGAGCTTGACATAGGCGACGGGGGCTTCGCCGCGAACGGGATCCTTTACACCGATCACATTGGTTTCGTCGACCGCCGGGTGGCGATAAATCGCATCTTCGATGACCCGTGGATAGACGTTGAAACCGGAACAGATGATCAGATCCTTGATCCGGTCGACGAGGAAGACATAGCCGTCGGGATCGATATAGCCGACGTCGGCGGTGCGCAGATATCCGGAGCTGGTGAACGCCTCGCGGGTGGCCTGCTCGTCGTTGAAATAACCGAGCATCACCTGGGGGCCCTTGACGACAAGCTCGCCCCGCTCGCCCTGGGCAACCTCCGTGTCGGGGTCATCGAGGCTGACGAAGCGGATGTCGGTGCCGGGCAGGGGAAGGCCGATGGAGCCGGGTCTGGACGGCAGGCGCAGGGCGGCGCAGGTGACGACCGGGGAGGCTTCGGTGAGGCCGTAGCCTTCGGCCAGCACCGCCTCGGATTTGGCGCCGAACAGCTCGCGGGTTTCGTTGGGCAAGCCCGCCCCGCCGGAAATCGCCACTTCGATGGAGGAGAGCAGTTCGGCGGTGGCTTCGAGCCGGGAGCCGAGCGTGTGCAGCAGGGTGGGGACGGCGGGCAGGACGTTGGGCCGCGTGCGCTTCAGCAGCGCCAGAAAGGGCTTGAGCTCGAACCGCGGCAGCATCACCACCTGCGCGCCCGAGCACAGCGGCACATTCATGCACACGGTCATCGCGAAGATGTGGAAGAAGGGCAGAATGGCGACGATCTTGGAGGGCGGATAGAACAGACCATCCCCCCATTTGTCGATCTGGCTCATATTGGCGGCGATATTGGCGTGGCTGAGCATCGCCCCCTTGGGCACACCGGTGGTGCCGCCGGTGTATTGCTGAACCGCCACGTCGGTCAGTGGATCGATGGCGACGGGTCCGGGTTTTCTGCCCAGGGCGACCAGATCTTCGAAAAAGACCACAGACCGGGCCACCGATGATTGGGCGGGCCGGGCGAGATCGCGGCCCCGGACGAAGGGAAAGAGGAACTTCTTGAGGCCTGACAGGGCGTTGGGAAAATGGGCGACGACCAGGTGTTCGATATGGCCCTGTTCCACCAGCCGGGCGGCGTTGGGGAAGGTCGCGTTGAGATCGAGGGTGATGAGAATGCGTGCGCCGGAATTGGACACGATGTGACTCAATTCGCCCGCCGAATAGAGCGGGTTGCAATTGACCACTATGGCCCCGACCCGCAGCACGGCGAAATAGGCGATGACGTAAAACGGCGTGTTGGGCATCAGCAGCGCGACCCGATCGCCCTTCTTGACGCCGAGTTCGGTTTGCAGCGCGCCGGCCAGCGCATTGACCTGTTCGCCCAGTTGCCGGAACGAGGTGGTGGCGCCGAGGAAGTCGAGCGCTGTGGCATCGCCCATCCGCGCGCAGGAGGCCAGCAATTGTTCATGCACCGGCGTGGTGTCGATCACCGCGTCCCACTCGATGCCGGCGGGGTAGGATTCGATCCACGGATGGGTGAGATAGGCTGACTCGCTCATTGCTCTCCTCCAGGGGGGCGGGCCCTCCTCCAGGGCGGCGCCGGGTCAATCGTGAAAATATGTCACGGCCTGACGTTAGCGTCAAACGTCTGTCGCAAGGGGAGAAGCAGAAAACGCAAAGCCAATTGTGTCGATGCGCCTGATGAAACCAACGGCATTTTGCAAACGTTGTCCGGGGAAAGGGTGCCGGTGCGGGCGCTTGCGCACCGGAAATGCGCAGACTTCCGCAAGAGGCATTAGGTTGACGTTTACGTCCATGGTTGTATTCTGATGTTGCGTTGGGGTGGGTGGAACGGAGCCGCAGCAGGGAGGCTGATCAATGATTCCGGTGTTGATCGTTCTGGGTGTGGTGGCGTTCTTCGTCCTCGCCATTCGCCAATCCCCCCTGTGGCAGTGGGCGCTGGCCGCCGCGGTGATCGGCGTTCTGGCCATGTTGCGCCCGGAATACGGGGTTGCGTTTTCTACCAGTGTTGTCGGCTGGAGCGTGGCGCTGCTTCCCGCGATCATATTGGGTCTTTTGGCGCTGGCCCCGGTGCGCCGGCTGGTGATCACCGGCCCGGCCTATGGGCTGGTCAAAGCGATCCTGCCGCGCATTTCACGCACCGAGCAGGAGGCGCTCGACGCCGGGACGGTGGGCTGGGACGCGGAGCTGTTTTCGGGCCGCCCGGACTGGGACCGGCTGTTTGCCATCCGCAAGCCCGACCTCACCGAAGAAGAGCAGGCGTTTCTCGACGGGCCGTGCGAACGGGTCTGTGCGATGATCGACGATTGGGATACGCGCCATAACCGCATGGACCTGCCGCCAGAGGTGTGGAGCTTTCTCAAGGAGCAGCGGTTTTTCGGCATGCTGATCGGCAAGGAGCATGGCGGGCTAGGCTTTTCTGCGCAGGCACAAAGCCAGGTGGTGTCCAAGATCGCCTCGCGCTCGGTGGCGGCGGGCATCACCGTGATGGTGCCCAACTCGCTGGGGCCGGGGGAGTTGCTGGAGAAGTACGGAACGCCCGAACAGCAGGGCAAATATCTGCAACGGCTCGCCAGGGGCGAGGAAATCCCCTGCTTTGCGCTGACCGGAGCCCATGCCGGATCGGACGCGGCGGGCATGCGCGATGTGGGCGTCGTGACCCATGGCGAATTCGAGGGCAAGCAGGTGCTTGGGGTGCGGCTGTCCTGGGACAAGCGCTATATCACCCTCGCTCCGGTCGCGACGCTTTTGGGCGTTGCCTTTAATCTGTACGACCCCGACAACCATCTGGGCAAAGGTGAGGATGTTGGGATCACGCTGGCGCTGGTGCCCGCCGATCTGCAAGGCGTGGTGATCGGCAGGCGGCATTTCCCGGCGCGGGCGGCGTTCATGAACGGCCCGACCTCGGGCACGGATGTGTTCATCCCCATGTCCTTTCTGATTGGCGGGCCTGACTATGCCGGACAGGGCTGGCGGATGCTGATGGAGTGCCTGGCGACGGGGCGGGCCATTTCGCTGCCGGCCATCGGTACGGTATCGATCAAGGGCGCACTGCGCACCACGTCCGCCTATGCGCGCATCCGGCGGCAGTTCGGCATCGCCATCGGCATGATGGAAGGGGTCGGCGAAGCGATGGCCCGGCTGGTCAAGTCGGCCTATCTGTTTGAGGCGGCGCGGGCGATGACCGCAGCCATCGTCGATGATGGTGAAAAGCCCGCGGTGATTTCGGCGGCGCTGAAATACCGGACCACTGACGAGATGCGTCACCGTATCGATGACGCCATGGATATCCATGGCGGGCGGGCCGTGCAGGACGGGCCCTCGAACTATCTGTTTTCGGGCTATTCCAATGTTCCCGTCGCCATCACGGTGGAGGGGGCCAATATCCTGACCCGGACGCTGATCACATTCGCGCAGGGCGCGCTGCGGGCCCACCCCTATCTGCTGAGCGAAGTGCGCGCGGCGCAAAATCACGACCGGCGCGAGGGGCTGGAGGCGTTCGATATCGCCTTTGCGGGGCATATCGGCTTCATGCTGCGCAATATCACGGCGAGCTGGTTCCACAACATCACCGCCGGGCGGTTTGCCTCGACGCCGGTGGAGCATGAACTCAAGGGCTGGTATCGCGAATTGCATCGCTACAGCCAGAGTTTTGCGCTGGTGGGGGACTGGACGGTGGCGCTGCTGGGCGGCGACCTCAAGCGCAAGCAGATGCTGTCGGGGCGGATGGCGGATGTGTTTTCTGATCTCTATCTGCTGTCGGCGGCGCTCAAGCGGTTTGAAGATGACGGGCGTATGCCCGAGGACGTGGCGGTGATCCACGCCATAGCCTGCGACCGGATCGCAGCGATCCGCAAGGGGCTGGGCGAGGTGGTGGACAATTTCCCCAACCCGGCGCTGCGGTTTGTGCTGGGGGTGTTGCTGTTTCCGCTCGGGCGGCGAGTGCGGGCATCGAGCGACCGGGAGAACTTTCGGCTGGCGCGGGTGGTGCTCGGGCAATCGGTGTTTCGCGACCGGCTGACGCGCGGGGTTTATGTGACCTTCGATCCCGGCGATCGTACGGGAATGCTCGAAGATGCGCTGATCCGGGTGGAAGCGGCGGCCGAGATCGAAAAGAAGTTTTTGAGAGCCATCAAGAAGGGTGAAATCGAGCGGCGGCTGGATCGGGATGCCATTGACGATGCGCTGGCAAAAAATATCCTGACATCGGATGAAGCCGCGATCCTGCGGGCCGCAGACGAGGCCACCGATCGGGTGATCGCCGTGGATGATTTCGCGCCCGACGCGCTGGCGCGGGTGCCGCGCAAGGCGGACGATTACACCGAGGCGGCGGAATGATCGGGCAGGAACGCGGCGCGCAACGCTACGCGCAACCAATGGAGGCGGCGGTTGTCCAAGGCTGATATTCCGCAGACCCGGCACTGGCGGTTTTCCATCGATGTCGAACAGATCGGCTGGCTGACGCTCGATGTGGCCGATGCGCCGGTCAATGTGCTCAGCCGCGAGGTGATCGCGGAGCTGGAAACGCTGGTTGCCTATGTCGAGGAGCAGAGCCGGGCGGGGGACTTGCTCGGGGTGGTGCTGCTGTCGGGCAAGACCGGGTTCATCGCCGGGGCGGATATCAAGGAATTCGACCAGATGAGCGATCCGGCGGTGCTGCCGGAAGCGTTGCGGCGGACCCATGCGCTGTTGCAGCGGATCGAGGATTTGAAGGTTCCGTTCGTGTGCGGGATTTCGGGGTTTTGCGTTGGCGGCGGTCTGGAACTGGCGCTGGCGTGTCACTACCGTATCGCCGTCGATGACGAGACCACGCGGCTGGGCTTTCCCGAGGTCAATCTGGGGATTTTTCCCGGCTTTGCGGGCACCGGACGGTCGATCCGGCAGGCAGGGCCGGTCGATGCCATGCAATTGATGCTGACCGGGCGGATCGTCCGCGCACGGCAGGCGCGCAAGCTCAACCTTGTCGACCAATTGGTGCGCCATCGCGACATGCTGCGCTGGGCGGGCCGCAAGGCGGTGCTGACCAAGCGCAAATCGACACCGGCGCCGTTCGCCAAGCGGGTGATGGCGATCGGGCCGCTGCGGGCGCGCGTGGCAGCCAGGATGCGCGAGGAGACGGCCAAGAAGGTGCGCAAGGACCATTATCCCGCTCCCTATGCGCTGATCGATTTGTTCGAAAAATATGGCGACAACCCCAGGCAGATGATGGCGCATGAGGCCGAGCGGTTCGTGCCGCTGATGAGCACGCCAACCGCGCGCAATCTGCGGCGGGTGTTCTTTCTCTCCGAGAGTTTGAAAAAGCTCGGGCTCAAGGGGAAGGACAAGCCGAAATTTTCGCGCGTGCATGTGGTGGGCGCGGGGGTGATGGGCGGGGATATCGCCGCGTGGTGCGCGTTGCGCGGCATGGCGGTTACCTTGCAGGACATGGATATCGACAGGATCACGCCGGCGCTGGAGCGGGCGAAAAAGCTGTTCCAAAAGCGCCTGAAAACCCGGCAGGCGGTGAATGCCGCCATGGCGCGGCTCGAACCGGATGTGGAGGGCAAGGGTATCGCGCGGTGCGACGTGCTGATCGAAGCAGTTGTCGAAAAGCTCGATATCAAGCAGCAGATTCTGGCCGAAGCAGAAAAGCGGCTGCCGCCGCAGGCGATCATGGCGACCAACACCTCGTCGATCGAACTCGAACGCATTGCCGAGGCGCTGGAGGAACCGGCGCGGCTGATCGGGCTGCATTTCTTCAACCCGGTGGCGCAGTTGCCGCTGGTGGAGGTGGTGCGCTCGACGTTCAACCAAGACGATACGGTGCGCCGGGGGGCTTCATTTGCGCTGGCCATCGGCAAGAGCCCGGTGGTGGTGAAATCGGCACCGGGGTTCCTCGTCAACCGGGCGCTGATGCCCTACCTGCTCGAAGCGGTGGACCGGGTGGAAAAAGGCGAAAACGCTGAACAGCTCGATGCGGCGGCTGTGGCGTTCGGGATGCCGATGGGGCCGATCGAACTGATGGATACGGTCGGGCTCGATGTCGGCGCGTTCGTGGCGCGGGAGTTGGGGCAGAAAATCGCCGATGACAGCCGGTTTGCCAAGCTGATCGCCGCCGGAAAGCTGGGACGCAAGACCGGGCAGGGCTTTTACAAATGGGAGAACGGCAAGCCGATCAAGGAAAAACCGGCACCGCACGCCAATCTCGCGGGGTTGGGGCGCGATCTGGTCCAGCCGCTGGTCGACAGCGCCGAGGTGATCGTCGCCGATGGCGTGGTGGACAGTGCGGACATGGCCGATATCGGCATGATCCTGGGCACGGGGTTTGCCCCGTTCATGGGCGGGCCGATTCAGGCGCGTCACGACGGGAGGGCGTGAGATGGACAGGACGCTGCGCAGGGTCGCTATTGTCGGCTCCAGCCGGATTCCGTTTTGCCGGGCCTATAGCGGCTACGAGAATGAAACCAACCTCTCGATGCTGGCAACAGCGCTGGGCGGGCTGGCCGAGCGATATGGGCTCAAAGGCGAGCGGGTGGGGGAAGTGGTGGCCGGATCGGTGATCTCCCATAGCCGCGATTTCAATCTGGCCCGCGAGGCGCTGCTCGACGCGGAGCTATCGCCCAAGACGCCGGGGACCAGTTTGCAGATTGCGTGTGGCACCTCGCTGCAGGCGGCGCTGATGCTGGGCGCCAAGATCGCCACGGGTGAAATCGACAGTGGCATCGCCGGGGGCTCGGACACGGTGAGCGACAGCCCGGTGGTGCTTGGCCCGAAGATGCAAAAGCGGATGATCGCCCTGTCGCGGGCGCGCACTGTCGGAGAACGGCTGGCGGCCTTCAAGGGATTCAGCCTTGGGGAGATTGCCCCGGTGGCCCCCTCGACCCAGGAGCCGCGCACGGGGCTGTCGATGGGCGAGCATTGCGAATTGATGGCCCGGCACTGGGGCATTTCGCGCGAGGCGCAGGACCTTTTGGCGCTGCGCAGCCACCAGAACGCAGCCGCGGCCTGGGAGGCGGGCTTTCATGACGACCTGACGGTGCCCTGTGCGGGCATCTACAAGGACAACAATATCCGCCCCGATACCAGCCTTGAAAAGATGGCGACGATGAAGCCGGCGTTCGACAAGCGCTCGGGCAAGGGGACGCTGACCGCCGCCAATTCCACACCGCTGACCGATGGAGCCGCCTCGGTGCTGCTGGCCAGCGAGGACTGGGCGCGGGAGCGGGACCTGCCGGTGCTGGCCTGGCTGACCATGGGGGCGGTGTCGGCCAATGACTTTGCGCATGGGGACGGGCTGTTGATGGCCCCGACCCAGGCGGTGTCGGACCTGATGCGGCGGAGCGGGCTTGGTTTTGACGATATCGACCTGTTCGAGCTGCACGAGGCGTTTGCCGCGCAGGTGCTGTGCACCCTCGCTGCGTTTGAGGATGAAGATTACAATCGAGACGTTCTGGGGCGGGAGGAGCCGTTGGGGCCGGTGCCGGTGGACAAGCTCAACATATTCGGGTCATCGCTCGCCTATGGCCATCCGTTCGCAGCAACCGGCGCGCGGATATTGGGAATGACGGCCAAGATGTTGAATACGCAAGAAAAAGACAGAGCATTGATCTCGGTCTGTACTGCCGGTGGAATGGGCGTTGCCGCCCTCGTGGAGCGGGCCAATTAATGCTTGTCAAATCCGCTGGGCCAAGGATAGGCTCGCTGTCCAGATCAACGGGAAGACTTCCCTGTTTAATCTAGCATTTGAGTTGTTCCGTTTGAAAAGAGAACAACCGAACGGCGGGAAATACATCAAGGTAAAAGGAAGGAGATAATCATCATGCATTTCGGAAAGGTCCTCAGGGGCGGCCTACTGTCGGGCCTCATGGCCATGGCAATGTCCGGTTCCGCCCTGGCCGTGACCCTCAATCTGCACAATGGCGGCGACCCGCGCACGCTCGATCCGCATCAGGTGTCGGGCAACTGGGAAGACCGGCCGGTCAGTGACTATATCGAAGGTCTGATGACCATCGACCCCATGGGCGAGCCCGTGCTGGGACAGGCCGCATCCTATGACGTATCCGAGGATGGCCTCGTCTATACCTTTACGCTGCGCGACGACGCCATGTGGTCGGACGGAACGCCGGTGACGGCGCGCGACTTCGTGCTGGGCGCCCAGCGCCTGCAAGACCCGGCCAAGGCCGCCGACTACGCGTATCTGATGCATTTCATCAAGAACGCCGAGGCGATCAACTCGGGTGAAATCGCCGATTTCGATGAATTGGGCGTCAAGGCGCTCGATGACAAGACCGTCGAGATCACGCTCAACGCGCCGACGCCATATTTCCTTGGCGCGCTGGCCCACTACACCGCCTATCCCGTTCCGGCCCATGTGGTCGACGAAGCCGGTGATCAGTGGACGACGATGGCCAATATCGTCGGCAACGCCGCGTATGTGCCGGTCGAATGGGTGCCGGGCTCGTTTGTGCGCTCGGTCAAGAACGACAATTATTACGATGCGGCCAATGTGCAGATCGACGAAGTGATCTACCACATCACCGAAGACGATAACGCAGCGCTCAACCGCTATCGCGCGGGCGAATTCGACATTCTGTCGAGCTTCCCGGCGGACCAGTATCAGCTGTTGCAGGACCAGTATCCGGGCGAGGCGCATGTCGCTCCGTTCCTTGGCGTTTACTACTACGTCATGAACCAGACCGATCCGGCCCTGGCCGACGTGCGGGTGCGCGAAGCGCTGTCGATCTCGCTCAACCGCGAAGTGATCGGGCCCGACGTTCTGGGCACCGGCGAATTGCCCGCCTATGGCTGGGTGCCGCCGGGCACGTCCAACTATGAGGGCGAAGACTATCTGCCCGATTGGGCCAGCGAGGATTACGGATCGCGTATCGAGCGGGCAAAAGGCCTGATGGAAGAAGCGGGCTATGGCTCCGACAATCCGCTGCACCTGCAACTGCGCTACAACACCAACGAGAACCACCGCCGGATCGCCGTGGCCATCGGGGCGATGTGGGAGCAGATCGGGGTGAGCATGGAGCTGTTCAACGCCGAAGTCGGTCCCCACTATGACGCCTTGCAGGCGGGTGACTTCCAGATCGGCCGCGCTGGCTGGCTGATGGACTATGACGACGCGTCCAACATGCTCGACCTGCTCAAGTCCGGCGTTCCGCAGGGCGACGGCATCAACTGGGGCAACAACTACGGCCGCTATTCCAACGCCGATTACGATGCCCTGCTGGCCCAGGCTGCGACCGAACTCGACCTTGAGGTTCGGGCCGGGCTGATGCACGAGGCCGAGGCGATCGCCATGGACGAGTTCGGCGTGCTGCCGATCTACTTCTATGTTTCCAAATGGGTGGTGTCGCCCAGCGTGTCCGGGTTCGAGGACAACGCCGTGGACCGCCACCTCGTGCGGTACATGTCCAAGGACGAATAGGACCCAACCGTGCCACCGGTGATCCCGGTGGCACGGATTCCCACGTGATTTGCCGCCGATAACCTCACGCCGCCGGCGGCTCGCAAGAGACGCAGTCTGCTTGTCGGCATGACGGGAATTTCTGATGCTCACATATGTCCTGCGCCGGATCATCTCTATTGTACCGGTGGCTTTCATCGCCATTACGGCGTGCTTTTTCATCCTGCGTCTGGCGCCCGGGGGACCGTTCGACCAGGAACGCGCGCTGCCGCCAGCCATCCTGCGCAATCTGCGGGCGGCCTACGATCTCGATCAGCCGCTGATCGTGCAGTATTTCCTCTATATCGGGCGCTTGCTGCGCTTTGATCTGGGCCCGTCCATGGTGGTGCAGGACTTCACCGTCTCGCAACTGCTCACGCTTGGATTGCCGTTCACCATCATGCTGGGCATGTCGGCGTTCATCATCGCGACGCTGATCGGCATGCTGGCGGGGATCATTGCCGCCGTGCAGCAAAACCGCTGGCCGGACTACGTGCTGGTGCTGGTGGTGATGATCGGGCTGATCGTGCCCAACTTCCTCATGGGCAGCATCTTGCAGCTGCTGTTCGGGGTGTACCTCAAATGGCTGCCCGCCGGGGGATGGCGGGCGGGCTCGATGGCCCATCTGGTCATGCCGATCACGGTACTGGCCTGGCCGCATGCGGCGCGGATATCGCGGCTGATGCGCGGGTCGATGATCGAGGTTCTGGGCAGCAATTATGTGCGGACGGCGCGGGCGAAAGGGCTGGGGCAGCGGCTGGTGCTGGCGCGCCACGCCATCAAGCCGGCGCTTATTCCGGTGGTGTCCTATCTGGGGCCGGGCCTTTCGTATCTGCTCACCGGATCGCTGATCGTCGAGCAGATTTTCGGCCTGCCCGGGATTGGCCGGTATTTCATCAACGCCGCGCTGAGCCGTGACTACGGGCTCGTTCTGGGGACGGTGATCCTCTACATGGCGATTATCCTGCTGCTCAATCTGCTGGTCGATCTCGCCTATGCCTGGCTCGATCCCAAGGTGAGGTATCGCTGATGGCCGGAATTACCCATAAAGACGAGACCCTGTCGCGTTATGCGGAAGACCTCGCCGGTGAAGGCCCCAAGGGGCGCTCGCTGACCGAAGACGCGTTGCGGCGGCTGTTCACCAACAAGGCCGCGCTGATCTCGCTGATCGTCGTGGCGCTGATCGTGCTGATCGCGTTTATCGGGCCGTATTTCGTGCCGTGGCATTACTCCACCGTCGACTGGACCGCGATCCGCAAGCCGCCCGATTTCGAAAAGCTGCACTATCTGGGAACCGACCAGAACGGGCGCGATCTGCTGGCCCGGCTGTTGCAGGGCACCCAGATGAGCCTGATCGTGGCGGCGGTGGCGACGCTGGTGTCGGTGGTCATCGGCATCGTCTATGGCGCGGTGGCCGGATATTTCGGCGGCCGGGTCGACGCGGTGATGATGCGGTTTGTCGACATCATGTATGCGCTGCCCTACATCCTGTTCGTCATCATCCTCGTGGTGATCTTCGGGCGCTCGCCGGTGCTGCTGTTTGTCGGTATCGGGGCGATTGAATGGCTGACCATGGCGCGGATCGTGCGCGGGCAGACGCTGAGTCTCAAGGAACGAGAGTTTATCGAGGCGGCGCGGGCCAGCGGGGCCAAGCCCTTCACCATCATCATGCGCCATATCGTGCCCAACCTCGCCGGGCCGGTGGTGATCTATGCGACGCTGACCATTCCCGAAATCATCATCACCGAAAGTTTCCTGTCGTATCTGGGCCTCGGCATCCAGGAGCCGCAGACCTCGCTGGGCACCCTGATCTCGGAAGGGGCGCAGGTGATCGAGGTGATGCCGTGGCTGCTGGTGGCGCCAGCCATCATGCTCGTGCTGCTGTTGTTGTGCCTGTCCTATATCGGGGACGGGCTGCGTGATGCGCTTGATCCAAAGGACCGCTGACATGGGGGAAACCGTACTCGAAGTCAGGGATTTGTCGGTCACGTTCCAATTGCACGATCGCGAAGTGCAGGCGGTGCGGGAGATGAACTTCTCGCTCAAGGCCGGGGAGACGCTGGCGGTCGTGGGGGAAAGCGGATCGGGCAAGAGCCAGGCGTTTCTGTCGATCATGGGCCTGCTGGCCCGCAACGGGCGAGCGACGGGCAGCGCCAGGATCGACGGCAAGGAACTGGTGGGCATGCGATCGAGCGATCTCGATGCCATCAGAGGCAAGGACATCGCGATGATCTTCCAGGATCCGATGACCTCGCTCAATCCCTATATGCGGATTGCCGACCAGATGATCGAAGTGCTGGTGCGGCACCAGAATGCGAGCCGCAAGGAAGCGCTGGAGCGCTCGGAAGCGATGCTGCGCAGCGTGCATCTGCCCGACGCCAAACGCGTCATCCGGGCCTATCCGCATGAATTATCGGGGGGACAACGCCAGCGGGTGATGATCGCCATGGCGCTGCTATGCGAACCCAAGGTGCTGTTTGCCGATGAACCAACCACGGCGCTCGACGTGACGGTGCAGGCGCAGATGCTGAGCCTGTTCGAAGAACTGACCGACAAGTTCAACACCGCGCTGGTGATGATCACCCATGATCTGGGGGTGGTGGCGGGGCTCGCCGACACCATGATGGTGATGTATGCGGGGCGGGCGGTGGAAAAGGGCACGGTGGACGAGTTGTTCTACAGCCCGCGCCATCCCTATACGCTGGGACTGCTGCATTCGACGCCGCGGGGCGATAACAAGCGACGGCGTCTCGATCCAATCAAGGGCATGCCGCCCAATTTGACCAATCTGCCGTCCGGATGCTCCTTCCATCCCAGATGCGAATTCAAAACCGAAATCTGCCTGCAGAAGAGACCGGCGCTGGAGCCGCGCACCGATGGCCGGATTTCGGCCTGCCACCATGACGACGCCGTCAAGAATGCCAATGAAAAGGTTGCCTGATGAGTGATCCAGCGGGCGTGTTGCTCAATGTCGAGAACCTGACGAAGCGGTTCGCCATCGATGCGGGGCTGTTCCGCAAGCCGGCCATTCTCACCGCCGTCAACGATGTGAGCTTTACGGTCAACCGGGGCGAAACGCTGGGGATCGTCGGGGAATCGGGATGCGGGAAGTCCACGCTGGGGCGCTGCATTCTGCAATTGATCCCGCCCGACGAGGGCAAGGTCGTCTGGATGGGGCGGGACCTGACCGAGCTCAAGAAAGAGGAGATGCGCCGCACGCGGCAGGACCTCCAGATCATCTTTCAGGACCCGCTGGCCTCGCTCAACCCCCGGATGACGGTGGGCGAGATCATCAGCGACCCGTTGCGGACGCTGCGGCCCGACATGAGCCGCGCCCAGCGCCGCGAGCGTGTGCGCGAGGTGATGGACGCGGTGGGGCTGTTGCCGGAAATGGTCAACCGCTATCCGCACGAGTTTTCGGGCGGGCAGGCGCAGAGAATCGGGATTGCGCGGGCGCTGGCCACAGAGCCCAAGCTGATCTTGTGCGACGAACCGGTCTCGGCGCTCGACGTCTCGATCCAGGCCCAGATTCTGAACCTGCTTGCCGACCTCAAGGAGGAGTTCGGGCTGACGCTGATTTTCATCAGCCACGACCTGTCGGTGGTGCGCCACGTTTCCGACCGCATCCTCGTCTTGTATCTGGGCCGGATCGCGGAACTCGCCGACAGCGAGACGCTCTATAACGCGCCGCGCCATCCCTATACGCGGGCGCTGCTGACCGCGGTGCCGATTGCCGACCCCATCCGGGCGCGGGAGCATTCCATCGAAGGGCTGGAGGGCGAAATCCCGTCGCCGATCAATCCGCCATCGGGATGCTTTTTCCGCACGCGCTGTCCCTATGCCATCGACCGGTGCGCCCAGGTCGTGCCGCCGCTGGAGATGGCCGATACCGGCTCGGAGGTGGCGTGTATCCGGTGGGAGGACATTGTCGCCGATCCGGACGCGGCAAGAACGCGCGCGCGCAACTGAAACCGGGGGTTGAAAATCTGTTGGCGGGCGCGGGGAGTCGCGTTGACAGGCAGGGCCTTTGCCCTTATGTTCCGGGCAATTGTTTCGCGGTGCCTTGAGCCCCGCCGATCTTTTATTGCCCGAGGATAAAAATGAAAATCCGCAACTCGCTCAAGGCGCTCATGACCCGTCACCGGGACAACAAGCTGGTTCGCCGTCGTGGCCGCGTCTATATCATCAACAAATCCAACAAGCGCATGAAGGCCCGCCAGGGTTGATTGCAGTTTGATCGGACTGAAAAAAGGCTCGCTTCGGCGGGCCTTTTTTGTTGCGCGCGGCGGGGATGGGGGCGGCGGCGTTTTGCGGGCGCTGAGGAAAGAGCGGGAGCGCTGGTGTGTACTGGATCCCGGATCAAGTCCGGGATGACAGCGGTGGGGGTGGGCAGGCGAGGGGGCGAGCGCGGGAAAGGGGTGGGCGCGCGGGGGCTTTAAGGGGCGTGGGTGTTGGCAGAGCCTTGGTGCACCCCTCGTGCCCTGCCATGCGAGCATAGCTCGCATGGCCTTTTCGCCGCCAATCGTGCCAAGGGCACGATTGGTTCGGTTCGAAGTCTCACTCAGGAGGGGAGAAGGGGACTCGCTTTGTGGGTGCTGGGGTCAGGAACCGCCGGCGCCGTCCTGTCCGACAAAGGCGATGCGCAGCATGTTGGTCGCGCCGGGGGTGCCCAGCGGCACGCCAGCGGTGATGGCGACGCGGTCGCCGGGGCGGGCGAGGCCTTCGATATAGGCAATCGAACAGGCCCGATCGACCATGTCGTCGAGCGAAATGGCGTCCTCGGTCTGCACGCAATGCAGGCCCCAGACGATCGAAAGCCGCCGCACTGTCGAGACCTTCGGCGAGAGGGCGATGATGGGCTTGTTGGGACGCTCGCGGCTGGCGCGAATGCCGGTGGAACCCGACGAGGTGTAGGTGACGATCGCAGCCAGATCGAGGGTCTCGGCGACCTGACGGGTGGCAGCGGAAATGGCGTCGGCGGCGGTGGCTTCGGGCTCGGTCGCCTGAGCGCGGATGATGCCGGGATACAGCACGTCCTGCTCAACCGCTTCGGCAATGCGGTTCATGGTGGTGACGGCCTGCACCGGATAGGAGCCCGAGGCGCTTTCGGCCGAAAGCATGACCGCATCGGCGCCTTCGAAAACAGCGATCGAAACGTCGGACACTTCGGCGCGGGTCGGCACCGGGGCGGTGATCATGGATTCGAGCATCTGGGTGGCAACCACCACGGGCTTGCCCAGACGACGGCAGGTGCGGGTGATGCGCTTTTGCAGTCCGGGGACCGATTCGAGGGGCATTTCCACGCCAAGGTCGCCACGGGCGATCATGATAGCGTCGGACAGCCGGATGATCTCTTCGAGCCGGTCGATGGCCTGGGGCTTTTCGATCTTGGCGAGCACGCCGGCGCGGCCCTGAACGATCTTGCGCACTTCGATCATGTCTTCGGGGCGCTGGACGAACGACAGGGCGATCCAGTCGATCTCTTCCTTGAGTGCGGCCTGAAGATCGTCGCGGTCCTTGTCGGTGAGCACACCCACCGAGAGCATGGTGTCGGGCAGCGACACGCCCTTGCGGTCCGAGAGCTTGCCGCCATAGACGACGGTGGTGTTGATCGCCTCGGGAGAGGTGGCGGAAACGCGCAGTTCGATCTTGCCGTCATCGAGCAACAGCCGGTCTCCGGCCTTGACGGACGAAAAGATTTCCGGATGCGGCAGGAACACCCGGGCCTTGTCGCCGGGGGTTTCGGAGGCGTCGAGGGTAAACGTTTCGCCCTTGGCGAGCATCACCGAACCATCGGCAAAGGCGCCGATGCGCAGCTTGGGACCCTGAAGGTCGACAAGAATGCCGATGGGGTAACGCACGACACGCTCGACATCGCGAATCCGGGCGACGGTGTTGCGCATCACGTCATGGCTGGCATGGCTCATGTTGATGCGGAAAACGTCGGCTCCGGCGCGTACGAGTTCCTCGATAACCTTGGGGTCGTCCGAAGCGGGGCCAAGTGTTGCGACGATCTTGACGCGGCGCGATCTTTTCATTGCGGATCCAGACTGGTTGAATTGTTTTCGGTCAATTGCATCGTCCAATCGGGACGATCCTGGGTGTCGATCTCAAAAAAGCCGGTGCGTTCATAACCGCGCGCCAGGCAATCCTCGACCCCGAATATGGTGAAGCTGGCGTCCTGGGTGCACATGAAGACGGACCCGTCCCATGCGCCGCCCACGACGTCATCGACAGCGTGTAAATAATAATAGCGGGCGGTCAATTCGCCCTGGAAAACCGTGGTGCAGGCCTGCGGTCCGGCGACCCACCAGCCCTCCGATTGCCAGCCCGATTCCGCGCGATATCCGAAAGCGATGGAAATCGTGCCCTGGGTCTGGTTGCAGACGCGCAAATCGGCAAGCGCGGGCTGTGGCAAAGCCAGCGTGGCGGGCAGCATCACAAGGGCGGCGATCGCGAGGGAGCGGAGCATGGACGACACGGGCCTGGGTGGCGAGGATGATACGATTGCGATGACGTTTCTGGGCAAGGGGCCGTTAGATGTCAATGGGCTGCGGGCTTCATGCTATTATAGGGCCAACTGCGACGCCGGAATGACCAAGCAGAGGATCGGCCCGGCCATTATGCCGTGCGTGGGAACCGGTTGTGGGATTTTTCCGGCGAGCCTTGAAGTTGCCGCCCCAATGGGATTGAAAGGGCCGGTGGGCCGGACCGTCACCTGCCGAGTCGGGCGGTGGCGCTGGCCCGATCCTGTCTTGCGCTCGCCGCGGAGCAACCAAGGGTGGTCCTCAGCTTCCGGGCGCTTTTTAAAACACTTCGGAATGGAAAGAGTTAAGTCATGGCTGACAACGGCATAGCGCGCGATCAGTTGCGCGCCTTCATCGAACGGATCGAGCGGCTGGAAGAAGAAAAGAAGGCCATTTCCGACGATATCAAGGAAGTCTATGCCGAAGCCAAGGGATCCGGGTTCGATACCAAGGCCATGCGCGAGATCGTGCGGATCCGTAAGCAGGATCGCAATGAGCGGGCCGAGCAGGAAGCGATCCTCGATCTGTACATGCACGCGCTGGGTATGGCCGATCCCGGCTCGCAGGCTGAATACGACGACGCTAATTAGTATAGCAGACGGGCTCTGAAGATCAGAGCCCGTCGAGGCCGGCGGCCCGGAGCACCTGGGCCGCGTGGGTCTCATCGCCCAGAGCGGTGAGGGCCGTCGCGACGATCCCGTTGCGATCGAGACCCGCCTGAGCGTACATGTCGTCCTGGCCGGACTGTTCGAAATAGCGGTCGGGCATGACCAGGGGACGGAATTTGAGCCCGTGGTCGAGCAGGCCAAGTTGGCTGAGCCGGGTCGCCACATGGGACCCGAAGCCGCCGATGGCCCCTTCTTCAACCGTGATCAGCACCGCGTGTTCGCGCGCCAGCCGGGCCAGCAGCTCTTCATCAAGCGGCTTGGCGAAGCGGGCATCGGCGACGGTGGTGGAAAACCCGCTCGCGCCGAGGGTTTCGGCGGCAGAAAGGCACTCCGCCAGACGCGTACCGAACGAGAGCAGCGCAACTGTGGTGCCTTCGCGCAGCACCCGGCCCTTGCCGATGTCGAGTGGTATGCCGCGATCGGGCATCTCGACGCCCATGCCTTCGCCACGCGGGTAGCGGAAGGCAATCGGGCCTTCATCATAGGCGGCGGCGGTGGCCACCATATGGCGCAATTCGGCTTCATCGCCGGCGGCCATCACCACCATGCCGGGCAGGGTGGCGAGATAGGCGACGTCGAACGAGCCCGCATGGGTGGAACCATCGGCCCCGACATAGCCTGCACGGTCGATCGGGAAGCGGACGGGCAGATGCTGGATCGCCACGTCGTGGACCACCTGATCGTAGGCGCGCTGCAGGAAGGTGGAATAGATGGCGCAGAATGGCTTGAGCCCTTCGGTGGCCAGCCCGGCGGCAAAGGTTACCGCGTGCTGTTCGGCGATGCCGACATCGAAGGTGCGGTCGGGGAAACGCTTGGCGAAGGTGTCGAGCCCGGTGCCCGAGGGCATAGCAGCGGTGATCGCCACGATGGCGTCATCGCGCTCGGCCTCGGCGACGAGACTGTCGGCGAATACGGAGGTGTATGAGGGCGCATTGGACGGCGTCTTGGCCTGCGCGCCGGTGATGACGTTGAACTTTGAGACGCCGTGATATTTGTCGGACGCAGCTTCGGCGGGGGCGTAGCCCTTGCCCTTCTGGGTGACGACATGGATCAGGATCGGGCCGTTTTCGGCGTCGCGCACATTGCGCAGCACCGGCAGGAGGTGGTCGAGATTGTGTCCGTCGATGGGGCCGACATAGTAAAAGCCCAGCTCTTCGAACATGGTGCCGCCGGTCCAGAAGCCCCGGGCGTATTCCTCGGTCTTGCGGGCCTTGTCCTTGATGAAGGGCGGCATCACGGTTTCGACAAATTGCTTGGCGGCCTCGCGCAGGCCGCGATAGGCCGGGCCAGAAACCAGTCGCGCCAGATAGGCGCTCATCGCCCCGGTGGGGGGAGCGATGGACATGTCGTTGTCATTGAGGATGACGATCAGCCGCGCATCCATGGCCCCGGCATTGTTCATGGCCTCATAGGCCATGCCCGCCGAGATCGCGCCGTCGCCGATTACCGCGATGACATTGCGCTTTTCACCCCGCAGGGCGGAACCGACCGCCATGCCGAGACCGGCGGAAATCGAGGTCGAGGAATGGCCCGCGCCGAACGGGTCGTAGGGGCTTTCATCGCGCTTGGTGAAGCCCGACAGGCCCCCCTTCTGGCGCAAGGTGCGGATGCGGTCGCGGCGTCCGGTGAGCACTTTGTGGGGATAGGCCTGATGGCCGACATCCCAGATGATCCGATCGTGGGGCGTATCGAAAATGTGGTGCAGGGCGACCGTCAATTCGACCACGCCCAGACCGGCGCCCAGATGCCCGCCGGTGACCGAAACCGCATCGATCACCTCGGCGCGCAATTCAGTGGCGAGTTGGTTCAGGTCCTCGCGCTTCAGCCTCTTGAGATCGGCTGGAGAGCCGATGGTGTCGAGGAGGGGCGTGGCAGATTTTTCAGACACTTCGGTTGCCTTGTGAACGCAGTGTGACGGCCCGGCGGCCTGTGCCTGATGTAGTCAGGTCACGCCCTTTTGGCAACCAAAGAGGACCAGACTGTGTCAGTTGGCACGGCCATCGTAGTGGACCCAGATGGTTTGGGCCGGGCCGAAGCTTGTGGGCGACGGGCCCACCGACGCGGTGCGCGTGAAACGCGACGCGGTGAGGGTGCTGTCTTCGCCATCGCCAGCGGTTCCGCTGCCGCCGTCGAACGCGAAATGATCGCTGGAGAGGGCGGCGGAGGCGAGGAGGCTTTCCGCAACGGAATCGAGATCGGGCGCATAGAGCGTGCCCGGTGCGACCGTGAGGCTGGCCATGGCGTTGGCGGTTTCCTGGTCCGGTTCAGCGGACAGCGCAGGGCTTTCGAACAGGGCGGCAAAGGCGTCGAGATCGGACGCGGTATCGAGGGCGGCGGTCTGGATCGCGCCGTCAAGTGCGGGACGCAGCGGCAGGTCGGCGGGCGTGCTCACGGCAGCGGCGGCCGGTGCCGGAGCGGTGGAAAATTGCGGGCGCGGCTGGGGGACGGGGGCTTCGGCGACGCTGGTTACATCCAAGGTTGCGCCGCCAGAGGGGGCATAGGCGGAGGGCGTCGCCGCGCGCAACTCGGCCAGCGTGCGCGACATGGCCGGGGGCAAGGGCGCATCGGGGGCAATGCCGGGATCGGCCATTGCGACCTGACGGGTCATTTCCGCGGCATCGATGATCTGGAAAGGCATGTTTTCGGGCACCGCAGGCGCGCCGACGAGCGCGGACGGGCGACCCGGAGGGGCGGGCGGCTCGACCAAGGCCTGTTGAGCGGGGGCTGCTGCGACGGCCACCGGAGCCGGAGTTGCAGCGGGTGTGGCTGCAGGGGCCGGAGCGGCTGCGATCTGTTGCGGGGCGGGGGCGGCCTGCTGGGCATTGTTGCCGCCGGTGATCATATCCCAAAGGGTGCGAGGACGTTCGCCATCGGCGACCTGAACGGCTCCGCCGGTCATGGCAGCGCCAGCGTTGCACGGGACACGATGGCAGCGCTGCCATTCGGCCTGGGCGTATTGATAGCCCTGCTGGGAGAGCACCCGTCCGTTGGACGGCACGTGCAGGGTGCGCCCATCGGGGAAGACGTTGCGCAGCTGGGCTTCGGTCATGCGCGGCCAAGCGCGGACCGAGCCGGTATCGAGGTGAACGAACGGGCTGCCCGAGGTCGGATAGTACCCCACGCCGCCGATCTGCTTGCGAAAGCCGATTTCGCGCAATTTGGCGACGGGCACACCGGGAATGAAAAAGTCGAGGGCCTTGCCCTGCATGTGAAGCGAATTTTCAGCCACGCCGGACGTGGTGGTGGACAGCATCGCATTGGTCTGGGGCGCGCGATAGGCCGAGACGATATGGACCGGCTGGCTCGAACCGGCTTCCTGATAGACTTCCCAGAGCAGGTCGAACAGGGCCGGGTCCATTTTGGCGGGCTCGTTGCGCCGCCAATCGCGCAGGAACACGTTGAGTTCGTTCAGCGCAGACTGGATGAACTTTCCGTTGCGCTTGTAAACGATCCGCACCGTTTCCTTGGTGTGGGTGTAGTAGAGATAGAGCTCGCGCTCATTGGCGGCCTGCGCGCTCATGGTCATCGGCAGCATTGCCGCGAGCCCGATCGTTGCGGCGACGAGTGCGCGCACGAACAAGCTGATGGATTTGGATCCCCTACGCATCACGCCCGGCTGTCCGCTCTTTTTGTGGCGTTTCCGGCGGCTGGCACGGGAAACGCTATACCTCACATAGCCCGGACCGTTTCAGGATACGCGAAACGGATTATCACTCCAGACCGATACTCGACGGCAATATTGGCAGCAAAATTATCATGAAACGTTAACGCTAACGCGTCGTGTACGCCACCCTGTGCCCTGTTGACGCTGTGAGGGTGGGGGACAAAGGCGGCGCGAGCATGACGAAATCGTTACCGGGGGATTAATGGGACGTTTGCGTCTTTGCGGATGGGCACGTTGCGCACCCCTCATCCGACCGCTTCGCGGCCACCTTCTCCCTCAAGGGGAGAAGGGAAGAGTGCTGAGCACCCTGATGAGCGGGAACACATCTTCTATTTCAGCCCCAGCATGTCGATGATGCGGGCGTCGTGGCCGTAGAGATCGGCGAACGAGCGGATGGTGCCGTCATTTTCGATCCGCAGCGTGAAATAGGTGAGGTGAACGGGCACCTGCCGGTCCATGTTGAACCAGCGCTCGCTGCTGCCAAGGGTGTTTTCCAGCGAGGCCACGGTGAAGCCGGGTTCGAATTCGAGCAGGGCCTGCGCGAAGCCGAACGGATCCTGCACCCGAACACAGCCATGGCTGAGCGCCCGCATGGAGCGCTCGAACAGATAGCGGGCATTGGTGTCGTGCAGATAGACGTCATGGCTGTTGGGGAACAGGAATTTGACCTGGCCCATGGCGTTGGAATTGCCGGGCTTCTGGCGCACGCGGAACATCGAGGGGGTGGCTTGAGACCAGTCGACCATCCACGGATCGATGGCCTTGCCGCCGTACAGAAGCTCCATGTTCTGGCTGGCGATGTAATTGGGATTGGCCGCCACGCGCGGGAACACTTCATTGCGCAGGATCGAGGAGGGGACGTTCCAATAGGGGTTGGTGACCACGTGGCGGATCATGTCCGAAAAGATCGGGGTCTGGTTGACGGCGGTGCCGACGATGATCCGCGTGTTCCACACCGAGCGCCCGTCGCGCATCACGTCGAGGCGGTATTCGGGGATGTTGACCAGAACGTTGAAGTCGCCCAGATCGTCCGGCATCCACCGCCAGCGCTCCATATTGGCGATGATCAGTGCCTCGGTCGCGCCATTGGCGCCATTGAGGGCAGCGACGGTGGCGGGGCCGACGACACTGTCGGGGGCAAGGCCCATGGTCGTCTGGAACTCTGCCACGGCGGAGGCAAGCTCCGCATCGTAAATGGCGGGGTTGGCCTCGGCTGGCAGCGACACGGCGAGGCGGTCGCGCAAGGCGGCAACGCGAGGGTCGGTCATGCCCGGGCGAAGCAAAGTGCCATCGGGGATCGGAGGAATGTCCTCAATCGCGCCGGAATAGTGCTTGGCCAGCAGATCGCGCAACGCAATAAATTGCGGGTGGGTGGGGTGATAACCCATCAGCACGGCAGCCGGATCGCGGGCCTCGGCGATGGCGGCGAACAGAGCCGCTTCATCGACGGGCCGGGTGTCCACATCGATAAAATCGGAAACCTGACGCGGATTGAGCCTGCCGCCTCGCGCGTCGCTTGCATAGCGCAGGACAGCAGTGGAAAACTGTGCTTCGAGCGCGGCAAGCGCTTCGGGGTCGCCAGCGGCAGCGGCGATCATGTCGGTGGTGATGGCGTAGTCGGCGGGGTCGAGGCCTTGCAGATGGGCGTTTTCAAACAGGGCGATGAGGTTTTCGGCAGCGTCGGAAAAGACGATATCGGTGCCGGATTCATCGAGCCAGAGCGGTTCGAAATGGCGCGCGCCATAGAAATAATACAGCCGGCTGACGTCGGTATCGGCGCGAGAACCGGTGGAGGCCCCGGCCATCGCGGCGCGCAAGCCGTCGCGAATTGTGTGGCCCAGATCGGTCTGCGGTGGCGCGATCAGGATGCGCGTCGCCTCGATGCCGTTGACGGTGACCGTCTGATAGGCGGGGCTGGCAACAGTGAAGGCAAACACGGAAATGCTCGCCAGTGCGCCCGTCAACAGGCCCTTCAACCCCGGTCTCAACATTCTCACCCTACCGTCCCAAGCCACTGGCGCATCCTGTCGTCTTGTTGACGAATCTCTACCATGCGCATGATGAATAAATTTTTAGCGTGTCTGGAGCGGGCCGCAAGGAAGGTGCCGCGTTCGTGAGCATCAATGGGCGGCGATTGAGGCAATCACGCAACATTCTCGCCGCCTGCGCCCTCGAAGCCGTATTCCTTGAGCTTGCGATAGAGGGTGGACCGGCCGATGCCCAACTGGCGGGCGACCTGGGCCATGCGACCGGCGTTGAGGTCGATGGCAAAGGCGATCAGCTCACGCTCGATCTCGGCCAGCGGCAGGACATTGCCATCGGTATCGAGGAAGCGATCCGGGAGCTGGACCGGAGCCGGATCGGGAAGGCGCGGCAGGGCAGGAGCGTCGTCGATGTGGACCGGTTCGACCGGGGCCAGCAACGCCGGGCCGCTGTTGCGTGCTGCCTCCAGCCCGCGTTCTGCCGCCATGATCTGGGGAAAATCCTCGACCGTGAGGGTCGGGCCTTCGGCCAGCACAACGGCCCGGAACACGGCGTTTTCGAGTTGGCGGATATTGCCGGGCCAGTCGAACCCCAGAAGCATCTGCAACGCTTCAGGGGCGATGGCGGAGACGCGCCGACCTTCTTCAGCGGCGAAGCGGGCGATGAAATGGGCGACCAGCGCAGGGATGTCGTCTTTCCGCTCGCGCAGGGGCGGCAAGTAGATGGGGAAGACGTTGAGGCGGTAATAGAGGTCTTCGCGGAACGCGCCTTCGCGGGCGAGATTGAGAAGGCGGCGGTTGGTGGCGGAAATCACCCGCACATTGACCTTGACCGGGCGGGCGGCCCCCACCGGTTCGATCTCGCCATCCTGGAGCGCGCGCAACAGCTTGACCTGGATGTCGAGAGGCAGTTCGCCGACTTCGTCGAGAAACAAGGTGCCGTTATGGGCCTCGCGGAACTTGCCGGGAGCATCGGCGATCGCGCCGGTGAAAGCGCCCTTGACGTGGCCGAACAGGGTGGATTCGACAAGATTGGCGGGGATGGCGCCGCAATTGATGGTGATGAACGGTTTTCCTGCGCGGTCGCCGGAGCCCTGGATGGCGCGGGCGAGCAGTTCCTTGCCGACCCCCGATTCGCCTTCGATCAGCACCGGGATGGTGCTGGCGGTCGCCTTGCGCCCCAGCTCCAGGGTGCGGGCCATGGATGGGCTTTTGGTGACGATATGGGAAAAGGAGAACTGGCCGCTGATGCGGGCGCGCTCGGCCTTGAGGCTCGATTCGAGCGTTTGCAGCTTGAGGGCATTGTGCAGCGAGACGGTGATACGCTCGGGGGCGACGGGTTTTACGAAAAAATCGATGGCCCCCAGCCGCATCGCCGAAATCACGGTGTCGAGGGAGGTCTGGGCCGTCTGGACGATTACGGGAATCGCGACGGTCTCCCTGCGCAGCGCTTCGAGGACCGCCATGCCATCCATTTCGGGCATGACCAGATCGAGAATCATCGCGCCGATCCGGGGATTGCTCCGCAGAAGATCGAGCGCTTCGGCGCCTGAATGCACGACCAGCGGGGCAAAGCCCGCCCGTGCGACGACTTCCGAAGTCAGACGACAGTGGATGGGATCGTCGTCGACAATCAGAACCTTTTGCATGCGGGAAGCAACTCCGAACCTCACCAGAACACCACAGGCGCTCTAACGCTTTGTTTCTCCGCGCTTCCGAACCGAAAAACCGGCCCCACTTTTCCTGGAAGCGCTTCTTGTTTCTTCACGCTTCCGAGCCGGAAAACCGGCCCAATTTTCCTGGAAGCGGTTTGGCACCGACAGCTCCCCGGCTGTGTGCCGAATCGTGGGAGTGTGCCGATTTGGGTCAAATTAGGCATGATCGCTTAACAGGGTTTTAAGGAAGAGAGGGCGTGAGCCCCGTTGCCTGGCGAGAGCAGGGACCGGATGCCGCCTTGTCGATGGAAAACGGCCTCTGTACAGTCCGCAAAAATCAGAATGGCGGAGTTTTCCTGATGTCCTCGCCCCAGACCACTGCACATGACAACCCGTTGGGCGTGCTTCCCCAATGGGACCTTTCCGATCTTTATCCGGGTGTCGATTCAGAGCCGCTCAAGGCCGATCTCGCGCTGGTCGACAGCCAGACCCGCTCGATCGAGGCCGACTATAAGGGTAAACTGCAAGAACATGCTGAAGGCGGCACGCTGATCGAGGCGGTGCGGCGGTATGAAAAGCTGGCTGAGGTGATGGGCCGTCTGGGGTCGTTTGCCTATCTCAACTACGCCCAGAATACGGGCGATGGAGACCGGGTGAAATTTCTTGGCGATATTCAGGATACGCTGACCGGGTTTTCAGCGCGGACGCTGTTCTTCCCGCTCGAAATCAACCGCATCCCCGACGACGTTCTGGACAGTGCGTTTGAGCGCGATGCCGAGCTGGCGCGGTATCGTCCGTGGTTTGACGAATTACGCAAGGCGCGGCCCTATCAGCTTGAAGACCGGGTCGAAGAGCTGTTCCACGACAAATACATCACGGCGCGGGCCGGGTGGACGCGGCTCTATGACGAGACCATGGCGGCGCTTCCCTTCACTGTGGACGGGGAGACGCTGGGGCTCGAACAGACGCTCAACCTGCTCAGCGACAAGGTCGAGGCTAAACGCGAATCGGCGTTCAAGGCGCTGAGCGCGACGCTGGGCGAGAACAAGCGGCTGTTCACCCACATCACCAACGTTCTGGCCAAGGATCACGAGATATCCGACCGGTGGCGCGGGTATGAGGATGTCGCCGACAGCCGGCACCTTGCCAATTCGGTCGAGCGCGAGGTCGTGGATGCGCTGGAAAGTTCGGTGCGCGATGCCTATCCGCGACTGTCGCACCGCTACTACCAGATGAAGGCCAAATGGTTCGGCAAGGCCAGGCTCGATGCCTGGGACCGCAACGCGCCGCTGCCCACCTCGGACGACCGGATTTTCGACTGGGATACGGCAAAGGAGACGGTGCTGGATGCCTATGGGCGCTTTTCGCCCCGGCTGCGCGAGGTGGCGCTGCCGTTTTTTGACAGCGGCTGGATCGATGCGGCGGTCAAGCCCAACAAGGCACCCGGCGCGTTTGCCCACCCCACGGTCACGACGGCGCACCCGTATCTGATGCTCAACTATATGGGCCGGACCCGCGACGTGATGACGCTGGCCCATGAGCTGGGACACGGGGTGCATCAAAGGCTGGCGGCGGGGCAGGGCGAACTGATGGCGCCGACGCCGCTGACGCTGGCCGAAACGGCGAGCGTTTTTGGCGAGATGCTCACCTTCCGCGCCATTCTCGATGCCACGACCGATCCGCAGCAGCGGTTTGCGCTGATTGCCTCGAAGATCGAGGACATGCTCAACACCGTGGTGCGGCAGATTTCGTTTTACAGTTTCGAGCGAAACGTGCATCAGGCGCGGCGCAAAGGCGAATTGCGGCCCGAGGAAATCGACGGCTTCTGGATGGAAGTATCGCGCGAGAGCCTGGGGCCGGGGATTGAGCTCAATGACGGCTATGAGGTTCTATGGAGCTATATCGGGCATTTCATCCGCTCACCCTTCTACGTCTATGCGTATGCATTCGGCGATTGCCTTGTGAACTCGCTCTATGCGCAGTATGAAACATCCACCGAAGGGTTCGCCGAGCGGTATTTCGACATGCTCAGCGCCGGAGGCTCGAAACACCATTCGGAGCTGCTGGCGCCATTTGGACTTGATGCCCGCGACCCCCAGTTCTGGTCGCTGGGCCTTTCCATGATCGAAAGACTGATTGACGAACTCGAAAAGACTCAGCCCTAAAAGGGCAAACGGGGTTAACGAGACAACATAGGGGAAAGCCAAGATGGCCCATAATCAGGTCGCTACCTATTCCGACAAACCGATAACTGACGGTCAGAAATCGAAGGAATTCGAAGAGCACAGCAAGACCTATGCCGGTTTTGTGTTCATCACCAAGTGGTCCGTGATCACGCTGGTGGTGATATTGGTGCTGCTGTATTTGTTCCTAGTCCACTAAACCGGCCGATGGCGGAGAGTGGCCGGGCGGATGTCCGGACCATCAGAGGTAAGAATTCATGAAGATTGCCGTATTGCGTGAGGGATCGGGCGAGAGCCGGGTTTCTTGCACGCCGGAAACGGTTTCCAAGCTGATCGGGCTTGGCGCATCGGTCAGTGTCGAAAAAGGCGCCGGAGAAGCCTCGCGCATCCCCGACCAGTTCTATAAGGACGCTGGAGCCAGCGTCGAAGCCAGCGCTGCCGCAGCGGTCAAGGGCGCCGATGTGGTGCTCGCCGTCCGCCGCCCGGTGGCAGCGGCGCTTGCGGGCGCGGCCAAGGGTGCATTGGTGCTCGCCATCGCCGATCCTTACGGCAACGAGGCTGCGCTGGGTGCGCTGGCCAAGGCCGGTCTGTCGGTGTTCGGCATGGAGCTGATGCCGCGCATCACCCGTGCGCAGGTCATGGACGTGCTGTCGAGCCAGGCCAACCTTGCGGGCTATCAGGCGGTGATCGAGGCCTCGATGGCCTATGACCGCGCGCTGCCCATGATGATGACGGCAGCGGGCACGGTGCGTGCCGCCAAGACGTTCGTGATGGGTGCCGGTGTGGCGGGCCTGCAGGCGATTGCAACCGCGCGCCGCCTGGGTGCAGCCGTATCGGCCACCGACGTGCGCGCCGCTGCTGGCGAGCAGGTGGAATCACTGGGTGCCAAGTTCATCATGACCGATGCGCTCAAGGACGCATCGGGCACGGGCGGATACGCGCGTGAGCTGACCAAGGACGAGCAGGCCGCGCAGGCCGAACTGGTCGCCGGTCACATCGCCAAGCAGGACATCGTCATCACCACGGCGCTGATCCCCGGACGCCCGGCTCCCAAGCTGGTCACCAAGGCGATGGTCGAATCCATGGCACCGGGATCGGTGATCGTCGATCTGGCCGCCGAGCGCGGCGGGAACGTGGAATTGACCAAGCCGGGTGAAGTGGTGGTCCACAAGGACGTCACCATCATCGGGACGCTCAATCTGGCTGGAAAGATCGCGGCGACGGCTTCGCAGCTCTATGCCAAGAACCTGCTGGCCTTCCTCGAAACCATGATCGACAAGGACGCCAAGGCACTCAAAGTCGATTGGGAAGACGAGTTGGTGCAGGCGACGTTGCTGACCCGCGACGGCGCGGTGGTGCATCCCAATTTCGCAGGCGCTGCGGCGGAAGCCGCCGAGAAGGCCCCGGCGAAAAAGCCAGCTGCAGCGAAAAAGCCTGCGGCAGAGCCTGCCGACGCCGAGGCCGCCGAGACGGTTGCGGACGCCAAACCCGCAGCCAAGGCACCGGCCAAGAAAGCAGCGGCCAAGCCGGCTGCCGCCAAAGCCCCTGCCAAGAAGGCTCCGGCTAAAAAGCCTGCCGCCAAGAAGCCCGCAGCCCCCAAGACGGACGGAGACGCCTGATGGGTATCGATCCCTTTTTCTTTTTCCTTTCGGTGTTCGTCCTCGCCATCTTCGTAGGATACTACGTGGTCTGGTCGGTGACGCCCGCCCTTCACACCCCGCTCATGGCTGTCACCAACGCGATCTCCTCGGTGATCGTGGTGGGTGCGCTGCTCGCCGTCGGTGTTTCCACCATCGGTGAACCCGGCCCGGCCCGCTGGTTCGGCTTTATCGCGCTGATCCTCGCCTCGGTGAACATTTTCGGCGGGTTCCTCGTCACCCAGCGCATGCTGGCGATGTACAAGAAGAAGGGCTGATCCAGCTATGATCTCTGCAAATATCGCGGCCCTCGCCTATCTCGTCGCCGGGTCGCTGTTCATCCTCGCACTGCGTGGGCTGTCGTCGCCCACCACAGCGCGCCGTGGCAACACAATGGGCATGGTCGGCATGCTCATTGCCGTGCTGACCACGCTGGCCGTCGCCAACGTCACCGATCCGTTCGCATGGGTGCTGATCATTGCCGGCCTGGCGATCGGTGGCATCGCGGGGGCGGTCATCGCCCGCCGGGTGCCGATGACGGCCATGCCGCAGCTGGTTGCCGCCTTCCACTCGCTGGTCGGTCTGGCCGCCGTGTTCGTGGCGGCGGCTGCACTCTATGCCCCGGTTGCCTTCAACATCGGTGTGCCCGGTCAGGTCAGCATTCAGGCCTTGATTGAAATGAGCATCGGTGCGGCCATCGGTGCCTTCACCTTCACCGGTTCGGTCATCGCCTTTGCCAAGCTCGACGGCCGCATGAGCGGGCGTCCGATCATGCTGCCGGCCCGTCACCTGATCCATATCGCGATTGCCGTGGCGATCGTGGCGCTGGTCTGGTACTTTACCGTCAGCCAGGACCCGATGGCGTTCTGGGCGATCACCATTCTCGCGCTCATTCTGGGCGGGCTGATGATCATCCCGATCGGCGGAGCCGACATGCCGGTGGTGGTCTCGATGCTCAACTCCTATTCGGGGTGGGCAGCTGCCGGTATCGGGTTCACGCTGGGCAACACCGCGCTGATCATCACCGGTGCGCTGGTCGGCTCTTCGGGCGCGATCCTGAGCTACATCATGTGCAAGGCGATGAACCGCTCGTTCATCTCGGTCATCCTTGGCGGGTTCGGCAATGATGACGCGGCTGCTGCCGCAGGCGATACCGAAGAGCGTCCCGTCAAGCAGGGCTCGGCGGAAGATGCGGCTTTCATCATGCAGAATGCCTCCAAGGTCATCATCGTGCCCGGTTACGGCATGGCGGTGGCTCAGGCCCAGCACGCGCTGCGGGAAATGGCCGATGAGCTCAAGGCTGCTGGCGTCGAAGTCAAATACGCCATTCACCCGGTTGCGGGGCGTATGCCCGGCCACATGAACGTGCTGCTGGCCGAAGCCAACGTGCCCTATGACGAAGTGTTCGAACTTGAAGACATCAACTCCGAGTTCGCACAGGCCGACGTTGCCTTCGTCATCGGCGCCAACGACGTGACCAACCCCGCCGCCAAGACGGACAAGACTTCGCCGATCTACGGCATGCCGATCCTGGACGTTGAAAAGGCCGGTACGGTGCTGTTCATCAAGCGCGGCATGGCTGCCGGTTATGCCGGTGTGCAGAACGAACTGTTCTTCCGCGACAACACGATGATGCTGTTCGGCGACGCCAAGAAGGTCACCGAATCGATCGTGAAATCGATGCATCACTGATCGAGTTTTCGATTGCACAAAGGCCCGGGAGCGATCCCGGGCCTTTTTTGTTGGCGGTAACACTGGTGTGCGTACTTGTCGGGGGTGGGTGGGGTGTCCATGTTGGGCGCAATTGCAAAGGAATTTTCATGACCCGATCCATCCGTATCGATCTGTTCACCGATATCGTCTGTCCCTGGTGCCTGATCGGCACGGCGCGCCTCGATCAGGCGCTGGCCGGGCTCGATAAGGACGTCCAGGTGGAAATCTTCCATCATCCGTTCCTGCTCGATCCAACGACGCCGGAAAGCGGCCAGAACACGCGCGAACGGCTCAAGGAGAAATATGGCGGGGATATCGAGGCGATGCAGGCGCGGGTGGAAGCTGCGGCGCGCGACGCCGGGGTGGCGCTGGACATGAAAGTGCAGCCGATGAGCTACCCGACCGTCAAGCCGCATACGCTGATCCGTGCGGCTGCGCCCGGGCAGCAATATGGCCTCGCCAAAGCCTTTGCCGCTGCGTATTTTCTTGAAGGCAAGAACATCACCGATGACGCGATCCTTGCCGATATTGCTGTCGATCATGGCTTCGATCGCGCAGAGGCGCTGGCACTGGTGAATAACCAGGGCGAGCTCGATACCACGAAGGCACTGGCGGTTTCGGCCAGCCAGCAGGGCATCAACGGAGTGCCGTTCTTTATCTTCAACAACCAGTTCGCGATTTCGGGCGGACAACCGCCGGAAGTGTTTGCGCGGGCATTTCGCGTGGCGCTGGGTGAGGAAGCCTTGACCCAGGGCTGATCCTGCCGTGAGCATGAACGCCTGTGAGTCGGAGGCTGGACATGCTCAGGAAAATCATCGTTGGCGTGGTGGTGGCGGTGGTGGTCGTCTATGGCGGGCTGCTCGGCTACCTCTACGCCAACCAGCGGGATTTTTTCTTTTTCCCCGAGGGGGACGTTTATGAGCCCGCATCTGTGGGGCTCGATGCTGAAGTCGTGACCATCCCCACCAGCAATGGGGAAACGATAACCGGGTGGTACGGGGCCGCGCAGCCGGGCCAGCCCGCCATCCTCTATCTCAAAGGCAATAGCGGGAGCTTCTCGGCGGAATATGAACGCTTCATTGCGTTCAGCGAAGCCGGATATGGATTCTTGTCCGTCGACTATCGCGGGTTTCCCCTGTCGCCGGGCGAGATCACCGAAGCCAATTTGCTGGCCGACGCCCTTGCGGCGTTCGATTGGCTGAGCGAGCGGGAAACGGAAATCGTTGTCTGGGGGCGCTCGCTGGGCGCGTCGCCCGCGGTGTATGTGGCGAGCCGCCGCAATGCCGAGGCCCTGCTGCTGGAAACGCCGTTTTATTCCGCCGTCAATGTTGCTGCAGAGCGCTATCCCTATGTGCCGGTCGGCTGGCTGATGCTCGATCAGTTCCGGTCCAATGACTGGATCGGGGATGTCGAGGAGCCGGTGTTCGTCGCCCATGGAACGGCGGACGCTACGGTGAGCGTGGGCAATGGCGAAAAGCTTTATGCCGAGGTGCCGAATCCCTATCAGCTCTGGATCGAGGAGGGGGCCGACCACTCGGATCTGTGGGCGCGGGGGATCTGGGAGCGCGCGCAGGCGTTCTTTGAGGGTGTTAAAGGAGAGTGATATGGCAAAATTTCTGGCCCTCTACACGGGCACCGCAACGGCGACCGAAAAGGCGCAGGCCGAAGGACGCATAGATGAGGCGGCGGGCATGAAGGCGTGGGGCGCGTGGATGGAAGCGCATGCGGGGGCGATCATCGATGCGGGAGGTCCCCTGGGCAAGACAAAGAAGGTGTCGCCTGACGGGATCGCCGACAGCGTCAATACCGCTGCTGCCTATGTGATCGTCGAGGCGCCTTCGCACGAAGCTGCCGCCGAGATGTTCCGGGGCCATGCGCATTTCACGCAGTTTCCCGGTGAGGCGGTGGAGGTCATGCCGATTCTGGATGTGCCGGGGGCTTAGAACCCGGAAGCGCGAGGAAACAGGACTGGCTCCGGAAATGAAAACGCCGCCCCAAGGGACGGCGTTTTTTGCAAATATGTTCACAATGCCGCTGATCAGCGACGGCCGGTCGTAACACCCGCCTCGCGCTGCGCGCGCTTACGAGCCAGCTTGCGGGCCCGGCGAATTGCCTCGGCCTTCTGGCGCGCCTTCTTTTCAGAAGGCTTCTCGTAATAATTGCGCAGCTTCATTTCGCGAAACACACCTTCGCGCTGCAACTTCTTCTTCAGCGCCCGGAGCGCCTGATCGACATTGTTATCGCGAACGACTACTTGCACGCGGAACACCCGCCCTTTCAGTTGGAGTATCGGCTGAAATCAAACGCCAAGAGCAAATAAAACTCTGACGTCGGCCGACACATGCCAGCCGCCGTGGTCGCGGTTGTTATCAGAAGAGGGGCGCGCTGTCCACCAAAGGCTTGCGGACGCCGTAATTCTATCGCTTGATCGGGTGCACGATATTGAGGTGGCCCATTTTGCGGCCAGCCCGTGCTTCGCTTTTACCATAGATGTGGGGCTGGACCCCCGGAGTGGCGGACCGGTCAGCCGTGGCGAAGATCTCGTCGCCGATCAGGTTTTCCATGGTGACATCGGCAAGCCGCGTCGTGTCGCCCAAGGGCCAGCCCACAACGGCACGGATGTGGTTTTCGAACTGATCGGTGACACATACCGCCTGGGTCCAGTGCCCGGAATTGTGGACCCTTGGGGCGATCTCGTTGACGAGGAGATGCGGCTCGTCGCCATCGGCCACGACGAAAAATTCGACCCCCATGGTGCCCACATAATCGAGCGCCTGGGCAATGCGTTCGGCAATGGCTTTTGCCGTGCTGCCCGCAGCAGGCGAGATGGAGGCGGGCAGGGTCGAGGTCTTGAGGATGTGGTCGCGATGAACGTTCTCGGACGGATCGTACGAGACGATGTCGCCATTGGCGGCGCGCACGACGATCACCGAGATTTCTTTTTCGAAAGGAATAAAGGCTTCGAGCACCAGCGGCGCGCCGGCCTCAAGCTCGGCAAAGGCGTGGGCAGCGTCCTCGGGGCTGCGGAGCATCCGCTGTCCTTTGCCGTCATAGCCAAGCCGGGTGGTCTTGAGCACGCTGGGCGCGCCGATCCGGGCGATGGCGGCTTCGAGTTCAGCCAGGCTGGTAACGGGACTGTAGGGCGCAATGGCAATGCCGCTTTCGCTCAGGAACGCCTTTTCGACGAGGCGGTCCTGGCTGACTTCAAGGGCGCGGGGGCCGGGGCGCAGGGGCACGATTTCCGCGATGAGGCGCGCGGCGGCCAGGGGAACGTTCTCGAACTCATAGGTCACCACATCGACCGCTTCGGCAAAGGCGCGCAGGGCCTGGGCATCGTCATAGGATGCCACCGTTTTGTGCGGGGTCACCTCGAAGGCGGGGCTGTCGGGATCGGGGCAATAGATGTGGGTGCGCATGCCCAAACGGCTGGCGGCGAGGGACAGCATGCGGCCAAGCTGGCCGCCGCCCAGAATGCCGATGCGGGATCCGGGGGAAAGCGGGCGCAGGTCAGTCATCGTCTTTGGGGAACTCCGCCACGGCGCTGGTTTGCCGCTCCCGCCATTCAGCCAGCCGGTCGGCTAGATCGTCGTCTGACAGCGACAGGATCGACGCGGCAAGTAAAGCGGCGTTGATTGCGCCGGGCTTGCCGATCGCAAGGGTGGCGACGGGGACGCCGCCGGGCATCTGAACGATGGAATAGAGGCTGTCGAGACCGTTCAGGGCCTTCGATTCCACAGGGACCCCAAGCACCGGCAAAGTGGTCATCGAGGCGATCATGCCCGGCAGATGGGCCGCGCCCCCGGCACCTGCGATGATGACCTGAAAGCCTTCGTCGCGCGCCGTGGTGGCGAAATCGACCATGCGCAATGGGGTGCGGTGGGCGGAAACGATACGGGCCTCATAATCGACCCGCAGCGCTTCGAGCGTTTCGGCGGCAAAACGCATCGTCGGCCAGTCCGACTGGCTGCCCATGACAATGGCAATCGGAGGGGGTGTAACCATGAGCCTGTCCCGCCGGGCGTCGTCCGGACACAGTCCGAACCGGGCCGGCCTTTCGTTTTCGCGCGCTCCTCATTGGGCAGAGGGCCCTTTTCAAAGCAGCACTGTAGTGGCCAAAGCGTGGCTGTATCCGAAGGCGGGCCGCGATTCAAGCCGACAAAAGACGAAGCCGGTGGGAACGATCAGTGGGCGTGGCCGTCGTCGAAGTCCTGGGTGCCGGCCTGCCAATAGCCTGCCGCCTTGATCCAGTCGGGCTCGTGCTGGCGATCCTCGACGAAATGCTTGCGCACCGCCTTGCTCATCGCGCTTTCGCCAGCGATGAACACATAGCCATCGCCCTCGGGCAGAACGAGGGTTCTGGCGGCGGCCAGCAGCAGATCGGGGGTGCCCGGTTCGGCGCCTTCGCGGCTGACCCATTTGATCTGAGCGCCTTCTGGGGCATCGATTTTTTGGACTTCGGCGGTATCGGCGATCTCGATCAGGGCGAAAACCGCAGCGTCGCGGGGCAGCTCCTCCAGCCTGCGGGCAATGGCGGGCAGGGCGGTTTCGTCGCCGATCAGCACATACCAGTCGAACGCTCCGCGCAGGACGAACGAGCCGCGGGGCCCGCCAATGCCGATCTGATGGCCCGGTGCAGCCTTTTCAGCCCAGCTCGACGCCGGACCATCGCCATGCAGGACGAAATCAAGGGTCAGCGTCTTTGCGGTATTGTCGTAATAGCGCGGGGTGTAGTCGCGCGCTTCCGGCCGCTGCCCGGACGGGAAAGCCAGGCCATTCTCGCCGGCCGTGGGGACGGGAAACCCGGTTGCACCCGGTTCTGCAAAGAACACCTTGCAATGATCGTCATAGCCAAGGGAGACAAAGCTCGCAAAATCGTCGCAGCCGAGAGTGACGCGCACCATCCTGGGGGTGATGTGCTCGGTTTCGAGCACGGTCGCCACGCGGAACTTGAGCTCATGGCGGACACGTTCGACGAAACGGGATTGGTCGGTCATTTGCACTCTTCCTAAATTTGCTACATCAGGACGTACGAATGGTGACGGATAAAGTCAACTTACCTGTCATGCGATGATGTCCGGGAGGATCATGCGTTCGAGTTGGGTGATGCGGTCCTTGAGGGCCAGTTTGCGCTTCTTGAGCCGCTGAATCAGGGTGGCGTCGGCCAGGCCCGACGCAGAAAGCGTATGAATGGCGGCATCGAGATCGGAATGTTCCTGGCGCTTGGTGGCCAGTTCAAGCCCCAGCCTTGCTTCGATTTCCTTATCCAATGGCAACATGAAGTGATCCCCTGCACGGCACGAAGCGTAAATTGCGGCGCATTCCATACGCTGATGGACGACTTTTGCCACAGATTTGCCATTGGACAAAGACGGCAAAGAATGTGACGATATTGTCGTCCAATGATGAAAGGAGTGACTATGACTTCACAGACTTACATCACTTCCCTGGAGCGGCGGCATCAGGATATCGATCGAAAGATCTCCGAGGAAATGCGTCACCCCTCGCGTGATGCGCTGCTGATCGCCGCTCTCAAGCGCAAGAAGCTCGAACTCAAGGATCAGATGGCGCGCGCTTCGCGTGACGCTCCCCATTAAGGGTCCCGCTTCAAGCGTGATCAATCTGTGAGGCCTCGGCGCAAGCTGCGGCCTTTTTTATTTCCTCAGGTCACTGTGCCGGTGATGCCTATCACCCCGTCATAGATCAGCTTGAGCGATAGGGCGAAGATGAGCACATAGGCGACCCGGTAGAACAGGGACGTATCGATGCGCCGGACAAGGAAGACGCCCAGCAGCATGCCCCCTATCGCGACAGGAACGAGGTAAAGCGCGGCCTGCATATTGGCCAGTGACAGTTGGCCGAGGACGAAATAGGGCGGGATCTTGATGGCGTTGACCACAGAGAAAAACACCGCGTTGGTCCCCGCGAACAGGGCCGGCGACATGCGCATGGGCAGGGTGTAAATCTGGATCGGCGGGCCACCGGTGTGACTGATGAAACTGGTGAACCCGGCAATGGTGCCCCAGAAACTCCCCCACCGGCGTGAGGGCGGCAATCCACTGAGCTTGCTGCGCAGCGGAAGCCAGGCGTCGAGCACGAACAGCAGCGTGATGATACCGATGGCGAGCCGGACCATGGCCTCGCTGACGACGGCGGACAGCGACCACGCGATGACCGTGCCGATCAGCGCACCGGGCAGCAAAATCCAGACAATTTTCCAGTTGACCTGACGCCGGTAAGAGATCAGCGCAATCACATCCATCACGATCAGCAGCGGCAGCATCATGCCTGCCGCATCGCGCGCGGGCATCACCAGCGTGAGGAGCGGAACACCCATGACCCCCAGGCTGGCCACCAATCCAGATTTCGAGAGCCCGACAAGAAACACCGCAAGCGCGGCGACAAGAAAAAAGGTGATGTCGAGCATACAGAACCGGCAGGTCAATAAAGATCAGTCAGGCATAGCGCCGCCAAACGGGGCCGAAGTCAAGCTGCCGCCGGACGGCATAAAAACGGCCCGCGCCAACTGGCAGCGGGCCGACGCCTGAATGAACGTCAGGGGTGGGGCGCTATTCGCGCTCGTCGAGGTCCGCGTCGCTGCCCTTGAGGGATTTGAGCTTGGCAAACACCGATTCGGCCTCGCGTTCGGCGTCGTAGGCGTCGTCCGATGGGGTTTTTTCTGCGCCGTCTTCGGACTCGGTCTCGTATTGCGTCCGGCTCAGGGCTTCTTCGGCGGTGAGAAGGCGGGTGCCTTCCGGCGCTTCCTCGGTGATGCCGGCGGCGCGGGCAGCCTTGCGCACTTCCATGTCGAGTTCGACCTGGGTGCACAGGCCCAGCGTCACGGGATCCATGGCGGTCAAATTGGCCGTGTTCCAGTGGGTGCCGTCGCGTACGGCTTCGATGGTCGCCTTGGTTGTGCCCACCAGACGCATGATCTGGGCATCCTTGAGTTCAGGATGATTGCGCACCAGCCATTTGATGGCATTGGGGCGCTCGTGGCGGCGGGACGTGGGCGTGTAGCGCGGGCCACGACGCTTGGGGGCTGCAACCTTGACCTTGGGTTCGGACACCTTGAGCCGGTAATTCTGATCCGCTTCGCCCCGTGCGATTTCCTCGCGGGTCAACTGGCCATTCTGGACCGGGTTGACCCCGCGAATGCCTGTCGCCACGTCGCCATCGGCAATGCCTTGAACCTCAAGCGGGTGCAGGGTGCAGAAGTCGGCGATCTGCTTGAAGGACAGCCCGGTGTTTTCAACCAGCCAGACAGCGGTCGCCTTGGGCATGAGCAATTGTGTGGCCATTGATAAAGTTCTCCTGTGCTGCGACCCGGTATTCCTCCGGATCGCCCGCCTCGCCAATTGGTAAATGAGGGGGAATTTGAACGGCAATATAGGCGCTTGGGCGTGGCCTTGCAATTGTTAATCATATCATCCCGGTTTCAAGCGGGTCGGGAGTTCCGACGGGCTCGCTTTGGGGCGTGGGTTCCGGGGGATAGCCATCGAGCACCAGGGTGAAGATTTCGGTGTCGCGCATGCCGCGCAGGCTGAGGTGATCGGCGTCTTCCACGGCCATGAAAATTCCGTGGGGCGCGGCGGAGTACAGCCGGCGGCCCAGGAAGGCGGGAACGACCGTATCGCGCTCCCCGTGCACGATCACCACGGTTTCGGCCTGTGTTCCCGCGATACGGCGGGCGGAAAAGAACGTGTCGCGCATCAACTGGCCGGGCAGGAACGGCATGGTGGCGGCGACCACATCGGGCAGCGAGGAAAACGGCGCTTCGAGCACCAGGGCCTGGCTGGGGTGGCGTTCCGACATGGCGACCGCCACGCCGGTGCCCAGGGAATGGCCGTAAAACACCATTGGGCTGGAGGGCGCGCGCTCGCGCGCATAGGCGATGGCCGCCTCGGCATCGAGCAACAGCCCGGATTCGCTGGGCTCGCCGGTTGAGCCGGGATAGCCGCGATAGGCGAAGGTCAGGACGCCAAATCCGGCGTCGGCCCACGGGTTGGTGCCAAAGCGCACGGCGATGGGTTCGGGCACGCTGCCATTGCCGTGAAAGGCGACAATGACCGGAGCGTGGCCGGTCGGGGGCTTGAAATAGGCCTTGAGGCGCTCGCCATCCGAGGTTTCCAGAGTCAGGCGCTCGAAATCCGGGCCGACCATGGCAGCGAACGGCGCGGCATTCACGAAGCGGCGGGGGAACACCATTTCGCGCTGGAACGTATAGGCCACAAGGACAACGAACGCATAAACGAGCAACGACGCGAGGGCGATGCCGCCGATGAGGCGGAGGGTAGTCTGAGTCATCAAAGGTTCAATCAACATGCCGAACACTGGTTCGCGCCCCCAGCGAAAACAGAATCGCCATAGAGGTCATGGCTGGCAAGGGGCATCGGACGCCCTGACACAATCGTGAGCGCGCAGTGTTGTCGATCTGCATCAACGGCGGCGCGTGGGCAGGCAGATCAGGAAACGGTCAGGACGATCTTGCCGTAATGATCGGGCAGCGCCATGGCGCGATGCGCGTCGGCGGCGTTTTCCAGCGCGAAGGTGCGAATGCGTGGCGGCTGGATGGTGCCGGTTTCGATGCCCGGCCATACGGTCGATTTGAGCCCTTGCGCCAGGCGCGCCTTGGTGGCGGGCGGTTGCGGGCGCAGGGTGGAGCCTGAAAGGGTCAGCGCCTTCATCAGCAGCAGGCCCAGATTGACCTCGGCCTTCGCCCCGCCCTGGATAGCGAGCTGGAGGATGTGGCCGCCATAGGCGGCGGCCTCGAAATTGCGGTTGGCGTAGCTGCCGCCGATGAGATCGACAATGATGTCAGCGCCACGACCATCGGTGAGGGCGCGGGTGCGTTCGACGAAGTCTTCCGACGGATAGAGGATGGTGTGGGCAGCCCCCAATTGGCGGGCGTAAGCGGCTTTTTCGGGGCTTGAGACGGTGGCGATCGCCATGGCGCCATACAGCCGGCACATCTGGATCGCGGTTGCCCCAATGCCTCCGGACCCGCCGTGGACCAGAACCGTCTGGCCGGCTGCAAGGCGCGCTCGTTCCACCAAGGTTTGCTGGATGGTGAAAAAGGTTTCCGGAAGCGTTGCGGCCTGGATGTGTGACCATCCCGCGGGCTTGGGGAGCACCTGACCGACCGGCACGGCCACATAGTGCGCGTAGCCGCCGCCATTGCACAGGGCCACCACCTCATCGCCAATGGCCAGCCGCGTTTCATCTTCGCCCAGCGCGACGACGGTTCCTGACACCTCAAGACCGGGCAGGGGCGAAGCGCCGGGCGGGGGCGCATAGTTGCCCTTGCGTTGGGCCACATCGGGCCCGTTGACGCCGGCGGCCTTGACGGCAATCAGCACCTCGCCGGGATTGGGGTGCGGCGTGGGCACGGTTGTGGCCTGCAATACATCCGGGCCGCCGGGAGCAGTGATTTCAATGGCCAGCATGTAATCGGGAATTGTCATGGACGTCATCATAATGGCGGGACACAATGAGCCAAGCGCAAAATTTGGCGAGGTGAAGTGATGGACGACGATGTGGCCAAGGTGGCGCGGACCCATGAGATCGGGATGGGGCTCGACGCGCTGTCGATCGATGAGCTGGAACACCGCATCGAAGCGCTCAAGGCGGAAATCGGGCGGCTGGAGCGCGCGATCGCGGCCAAAAGCGCCAGCCGTTCGGCGGCCGACGCCGTGTTTAAATTCTGAAAACGCCGAGATCGGGCGGCGAGAAACCGGTAAGGTTAAAAAAGCGAGTCCTGTTAAGGAAAACTTTACGGTTCCGGGTTAGGTTTTGGTTATCCAGTTTGCGCTGGAGTTGTTCAGAGCGGTTCCTTCCCTCTGTTTGACGCCTCCCTGTTAACTTTCGAGAGCCGTTCACCGACGGCTCTTTTTTCTTTTTGGGGGGGCAGGTGTGCCGTGCGGCGGCGCGTTAAGCCTAGTTTCAAATCCCTTTTGCGCCGTGATGACGGCCTTGGGAAATGCGCGTAAGATCGGCCCATCAAGATCAAGTCTGACTCAAGGAGTGGCCGTGACCGACGCCAGATCCCCCAGCGATGCCGTTGCATTGACCCCAAGGCTTCTGGCTTCGGGCGGGTTCGACATGCTGTATCGCGAAGGCATGGGGCTGATCGAAGAGGTCGCGGCCTATCTCGACGGCGACGGGCGCAGCGAGAGCAAGGCGCTCAATCGGGAAGCCTCTTTCGTTTATGCCACCGAAAGCATGCGCCTCACCACACGGCTGATGCAGCTGGCGTCCTGGCTGTTGTTGCAGCGGGCGGTCAATGAGGGCGAGATTTCGTCCGAACAGGCATTGAGCGAAAAGGCCAAGGTGAAGTTTTCGGCCCTGCCGTCCGACCGGGGCGGGCCGGGATGGGACGATATCCCCGCGCAGATGAAGGCCTATATCGACAAGGGTGATCGGCTGTTCGAACGCGTCGTCAAGTTTGACCGCGTCGAGCGCGGCGAGGACCTTCCTGCCGAGCCGATGGGGGAAAACGCACTGACCTCGCAGATGGATCGGTTGCGGGCGGCGTTCGGCAGCTGACCGGGGGCCACCTCCAAGTCGTCATCGCAACAAAAAGCCCGGCACATTGGCCGGGCTTTGATATTTCCGAGCAGCGGTCTCTTACGAGCCGAGGATGCCCTTGAACTTTTCCTTGAAGCGCGACACGCGTCCACCGCGGTCGACCAGCTTGCCCTGACCACCGGTCCATGCCGGGTGCGTGGTGGGGTCGATATCGAGCTGGAGGACGTCGCCTTCCTTGCCGTAGGTCGAACGGGTCTTGTATTCGGTCCCGTCGGTCATCGTCACGGTGATGAAGTGGTAATCGGGATGGATGTCTTTTTTCATGGATCGGGCCCTAAATCAAACGGGCGCAGCAGCGCCCGAACGAGTTCTCTCGCAAATTGGTTGGCTGCCTTTTACAGAAACACGGGCGCGAGCGCAAGGGGCGGCAAAGACACACGTTGTCAATGCAGGCAACTTGCCCCACGAGCCTTGAGGGACTATCTAGGCGCCAAACACGGCAGGCCCAATCATGTCTGAAATCAATCCGCAAAAATCGATGGCGCAAGCCGACTCAGAGCTGCCGCGCCTCAAGGCCGGTGCGAAACCGTCTTCGCTGGCACCGCTGCGCCGGCTATTGCCGTTCCTGTTGCGTTATCCGCTCCGTCTTGCGCTGACCCTGGCCTTCCTGCTGATCGCGGCGATTGCGTCGCTGTCGATCCCCTATTTTGCAGGGAACTTCATCGACGAAGGGTTCGTTACGGAAAATTTCGAGATCGTCACCTCCTATGCCTGGCTGATCGTGGTCATTGGCGGGGTGATGGCGGTTTCGGCGGGGGCCCGATTCTATCTGATTTCGGTTATCGGGGAACGGGTGATCACCGACCTGCGCCAGGAAGTGTTCGACAATCTGATGACGCTCGATGCGACGTTTTATGACGTCAACCGGGTGGGAGAGTTGACGTCTCGCCTCAATGCCGACGTGGCGGTGATCCGCAGCGCGGTGGGGTCGTCCGCCTCGCTGGCCCTGCGCTCGCTCATCTTGTTGCTGGGCGCGGTGCTGATGATGTTCCTCACCAACTTCCAGCTGGCGCTGGGGGTTGTCGTGGTCATCCCGATGATCGTCATTCCGCTGGTTATCATGGGACGGCGGATGCGCAAGGTGTCGCGGGTGACCCAGGATTCGCTGGCCGATCTTTCCGCGATGGTTACCGAGACGTTGTCGTCGGTCAAAACGGTCAAATCCTTCGTGCAGGAAGAGCATCAGCAAAATGTCTTCCGCGGTTATGCCGAGACGACCTATGAGGCAGAACTCAACCGGTTGCTGACCCGCTCGCTGCTGATCGGCATCGTGATGTTCGTCGCCATTTGCGCCATGGTGGCGCTGGTGTGGATGGGCAGCCAGGCGGTGTTCAGCGGGTTGATCAGCGTTGGCGAGGTGGCCCAGTTCGCCATCTATGCGGTGATTGCCACCAGCGCGCTGACCAATATGAGCGATCTGTTCGGCACCTTGCAGCAGGTTTCCGGGGCGACCGAGCGGCTGATCGAATTGCTCGATACGCGTTCGGGGCTGCCGGTGCGGGCCGACCCCGTGGCCTTGCCTGAGCCGCCCATCGGACGGGTGGCGTTCGAAGACGTTGATTTCAGCTATATCACTCGCGATGACGCGCCGATCCTCGCCGGGCTCTCGTTTGCCGTCGAGCCGGGAGAAACCGTGGCGCTGGTGGGGGCGTCGGGGGCCGGGAAATCGACGGTCTTTTCGCTGTTGCAGCGGTTTTACGATGTAAATTCGGGCGTGGTGCGGGTCGATGGGATCGATGTGCGCGACGCCGATCCGGCGCCATTGCGCCGACGGTTCGCATCAGTGGACCAGGAACCGGTGATCTTTGCTGGCTCGATCGCCGATAATATCCGCTTTGCCAAACCCGATGCGGGCATGGACGAAGTTCGGGCCGCCGCCGATGCGGCGCTGGTGACCGGGTTTGTCGAAGAGTTGCCTGAGGGGTTTGATACGCTTGTTGGCGAGCGCGGGGTCATGCTGTCGGGCGGGCAGAAGCAGCGTGTTGCCATCGCGCGGGCCCTGTTGAAGGACGCCCCCATTCTGCTGCTTGACGAGGCCACCAGCGCGCTCGATGCGCAGAGCGAGCACCTTGTGCAGCGGGCGCTTGAAAGGCTGATGCAGGGCCGGACCACGCTGGTCATCGCGCACCGGCTTGCCACCATCCGCAACGCCGACCGGATTCTGGTGCTCGACAAGGGACGCCTGATCGATCAGGGCACCCATGATGAACTGGTCACCAAGGGCGGCCGCTATGCGGAGCTGGCCAAATTGCAGTTCCGGATCAATGACGAGGCGCTGCCGGGGTAGGGAGCGCTCCACCTCAGCGCACCCCTCATTCCCCCCTTCTGCCTCAAGGGAGAAGGGGGCTCTTTTGGTGAGGTCTAACGACCTATCCCTCGGTCAGCTTGAATTCGATGCGGCGATTGCGGCGGTAGGCTTCGTCGGATTCGCCAGGGTCGAGGGGGGCGAATTCGCCGAACCCGGCGGCGACCAGTCGGTTGGGGGAAACGCCCTGTTGCACCAGGAGCTTGGCGACGGAAATGGCGCGGGCGGCGGAGAGCTCCCAGTTTGAGGGGAACTGCGGTGTCGAGATCGGGCGTCGGTCGGTATGCCCATCGATGCGCAGCACCCATGGGATATCGGAGGGGATTTCCTGCTCAAGCTCAAGGATAGCCGAGGCCAGACCATTGATCTGGTTCTGGCCTTCGGCAGAAATGACGGCCTGTCCCGCGTCGAACAGGACCTCTGACTGGAAGACGAAACGGTCTCCGACCACTTGCACATCCGAACGGCCTTCGAGAATTTGGCGCAGGCGCCCGAAGAAATCGGAGCGGTAGCGTGAGAGATCCTGCACACGCTGGGCAAGGGCGACGTTGAGGCGGCGGCCCAGATCGGCGATTTGGGTGCGGCTCTCGGTGTCGCGCAGTTCCGACGCTTCCAGCGCCGCTTCAAGCGCACCGATCTGCTGGCGCAGGGCGGCAAGCTGCTGGTTGAGCAGGGCCACCTGTGCCTGAGCTTCAGAGGACAGCTCGCGCTCGGCGGAAAGCTCGGATTCAAGCCCTGCGAGCGTGCTGTCATATTCGGCGATGCCAGCCCCGAGCCCGGCCATCTGGCTCTGCAATGAGTCGCGTTCGGACTCCACGCCGGAGAGGGTGGCTGAAAGCGACGCTATGGATAGTTCCAGATCTTCGGAATTGGCGCGTTCGAGCTGGAGCAGGTCGGTGAGTTCGGCGATCTGGGCGTTGAGCCGTTGCAGGGCGCTATCGCGGCCAAGAATTTCCTGATTGAGGAAAAACTGCGCCACCATGAACATGGACAGCAGGAAGATGATGACGAGCAGCAGGCTCGACAACGCGTCGACATAGCCGGGCCAGAAGTTGGGGCGTTCCGAAGTCCGTCCGCGAACGAGAGCCATATCCGATGCTCCTGATCAATGGCCGTCGCGGGGACGGTCCGAATCCTGCAACAGCGCATCGATCAGGCGGGTCAACCGCTGGTTGACCTCGGACTGATCGGTGATGTGGGCCCGCAAGTCTTCCTGCTCGGCACGAATATGCTTGACCAGACCGTCGATGCCCTTGGCCAGTTCGGCCATGGCGCGAATGGCGTTTTGCGACGAGTTCTGCGTCTGCATGGTTGCGCCGAGCCGTTCGAACATTTGCTGCATTTCGTTGCTGGACACGTCGAAATTGCTGGCCTGCATTGCTGTCATGGGGTGGTCGAGTTCGGTCATCGAACTCATCCAGTCTTCCAGATCGGTATAGAATGCGTTCTGCGCCTGCGACGTCTGGAGATCGAGAAAGCCGAGGATGAGCGAACCGGCCAGGCCGAACAGGGAGGATGAAAAGGCCGTGGACATGCCGCCCAGCGGCGCTTCGAGGCCATCGCGGAGATTGCCGAACAGGCTGGCGCTATCGCCCGAAGCGGCATCAAGGCTCTGAATAACCCCGGCGACCGAGCCCACGGTCTGCAACAGACCGTAAAAGGTGCCCAGAAGGCCCAGGAACACCAGCAGGCCGGTGAGGTAGCGTGAGGTCTCCTTGGCTTCATCGAGGCGTATGCCCACCGAATCGAGGATGGAGCGCATCGAGGCCGGAGTGATGACGGTCTCGCCAAGACGATCGCGCATGATAGCGGCGACGGGGGCCAGCAGGATCGGAGCGCGGCGCAATTGCCCGGCATTGCCCTCTTGCAGGGAATTGACCCAGCGCACTTCAGGGAAAAGCCGAATGACCTGCCGGAAGCTGAGCACGATACCAACCGTGAACGCAAACAGGATAAGGCCGTTGATGAAGGGCGACGACCAGAATGCGGTCAACAATTGCGAGAGCAGGATGATCGCCACCATCGCCACAAGGACGAGAAAGATCACCATCTTGATCAGATAGACCAGAGGATTGGCGAGGTGGTAAGGATCGTAGGGCTGAGTCATTGACCTGTCTGGCTCCGGTGCAGCGCCCCGGAACGGCGTCTGCTGTCGGGCGCCAGCTTAGTCAGGCCATTCTGGCCTGACAATGACTTGCGCGGGGATTTTGCGGGTTCCGGGCCCTCAAACGACCGCCTGAACGGATTTGAGCAGAGCCGCGTGGATGGGTTCGTTGCCAGCAACGACCTGGCCCTTGGCAACGGCGTCATTGCCGCCAGTGTAGTCGGTAATGAACCCGCCAGCTTCCTTGATCAAAAGTAGACCCGGGGCAATGTCCCACGGGGCGAGGCGATCTTCCCAGACACCGTCGAACCGGCCAGCCGCCAGCCAGGCGAGGTCAATGGAGATCGAGCCGGTGCGGCGTACTCCGGCGACGGCGGGGGTGATGTGAGCCACCTGCCGCAAGGAGACGGCATCGGTCGGTTTGCCGGTCAGCTTGATGCCGGTTGAAACTACGGCTTCCGAGAGGTGCCGACGGCCCGCCATGCGCAAACGGCGGTTGTTGAGCCAGGCACCGTTGCCCTTTTCAGCAACGAACAGCTCGTCCATCACCGGGTTAAACACCAGAGAGGAAACGATCTCGCCGCTGCGCTCAAGGGCGATGGCGACGGCAAACAACGGAATGCCGTGCAGGAAATTGGTGGTGCCGTCGATGGGGTCGATGATCCAGCGGTGCATCCCGTCGGTGCCCTTGATCTCGCCGCCTTCCTCCATGAGGAAGGAATAGGTCGGGCGGGCCTTGAGAAGCTCCTCCATGATGACCTTTTCGGCGCGCTTGTCGGCAACCGAGACGAAATCAGCAGGTCCCTTGCGGGAGACCTGGAGATTTTCAACTTCACCGAAATCGCGGATCAGGCCCCTGCCGGCCTTGAATGCGGCATTGACCATGATGTTCATCAGCGCGGAGCGGGCCATGGCGGGTTCCTGTCGGGCGTTGGATCAATAAAAGGGCTGGCGGGAGCCAGATGGCTCCCGAAAAGGCTGGGTCAGTCGGCGCGGCGAACGTAGGTGACTTCTTCGGTGTCGACGACGATCTTCTGGCCGATACCGACAAAGGGGGGCACCATCGTGCGGACGCCGTTTTCCAGAACTGCCGGCTTGAAAGAGTTGGCGGCGGTCTGTCCCTTGACCACGGGCTCAGTGTCGGTGACTTCGAGAATGACCTGCGCGGGGAGTTGAATGCCGAGCGGCTTGTCTTCGTGCATTTCGACAGTCACCATCATGCCGTCCTGCAGGAATGCGGCGCGTTCGCCGACAAAATCGGTGTCGAGTTCGATCTGCTCATAGGTGTCGGTATTCATGAACACCAGCGCATCGCCCTGCGCGTAGAGATATTGGAAGTCACGTTGTTCAAGGCTGACACGCTCGACGGTCTCTGCGGAGCGGAATCGTTCGTTGAGCTTGGTGCCTTCAATGATTGCCTTGAGTTCGACCTGGGCGTATGCGCCGCCCTTACCCGGTTTGACGTGATCGACCTTAACCGCCACCCAGAGCTTGTCCTGATGCATGATCACATTGCCGGGACGGATTTCGTTGCCGTTGATCTTCATAGTGAATGACTTTTCGCTGCGGCGTTCGCTTGGGACCGTTGGCGACACGCGGTTGGAACGGAGCGCCGTGAAGCGAAAAGCCCAAAATGCTTTTCCACTGCGACAGCGCGATCTGACACGATGTTACAATACACATGGCCCGTTCGGTCAGGATTGGACCAGCCATGGTGTTCAAGCTGGCTTTTGCCCTAGAATGCGGCGGTTTTCAACCCTGCCGTAAAGAGGGTGAAACCTGAACCATACCGCAACAGCGCCGCTAGGGGTCGGGTGGTACAGTCAATGTCTGTGGCAGGGGGGTGGGCTCGGGCGTATCGGACTGAATATCGGACGAACCATTTGTGGGCGGCGAAGCAGGCCAGAACCGTGCTCGCTCCTCGCCCTGAGCAACTGTTTCACGTTCGGCGGCGCGGAGCATCTGGTCGAGGGCGTCGTCGGTGAGCCCCTGACGCCGGGCGAGGGAGCGATACATCGCGGCTGTTTCGAAATCCTGTGCCACGCCTTCTCCGGTGGCAAGCATCATGGCGTAGCGGACCTGTCCTACGGCATTGCCCGCTTCAGCCGCCCGGCCATACCAGAGCGCGGCGCTTTCCGCTTCGCGGGTGCCGGTACGCGTGCCGAGATAAAGCAGGGTCGCGTATTCGACCTGCGCGGCGGGCAGGCCAGCTTCGGCAGAGGCTTCGAGCAGATCGAGCGCCCGCTCGGTATTGGGGGGCACTCCCGCGCCTTCGAGCAGCATGATGGCGAAATCATACTGGGCCTCTGGCAGACCCGTTTCAGCGGCCTTGCCGATCAGTTCGGCGGCCCGCACCAGATTGGGCTCGGCGTGCAGCCCCTCGACATGGAGAAGCCCCAGATTGTACATCGCGGCAGGATGGCCTTCGGCGGCGGCCTTTTCAAACAGCGTCGCGGCGCGCTGGCGATTGCGGGGCACGCCGGTGCCGTTCTGGTAGATCATGGCGAGCTGGAAGGTCGCCTGGATGTCGCCATTCTGATCGGCCTGGGCATACCAGCCAATCGCCTTGGGGATATCCTGAGGGACGCCCAGCCCATTGGCGTGGATTTCAGCGATCAGGGTCTGTGCGACCGCATCGTCTTGTGCCGCGCGGCGCTCGGCCAGGCGCAGGGCAGTGAGATAATAGCCACGCTGGAAGGCGCCAAAGGCGAGGTCGACACCTTCCGGCGGATCAAGCAGCAGGCGGGAAATGTCGACGGCCTCGTCCATCTGTCCGGATTGCGCGGTGGCGCAGAGCGGGGCGATGGCCAGTAGGGCAGCCAACATGGTGGCGGCCAGCCTCATGCGGTGGCTCCGGCTGTTACATCGATTTTGTCCCAGTCGGCCTCGTCGTACGCAATGAATTCCGAGCCGAGGGTATCGAACACTTCGGCCTCGCCGGTTGTCGCGCGATAGACCGAGGGCACTTCGAAGGTTTCTGCCCACCATTGGGCCATGTCGCGCTCGTCAGCGCGCTCCTCGGTACCGGGTTCGGCGCGATCGCCGAACAGCAGATAGTCGATATCAAGTTCGCCGCGCAGCATGGCTTCGTGGCGCGAGCCGATATCGCCGGACCCGACGATGTGGTCAGGCTTGAGGGTGTCGATCGCCTCGCGCAGCGCCTTGATGCCGCCCGACATATGAACGCCGTCGGCGCGGGTCGATTTGACGAGACTGGGCCGCCCATCAACCAGAACGGCGCAATCATGGGCGTGGGCGATCGGCACCAGCGCCTTGAGCTTGTCCACATAGGCATAATCATCCGCCTCGCCGGCGGAGACAAGCACGACGGCGGCGCCGACCCGTTCGAGCGTCGCCTTGAGGTGCGTCGCCGTGGTTTCGGTCTCTGCGTTCGGATCGGTGATGAGGAAAATTTCGCTGGCCATGGTGCCCCAATATTCTTTGTGTTCCCCATGCCGTCAAACCATGACGAAAAAGGGACGCTGTGGCTTACAGCGTCCCTTGCGTATTTGGAAGGTGCAACCGCGGGTTGCGCCGCTCCTATTATGCGGCGCGGTCGAGTTCCGGCGCCCACTCCCCACGCGAAGCCAGCGAATTCATGCGGGCGCGGTGGGTGAAGGCCGCGCGGGCGGCTTCGACGTTTTCCGGCTTGCCGGCCCAGGCGGCGAGAGCATCGGCCTGGAGCGCGCGGCCATACGAGAAGGTCAGGGCCCAGGGAAGCTTGCTCACATGCTGCATTGCCGAAAGGTTGGCGCTGGCCTGTTCGCTGGTCTGGCCGCCCGAAAGGAAGGCGATGCCGGGAACGATGGGGGGGACGGTCGCCTTGAGGGTGCGCACCGTGCGCTCGGCAACGTCCTCGACCGAGACCTTGGGGCCGTTGACGCCGGGGATGACCATGTTGGGCTTGAGGATCATGCCATCGAGTTCGACGCCCGCGAGGCGCAGTTGTTCGAAGACTTCGCCCAAGGTGTCGGTGGTTACCCGTTCGCACACCTCAATGGTGTGATCGCCGGGCTTGCCATCGGCCAGGACTTCCGGCTCGACGATCGGCACGATGCCCGCTTCCTGACACAGGGCAGCATAGCGGGCCAGCGCGTGGGCATTGGCATGGATCGAGGCGCGGGTGGGCTTGTTCTCGCCGATGGCGATGACGGCCCGCCACTTGGCGAAGGCTGCGCCGATCCGTGCGTATTCGTTGAGCCGTTCGCGCAGGCCGTCGAGGCCTTCGGTGACGGTTTCATCGGCATAGCCCGGCATCGGCTTGGCACCGATATCGACCTTGATGCCCGGCAGGCAGTTCATGGCGCGCAGCATGTCGACGAAGGAGGTTCCGTCCGAAGCCGACTGGCGCAGGGTTTCATCGAACAGGATGACGCCGGAAATGTAGCTTGTCATCGCTTCGGTCGCACCGAACAGCATTTCGCGATAATCGCGCCGGGTCGTTTCGGTGGACTCGACCCCGATGGTGTCGAGCCGCTTCTTGATGGTGCCGGTGGATTCGTCGGCGGCAAGGATTCCCTTGCCGGGCGCAACGAGCTGGTGGGCAATGTCGCTCAACCGAGACATCGAAAACAAACCCCATTTTTATGAATCGTGCGCGGAAAATACCCAACATGCCCGTCAAAATCGATTAGACGTTCGGGTATGGGACCAATTGATGAGAGAGGTAATATCCACTCTCTCACCAGGCGGTTCGTCAGCCTTGCCGCAGCGCGTCGACGCCGGGGAGAGGCTTGCCTTCCATCCATTCAAGGAAAGCGCCGCCGGCGGTGGAAACGTAGGTGAAGTCGTCCTTCACCCCGGCATGGGCGAGGGCCGCGACCGTATCGCCGCCGCCGGCCACCGATGTGAGCAGGCCCTTGCGGGTGCGTTCGGCGACGTGCCGGGCCACGTCCACCGTTGCCGTATCGAACGGGGCAATCTCGAAAGCGCCGAGGGGGCCGTTCCAGACCACGGTCTTTGCCTCATTGATGGCGGTCTTGATCTTTTCAACCGATTGGGGTCCGGCATCGAGAACCATGCCGTCCTTGTCGATGGCGTCGAGGCCATAGACGCGGGAGGGCGTATTGGCCTCAAAGTGCCAGGCCACCACGCCGTCAATGGGCAGAATGATGGCGCAGCGCGCCTCTTCGGCCTTGTCCATGATGCGCAGGGCCGTGTCCTTGAGGTCGCGCTCGCACAGGGATTTTCCGACATCATAGCCAAGGGCGTAGATGAAGGTGTTGGCCATGCCGCCACCGATCACGAGGCCTTCGACGCGAGTCACGAGATTTTCCAGCAGATCGATCTTGGTGGAGACCTTGGCCCCGCCCACGACAGCGATCACCGGCTTTTGCGGATTGCCCAGTCCCTGTTCGAGGGCCTTGAGCTCGGCTTCCATGGCCCGGCCTGCCGCAGAGGGCAGCGCGTGCGCCAGCCCTTCGGTGGAGGCGTGAGCGCGGTGCGCGGCTGAAAACGCGTCGTTGACGTACAGGTCGCCCAGCGACGCCATGCGCGCCACCAGCTCCGGATCGTTGGCTTCCTCGCCGGGATGAAAGCGGGTGTTTTCGAGCAGCACCACCGAGCCGGGTTCGGCGCTTTCGATCACCTTTCGGGCTTCGCTCACATCGGTCCAGTCGGTGCGGGCGAAATGGACCGGCTTGCCGACGATGCGCCGCAGATCGCCAACCACCACTTCGAGGCTCATGGCGGGATCGACCTTACCCTTGGGACGTCCGAAATGGGCGAGCAGGATCGGCAGGCCGCCCTTGTTGGCGATTTCGGCGATGGTGAGGGCCACGCGTTCGATGCGGGTTGCGTCGGTCACCTTGCCGTCCTTGGTCGGCACGTTGAGATCGACGCGCACCAGGACGCGCTTGCCGTCCAGAGACAGGTCATCGAGGGTTTTGAACGCAACGCTCATGCGAGGCACCTTTTTCCTAACGTTATTGGGTAGCAGAGTGCGGCCCGGGGCGGAAGTCCCGAGCGGCTCAATTGACCGCTCGACAACACGAATGCAACGGGGATCGTATCATGAAGCCCATCTTTTTGCCCTTCGTGCTCTGCGCCATGGCAGCCATGGTTCCAGCGTCTGCCCAGCAGGCCCCGATCTGGGGCGGATATTACAATATGGGGACGTTCGCAGCTGGTGGCGGCAGCGAGACAGATGGCCATATCAGTCTGGAATGTGCGGGGGACCATCTCGACGATGCGGGCGCCCTTCTGCTGCAATTGACGCCCGCCGCAGGGATCGAACCGTTTGCGGATGCGCCACCGCAGCTCGAATTTTTGATTGACGGCCAGCAGATGGCATTGCCGGTTACGGCGGAAGACGGCGCTGTGTTCTTTTACCGCTCTGGACCCGGCGACGGGCGGACGCTGGCCCTGATCGATGCGCTGCGGCGCGGGCACATGCTCATCGTTTCGGCGCCTGAGCTGGATATTGCCGAAATATCCCTCGGGGGATCGTTCGAGGCGCTGACATATGTGGCGGCGTGCGTGGCTGGCAACGACCAGTGACTGCCGGAGGTCCGGGATTGCTCCCGAAACTCCGGTCCAGCAGAGACGCTTAGAGCGTCTTGGCAAAGGCGACGGCGGTGTCGCTCATGCGGTTCGAGAAGCCCCACTCGTTATCGTACCAGGTGAGGATGCGCACGAAGGTGCCGTCCATGACCTTGGTCTGGTCCATGTGGAAGATCGAGGACCGGGGATCATGGTTGAAGTCGATGGAGACCAGCTTTTCGGTGGTGTAGCCGAGGATGCCCTTGAGCTGACCTTCGGCTGCTTCCTGAATCGCGGCGTTGATCTCTTCGATCGAGGTCGACTTCTTGGCGATGAACTTGAAGTCCACAACCGAGACGTTCGGGGTGGGAACGCGGATGGAAGTGCCGTCGAGCTTGCCGTTCAACTCGGGCAGGACGAGGCCAACGGCCTTGGCGGCGCCGGTGGTGGTCGGGATCATCGACAGCGCCGCTGCACGGGCGCGGTAGAGGTCCTTGTGCATGGTGTCGAGGGTGGGCTGGTCGCCGGTGTAGGAGTGAATCGTGGTCATGAAACCACGCTCGATGCCGACGGCCTTATCGAGCACGTGGGCGACCGGTGCCAGGCAGTTGGTGGTGCACGAAGCGTTGGAGATCACCACGTGATCGCGCGACAGCAGGTGATGGTTGACGCCATAGACCACGGTGAGGTCGGCGCCTTCGGCGGGAGCCGAGACGATCACTTTTTTCGCGCCGGCTTCGAGGTGGGCCGAGGCCTTTTCCTTGGACGCAAAGATGCCGGTGCATTCCATGACGATATCGACGCCGAGTTCCTTGTGAGGAAGCTCAGCGGGGTTGCGAACCGCCGTGACCTTGATGGGGCCGCGGCCCACATCAATGGTGTCGCCCGCGACCGTCACCGTGCCGGGGAATTTGCCGTGTACGGAATCGTAGCGGATGAGGTGGGCATTGGTCTCGACCGGACCCAGATCATTGATGGCGACGATTTCAATATCGGTGCGACCGGATTCGACGATGGCGCGCAGGATGTTGCGGCCGATGCGGCCAAATCCGTTGATGGCGACGCGGACGGTCATGGAGCTGCTCCTTGAATATGACATGCCGGATGGCAGGGTGGAGCGCCTCTGGGCGCTCCTTGCCGGTAAAAGTGACTTAAAGCTGGGCCTTGGCCGCTTCAACAACGGCTTTGGTCGTAATACCGAAGTGCTTGTAGAGCTCGTCGATCGGGCCGGAGGCGCCGAACCCGGTCATGCCGATGAACCGGCCCTTGTCGCCGAGGAACTTCGACCAGCCCATTTCGATGCCGGCTTCGACGGCGACGCGCGCCCGTGCGCTACCGAAGACCGAACGCTTGTAGTCGTCAGGCTGGGCGTGGAACAGTTCCATGGACGGCACCGACACACAGCGCGCGGAAATGCCTTCGGCGGACAGTTCCCTGGCCGCTTCGAGCGCCAGTTGCACTTCCGAACCGGTGCCGAAAATCACCACATCGGCGTCTTCGTCACCCCACAGGGTATAGGCCCCGCGCAGGCACAGATTGTCTTCCGAATACGCATCCCGCAAGGCGGGCAAGCCCTGACGCGAAAGTGCGAGGATCGAAGGGGTCTTCTCGCGCTCCAGCGTGATTTCCCAGCATTCGGCGGCTTCCATCGCATCGGCGGGACGCAGGACGAGCAGATTGGGAATGGCGCGCAGGGCGGCAAGATGTTCGACCGGCTGGTGAGTCGGACCGTCTTCGCCCAGGCCGATGGAATCGTGGGTCATCACATAGCCGACGCGGATGCCCATCAGGGCGGACAGCCGGATCGAAGGGCGGCAATAATCGGTGAACGTCATGAACGTGCCGCCATAAGGGATCAGGCCCCCGTGCAGCGCGATGCCGTTCATGGCTGCAGCCATGCCGTGTTCGCGGATGCCGTAGTGGATGTAGCGGCCCGCATAGTCGTCGGCAGAGAACGTCCTGGTCTGCGAGGTATCGGTATTGTTCGAGCCCGTCAGGTCAGCGGAACCGGCGAGGGTTTCCGGAACGACGCCGTTGATGACTTCGAGGGCCTTTTGCGACGATGCGCGGGTGGCCAGCTTGGGCTTGTCCTCGGCCAGCTTGCGCTTGTAGTCGGCCATTGCCGAACGCAACGCCGGGGGCAGGTCGCCGTTCATGCGCCGGTCGAACTCGGCCTTCTGCTCAGCTTCCGTGGCGTTCAGCCGTTCTGACCAGGCAGCGTATTCGGCACTGCCGCGATTGCCGGCCAAGCGCCAGGCGTCGACAATTTCCTGAGGCACTTCAAAGGGGCCGTACGCCCAGCCGAGCTGCTTCTTGGCCAGCGCGATTTCCTCTTCGCCGAGGGGCGAGCCGTGGGCCTTGGACGTGCCGGCCTTGTTGGGCGAGCCGAAGCCGATCGTTGTCTTGGCGGCGATCAGGGTGGGCTTGTCCGACTTCTGGGCCGCAAGCAGGGCCTTTTCGATCTCATCGGCATTGTGACCATCGATGGCCATGGTGTCCCAGCCGCTCGCTTCGAAGCGCTTGCGCTGATCGGTCGAATCCGAGAGCGACACCTTGCCGTCAATGGTGATGTCATTGTCGTCCCAGATGACGATGAGCTTGTTGAGCTTGAGGTGCCCGGCCAGCGAAATCGATTCCTGGGAGATGCCTTCCATCAGGCAGCCGTCGCCCGCATAGACATAGGTGAAGTGATCGACGAGATCAGCACCGAACTCGGCGCGCAGCTTGGCTTCGGCAATCGCCATGCCCACGGCATTGCCCAAGCCCTGCCCGAGCGGGCCGGTCGTGGTCTCGATGCCTTCGGCGTGGCCATATTCCGGATGGCCCGCAGTCTTGTAGCCAAGCTGGCGGAAGTGGCGGATGTCGTCGAGGCTCATATCCTCGTAGCCGAGCAGATAGAGCGCGGAATAGAGCAGCATCGAGCCGTGGCCTGCCGAAAGCACGAACCGGTCGCGGTCCGGCCAGCGGGGGGCCGTGGGGTCGAACTTCATGATTTTGGAAAACAGCACCGTCGCGATGTCGGCGCCGCCCATTGGCAGGCCCGGGTGGCCTGAATTGGCAGCCTGTACGGCGTCCATGGAAAGGGCGCGTATGGCATTGGCCATTGCATCGTGATTGGCGGTGTTTGTCATGGTGTCCCGAAGCGTTCGAGGTAAGCGAGAAGGACGACGCGTTCGGGCCTGCCGACCCGATCCGGTCGCGCGTGGCCGACACATAACAGGTCCGGGTTTCGAGTCAATGTGGTGTCTGGGTCTTGTGGCGGGGCGCACCCTTGCCATTTCCGCCATTTTTAAGGTTATTGTGGCGGTTAACGGCAATGGATTCGAAGGACCCGCTCCAGTGACATCGCCATCTTCGGGAGACAGCTTCTCGACCGCCATGGAACGGCTGGATCGGGCGCTCAACCGCCTCGATATCTCGGTGCGCTCCTTGTCCGGGCGCATGCGCTCGACGGCGCAGCTTCACGACGAAGGGCGGCGGCTGGTGGCCGAACGCAGCCAGTTGGCTGGGGAACTGGACAAGGCCAATGCGCGCGCCGAGCGGCTCGATCAAACCGCTGAGGATGTGTCTCAGCGGCTCGATGAGGCAATGGCAGCCGTGCGATCGGTGCTTGAACAAGGAGATGTACGTGGCTGAGGTCAGCGTCGAGATCAATGGACGCAAATATCGGATGGCGTGCGAGGATGGGCAGGAAACAAGGCTGTCTTCGCTTGCCGCGCGCTTCAACCGGTATATCGATGAATATAAGGAAACGTTTGGCGAGATCGGGGACAACCGGCTGACGGTGATGGCCGGTATCGCCGTAGTTGACGAGCTGGTCGAGGCCGAACGCAAGCTGGAAATGCTTTCGGGGGAACTGCAGACGGTGACCAAGGCGGGCAGCGATGTTGCCGCCGAGGCCGAGTCCATGGAGACCAGATTCGCCGCCAAGATGGCAGACGTGGCCCGCCGCATCGAATCGATTGCCACCGCCGTCGATGCGGCGGGGCAGGAACCAGGCGAAAGCTGACCCCGAGGGGCAAGCGCGGCGGAGACGAGAGAAAACTGCGTCTTTCCCCTTTGCCGCCCGATCAATACGGCTTATATGAGCCTTGCTGCCCGGTGCGTGTAGGATACTGCATCCCCGGGGCCTTATCGATCCTAAAGGGAGCTGTCCCTGGCCAGGCCCGTGGGCTTGGACATACGGCGCCCACCTACGTATGTAGGTTCCCGGGATCGACACATCCCACGGCCAGGGCGGCACCTTATTGTCGATAGAAAGTAACGGCTTGACCGATAGCGAAGCCCATCTTGAAGAGCAAAAGGCAAGGCTTCGCCAGGAAGCGTTTTCCCGCCGCGCCGCTCTTGGTCCCTCCGATCGCGCCGATGCTTCCAAAGCCGCCGCCTCCGTGTTTCTTGAAGGCGTGCCGCTGGTCAGCGGGCAGGTTGTGGCGCTCTACTGGCCCATCCGTGATGAGATCGACTGCAAGCCGCTGCTGACGAGGCTGGTGGATTCAGGACAGCCGGTCTGTCTGCCGGTGGTACTTGGCGAGGACATGCCGCTGGAATTGCGGCTCTGGGAAGACGGGCAGCCGCTCTACCCTTCAGGTTTTGGCACCCTCGCCCCCTCCGAAACCGCTCCGGTGGTCGTTCCCGATATCGTGGTCATCCCGCTGCTGGCGTTCGACGCGCAGGGAACGCGGCTGGGGTATGGCCGGGGCTATTACGACCGCACGCTGGCGGCGATGGCGAGCAAGCCATTGCTGGTGGGCTATGCGTTTGACGCGCAGGAAGTGGAAACCATTCCGCGGCTGGCGCATGATCTGCCGCTTGATATTCTGGTCACTGAAACCGGCCTGCGCCGCTTCGAGGACACATGAGGCTGTTGTTTTTGGGGGATGTCATGGGCCGGGCCGGGCGCCAGGCCGTGGCCGACCGCTTGCCCGGGCTGATCGAGCGCTATCGATTCGATTTCGTGATCATCAATGGCGAGAACGCCAGCCATGGGCGCGGGCTGACCGAGGGCCACTATCAACTGCTGCGCGATGCTGGGGCCGATGTGGTGACGTTGGGCGACCACGCGTTCGATCAGCGCGAGATGATGAGCGCCATTGCGCGGCACGACACGCTGGTGCGCCCGATCAATTACCCGCCCGGGGCACCGGGACGCGGCGCGGTGCTGGTCACCGGGCGCAACGGACATCAGGTGCTGGTGGTCAATGCGCTGGGCCGGGTGTTCATGCCGCCGATGGACGATCCTTTTCGCGCGGTGGATGCGGCGATTGCCGCTTGCCCGCTGGGTGAGCAGGCCGACGCCATCGTGGTCGATTTCCATGCGGAAGCGACATCCGAGATGCAGGGCATGGGGCAGTATCTCGATGGCCGGGTATCGCTTGTTGTTGGAACGCACACTCATATTCCGACCTCGGATCACCGCATTCTCAGCGGCGGCACGGGGCTGATGAGTGACGCGGGGATGTGTGGCGACTACGACAGCGTCATCGGCATGGAGGCGGACGAACCGATCAATCGGTTCCTCACCGGTATTCCCAATGCGCGGTTCACGCCCGCCGAAGGGCAGGCGACGCTTTGCGGGGTTGCGATCGAAACCGATCGCCGGTCCGGGCTGTGCACATCGATCCAGCCGGTACGTATTGGCGGGACGCTCGCACAGGCCCTGCCGCAATTGCCCTGACGCAACCGCTCACCACGGCTTTATTTTCATCTGCCGGCCCAGTATAAGCCGGCCATCGCCCATCAATCAGCCATTAGGGGACTGTTCGAAATGGCCGGCCATTCCCAATTCAAGAATATCATGCACCGCAAGGGCCGTCAGGACGCGGTGCGCTCGAAGATCTTTTCCAAGCTGGCGCGGGAAATCACCGTCGCCGCCAAAGCGGGCCTGCCCGATCCCGGGATGAACCCGCGTTTGCGTCTGGCCATCAACAACGCCAAGGCGCAGTCGATGCCCAAGGACAACATCGAACGCGCCATCAAGAAGGCAGCGGGCGGCGAGGGCGAGAACTATGACGAGGTCCGCTACGAGGGCTATGGCCCGGGCGGGGTGGCCGTCATCGTCGAGGCGCTGACCGACAATCGCAATCGAACCGCGTCCAATATCCGGGCGATCTTTTCCAAGGGTGGCGGCGCGCTGGGGGAAACCGGTTCGGTTGCCTTCATGTTTGAGCGCGTGGGCGAGGTCTATTACCCGGCCAAGGCCGGCGATGCCGATGCGATGATGGAAGCAGCGATCGAAGCGGGAGCCGATGACGTCCAGTCGGACGAAGACGGCCACACGATCTATTGCGCTTTCGAAGACATCGGCGAGGTTTCAGCAGCGCTGGAAACGGCGCTGGGCGAAGCCGAGAGCGTCAAGGCGGTGTTCCGGCCCCAGACCTCGGCACCGGTGGACGCTGAGAAGGGCGCGAGCCTGATGCGCATGATCGAGAATCTCGAAGACGATGACGACGTGCAGAACGTCTATGCCAATTTCGAGATGAGCGAAGAAGACATGGCCAAGCTTTCTGCCTGATAGGCCTGTCAGAGGAAATAATCTGGGCGGTCCGGTGGGCCGCCCTTTTTCATGCGGTGCGCCGCCTCGGCGCAGGCGTCGGGAGGGGGATTGAGGTGTTGGCCGGGCGCGGGGGTAGCAGGACGACGTCGAAATTGTTCCGCCCCGATTCCTTGACCTTGTAGAGCCGCTGGTCGGCGTGGCGGAACAGTTCCCCGAATTCAAGTGCGCCCCGGGTCACCGCGCCTCCGATGCTGACAGAGAGGCCGCATCGTTCGGGGCCAGCGTCGAAATTGATGTCCCGCACCGCAGCGCGGATCGCTTCGGCGGTACTGCGGGCCCGATCGACATCGGAGTTCAGAAGGAATACGCCGAATTCTTCGCCTCCGAGTCTGCCGATGATATCGCGATTATGGGTCGAGCTGCGGATGGCGCCGACCAAGAGCTTCAGGGCGGTGTCGCCACAGGTGTGGCCGAACCGGTCGTTGATCGATTTGAAATGATCGGCATCGACGACGAGCAAAGCGAAAACCTGATTGGTATTCTCGGCCATGGCGGCATTGACCGCGGCCACGAACGCTCCGTGGTTGAGGCAGTTGGTCAGGCTGTCCCGAGCAGCGGCGGTTTCAAGGCGCTCATAGGCCAGTTGCAGTTCCTGCTGCTTGAGCGAGAGATAAAAGACCAGCGGTCCCCCAAGCATGATCGGCGCCACGATCGCCGCGATCAGGCCGATATGGCCCAGCCCCTGGGAAAATATCTCCAGCATGAGGGTCGAAAGAATCACTGACGCCACAACGGCAATGAGAATATGTTTCGCCGTGCGCCAGAACGCAGCGGCCCACACCGTGGCCGGCAGTCTGAAATCTCCTGTCATCAACATGTCCTGAATGTTCCGCGTCCGGTTGGACACTAGCCGGTGCAAAGTGAACACAGTCTTGCGCCGTTGGGTAAAATGTCAGCTTTCGGCGTGCCTGTGGACAACCGCCGTGAAGTGCGAATGTTTTTGGTTTGTTCACTTTGTACTTGGTAGGTTCCGCAAGAATGGATTAGCCTGGAGGCATGCTGCAAGTGGTGCGAATCATGGGTATCGATCCGGGGCTGCGGCGCACCGGGTGGGGAATTATCGAAGCCGAGGGGAACCGGCTGCGCTTCGTCGCCTGTGGGGTGCTGACGCCAGCGGTCGATCAGGAACTGTCCCTGCGGCTCGTGCACCTGCATGAGGGGTTGATGCGGCTTATTGCCGAGCATCATCCGGCGGAGGCAGCAGTGGAGGAAACCTTCGTCAACGCCGGTGCGCGCTCGACGCTGCTTCTGGGGCAGGCCCGTGGAATCGCTGTGATGACGCCGGCCTCAATGGGGCTTCCTGTGGGAGAATATTCTGCAAACCTGGTCAAGAAATCCGTCGTCGGAACCGGTCATGCCGAAAAAAAGCAGATCGAGCTGATGGTGAAGACCTTGATGCCCGCTGCCAATTTCACTTCAAGCGATGCGGCGGATGCGCTGGCAATTGCCATCTGTCACGCCCATCACCGTCAGCATCGCAAGCTGGCCGCAAGCGCATGATCGGCAAGCTCAAGGGCGTCGTCGAGGCGCTGGGCGAGGATATCGCGCTGATCGACGTGCATGGCGTGGTGTATGAAGCCTATTGTTCGGCGCGAACGTTGCAGACCCTGCCGCAGGTGGGCGAGGCTGCGGTGCTGTTCATCGAGATGATCGTCCGCGAGGACATGATCCGGCTGTATGGCTTTGCGACAGAAGCCGAGCAGAAATGGTTCAAGCTGCTGATGACGGTGCAGGGAGTGGGCGCGCGGGTGGCGCTGGGGACACTTTCGACGCTGTCGCCGTCCGAATTGACCTCGGCAATCGCCTTGCAGGACAAGGCCATGGTCGGGCGCGCGCCCGGCGTCGGCCCCAAGCTGGCCCAGCGTATCGTGACCGAGCTGAAGGGCAAGGCGCCTGCTATCGGCGCTCTCGATGCCGGAGTGATCGGGCTGCAAAGTGCGCTGGGCGAGGGTGCCGCGGGCGGTAACGTTGCGGATGCCGTCTCGGCACTGGTCAATCTGGGGTACGGCCAGGCTCAGGCCTCGGCTGCGCTCGCTGCCGTTGTCGGCAGGGAAGGCGCGGATACGGCCACTGAAAAACTCATTCGCCTTGGATTGCGCGAGTTGAGTTCGTGAGCGAAGGTGCGCCCGCCGCAAGGGCAGGCGGGCGCCGTCTGCCACAATTTGAAATACGACAACAGGATCCGGGGCAGGGCACGCGTTTTGCGCGCTGGCTGCAGGGATCCGGCAGGTTCTCATGACCGATCTTACCGATGCCGCCCAGGGGCGGGACGACACACTCGATGTTTCCCTGCGTCCCTCGGGTTTTTCCGAATTCATCGGGCAGGAAGCGGCGCGCGCCAATTTGCAGGTGTTCATCGAGGCAGCGCGGCAGCGTCAGGCCGCGCTCGATCACGTGCTGTTCGTGGGCCCGCCGGGCCTGGGCAAGACGACGCTGGCGCAAATCATTTCGCGTGAACTGGGGGTTGGCTTTCGGGCAACATCCGGGCCGGTGATTGCCAAGGCGGGTGATCTGGCGGCGCTGCTGACCAATCTTGAAGAGCGCGACGTGCTGTTCATCGACGAAATCCACCGGCTCAACCCGGCGGTGGAGGAAATCCTCTATCCGGCGATGGAGGATTTTCAGCTCGATCTCATTATCGGCGAGGGACCGGCGGCGCGTTCGGTGCGGATCGATCTGGCCAAGTTCACGCTGGTGGGCGCGACGACCCGCGCGGGGCTGCTCACCACCCCGCTGCGCGACCGCTTCGGCATACCGGTGCGGCTCAATTTCTATACGCCCGAGGAACTGGTCAAGATCGTGGAGCGCGGCGCGCGGCTGTTGGGCATGGCCATGTCCGAGGACGGGGCGATGGAAGTGGCTCGCCGCTCCCGCGGCACGCCGCGTATTGCGGGGCGACTTCTGCGGCGGGTGACCGATTTTGCCCTTGTCGAAGGCGCCAAATCCATCGACCGCAAGGTGGCCGACCGGGCGCTTCTGCGGCTTGATGTCGATGCCAAAGGGCTCGACCAGCTCGACCGGCGCTATCTCAAGACCATTGCGGAATTCTACGGCGGAGGACCGGTAGGGATCGAAACCATTTCTGCCGCGCTCAGCGAGCCGCGCGACGCCATCGAGGAGATCGTCGAGCCGTATCTGCTGCAACAGGGGTTTATCCAGCGGACGCCGCGCGGGCGGATGATGACCGCGCTGTCGTTCCAGCATATGGGCTACGCCGTGCCGCAAGGTTTTGCGGGGATGCAGGCAGGGCTGTTCGAAGAGGATGCCGATCAATGATGGAACGGCAGATGATCAGCTTCGATGGGGCGGGAGGCCGTTTTAGTTTTCGTGCCGCGGGCATCGCCTTGCGTCGCGGCCACGTTCTCGTTCACCGTGCGCACTGGGATACGCACTGGTCACTGCCCGGCGGGCGTGTCGAGGTCGGGGAAGCAAGCGCGCTGGCGCTGACGCGCGAAATGGAAGAGGAACTGGGCGTTGTCGCCGATATTGGCCCGCTCCGCTTCGTCATGGAAAATTTCTTCAGCTATGACGATACGCGCTTCCATGAACTCGGCTTCTATTACGCAATGGCCCTGCCCGAGAGCTTTCCATTCCCCGATGATGGCGGCATTTGCCACGAATGCGTGGATGGCGACGCCCGGCTCGAATTCAAATGGGTGAAGGCGGACGGCCCGCTTCTTGCCGGGATCGACTTCCAGCCTGCCAAGCTGCGCGCGCTCCTTGTGAGGACGAGCGACGAGCCGGTCCACATAATCCACGACGAGCGTGCGCCATGAGCGTCGCCAGCGGCATGATCGGCCCAGATGGTGTTCACCGGTTTGCGGTCCGGGTCTATTACGAAGACACCGATTTTTCCGGCAATGTCTATCACGCGGCTTATCTGAAATTCTTTGAGCGCGCGCGCACCGAATTTTTGCGCGACCTGGGCATTCATCACCACGAACTGGCCCGTGAGGGCACCGCGTTCGCGGTGCGCTCGATGAGCATCGATTTCGAGGGGGCGGCCCATATCGATGATCTCCTTGAAATCACGACAGACGTGATGGCGGTTTCAGGTGCTCGGCTGCGGCTTTTACAGACGCTGTCGCGAGATGGCGTCTTGATCACCCGCGCTGAGGTGCTCGTGGTTGCCATCCGGCCAGGCGGTGGCCCGGCGCGCTTGCCGGCGGCGTTGCGCGCCAGGCTGGCAGGGGTCTGACGCAAAAAGGAGGGCGTTGACCCTCCTTTCCAGCCGTTGGGATGACGGCACTTACATGGGGTCAGCTGCCAAGACCTGACCCCGGATTTCGCCATCGGGATATTGCTCTGTGTGAATGTTGAGATACCACATGCCGTCAAGAAGCTGGGTCGCCTGCTCTTCGGTCAGGGTCGCGCTGCCTTCAATGGGGCTGGCAAGGTCGCCCTGGATGGGCACCACGGGGGGAGCATTTTCGCCCGCGGAGGCGGGGCCGTGGAAGTGGGCGGCGGTGGCCGGTCCGGTCAGCCCCTCATAGGTCGCCGTCCAGGAAAACTCCATGGTATCGGAGTCATAGCTCGCTTCCAGCGAGCCAGTGCCTGTGGAGTCGGCGGCGTCAGCCCCAGGGGCCAGCGTAGCGGTGAAATTGGTGGTTTCGGCGTAGGCGGGAGCTGCCGCGAGCATCACTGCGGCTAAGCCGGCCCCAAGGATCGGTGCGAACTTCATGATGTACTCCTCGTTGCGGTAGGTGCCGAGGGCGTTTTGCCCTGCGCGTTCGGTAAAACGCTGTACATCGCGGGCCGTTCCGCTCACGAAAGCGCGAACGGCGCCCAGGCAAGAGGGTTTATTAACCTTTTCTTGACCATAAATGAGGCATCCGGCGAGGAGTCGCGTACAGGCGCCGGAACGCGGGGATTTGTCTCCTAATTTTGACAAATTTGAACCGCATCGCATCGGACACTTGGCTTGAGGCGGGCTGCCCCCCGCGAAGGATCACCCCGGAGAACAGTTTTATGGAAGCAATCGACGCAGTGGGCAGCGCGGCCGCGCATACGGACTTCTCGCCCATTGGCCTGTTTCTCATGGCCGACATCGTCGTCAAGCTCGTGATGCTCGGACTGCTGGCCGCTTCGATCTGGTGCTGGGCCATCATCATCGACAAGGCGATGATGTTCACCCGCGCGCGTCATGACATGAACCAGTTCGAGCGCACCTTCTGGTCAGGCCAGTCGCTTGAAGAGCTTTATCAAACGCTGTCGGAGCGCCCCACGACGGGGCTGGCTTCGGTTTTCGTCGCGGCGATGAAGGAGTGGAAGCGCTCCCATGAGCAGAATGCGTCGAGCTATGTGGGCGTACAGGCCCGGCTCGAAAAAGTGCTCGATGTGGCCATCGCCCGGGAAAGCGAGACACTGGAAAAGCGCCTGTCGTTTCTGGCGACCGTCGGATCGGCAGCGCCATTTATCGGGCTGTTCGGAACGGTTTGGGGCATCATGAATGCGTTTTCATCGATCGCCGCGTCCCAAAGCGCCAGCCTGGGCGTTGTCGCCGGACCGATCGCCGAGGCCCTGTTCGCCACGGCCATCGGCCTTGTCGCGGCCATTCCGGCGGTGATTGCCTATAACAAGCTTTCCGGCGACGCCAACAAGCTGATCGGGCGCCTGGAAGGCTTTGCCGATGAGTTCTCGGCCATTCTGGGACGCCAGCTCGAAGCGCGAGGCAGCAAATAATGGGTATGGGCGCATCCGGATCGCGGGGCGGCCGCAGGCGTCGGCGCGGTTCGCGCGGGCAGCTGATGAGCGAGATCAACGTCACGCCATTCGTTGACGTGGTGCTGGTGCTGCTGATCATCTTCATGGTTGCCGCGCCGATGATGACGGCGGGCGTCGCTATCGACCTGCCGCAGACTGCTGCCGGAGAACTGGACACGCCCCGCACGCCGATCATGGTATCGGTGACGCCAGAAGGCGCGATCTATGTGGGAGAGGATGTGGTTCCGGCCGGTGGCCTGGTCGCCGCGGTGAGCGCGCTGGCCGAGGGAACCGAGGACCGCATCTATGTGCGCGGCGACACGTCTGCCAGCTACGGCACCGTCATGGAAGTCATGGGGACGCTGTCGTCGGCAGGATATTCGCGCATCGGTCTGATCACGGAACAGGCAAACGCCGAAGTATCGGGACAATAGCCCATGCGGATCGGGACCACCGCATCGGTGCTCGGCCACATCGCCATTCTGGCGCTCAGCCTCGTGCATCTGTCGAGCGTCGATCGGCTAAATCCCAATATGGATATGGCGATTTCGGTCGATCTGGTCCCGATCTCTGAATTTTCCAACATCCGGGTGGGTACGCTCGACAGCGATGTGGTGGAAACCGAGACGCCATCGGCAGTCGAGACGGAGCAGGAAGCCAATATCGCCGAGCGCACCGGCAATACCGATCAGGACCAGCCCACGCCTGAAATCACCCCAGATGAATCACCCGCGCCAACGATCCAGACTGCACCGGCTCCGGAGCCGGAAGCCAATCCCGATCCCGTGCCGGAACCTCAACCAGAGCCGACGCCGCCGCCAATTCCTGCAGCGCGTCCTCAGCCCATACCCGCTCCGGAACCCGAGCCTGCGCCTCAACCAGAGCCTGCGCCTGAACCGGCCCCGGCGCCTGAGCCCGCTCCTGCACCCGAACCTGCCCCCACGCCTGAGCCTGCGCCGGTGCCCGAGCCCACGCCAGCACCTGAGCCCGAGCCCGAACCCCAGCCTGCTGCGCCGGTTCCTCCGCGGGTAACGGCGAGCGTTGAGCAATTGCGCGACCAGTTTGCTCGCGATGCAGCACAGCGGGCCGAGCGTCAGCGCCAGGAGCAACAACGTCAGGAGCAGCAGCGGCAGGAACAGGAGCGCCAGCAGGCAGCGGCCCAGACGCCGCAGCCTACCGATCCACTGGCGACCGATCTCGCAGACCGTATCGAGGATATCATCAACAACGAGACCTCGCGCGGCACTACGACGGGAGCGGGCGGGCAGCAGAGCCTTGGTGCGGCAACCGGTCAGGCGGCGACGCTGACCCAATCCGAACAGGCAGCGCTCGCGGCCGCCATGCGCCGGTGCTGGAATCCGCCGATCGCGGCAATGACCACTGCCGGGCTGACGGTGCGGCTGTTGGTGACATTCAACCGGGACGGCTCGGTTGCGGGAACGCCGCAAATCCTCTCGGCAATCACCGATGACCTTGTGCGGTCGACGGCGATGGCCGCTCAGCGCGCTGTGCAGCAATGCAGCCCCTACACCTTGCCTGCCGACAAGTTCGACAACTGGCGTGAGGTCGATGTGACATTCGATCCGCGAGACCTTTGAGGAGATCGGGCCCGTGCGTGACCAAAATGCCATACTGATTCGAAAACCTCGCCGTCACCGACATTCGGACATGATTGGCGGGTATTCGGCGCACCCTTGAATTTGCAATTGCCTCTCCGGTCAGACGCCGGATGGAAGGCGGCGGCGAGACCGCTCAACATGGAGACCGACGTGCACAAGAATGTGATGACCCGCAGAGCCGCTCTTCGGCTTGGCCTATCCGGGGCGGCCCTGATGGCGGTTAGCCATCCCGCGCTGGCCCAATTGCAGATCACCGTCTCCGGTGGCAATTTCACGCCGATGCCGATCGCCGTCCCGGACTTTGCTTCGGGCGATGCCAGCTTCGGGGCGGAAGTGGCGCAGGTCGTGCGCAACAACCTCACCGGTTCGGGCCTGTTCCGGCTGGTCGATCCTGCCGGATATCCCCAGCGGGTCGGCAGTCCCAACCAGACGCCGGATTTCCCGTCCTGGCGGACGACCGGGGCCGACGCGGTGGTGATGGGCGAGGTCAACCGCGCCGGGCAGATACAGTCGAGCCTTCGCTTGTGGGACACGACCGCGGGCGCACAGGTGACCGGCAAATCCTATGGCACGGATGCCAATTCCTGGCGGCGGATCGCCCACATGGCGTCCGACGCCATTTATACCGGTCTGACCGGGGAAACCGGCTATTTCGATTCGCGGGTGGTTTTCGTTGCCGAGAGCGGCCCCAAGGCCAACCGGGTCAAGCGTCTGGCGATCATGGATCAGGACGGAGCTAATGTCCGCTATCTGACCGATGGATCGCTGCCCGCGATCACTCCGCGCCTGTCACCCAATGGGCAAATGGTTGCCTATATGGTGCTCGACGGACCAAATTCTTCGGGGATTTACATTCTCAATCTGGCGACGGGCCAAACCCAGTCTCTGGGGCGGTTTGGGCAGATGAGCTTTGCGCCGCGCTTTTCTCCCGATGGACGCCGGCTGGCCTTCTCGGTCACCCAGGGGGCGGCAACCAACGTCTATGCGCTCGATCTGGCGGGCGGGCAGCCGATCGGCCTGACCACGGGCGCGGCGATCGACACCTCGCCCTCCTATTCGCCGGACGGCCAGCGATTGGTATTCGAATCGGATCGGGGCGGTCGCCCGCAAATCTACGCCATGTCGGCGGCAGGGGGCGGCGCCGAGCGGATTTCGTTCGGCAACGGTTCCTATTCCACTCCGGTGTGGTCGCCCAAGGGCGATCTGATCGCGTTTACACGCCAATCGGGCGGACAGTTCTCGATCGGCGTGATGGCACCGGACGGATCGGGTGAGCGGATCCTTGCCACGTCCTACCACGCCGAGGGGCCGACCTGGGCCCCCAATGGGCGCGTGATCATGTTCTTCCGCGATCCGGGTGGCAATGAAGGGCCGCAGCTCTATTCCATCGACGTGTGGGGCCGCAATGAGCGCCGCATCGCCACCGAAGGCTTTGCGTCCGATCCGGCCTGGGGTCCGTTGCTGTCGTAAGCCAAACGGCAGTACGGCGATCCATTGCAATCGTGCAACACTTATACGGCGTCCCACTCCGGGACGCCGTTTTGCCTTCCAGCGCCGCAATTGCGCCCGATTATCCCAAGATTAACCATGCTCGGACACGCGCGATTAAGATAACGCGCGGTAAAAACGCTAACCACGATTTTCCGTTTTCTGGAGCTTTCTCGCTATGGGTTCGACCATGCCCCTTCTTCGCTTCGGCAAAGGCCTCCTCATGGCGGCGTTGCTCGTCGTCGTAGCAGCCTGTGCCCGTACGCCATCCACCGGTGTCGGCAATCTCGCGCCGGGGCAGGGCGGTGGCGGTTCGCCCGGCAGCCAGCAGGAGTTTCTGGTTTCGGTGGGCGACCGGGTTTTCTTTGAGCTCGACTCGTCGCTCCTGACCGCCGATGCCCAGTCCACGCTCGACAAGCAGGCCCAGTGGTTGCAGCAATATCCGCAGTACCGTATCGTTATCGAAGGCCATGCCGACGAGCGCGGCACCCGCGAATACAACATTGCGCTGGGCGCGCGCCGCGCCACCGCTGTCGTCAACTATCTGGTCTCGCGCGGTATCCCGCAAAATCGCCTCTCTTCGGTGTCCTATGGCAAGGAACGCCCGGTGGCGATCTGCAACGATATTTCGTGCTGGAGCCAAAACCGTCGTGCGGTCACAGTCCTGACAAACTGACCGGCCAAACACCAGATGCCAATCTGGAGGCATAGCGTCGGGACCGCGTATCAGGTTCCGGCGCTTCTTTTTTGCCAAAAACCTGCTTTAATTGCTTTATCGCGTTAGAAAACTGCGCGTTTCGCGTCGGTGACGGAAGCGCGTAACAGGAGTGATTGCCGTGTCGAGACTTTTGCGGACACTGGCGGCGCGGTGGCGGCATGGGGCCGTCATCGCAGCGACCGCCGGACTACTTACCTTGAGCATGACGATGACCGGGCAGGGACAGGGCAATGACCTCGCCTCGCTTCAGGTCCGCATGGATCAGCTTGAAGAATTGGCCCGGGTCAATTCCGGCCAGATCGAAGGGCTGCAGTTCCAGCTTACCCAGTTGCAAAGCCTTCTGGAGCGGATGCAGGAAGATAACGAATTCCGGTTCCAGCAGCTGGAAGGCGGTGGCCTGGGGGAAACTGATGCGGTAACCCAATCCGGAGGCGTGATGCCAGCCGAGCGGTTACCGCAGGAAACACCAGACATGAGCCAGGCCGGAGTGCCGACGGTCATCGATCCGCTGGTCGGCGATTCCGATCTTATCGGAGAGGAACAGCTGGGCGGAGAGGATAATCTTTACGCCCGGGACGTGTTCGGCGAGCAGGGTGTCGTGCTCGGGCCGCCGGAAGGTGCGTTGGGCGCGACCCCGCCTTCGCAGCCGCTCGATCTGAGCTTTGATCCGAACGCCGTTCCCCTCAACGATGGCGACGCCAATGCCCAGTATCAGGCCGGTTATGACGCCGTGGTGCGCGGCGAGTATGCGTTTGCCGAAAACCAGTTCCGCCAGTTCGTCGAAAGCTTCCCCGATCATCAGCAGGCGCCGGATGCGACCTACTGGCTGGGGGAGACGCTGATCAAGCGCGAGGAGTATGGCGAGGCAGCCGAAGTGCTGCTGGGAGCCTTCGAGCGCTATCCGACCTCGACGCGGGCACCGGACCTGCTGTTCAATCTGGGCATCGCACTGCACGGCGCGGGTGAGTTCGACACGGCCTGCCGCACCTATAGCGAGGTGCTGCGCCGCTACAGGGATTCGACAGCCGCTTTCCGGGATCGTGTCGCGGCGGAGCAGGCCCGAGCCGGGTGCTGATCCCCGACGAGCCAGCGCTTGATCCTGCGGCGCTGTTCGCGCCGATCGCTCACCTGCATACAATCGGCCTCGCCATATCGGGCGGGGCCGATTCTTTGGCATTGATGCTGCTCTATGCCCGCTGGATGCCGTCCGGAACAAAACCCCGTGCCATTGTCTATACGCTCGATCACGGCCTGCGTTCCGAAGCGAAAGACGAGGCGGAGATGGTTATGTGCGAAGCCGGCCGGCTCGGCCTTGAGGCACGCGCGTTGCACTGGGACGGCTCCCGGTTCCAGACCCGCCGGCAGCAGGAAGCGCGCGCGGCACGGTATCGGCTGATCGGGGACGCGATGCGGGCGGACAGCGCGCAGGTGCTGCTGACCGCGCATCACCAGCGCGATCAGGCGGAAACGGTGCTCATGCGGCTTGCAAGGGGCAGCGGGACAACAGGACTGGGGGCGATGCACCCGTTTTCCTGCGTGGACGGGGTCAACATCTTCCGCCCCTTACTGGACGTACCTGCCGAGACTCTTTTTGACCTTGTGCAACAGGCGGGTCTGTCCCCGGCGGTCGATCCTTCAAATGCCGATCCGGCATATGAGCGCGTGCGGTGGCGCCAAGCACTGCCGGAGTTTGCGGCCTTGGGGCTTGATGAAGCGGCGCTGGCGCTGGTCGCGCGCCGGGCGCGTCGGATCGATGGGTTGGCTGAAAGGCTCGTCGATCAGTTCATCGCAAAGCATCTTTCCCTCGACAGCTTGGGTATCGTGCGGGTGGACCGGGCGGCGCTTGAGCAAGCCGATGCGGAAATCATCGTTCGGGTGATCGGGCGGATGATCGAAATCGCGTCGGGCCAGCGTTGCGACGCGCTGGCAAGCATCGAGGCGCTGGCGGGGCGTTTGGCTGAGGAGAAATCCTTTGCTGCAACGCTTGCGGGAGCCTCGCTGGTCGCCAATGACAATGGCGTGATGGTCTCTCGTGAAGCTGGCCGCATGAATGTGGCGCTGCGGCATCTGGCTGCGGGTGAGCGGTGTTTTTGGGATGGGCGGTTTGACATCGCCGCGTCTGTTCCCGTCGTGATCGCGCCGGGCGCCGACCTGACACGGGCGCAGTACAAGGCCAGTGTCGGTGGGGAGTTGTCCGGCCCGGTGGCGGCGCTGCGGGCAGCACCCGTCATTTCCACCCCTGACGGCACTATTCTTGCCATCGGCGCACATGTAGTGGGGGACGGAGTTGCCGTCAGCCAGCCGACGTTAACCTCATCCTTGCGAAGCTGCCGCAATCGGACATCTACGGGGGCAGCCGCCCTTGTATCGCCCGAATGACCGCCTTACATTCGGCGTCAACGATCAAAGGCACACATGTGTCGTGCGGATCCCTTCGCCGGGTCCGTTGAAACCCGCGGGCCAGGCCCGATCAGGACAGGATTGATGAACGGAAATTTTCGCAACTTGGCCATCTGGCTGGTGATCCTATTCATGCTGCTGGGCCTGTTCCAGGTGTTCCAGTCCTCCAGCCGGACGGTATCCACGATCGAGCGTACCTACAGCCAGTTCGTTACCGATATCGATAATGGCCGTGTCGCTGAAGTCACCATCATCGACAATACCGTCCAGGGCAGGACCAATGAGGGCACCCGCTTTGAGGTGACCATCCCCGCTGGGGCCAACGTGGTCGAGCGGCTGGAAGATCACGGCGTTTCGATCACGGCGCGTGCGCCGGAAGGCTCGCCATTCTGGTCGATCCTGCTGTCGAGCTGGCTGCCCTTTATCGTCCTGATCGCTGTGTGGTTCTTCTTCATCCGGCAGATGCAGGGCGGGGGCCGTGGCGGAGCCATGGGGTTCGGAAAGAGCCGGGCCAAGATGCTCACCGAATCGTCGGGCAAGGTCACGTTTGAGGACGTGGCGGGCGTCGAGGAAGCCAAGCAGGACCTTGAGGAGATCGTGGAATTCCTGCGCGATCCCGGCAAGTTCCAGCGGCTCGGCGGGCGCATTCCGCGCGGCGTGTTGCTGGTTGGCCCTCCGGGTACCGGTAAGACCTTGCTGGCCCGGTCGGTTGCGGGCGAAGCCAATGTTCCGTTCTTTACCATTTCGGGTTCGGACTTCGTGGAAATGTTCGTCGGTGTCGGTGCGTCGCGGGTGCGCGACATGTTCGAGCAGGCCAAGAAGAATGCCCCGTGCATCATCTTCATTGACGAAATCGACGCTGTCGGACGTCAGCGCGGTGCGGGTCTTGGCGGCGGAAATGACGAGCGCGAGCAGACCCTGAACCAGCTGCTGGTGGAAATGGACGGGTTCGAGGCCAATGAAGGCATCATCCTGATCGCTGCCACCAACCGTCCCGACGTTCTCGATCCGGCGCTGCTGCGTCCGGGCCGTTTCGACCGCCAGGTCGTTGTGCCCAATCCTGACGTTGGCGGGCGCGAGCGCATCCTCAAGGTGCACGTGCGCAAGGTGCCGCTGGCTCCGGACGTCGACCTCAAGGTGCTGGCGCGCGGTACACCCGGCTTTTCGGGTGCTGACCTGATGAATCTCGTCAATGAAGCAGCGCTTCTGGCGGCCCGCCGCAACAAGCGGTTCGTGACCCATGCGGAGTTCGAGGATGCCAAGGACAAGATCCTGATGGGCGCTGAGCGCCGGACCATGGCCATGACCGATAGCGAGAAAAAACTCACCGCCTATCATGAGGCCGGTCACGCCTTGATCAACCTCAAGTTCAGCGGCAAGCTCGATCCCATCCACAAGGCAACGATCATCCCGCGCGGCCGAGCGCTGGGCATGGTGATGACGCTGCCTGAAAAGGACACCTATTCGTTCAGCCGCGAAAAGGCGGTGGCGCAGCTTGCCATGCTGTTCGGTGGGCGCGAGGCCGAAATCTACAAGTTCGGTCCGGAAAAGGTGACGTCGGGTGCGTCCGGTGACATCCAGATGGCAACCAATCTGGCCCGCTCCATGATCATGGAATGGGGCATGAGCGAAAAGCTCGGTCGTGTCCGCTACCGCTCCAACGACCAGGAAGTGTTCCTTGGCCATTCGGTGACCCAGTCCCAGCACATGTCCGATGAAACGGCCAAGCTGATCGACGAGGAAGTCCGGACATTGATCGAGGATGGGGAACGGACGGCTCGTGAGCTGATCCGGGAAAATATCGATCAATTCGAGGGGATTGCTCAGGCCCTGCTCGAATATGAAACGCTGACCGGGGACGAATTGCGTGACCTCATGGAGGGCAAGCAGCCGGTGCGTGACGCCGATAGCGACAACACGCCCAAGTCGACCGGCGTTCCTAAGGCCGGGAAGGCGCATAAGAAGCGCAGCGACGATCAGGGCGAGGCGGGTCTGGAACCGCAGCCTGGCACTTGAGCCAATCGCCTTGCGTAAAGATCAAAGGGCTGCCTTCGGGCAGCCCTTTTTGTTTGGTGCGCGGCTAGACCTCACGGCAAGGGAGCGGTGCGATAAAGCGCGATCCGGATGCCATTGTTGTCAACGCTGTCGCCGGGTTTGCCGAAGGGCAGGCTGGTGGCCGCGGCCAGCGTTTTATCCGCCGTGACCAGCCCGACCCGCCAGCCCGAAAAACGGCTCGAAAGCGAGCGGCCCAGCGCGCCATAAAGCGGATAGAGGCCCTTGCGATCTCCGATGCGCGCGCCATAGGGCGGATTGACGATGATCAGGCCGGGAGGCCCCTGTGGCCGTTCCAGCGTTTCCACGCCAGTTTGGGTAAAGCGGGTGACCGACGCTACCCCGGCGCGCTCGGCATTGGCTGTGCTCATGCGGATTGCACCGGCGTCGCGATCACTGCCGAAAAAGAGAAAGGGCGTGGTCTTGCTGGCGGTTGGCTGTTTCATCGCCGCCCAGCGTGCGGGATCAAAGCTTGCCAATTGCTCGAACGCAAATCCTCGTGCCCGTCCCGGTGATAGCCCAAGGGCGATTTCGGCAGCCTCGATGACGAACGTACCCGAGCCGCACATGGGATCGAGGATCGGCTCAGTGCCATCAAAACCGCATTGGCGCAGAAACAGGGCCGCAAGGGTTTCGCGCATGGGCGCCCGGTTGACCTCCTGCTTATGGCCGCGCCGGTGGAGGCCTTCGCCGGATGTGTCGACACTGATGGTGCACACGTCGGTGTCGATCCGAACGAGCACCCGAACAGCAGCATCAGGGGACAAAGGCGCGCCGAGGTCCTCGGCAATGGCGCGCTCGACGCGCTCAGCGGCTGCGCCGGAATGATAGATTCTCGATTTGCGGCAGCTGGCTTCAACCCGGATCGGAACGTCTTTGCGCAGTACCGCGCCCCACTCCACCTGACGGGCACGCCGGTCAAGCTGGGCGAGATGGTTGACGCGAAAGCTTGCAATCCGCACCAGAACCCGTCCGGCCCCGCGCAGCTCTAAATTGGCCCGCCAGACATCGGGCCAGTCACCCGTCAGCTCGACCCCGCCCTGGACCGGGCGAGGATCGGCAAAACCCAGAGATTTGGCTTCGGCACAGAGGGGCTTTTCCAGCCCCGGGGTGGCGACGAGGAAAATGGCGAGCGGTTTGGTATCCATGCGCCTGCATAGACGGAAGCTGTGCGAGAGGCGAATGAATTATGGTTTTGAGCAACGGGCCGAGGGCACCATGGCAGCGCCCCCGGAATCGTGGAAAATAATGTGTGGCCTATTGCATCGGTGTGGTGACACCCGGATCAGCCGGAGCCACGCCACCATCTTCCGGCGGGGGCATGTCGCAGGCGGCCAGAGCCAACATCAAAGGCAGAGCCAGAAGAGCAAGCAATTTACGCATTGGGATTCTCCTTATCTCCTAGAGCCATTCCTGATCTCTCAATCAGATCAGGCGCTCTAACTCCTTGTTTTATCGCGCTTCCGAACCGGAATGCCGGCTCAGTTTTTGGAACCGCTCTCGACAAACAAATGGCCGATCACAGGAAACGTTCCCTTCCGGACGAGCGGCATTGATTTGACCTGCAAAGACTGGGGACCGACGATGACGAAAATGTGATCATGGGAAATTGCAATGCAGATCAACAGGATAAGGTAATTTCGGTGCTTTCTGACCTTCGTGGAAAGTGGCGCGGATAAGGCAGGTGGGCAGGTGGGGCGCGTGGGTGACCGTTTTCTCCAGATGGCTTATAGACAGCGCTGATCGTTCTTTGCGTCAGGGCTCTTGATGACCGACCATATTCAAGCTGCAGCTGCCTCGCAGTCGACCGCTTTTTTCCAGCCGGTCTTTTCGGGCATTCTTGCGTCCATCGTCGGGTTTGCGAGTTCGTTCGCCATCGTTTTGCAGGGGCTCGATGCCGTTGGCGCGAGCCAGGGCGAGGCCGCTTCGGGGCTGTTCATCCTCACCCTCGTCATGGGTCTGGTGGGGATTGTGCTCAGCTTCCGGTTCAGGATGCCGCTGGCCATAGCGTGGTCGACGCCCGGCGCTGCCTTGCTGATCTCGACCGGCCCGGTGGAGGGCGGGTTCTCGGCAGCGGTCGGTGCCTTCATCGTTGCGGGGCTTCTCGTCGTCGTTTCAGGGCTGTGGCGGCCCTTCGGGCGGGCGATTGCGGCAATTCCGATGCCCCTCGCCAGTGCGATGCTGGCGGGGATATTGTTCAATCTCTGTCTCGCGCCCGTGCAAGCCGTGGCCGAACTGCCGATGCTGGCGCTGCCGGTGGTTTTGACCTGGGCGGTTTTGCTGCGCTTTGCACGGGTCTGGGCCGTTCCGGCGGCGGTGGCGGTGGCTGCGATCATGATCGCCATTTCGACTGACCTGCCTGCGGGTCTGTTCACCGACGCCTGGCCCCGTCCGATATTTGTTTCCCCGACACTCAATCTCGATGCTGTGATCGGGATTTCCATCCCGTTGTTTGTGGTGACCATGGCGTCACAGAACATTCCCGGCATGGCGGTGCTACGGGCCAATGGGTATGAACCAGACCCAAGCCCGGTGTTTGTGTCCACGGGGGCAGTGAGCGCCGTGGGCGCGCTGTTCGGCGGGCACCTGATCAACCTTGCCGCCATCACCGCGGCGCTTTGTGCCGGTCCCGAGGCGCATCCCGATACCGCCAAGCGTTATATCGCGGCCATGGCCGGGGGCGTCACCTATGTGCTGCTGGCCATCGGTGCGGGCGCTGCCGCGGCGTTTATTTCTGCAGCGCCGCCGCTGCTGATCGAAGCGGTGGCCGGGCTGGCGCTCATCAGCGCGCTGGCTGGTGCCTTGCTGGGGGCGGTATCGAGCGAACGGTTCCGGCTGCCCGCCGTTCTGACCTTCATCATCGCGGCGTCGGGTCTCACCCTGTTCGGCATCGGGGCGGCGTTTTGGGGCCTCGTTGCGGGTGGGGCAGTCCATATGCTGTGGAAAAACGCTCCAAAATAAAAAAGGCGGCCCATCACAGGCCGCCTTTTCAGATCAGGATATTTTTGGCTCAGAAACGATAGCGAACCGTGGCACGCAGCTCATGGATGAGGGCGTTGTCGATCGAATAGTGATTGACCGTCGCGCCAGAGTTTTCGATGCCGTTGATGTAGATGCCGCGATAGCCCAGATCGGCGACCACCGCTCCGAAATCATAGCCAGCGCCGACCATGGCCGCAGCCGCAAAGCTAGTGTTGGAACCATCCGGAATCGGAGACGCGCCCGAGGGGTAGGACACCGAGGAGCTGTTGAAGGCAATACCCGCGCCCGCGCCGACATAGCCAAAGGCACCACCGGCAGCAGACAGGCCCATATCGCCAAGGCCGAAGTCGTAATAGACGTTGGCGAGGGCGAGGGTCGAGCGCAGATTGAGGGTGTAGGGGCCGGCGTCTGAGGCGGCCGACGGAGGAGTCGTCTTGGTGATGCGCAGGCCTTCATTTTGCAGGTGATCGACGGTCACGTCGAAACGCAGGCCGGTGCCGGTTTCAAAGCCCGCACCGATACCGGCACTGTAGCCCCAGCCGAGCGCGTCGGTGTCGAAGCGATCGGGATTTGCGTTGGGATGGCGGACTTCCTTGGCCCACAACATGTTTCCGCCCAGACTGCCGCGCAGATAGAACGAACCCTTGAGGCCCTGATCCACCGGGGGGATATAAGGGGGGATGTAGTCCTTATAGACCGGATAGTTGAAGGAGATAGGATCTGCGGCGAGCGCTGCCGTCGATACCAATGCCGCTGCCCCCAGGGCAACTGAAACTGCCAGTTTTCTCATGTGTTCCCCAAGCGGATCAATATGTCGAATTGATCTAAACTTAGGGAAAGTTCCTTAAAACCCGCTTAACCCTGCGCATTATGCCTGAATGTCGGTTTTTTGGAGCAATCTGATCTGATTGAGGCAGATGAGGTGCTCCAATTGCGTGTGTGTCGCGCTTCCGAATTGGGTTTCGACTCTTAGGCTACTTTGCCGATGGCGGTGGCGATTTCATTGACCACCTGCGAGATCAGCGCGGCATCATCGCCTTCACCCATCACGCGGATCACGGGTTCAGTCCCCGACTCGCGGATCAACAGGCGGCCGGATGCCCCCAGGCGGATTTCGGCTTCGGCGATCAGATCGCGCACCGACTTGTCCTCAAGCGGCTTGCCGCGCCGGTAGCGCACATTCTGGAGCAGTTGCGGTACCGGCTCGAAGCGGTGGCAGACTTCCGAGACGGGTTTTCCCTCCTGCTTGACGACCGCAAGCAGTTGCAGGGCGGCCACCAGGCCATCGCCGGTGGTGGTGAAATCGGACAGGATGATGTGCCCCGATTGTTCGCCGCCGACGTTGTACCCCTTGCCCCGCATTGTCTCCAGCACGTAGCGATCGCCCACCTTGGTGCGTTCGAGCAGAAGGCCCATGTTTTCGAGGTAGCGCTGGAGCCCAAGATTGGACATCACCGTCGCGACGACCCCGCCACCTTCAAGCATGCCGCGCTCATGCCAGGACGAGCCGATGACCGCCATCAACTGGTCGCCATCGACCTTGTTGCCCTCTTCATCGACGATCAGAACGCGATCGGCATCGCCATCAAGCGCGATACCGATATCGGCGCGCAGTTCTTTCACCTTTTCGATCAGCGCGCCGGGCGCAGTCGACCCACAGCCATCATTGATGTTGAAACCATCTGGGGAGACCCCGATCGAGATTACCTCGGCCCCAAGCTCCCACAGGACTTCCGGGGCGGTTTTATAGGCGGCGCCGTTGGCGCAATCGACCACCACCCGCAGGCCGGTGAAATCGATATCGCGCGGCAGGGTCCGCTTGGCATATTCGACATAACGGGTGCGCGCTTCTTCCACGCGCCGCGCCCGACCTATCCTCTTGCCTCGGGCCAGGCGCGCGGACAGATCGGCATCGATCAGGTTCTCGATCTCCGTTTCGAAGCTGTCGGAGAGCTTGTAGCCGTCGGGACGGAAAAGCTTGATGCCATTGTCATCGAACTGATTGTGCGAGGCCGAGATCATCACGCCCACATCGGCTCGCAGCGAACGCGTCAACATCGCCACGGCTGGAGTGGGCATCGGGCCGAGCAATAGCACGTCCATGCCGACGGCGGTAAATCCGGCGGTGAGGGCGTTCTCGATCATATAGCCGGAGCGTCGCGTATCCTTGCCGATCACCACCCGGTGCGTATAGTCGCCGCGCTTGAAGGCCAGACCGGTTGCCATGCCGACGCGCAGGGCGAGTTCAGGCGTGAGTTTCGAGCCGTTGGCCAGGCCGCGAATTCCATCGGTGCCGAAATATTTACGAGCCATAGACATGTTCCCGGAAGCCTCAACAAGACATCAATGAATATACCCGCCCGGGTACAAAAAAAAGGCAAACCCCGGGTCGCGGTAAACCGGTAGGTCAGGCCGTGCGCTCCAGGGTCAGAAAGCGATAGGTGTTGACTGCGGCAAATGCTTCGGGAGACCGATAGTCCGCCTTGAGCCGCGCCACGATGTTCTCGCGCTCGGAGGCGGGGACGAACAGTTTGTAGGCCATGGTCGCGAACCAATAAAGAACAGGGCGCTTGCCTTCCAGCAGCCCGCGAATCTGCTCGACGGCGGGAGCGACGAAACCCCGATAGACGTTCTGATCGATGGCCATGCTTTGGGCAGCGGCAAGCGTTACGTCTTCGTTTTCGACGATGCGGAAGCCGTGCCGTTCAACCGCCTCGGTAAAGACGCTGTAGCGGTGACCGCCTCCGGGCTGCCGGTCGCCTTGATAGGCATCGGCGCGGAAACAGTCGGCAATGATGATTCGCCCGCCCGGTGCGAGAATCGCGCTCAGCTTGTCGAGGCTCACGTCCAGATCGACATATTGGAAGCTTTCCGAGAACAGGCAGATATCGAACGGGCCGACCTCGGTGAAGTCCTCGAACCTGGTTTCATGCACTTTTGCGTTCGGGCCGAGCTTTTCGGCGGCGACCTCAGCCTGCAGGTGGCTCGGGGTAATCATAGAAACGGTATAGCCCTTGTCGATCAAGACCTTGGCAAGTTCGCCGGTTCCGCCGCCGATATCGAGAAGACGCGCGGGAGCCGGCGGGATCAGGGCGAGAAGCTTGTCGACATAGCGCTCCTGAGCCATGCGGAGCTGGGGAATGTTGGGGCGCTCATCCGGCTCCCACAAGCCGTAATGCAGCCATGGGCTGTCCGCAAAAGTTTTGGCCACATGGACATAAAGGTCCAGCCCTTCAGTCTTGGTATCGATCCTCGCCACGTGTCGCTCCTCGTCGATGGTTCCCTTGGGTAGTCAAGGGCGTCGGTTCTGACAAGTACGCCCGTGCACACCGGGCCTTCCAATCGGGCCATTGCGAGGGTTCGACTGCGATTTTTGCTTATGGCTACACCTCTTTACCTTCCGCCCCTTGTCAAACAGGGCCGCCTTCTATATCGCCCCAGGTGGGCCATTCCTCCCCAACGAGGGACGACCCATCTGGAAGGATGGAGCAACATGACAGATATTCAAGCGGCCACCGCCGCACTCCCGGACGTGCGTCCGGCCAATCCCAATTTTTCTTCAGGTCCTTGCGCGAAGCGTCCCGGGTGGACGGTCGAAGCGCTTGCTGGCGCGCTGGTGGGGCGGTCCCACAGGGCCAAGCCGGCCAAGGCCCGTATCCAGCGCGCGATCAATCTGACGCGCGAATTGCTGGAAGTTCCCGCCGACTATCTGATCGGCATTGTTCCGGGCTCCGATACCGGAGCCGTGGAAATGGCGCTTTGGGGCATGTTGGGAGCCCGGGGCGTCGACATGCTGACATGGGAATCGTTCGGGGCCGGCTGGGTCACAGACGTTCAAAAGCAGTTGAAGCTGGATGATGTGCGCGTGCTCAAGGCCGAGTATGGCGAGCTGCCCGATCTTGCCCAGGTCGATTTTTCGCGGGACGTGGTATTCACCTGGAACGGTACGACCTCGGGTGTCCGCGTGCCGAATGGCGACTGGATTCCAGATGACCGCGAAGGGCTGACCATCTGCGATGCCACGTCCTCGGCCTTCGCGCAGGACATGGATTTCTCCAAGCTCGATGTGGTGACGTTCTCCTGGCAGAAGGCGCTGGGCGGGGAAGCCGCGCATGGCATCCTGATCCTGTCGCCGCGTGCGGTGGAACGGCTGGAAAGCTTTGTTCCGGAAAACCGTCCCTTGCCGAAAATTTTCCGTCTGACCAAGGGCGGAAAGCTGATGGCGGACATCTTTGAAGGCGCGACCATCAACACGGTTTCGATGATTTGTGTCGAAGACGCCGTGGACGCGATGGAATGGGGTCTTGAAGTTGGCGGGCTCAAGGGCCTGCAGGCGCGGGCTGACGCCAATGCCAAGGCGATTGCCGACTGGGTGGCAAAGACGGCGTGGGTCGATTTTCTCGCCGCTGATCCCGCCGTGCGGTCCAACACTTCGGTGTGCCTCAAGATTGTCGACCCTGAAGTGACGGCGCTTCCTGAGGAAGCTCAGGCGAAACTCGCCAAGGCGATCGTTGCCCGTCTCGATAAGGAAGGCGTCGCCTATGACATCGGTGCCTATCGCGACGCCCCAAGCGGCTTTCGCATCTGGTGCGGATCGACAGTTGAGACCGCTGACCTCGTGGCCCTGACGCCGTGGCTCGACTGGGCTTTCGCCGAGGAAAAGAAGGCAGCGCTGGCCGCCTGAGCCACCGCTGACGCCTTACATCCGTACTCGGTTCTGCCGGCTCACCTTGAATAGAAGGGTAACGGGCCGGCAGCCAACCTCAAGACATCTCATTCATGGAGGGCGCTATGCCCAAGGTACTCGTTTCGGACAAGATCAGCCCGGCGGCGATCGAGATTTTCAAGCGTAATGGAGTCGAGGTCGACTATCTTCCCGATGTCGGCAAGGACAAGGACAAGCTGGCCGAAATCATTGGACAGTATGACGGTCTTGCCATTCGCTCGGCGACCAAGGTGACCGACAAGATTTTGGCCAAGGCCGACAATCTCAAGGTGATCGGGCGCGCCGGGATCGGCGTGGACAATGTCGACATTCCGGCGGCGACCGCCAAGGGCGTGATCGTCATGAACACGCCGTTCGGAAACTCGATCACCACGGCGGAGCACGCCATTTCGATGATGCTGGCGCTGGCGCGCCAGATTCCCGAAGCCGACGCGTCGACCCGTGCCTCCAAGTGGGAAAAGAACCGCTTCATGGGTGTCGAGGTGACCAACAAAGTGCTCGGCCTGATCGGCTGCGGTAATATCGGTTCCATCGTTGCCGACCGCGCCCATGGGCTGCGCATGAAAGTGATTGCCTACGATCCTTTCCTGACCCCCGAACGGGCCGTTGACCTGGGCGTGGAAAAGGTTGAACTCGATGATCTCCTGGCGCGCGCCGATTTCATCACCCTCCACACGCCGCTGATCGATGCGACACGCAACATCCTCAATGCGGCTGCGTTCGCAAAAATGAAGGACGGGGTGCGGATCATCAACTGTGCCCGCGGCGGCCTGATCGACGAAGCAGCGCTCAAGGATGCCCTCGAAGCGGGCAAGGTCGCTGGTGCGGCGCTCGACGTGTTCCTCGAAGAGCCGGCCAAGGACAATCCGTTGTTCGATGTGCCCAATGTGATCTGCACGCCGCATCTTGGCGCGTCGACCACGGAAGCGCAGGAGAACGTGGCGTTGCAGGTTGCCGAGCAGATTGCGGCCTATCTGACGAGTGGCGAGATCACCAATGCGCTGAACTTCCCGTCGATTTCGGCGGAAGAAGCCCCAAGATTGACGCCATTCGTCAAACTTTCCGAACTGTTGGGGTCGTTTGCCGGTCAACTTACAGAAACCGGCATCAAGGGCATTCGCATCGAGTTCGAGGGTGATGTCTCCGCGCTCAATACGCGCCCGATGGTGGCGGCAGCGCTCAATGGCGTGCTCAAGCCGTTGCTGGGCGACGTGAACATGGTTTCGGCTCCGGCCCAGGCCAAGGAACGCGGCATTGCCGTGGAAACCGTCAATCGCGAGCAGGTCGGGGCCTATGATAACCTGATCCGTCTCACGGTCGTTACCGAGCGGCAGGAACGCAGCGTGGCCGGAACGGTCTATGGTTCGAAGGCGCCGCGGATCGTTGAGATCAAGGGGATCACGCTCGAAGCCGAATTGACCGAGGACATGCTCTACGTCACCAACGAGGACAAGCCCGGTTTCATTGGCCGGTTCGGTACGCTGATGGGCCAGCTTGGCATCAACATTGCCAACTTCAACCTCGGCCGCCTCGAAGAAGGCAAGGATGCGATCGCCCTGGTGTCGATCGACAGCCGGTTGTCCGACGAACAACTGGCCAAGATCAGCGAACTCGAAGGCGTGGTTCAGGCCAAGCGCCTGGTTTTCACCGTTTGATCTCTGATCTCGCTCAGATCAGGAAGGCCGGCAGAAATGCCGGCCTTTTTCATGGCTGGGGCTTGAGGATAGTCTGGAGATTGCGGCGGGCGGCGTATTCGGCAAGGCCGATGCCCGCGACGATGAACGCCGCCGCAATGATGTGGAAGGTCTCAAGGCTTTCGCCCAGCATGAGCACGGCGAGCACTGCGCCAACCACGGGGATCAGGTTGATGAACAGGCTGGCGCGGTTGGGTCCGATCAATTCGACGCCCTGCGCGTAGGTCATCTGGGCAACGATGGAGGGAAGCAGTGCGACATAAGCGACCACCAGCCACCCGCGCCAACTCATGACGGCGACCGAGGAGGCAAGACCCGAGAAGCCGGTGGAAAACAGGAACTGATAGACCAGAGCGGAGAGTGCGGCAAAAAAGCTGGTGACGGCGATAAAGCTCATCCAGCCGATGCGCGGCTTGTAGCGCAGCAAAAGCGAATGCAGCGCATAGAGCAGGGACGCACCGAGCATCATGGCGTCGCCGATGTTGAGATCAAGGCCGAACAGCCGCAGCGGCGCGCCATGGCTGGCCACGTGGATGACCCCATAAATGGTGAGAACCACGCCTATGACATGGAGCGATGATGCCCGGACGCGGAAGATCAGGAAATTGCCGATCATCACCAGCACCGGGATCGCGGCCTGGATCATGGCGACGTTAACGGCAGCGGTGAAGGTGGTTGCGCCGTAGAGCAGGGCATTGAAGCTGGTGAAGCCGACGACGCCATAAAACACCAGCCAGCCGAGGCCGCGGCGGATTTCACCCCACTGCGAACGCAGTTCGGACCAGGCAAAGGGCAGGATGATGACGAAGGCCGCGATCCAGCGCATAGCGGAAAGCGCGTATGGATCGAGTTCGCCGATCGCGTATTTTCCAGCAATGATATTTCCGCCCCAGAACAGCGCCGACAGCGTCAAAAGCATATAGGGCTGGCGCGCGAGCCAGGAAAAGGCGCTCGTCGGAGCGGAAGTGGGCGTAGTCTTTGTCATAACGGGCCTTGTACTTTATAGAACACGGACTTATCAGCGTTTCGGCCCCGGGTGAATGGCCAATAGCGGCCCGGCCAGTGCGGAGAGCCACGGCGGCGCGGGCGTGACGGAAAAAAGGAACTAGGCGTAAATGGCGAATGTTGTGGTGGTCGGCTCGCAGTGGGGCGACGAAGGCAAAGGCAAGATCGTTGACTGGCTGTCCGAGCGCGCCGATGTGGTTGTGCGCTATCAGGGCGGCCACAATGCCGGCCACACGCTGGTTATCGATGGGGTCAGCTACAAGCTCTCGCTGTTGCCCTCAGGGCTGGTGCGCGGCAAGTTTTCGGTGATCGGCAACGGGGTTGTGGTGGACCCGCACCATTTCGTCGCCGAGATCGAAAAACTGGCCGGGCAGGGCGTCTCGGTGACGCCCGAGGTCCTGCGCGTTGCCGAAAACGCACCCCTGATCCTGTCGCTGCACCGCGAACTGGACGCGCTGCGCGAGGATTCCAATTCCGGGCTCAAGATTGGCACGACGCGGCGCGGCATCGGTCCCGCCTATGAGGACAAGGTGGGGCGGCGTGCGATCCGCGTGTGTGATCTGGCCGAGCCCGAAACGCTGATGGACAAGATCGAACGGTTGCTCACCCACCACAATGCCCTGCGCCGTGGAATTGGTGCGCCGGAGATTTCGGCACAAGCTATCCATCAGGAGCTTTTGCAGGTTGCCGACCAGATCCTGCCCTTTATGGACCGGGTGTGGGAACTGCTCGATGTACGGCGGCGGCGTGGCGAGCGCATCCTGTTTGAAGGAGCGCAGGGTGCGCTGCTCGATAACGATCATGGCACCTATCCGTTCGTGACCTCATCGAACACGGTGGCCGGACAGGCGGCGCCCGGGTCGGGCTTGGGGCCCGCGGCTATCGACTACGTGCTGGGGATCACCAAGGCCTATACAACAAGAGTGGGCGAAGGGCCGTTCCCGACGGAGCAGGACAATGAGATCGGGCAGTTCCTTGGCGAGAAGGGCAATGAATTCGGCGTTGTGACCGGGCGCAAGCGGCGTTGCGGCTGGTTCGACGCGGTGATCGTGCGCCAGACGGTGCGGACCTCGGGCATTCACGGCATCGCGCTGACCAAGCTCGACGTCCTCGACGGGATGGACGAAATCAAGGTCTGCGTTGCCTATGAGCTTGATGGCGAGAGGATCGACTACCTGCCTGCCTCAATGGGAGCACAAAGTCGAGTCAAGCCAATTTATGAAACGCTGGAAGGCTGGAAAGACACCACGGCGGGGGCTCGCAGCTGGGCGGATTTGCCGGCCCAGGCGGTCAAATATGTGCGCCATATCGAAGAACTTATCGGCGCGCCGGTGGCCATGCTTTCCACCAGTCCTGAGCGTGAAGACACAATTCTGGTCCAGGACCCGTTCCAAGATTGAGTTTTCTTGTTTAGAAACAATATCGTTCCAATGCCGGCAACAAGTGATGTTGAGTAGATAATGGCCGATTATCGCGAACTGTTGCGCAAGGCGATCGATGCCCTGCCGGACAATACCGGGGCCAATCGCCGGGCGGTTTATGAGAAGGCGCGCAGTGCACTCGTTGCCCAGCTGCGCGCCATCGACCCGCCGCTGCCAGCTCGCGAGATCACCACCCATCGCCTCAACCTCGAAGACTGCATCCGCGAAGTCGAACATGAAGCGACCGAGCGGCTGCTGGGCCGGTTCCGGGCTATCGAGGACGCGCCGCTGGAGCCGACCCCGGACGTCCTGCCGGTTGAGGACGAGCAGAGGGAGCCGGATTATCTTGATGCGGAGGCCGAGGAGCGCGACTTCGAAGCGCCCCAGGCTGATGCACCCGATGCCGATGAAGAGCCCGCTCCGGAGCCTATCGATCCCGAAGCGGGCTTCTGGCCAAAAGACGATGAGCCGGAGACGGGCAGTTCAGAAGCCGATCCTTACGCGGTGCCGCCCGTTGTAGAAGTCTGGCACGAGGACGAGGCAGAAGAACGGCCCGCCGAACCGGCTGAGCCAGACGACGCCGAGGACACATTCACCGATCAGGCCAGTGGCTGGGAGACCGAGAGCTGGGCGCCCGCCGAGGAAGCTCCTGAAGAGACCCCGTCGGACACCGCTGACGAACCCCGGTCGTTCAGTGCGGGATCGATCGAGGATATTATCGCTTCGGCGGAACAGGCGGCAGCGCCATGGGTTCCCGATACGGTGATCCTGGACGAGGCGGACGAGCCTGCCGTCGTTGCTCCATCGGTTTCCCCCGGGGCCGGAGACGCCCCTTCGGGCGAGCACCATTTCCTCACCTCAGCGGCCGATGCAGAGCCGCACCCCGTTCCGCCGCTGGTCGATGTTCATGGCCGCCCGCTGGGAGCCGCGCAACCGACAGAGGCTGCGTCTGAAACGGCGATGTCGAGCGTTCACGAGGTGGACCTTGAACCTGGGCTGCTGTCGCGTCCGGAGGTTTCCGATGCCCAGGTGGCCATTGACCGGGCGATTGCTGCCCTCGATCGCGAGGCGCGGGGCGAAACCGAAGCCCCGGACGATAGCGATGCCGCTCCCGCCGAACAGGCTGCGGGGCGCGAGCCTGATGCCGGGCCGGAAGCGCGAGGGGGCGGTTTCAGCGCCCTGACCATTTTCCTTGTCATTTCTGTGTTGCTGCTGGGCGGCGGTGGCTTGGCCGGGTATTTTGCGTGGCGTGAAGGGTTCATCGATCTCAATGCGGTGTTCGCGCAAAGCGGTGCGTCGACGACCGACACGGCAGGAGACAGTGCGGTTGCGGACGGCGGGGCGGACGAGCCCGTATTGTCGGCGACCAACACGACGCCGGAGGTGCCCAGCACCAATGGTGAAGTCGCCGGGGCAGCGATGCCGGGCGAAACCCTGCCCTTCACCGAAACGGAAACACCCGCGCCGACAACCACCGAGCCCGAAGCGAGCTTTGAAGATCGTCTGCCAGCCGAAGCGCAGACGCCCGCCGAGCCTGACGCACAGGTTCCGGAGGACGATGGCATCGCGCTGGCCGCCGAGGGCGCGCAGTCCTTGCTGCTCGAAGAACAATCGGGCGGAGCGACCGGGGCGGTGCCGTATTCGGGCAGCGTTGAGTGGTCGCGCGGGACCGATGAACTGGGGCACCCCACCATCATCGCCGACGCGTCGATACCGGCCCGCAATCTGGATGTGGAAGTGCTGTTGCGCCGCAATGCCGACGCCAACCTGCCGGCTAGCCATCTGATGGAAGTCAAGTTCACGGTGGCAGAGAGCTTTGTCGGCGGTTCGATCGCGAACCTGCCCGGCGTGTTGCTCAAGGACGCCGAACTTGTCCAGGGGCAACCCCTGACGGGCGCCTCGGCGCGGATCGTGGGGAACTCCTTCCTGTTCGCACTGTCGAGTGCGAGCGATATCGACGTCCAGAACAACCTGAACCTGCTGTCCAGCCGGTCTTGGATCGACCTGGCCATGGTGTATGGCACCGGGCGGCGCGCTATCCTGACCCTGGAAAAGGGCGAGGACGGCGCTGAGATCTTCGAGGATGTGCTGGGGGCGTGGGCGGCGCTGGATGATGCCGCCTTGCCGTCCGAGGGCGACGACGCTGCATCCGCCGCGGGAGAAGACGCCGTTTAAGGCTTTAGGGTCTGGCCGTCTTCGATGCGATAGAGTCTTGTGGCCAGGGTTTCGATATCTTCGTCCTGATGCGACACGATAATGGTGCGCCAGCCCCGTTCGCGGACCAGGTTGGCCACGGTTTGGCGGATTGGGCCCGCAGTTTCGGCGTCGAGCCCGTTGAAGGGCTCGTCGAGAAGCAGGATCGGGCGGTCGCGCAGGAGCGTCCGCGCCAGCGCAACGCGCTGCTTCTGGCCACCTGAGAGCTGGGCTGCCCGGCGGTGGACCATATCCTCTAGTTTCATCCGGATGAGTGCATCCACCACCCGTTCATCGTCGGCCTTGACCCGGTTTCCCAGACCCAGGGCGACATTGGCCCCTGCCGACAGGTGTTCGAACAGATTGTCGGCCTGAAACAGGATCGAGACAGGGCGGTTTTCCGGAGCAGTGCCAAGGATGGAGCGACCGTCAAGGCGGATGTCGCCGCCCTGCGGGGTGAGGAAACCGGCGATCAGATCGAACAGCGTGGATTTCCCCGAACCCGAAGGGCCGACCAGACCGACGATCTCCCCTGCTGCCACGGTCATGTCGAAGCGAAAACGCAAATCGTTGCGGGGATAGCGGAAGGTGAGATCAGCGATTTCGAGCATTGGTGAGCCAGTCGAACAGTTTGGGGATGAAGATGAAGGCCGAAACGCTCAGCAGCAGCAGGATTGCGGCGATGGCGTCGGCATCGTTGGTACGATAGGCTCCCAGCGCGCGGTACATCAGCCAGGGCAGGGTGGAGAATTCGGAGGTGCCGAACAGCGAGATGACCCCGAGATCGCCCAGCGAAAACACAAAGGCGATGGCGAGGGCATAGCCGATGGGCTGGCCGAGCAGCGGCCATTCGATACGTCGCCATTGGGTGAGCGAGGAAAGCCCCAACGTGCGGATGACCCGTTCGTGACGCAGCGCCAGCGCTTCGAGGGGCGGCGCAAGCGTCGCAAAAACGAAGGGCAGGGCGAGCAGCGCATTGGCGAGGATCAGCACGCCCGGCGCAACGGCCAGCGGCGGCAGGCCGGTAAGGCGGGCCAGCAGAAAGAACCCAAGAGACAGCACGACAGCCGGTACGGCCAGATAGGCAAAGACCGGAAACCCCAGGACCGCGCGCAGGGGCGAACCGTGGGGTTGCAGCGCCCGCGCCATGCCCAGTGCCGTGCCCAAAGCGACGGTGAGCAGGGCGCTGAGGGTGCCGACGACAAGGCTGGTGCTGGCAGCACGCCAGAAGCCAGGCTGCACCAGAACGCCGCTCATCGCGCCAGCACCCTTGGTGAGCACGGCGGCAAGGGGGGCGAGAAAGCCTGCGGCAAGGACAAGCAGCAAGAGGGACTGGACAGCCGACAGCCATGGCTTTTCTGGCCAGTGCAGGCCGCCGCGCGCGCCAAACAGCGTCGAAGCTGGGGCGAGCGTGGAGGCGGGGATGATGATGGCCGCGCAGACGAGAAGCTGGATCAGCGCGAGTTTGACCGCCGCGCCCAGATCGAAATCAAGCCGCACCGCCTGATAGATGGCGACCTCGAAGGTTTGATTGGCGGGGCCGCCCCCAAGGGTGAGAACAATCGGGAAACTGGTGAAACACAGCAGGAAAACGGTGGCGGCGACACCAGGGATCGAAGCACCAAGTGCGGGCAGGTCGATGATGGCAAAACGGCGTATGGGACCAAGCCCAAGGCTGCGTCCCAGCTTGAGCTTGTCGGTGGGAATAGCGGCGAGCCTGTCGAGAAAGATACGGCCGGAAAAAGCGCCATTGAGAATGACGTGGGCGGCAAGAATGCCGCCCAATCCAAAGATTGATGACCCCGTTTGCAGGCCAAAAGGGGCAAGCACGAGGTTGGCCCAGCCCTGCCGGCCCCAGATGGCCAGAAGGCCCGAGACAATGACCAGTGCAGGCATGACCAGTGCCGTCGACAGCATGCCGATGACGAGGGCACGACCGGGAAAGCGCAAGCGGTCGAGCACCCAGGCCAGAACTATCCCCGCGAGAATCGAGAGGAGCGTCGAGAGGCTTGCCTGAACGAGCGACATGGCGAGGAGGTCGCCAATGCCGGTGACGCTGGAGCCCGTGGTCGCAAAGCGCTGCCCGGCGATCCACAGGGCGCCGAGCAGCGAGGCAATCAGCAAGGCGATGGCGGCGGCGATGACCGCCCCGACAAGGCGGCGGCCGGGACGCCAGAGGTGTGAACTCCCGGCCATCTCGCTTACCGCAGCGCGGAGAAGGCTTCGTCGATCCAGGCCCTGGTATTGGCGGTGACTGTATCGGCGTCCAGAAGCAGAGCGGGATCGGGATCGATCATGGCGTCAAAGCCCTCATCGAGGCCGCCTTCGGGCTCGGTGACCGGATACATCCAGTTGGTTTCCGGAATCGCGGCCTGTGCGGCGGGCGACACCAGATAGGCCAGGAACTGTTGCGCCAGATCCTGATGCGGGCTGGAGGCGAGAATGCCGGCAACCTCGATCTGGGTGTAGTGCCCGGCGTCGAACTTGGCCGCGCGGTAACGGTCTTCGCCCTCGGCGACGACGTGATATGCAGGCGAAGTGGTGTAGGACAGAACCATATCGGCCTCGCCGGCGAGGAACAGGTCGTAGGATTCCGACCAGCCGTTGGTCACCGTCAGAATGTGGGGCGCAAGACCCTCCCAGACAGAGAGCGCATCGTCGCCATAAAGCGCCTTGATCCAAAGCACCAGCCCCAGGCCCGGTGTCGAAGCGCGCGGATCCTGGATGACGATCTTGAAATCGTCCGGCAGGGCGATCAGTTCCTCAAAGCTGGACGGCGGCGTCGAAAGCTCCTGCGCGTCATAGACGAAGGCGAAGTAGCCGTAGTCGAAGGGAACGAACACCGGATCGGACCAGTCGAGCGGAATGTCGAGATCAGGCAGATCGAGCCCGTGTTCAGCGAAGAGGCCCGTGGCCATGCCTTCACCGATGGTGGCGGTGTCGAGGCCGAGAATGATATCGGCCTTCGTCGAATCGCCCTCCAATTGAGCGCGACGCAGCGAGCCGATCGAAGAATCGGTGGCGACGATATCGAGCGTGCAACCGCACTGCTCTTCAAAGCCGGCCTTGAGCTGCGGGCCCGGGCCCCAATCGGCGGCAAAGGCATCATAGGTATAGACGGTGAGGGTGGGTGTATCCTGTGCGGTGGCGGGCAGCGCGAGCGCTCCCACAACAAGGGCGCACAGGCTCGTCTTGATCGGATCAACCATGGAAAGTCCTTTCGTCGCGCGCAATGAGCGCGCCAAGCAGGTTGTCGCGGTCGGTGTGGACGAGAAGAAAGGCATGGAATGGCGAAGCCCGAAGGCCCTTGCCATCTCGAACTTCCTCCGCCAGCATGACCTGGTTCAGGTTCTATGGGTTTTTCTCAGCCCATCCTTTCGGACAGACACCCCAGCGAGACGAGGCGAGACTACAGGCGTGCAGGCTCCAGTGCAAGGGAGGGCGACAGGTGACGCCCTGCCACTGAAATTCAACGGTATTTTGCTGATCGCCGGAGCGGGGACGGTCGAGCGCGACCTGCTCGTGAAGCTGGCCGATCGGGCGGAGGGGCTGGTCGGCGCCGATAGGGGCGGTGACCTCTTGATCGAGGCCGGCCTGGTCCCGGACGCGGTAATCGGCGATCTCGATTCGGTTGCCGATCCGTCCGGTTTTCCGGGGCGCACCCGGGTGATCGCCCTGCCCGAGCAAGACACCACGGATTTTGAAAAATGCCTCTATTGCACGAGTGCCCCGGTGACGGTGGCGCTGGGCATGACGGGCGAGCGGTTCGATCACACGCTGGCTGCGCTGCACGTGGTGGCGCGCTACGCCGCCAAGGGGCGGCGAATCGTGCTGATCGACGAGCATGATCTGGCGTATGGGATTGCCGGTTCAATGCGCATTAGGGTGGGAAAGGGAGCGCGGATATCGATCTATCCGCTGGGCCGAACGCGGTTTTTGCGCTCGACAGGCCTGCTCTATCCGCTCGACGGGCTGGAGATGGAGCAGGGCAAGGCGATCGGGACATCCAATCAGGCGATTGCAGATGTTATTTCCATCGAGGTCGCGCCAGGGGTGCAGGACCCCTGGTTGCTGATCCTCGATCGCGGGCTGCTGGACCCGGTTCTTGCCGGGATTTTGGAGCAGCCCGGATCATAGCCGGCCTGGGGCGAAACCCTTTTCAGTCCGACGCTCTATTCCTCGTTGCGGACAACGGGGGACGCGAGCACCTTGTCGACGCGGCGACCGTCCATATCGACGATTTCGAGCCGCCAGCCATCGGCTTCCAATGATTCACCCGTGGTTGGCAGGTGCTGCAGCCGGTCGATGACAAAGCCAGCGAGCGTTTGATAGTCGCGCTTTTCGGGCAGCAGCAGGCCGAGGCGATCGGCGAGATCATCGGCAGTCAGACTGCCGGCCAAAAGCCATGAGCCATCATCGCGCTGAATAGCCTCGTCGGCTTCGCCCTCTTCGAGATCGGAACGGAACACGCCTGCTATGGCTTCGAGCAGATCAGACGGGGTGACGATGCCCTCGAAGTGGCCGTACTCATCGAGCACCAGCGCCAAAGGAAAGTCAGAGCGCCGTAGCATGTCGAGCACGTCGAGCGCGCCGAGCGTATCGGGTACGATCTGCGGCTTGTGGAGCAGGCGGCGCAGGGCAGCGTGATCCTTGGGTTGGGTCGCAAGAAAATCCCGCAAGACGAGAATGCCGATAATGTTGTCGAGTTCACCACTTGAGACTGGCAGGCGTGCGTGGCGGGCCCGGACCAATTGCGCGCGGATTGTTTCGAAATCAGCATCGAAATCGATCATCTCCACGTCGGTACGTGGGGTCATGATCGCCCTTGCGCGCCGGTCGGACAGCCGCAGGACGCCCGCGATCATGCGCTTTTCATCGCGTTCGATGACGCCGGTTTCGGCAGCTTCCGCGACCAGCGACTTGATCTCTTCTTCGGTGACCTGTTCCTCGTTGGTCTCGCTCATGCCCATGAGACGGAAAATCATCCGCGTGGAGGCGTCGAGCAGCCAGACGACCGGCGAGGCGATTTTGGCCAGCACCGCCATCGGAGGCGCCACCGTACAGGCGAGCGCTTCCGGCCGGCGTAGGGCGAACTGTTTGGGAACAAGTTCACCGACAACCACCGAAAGATAGGTGATGATCATGACCACGCCGCCATACCCCATGGCAGAGGCAGCGGCAGGCGGCAGACCGGCATCGGAAAACACTTCGGCGAGTGATCCGCCGAGCGTCGCACCGGAAAACGCGCCGGCAATGATGCCGATCAGCGTGATTCCAATCTGGACGGTGGACAGGAAACGGCCCGGATCATCTGCGAGCTGGACGGCGGCGGAAGCTCCGGACTGGCCCCGTTCCGCCATGCTGCGCAGAAGGGGCCGACTGGCGGAAACTATGGCGAGTTCGGACATGGCGAACACGCCGTTAAGCAGGATCAGGCCTGCAACGATAGCTATTTCTATCATCTGGAACGGCCCGGTTAAATCCGGACCGATTTCGTCCTTGGGTCAGTTGCACCGGCTGCACAATGGGGCCAGACGGAATTTACGTCAATGCGCCTGTTCGCGCGCGGCCTCTTGAACGGCATCTTGCACCTTTTCAAAGGCGCGGACCTCGATCTGGCGGATGCGCTCACGCGAAACTTCGTAAACCTGGGCCAATTCCTCCAAAGTGGAGGGCGTTTCCTGCAAACGCCGGGCTTTGAAGATGGCGCGTTCGCGATCATTCAGCACGTCCATGGCGCCTTCGAGCATCTCCATCCGCTCGTTGAACTCCTGGTTTTCCCCAAGAATTTCTTCCTGATCGGGCGTGTCATCGATCAACCAGTCCTGCCATTGGCTGGCGCCTTCATCGGCGCGCATGGGTGCGTTGAGCGACGCGTCGCCGGTCAGCCGCTGGTTCATCGAGACCACGTCATCTTCGCTCACGTTGAGGGTGGTGGCGATATGCTTGATCTGGTCGGGATGCAGGCTGCCATCATCAAGCGCCGCGATCTGTCCCTTGATGCGGCGCAGGTTGAAGAACAGCCGCTTCTGGGCTGCGGTCGTGCCGATCTTGACCAGCGACCACGAGCGCAGGACGTATTCCTGAATCGACGCGCGAATCCACCACATCGCATAGGTTGCGAGGCGGAAACCCTTGTCTGGTTCAAAGCGCTTCACGGCTTGCATCAGGCCGACATTGCCCTCGGAAATCACTTCCGAGATCGGCAGGCCATAGCCGCGATACCCCATGGCAATCTTGGCCACGAGCCGCAGGTGCGACGTGATCAGCTTTTGGGCAGCCGCGGGATCTTCATGCTCCTTGTAGCGCTTGGCGAGCATGAATTCCTCGTCAGCGTGCAGCATGGGAAACTTGCGGATTTCCTGAAGATAGCGATTCAGTCCGCTTTCGGACGAAAGAACCGGAAGATTACTTTGGGCCATTTATAGCACCCCCTTTTTCTTGCGCACCCGGTTACAACGGCATGCTCACCCTGCGTCGCCCGGCCAGCGGCACGGCGCAGGATACACCACAGTGTACAATATAGGTCAGATTTGGGCGGTTTCATCCCCTCGCGTCAATTTGGTCACGAAGGGGCATCCATCCCTTGAACGCTTCACACCCGGTTGGGTTGCGTTTCGCCGGTGCGGCAGTTAGACAGAGGCGTCCACAGGGGTGCTCCGCAAGGGGCTGAGATGCGGCAATGGCCGCGAACCCTAAAGCTGATCTGGATAATGCCAGCGGAGCGAGATGGAAATGCATCATAGCATTGCCACGTCCTTTTGTCCTGTTTCTCGCGTCATAGCGCGGCGAAAGCCTTATTTGGCGCGCTTTGGGCTGCCTGGCATCCGGGTCGATTTCATGAACCGACTATCATCAGGATGCAGTCATGTCCTTTACTTGCTATCTTCCAGCAGCGGCGCTTGCGCTTGGTCTCGTTTCAACTCCGGGTGTTGCAGCTGAACCGGTTTCTGTGACGCTGGACTGGACGCCCAACACCAATTTCGTCGGGCTGTACGTCGCTCAGGCGCTCGGCCTTTACCAGGAGGCGGGGCTTGAGGTGACCATAGCGCCCTTCGCGTTCGGCCAGCCCAGTGGCGACATCGCCGCTTTCGGCGTTCTCGATTTCTATACCGCCCGGGCCGCCGGGCTCGACGCTGTCGGCGTTTATGCCGTGATCCAGACCGAAACGGGACGGCTTGCCTATGGGGGAGAGGGGATATCCGGGCCGGCTGATCTGGCGGGCGGGGTTTACGGCGGGTTTGGAACGACGTGGGAAAAGGCGATCCTCGATACCATGATCGCTCACGATGGGGGGCAGCCGGACTACGAAGCGGTGACGCTCGACGGCTCGGTTTATGATGCGCTGCGGGCCGGGGACATCGACTTCACGCTGGATGTGCTCACATGGCAAGGCGTTGAAAACGCGCTTGCTGGCCATGCGGTCGAAGCGTTCCGCTATGCCGATTACGGCGTGCCGGATCAGCATACGATCATTCTGGCCGCCGACGAGCGCTTTCTGGCCGAACGCCCCGACGTTGCGCAGGCGTTCATCACCGCGACCAAGGCCGGGTATGAGCATGCGGTGGACCATCCTGTGGAAGCGGCGAACATGCTGATCGAGATGGCACCGGAACTGGCGCAGGCCGATCTGGTCGAGGCCTCGATGCGGGTGATGATTGAGGGACACTATCTGGCGCGTGAGGACGGCACGATCGGGCTGTTTGATGCGCAGATGATGGAGGCGCTGGGCGCGTTCCTGTTTGACGCCGGAGCGCTGGTCGATGCAGAGGGGCAGGCGCTGCGCGAAAAACCTGATTTCTCCAGCTATTACACCAATCGCTATCTGGACTGAGCGGAAAGCGCAGTCCGCAGGGCATCCAGGTCAGCGGGGAGGGGAGCCTCAAAGCGCATCTCCTCCCCGGTGGCGGGATGGGCAAAGCCGAGGAGCGCGGCATGGAGGGCCTGGCGACGCAGCGTTCGCAGCGCGGTCTGCGCGGGAGGGGGAAGTGTGTTGATCTTGGTGGCAAAGCCAGATCCGTAAACCTCGTCTCCGAGCAACGGGTGGCCGATATGGGCCAGATGGACGCGAATCTGATGGGTGCGCCCGGTCTCCAGCCTGCACGAGAGTTGTGAAACCGCCCAGCGGTCGGCGGCGAAGCGATCGTCGACCCGGTAATGGGTGATCGCCTCGCGGCCATCGCGGTCAAGCACGGCCTGTTTGAGCCGGTTATGCGGATCGCGGCCAATCAGGGTTTCCACCGTCCCGATCAAGGGGTTTGGAAGGCCCCAGACGAACGCCGTGTAGCCGCGCTCCAGCGGGCCGGTTCGGCCATGGTCGGCGAACTGGGCAGCCAGCCCATTGTGGGCGGTTTCGGTCTTGGCGGCGACCATTACGCCAGAGGTGTCCTTGTCCAGCCGGTGGACGATGCCGGGACGTTTCACGCCGCCGATACCGCGCAGGCTGTCGCCGCAATGATGGATGAGGGCGTTGACCAGCGTGCCATCGGGATTGCCGGGGGCAGGATGAACGACCATGCCGGCGGGCTTGTTAATGACGATCAGGTGGTCGTCCTCATAGAGGATATCGAGCGGGATGGCCTGTGGCTCTGGTTCGGCTTCAACGGGCTCGGGCGCGGCGAGGGTGATGGACTCGCCCAGCCTTACACGATATCTGGGCACATCGACGGTCGCCCCATCGATACTGACCGCATCGGAGAGGATCAGGTCCTTGACCCGGTTGCGGGAAAATTCGGGGAAACGGGCGGCCAGAAACGCATCGAGCCGCATTCCAACCTCGCTGTCGAGGACGGTAGCGTCGAAACTTTCCAGCTGGATCGGACCCTCTGCCATGACGCATCCCCAGGACAACTACGAAAAGGACGAGCCGCTCAGTGCCGAAGCCGAAGCCGTGATGGCCAAAGCCCGGCGGCGTGCGGGGCTGTCCATGCTCGTCATGATGCTGGGCTTTATGACGATTGCCATCGTGGTTGTCTATCGCTTGTCAACGATGGGGTCGGGCATCGAGCAACGTTATGCGCTTGAAGAGGTTGTCATCCCGACAGGCGCAGAGGTGGTGTCGGCGCAGGTGCAGGATGGGCTTGTTACCATTGTTTATGCCCTAGACGGGGGCCAGACCCTGCGCATATTTGATGGCAAATCCGGAGAATTGGTGCGCGAAATTCCCGTCGTTGAACGCTGACCTGCTTTAGCAGTCAGGCACCGCAACGCTGAGGCCGCCGAGCGACGTCTCCTTGTAGCGCTCATCCATGTCGCGCCCTGTCTGGCGCATGGTTTCGATGCAGGCATCGAGCGGCACCACGTGGCTGCCATCGCCTTGCAGGGCCAGGGACGCGGCGGCCACAGCCTTGACGGCTCCAAGCCCATTGCGCTCGATGCAAGGCACCTGCACCAGTCCTCTTATGGGGTCGCAGGTCATGCCCAGATGGTGTTCCAGCGCGATTTCAGCGGCGTTCTCGATCTGGGTATTGGTGCCGCCCAAAGCGGCGCACAGGGCCGCTGCGGCCATCGCAGAGGCGGAGCCCACCTCAGCCTGGCAGCCGGCTTCAGCGCCTGAAATCGAGGCATTGTATTTGATCAGGCCCCCAATCGCTGCGCCAACCAGCAGCATGTCGGAAATCCTGTCACGGCTGGCTCCGGGGACATGCGAAAGATAATAGCGCAGGACAGCCGGAAAAACCCCGGCGGCACCGTTGGTGGGGGCGGTGACCACCTGCCCGCCGGCGGCGTTCTCCTCATTGACCGCCATGGCGTAGGCCGATAGCCAGTCCATCGCCGAATGCAAGGGGGCGTCGTTGGCATTGGCGCGTTCGGACAGGCTGTTAAAAATGGTGTGGGCGCGGCGTTTGACATTCAATCCGCCCGGCAATTCGCCCGTTGCCCGCAATCCCCGCTCGATACAGGCATCCATCGTCTCCCAGATGCCGAGCAATCGGTGTGTGAAATCCCCCTCGGCCAGATGGGCGCACTCATTGTGGCGCTTCATCTCGGCAATCGACAATCCGGACGCTTCGCCCATCTCCAGCATCTGGCGCGCGGTCGAGAAGGGAAACGGGATCGCGTCCGGCTGATCGTCTGCGACATCGGCGGCGATTTCCGCCTGGGTCATGATGAAGCCGCCCCCAATGGAAAAGTAGGTTTCCTCTGCAAGCATCGAACCTGCGGTATCGAGCAGGGCAAAGCGCATGCCGTTGGGATGGGCGTCGAGCCGGGTCTTGCGATCGATGACCAGGTCGGCTTGAGGATCGAGAGCGATGGTCTGGCCGGATGGCAGGGTGAAGGAGCGCACAGCGCTGAGTTGCGTGAGAGCCGCCGCGGCCTGGGCCTGATCGTAGGTAGCAGGGGCAAAGCCGAGGCAACCGGCAAGGACGGCGGCATTGGTGCCGTGGCCGATACCGGTATAAGCCAGCGAGCCATAAAGAGTTATGCGCAGCCGGGCTCCGTGGCGTGGAGCACTCTCGGCGTGGTCGGCGAGAAAGCGGGCGGCGGCCAGCATCGGTCCCATGGTGTGGGACGACGATGGTCCCACGCTGATCTTGAACACGTCGAAGACCGATACGAACATGCCGGCCTACCCCTCCAGCGAATGCATCGTTGGCAGGAAGGAATAGAAAATTTTTGCGCCCGTCAAGGGCACGGGCCGGGTATCGTTTTCCGAATGCCGCGCGTTATCCGCTAAGCGGCTAAATTTCGCCCATGCTTACGCGAAAATGTTTCAGATGGCGGTGGCGGGAAGCAAGGTGGGGAGCCGGGCAGCGGCGCAGTCGGACGAGTGCGCCGCCTTTCATCGATCAGCGGCGGTAGCGCAGGCGTCCGATCTCGTCGAACTCGGCCTGCTCGCGCTTTTGCTGCTCTTCCTTTTCGCGTGCGGTTTCGCGCGCATCGAGCAGTTCGACCTTCTTGAGGTCTTCAATAGCTTCGGCCAGTTCGTCCTGGGCCGCTTCGAGCTTGCCACGCATGTCACTGGCGGACGTGAGAAGATTGTCGCGGCGGGTGATGGCGGCCTTGGCAAAAGTCGAATAGGCAAAGTGCGCCACATCCGAAATGCCGGTCTTTTTGTGCTCGATTTCGATCTGCTGGTCGAGTTCGGCGGCCATGCGCTCGAAATCGGCGACCATGGTCTCGATCTGCAAGACCTGACGGCGCTTTTCGTCCACCTGAAACTTCTTTAGGCGAATCAGGCTCGCGCTCTTGGACTTCATGACTTGTACTCCTTACACATCAAGCCGCGTCGCCCGCACCCATCGTCTCCAAAATCGCCGCCAGCAGATTATAGCCGTCGGCAATTGTGGTTCGCTCATCCGATTGCTGGCTCAAAAACGCCTCCAGCGCCGGGTTGAGCGCGATGGCTCGGTCAACCTTGGGATCTGATCCTTTGCGGTAAGCCCCCAGCCGGATCAGTTCCTCCATGTCGGCGAAAACCGACATCAGTTCGCGCGCCCTGCTCAGCGTGGGCCGGACATCCTCCGGCACGCATCCGGGCATGGTGCGCGACACGGACCGAAGCACATTGACGGCAGGATAGCGCCCCCGCTCGGCAATAGCTCGCTCCATGACAATGTGGCCATCAAGAATGCCCCGAACGGCGTCCGCGATGGGTTCATTGTGATCATCACCTTCTACCAAAACGGTAAATAGACCGGTAACGGAGCCGGAATCGACGAGACCGGGCCCGGCCCGCTCCAAAAGACGCGGCAGTTCGGCAAAGACGGTGGGCGGATAACCCTTTGCGGTGGGCGGCTCGCCGGTGGCAAGGCCGATCTCGCGCTGGGCCATGGCAAACCGGGTCAGACTGTCCATCATGCACAGCACGCGCATGCCGGCATCGCGGAAAAATTCGGCGAGCGTAAGGGTGAGGTAGGCCGCCTGGCGGCGCATCAGGGCCGGTTCGTCGGAGGTGGCGACAATGACAATCGCCTTTCTCATCCCCTCCTCGCCAAGCTGTTCGGTAATGAATTCCTGAACTTCACGGCCACGTTCGCCGATCAGTCCGATGATCGATACATCGACGTCGGTGTTGCGTGCCAGCATGCTCATCAGCACGGATTTTCCGACGCCGGACCCGGCGAAAATTCCCATCCTTTGACCTTCACAGCAGGTGGTGAAGGTGTTCAGGCACCGTACGCCCAGATCGATGGGGTTGCCGACGCGGCCCCGCTCATGGGCGGGAAGCGGCAGGTTGCGCAGGCCATAGGGTTGCGCGCCACGGGCCAGAGGGGCGCCGCCATCGATCGGTTGACCCTCGGCATTGATGACCCTGCCCAGCCAGCTGCGATCAGGATAGACCGCACCATCATGGCCGGCAAAAACCGCCTTGCATCCGAGGCGCACGCCTTCGACCGGCCCGAACGGCAGGCACAGGGCGAGGCCGTCGCGGAAGCCGATGATTTCGCAGGCGAGACTGCTGCCGGTCTGGGTCTCGATGGAAACGCGACCGCCCACGCGCAATTCGCGCACCGGGCCGACCACCTCGATCAGCAGGCCCTGCACGGTCTTCACGCGACCGAAAACCTCGATCCCGTCTATCGCGTCAATGTCTGCGATCAGCGACTGCACAATGGCTCCGGCGATGGCCTGCGATTCGCACCCTAAGCGGCCACATTGGTAACTCATCCTTAAGCTTAAGGCGATATTGCCATGTGTTGAGCAATTTTTTTCGCCGCCGCTGGCGTGCGCCCGCTTTTCCCCGTCAGTATGGTTTCAGTGAGTCCGGTGAATCGCTTGTCAGCCTTTCTTAACGTTATGCATTAAGAAAAATTAGGATTGTTTTTCCTTTAAAAACAATGACTTAGCGTAATATACAGTTAATTTCTCTCGCATATTGCCCGACCGAATTAAACTTTGTTAACTAATTGCTGTTAGCTTCGAATCGTACCCAGTAGGGTTTGGTTAAGGGTGGCGGGGCGAGCCGTGCACCCGGTCCCAGCAGGGGACTTTTTGGATTTTAAGGGGATTGGCATGCGTGTGCTCTTGATTGAGGACGACAGCGCGACAGCGCAGAGCATTGAGTTGATGCTCAAATCCGAGAGTTTCAACGTATATACCACCGACCTCGGCGAGGAAGGTGTCGATCTGGGCAAGCTGTATGATTACGATATCATCCTGCTTGATCTCAATCTGCCGGACATGAGCGGGTATGAAGTGCTGCGCACGCTACGCGTTGCGAAGGTTCAGACCCCGATCCTGATCCTGTCGGGCCTGGCAGGGATTGAAGACAAGGTTCGCGGCCTGGGTTTCGGGGCCGACGACTACATGACAAAGCCGTTCCACAAGGACGAGCTGGTCGCCCGCATTCATGCGATCGTGCGCCGCTCAAAGGGGCATGCGCAGTCGATCATCACCACTGCCGATCTGGCGGTGAACCTCGATACCAAGACGGTGGAGGTCGGGGGACAGCGGGTGCATCTGACGGGCAAGGAATATCAGATGCTGGAACTGCTCTCGCTGCGCAAGGGCACGACGCTGACCAAGGAAATGTTCCTCAATCACCTGTATGGTGGGATGGACGAGCCCGAACTCAAGATCATCGACGTGTTCATCTGCAAGCTGCGCAAGAAGCTTTCGACGGCGACGGGTGGCCGGAACTACATCGAAACGGTGTGGGGCCGCGGCTATGTGCTGCGCGAACCGGAAGACAGCGAGCTGGCTGAAAGCGCCTGATCGATATCGACAGGTCTGTTTGAAAGGCTCCGTGCGACAATCCCCGCACGGAGCCTTTTTATTTTTGCAATGCCCCTAAGCCTCTGATCTCAATCAGCGATCTTGCGGTAGAGATGCCAGGTGGCGTGCCCGAGGATGGGCAAAACGATCGCCAGTCCCACAAATAGCGGCAGCGACCCGACGACCAACAGCGCGATGACAAACAGCCCCCAGGCCAGCAGGGGGACAGGGTTTGCAGCGAAGGCGCGGAGCGACGCGCCGATGGCCCGACCTGGGCTTCCGCCCTTGTCGACAAGCAGGGGGAAGGCGATGGAGGTGGTGGCCAGGACCACCAGCGCGAATCCCACGCCGACCAGATTGCCCCACATAAGCAGCGACCAGCCATGGGGGGTGGTGAAGATATCCCGCAGCAGGGCCGAGAGGTGTTCGGCGGGCTGGGGGGCGAAGTAAAACGAGTAGAGCGCACCGGCGGCGGCGATCCAGAACGCGAAGAGAATGGCCAGAAAAGCGCCGATAACCACCATCGAGCCAATGGCAGGATGGTGAATGATATCAAGGGCGTAACGTGGGTTATCGTCCTCCCCATCCTCGCGGCGACGGCTCAGTTCATAAAGGCCGATGACGGCGATGGGGCCGACGAGGGCGAAGCCGATGGCGAGGGGATAAAGCAGCGGGAAGGTGACCGCTCCGGCGCTCCACACGGCGATGACGATGCCGACGGCGGGGTAGATGAGGGCGACGAACAGGTAGTGCGAGGGGTGCCGCCAGAAATCGGAGGCCCCTTCCGAGAGCGCGTCGACAACGTCGCTGACGGTTATCGTATTGATATATATATGAGTTTCGTTGGCTGCTGCAAAGGCAGGGTCGGTGTGGGCAGGCATGCTGACCTCCTTGTTGCAAGGAGCGCGGGTGCCGTACGGAGCCCCAAAAACGCAGGCACGTCACGCCTTTAGCGGACGGTTCCCGGAGGGGAAATGCCAGCATCCGGGAAACGGATCCAAGCACCATCTTAGCTCAAAACAGCCAACCATGGCCAAAGCTTTATGAGAAAATGAGTGGACTTGTGACCAGTCAAGCAGCCAGTTGGCCTAAAAATCAGACGAAGGGTTGGAATTTGGCTTCCAGCATGGCCTGATCGAAGGGCTTGAGCATGTGATCGTTGGCCCCGGCCTTGCGCGCCATGGCGATGTGCCCGATGTCGCGCTCGGTGGTGCAGTAGATGACCGCAGGCTTATCCCCGCCCGCATAACCACGCAGGGCCTTGAGAAATTCCAGACCGCCCATGACCGGCATCTGCCAATCGAGCAGGATCACATCGGGCATTTCCCGCGTGCACTTGTCATAGGCGTCCTGACCGTCCTCGGCTTCGTCGACGACAAAATCCATATCTTCGAGAAAACGCCGCGCAACTTTGCGGATGATGCTGGAATCATCGACGATGAGGCACGATTTCATGACGTTGGCTTTCCCCCACGCACCGGACAGCACCAGTCTAGCCGGGCAATGGTTAGCGAATGGGTAACCACGAGCCCGGTGCGGAGCGGCCATGTACCGTTATCGGGTTTCGAGCCTAATCGATATCGTGGGGCAGGGGATCGGCGGTGAAGCGCAGGGCGTCGCCATCGAGGACGAGGTTGAGCCCCATATGGGAAAGCCGTGCGAGAAGACCGGTGTAATAGGGCTGGATGCCGCGCGCATCGACCGTGCCATCCTCGGGCGTGGCCGCCAGCAGGCCCTGAACCGCGTTAGGGATGAGTGTCTTGGGGCCGGTCGCGGTGATGGTGAAGCGCTCACTGCCCGCTTCGCCCTCGACCTCAACGGTGACGGTGCCGCCGCGCGGCACACCCGCCACAGCGATCAGCAGCATGTTGAGCAGCATCTTCGCCTTGTTCTTGGGCAGCAGCATGGGGGTGACCTTCCACTCAAGGTCGGCCTTTTCGCCAGCCATGAGCAGGGAAGAGACGCGCTCGGCCTCGCGGGTATCGATATCGGTGCCGGCGGTGGAGGACGCGCCAAAAGCGAGGCGGGCGAATTCGAGCTTGGCCCGGGCCTGACGCGTCGAGTTCTCGATCAGCTCCTTGGCAAAGGCCTGCATCTCGGTCTGTGTCGGGTCGGCAAGCACCTCAAGGCCGTTGCCGATGGCGCCGACCGGGTTGATGAGGTCGTGGCAGACGCGCGAGCACAGCATCGCGGCAAGATCGGCAGCTTCCAGTTCTATAATGCTTGTCATGGCCGGTTTTGCCTTTCGCGTTCAGACAGAATCAATTTGGCAGCACTTTACAGTGCAAGTGAGGCGGAGCAACGCCAAGGCGCGGCCCGCAAGGGGTTGCGCCCAGCTATTGTGGCGCGGAGGCGCGCCGGTCGGGCAGTGGATCCCAATGCCCGAAGGCGTCGGCGAGGGCGGAAGCCGGTGCAAGGTCGAAGGCCGCCCGGTTTCCGATGGAATAGAATAACATGAGGCGTCCCCCGACGACGCGAAAAATCTGCGGATTGCTGCGCGCAAGATAGCCGCGCGCCATGGCCATGGCGCAATGGCCGCCAAACAGGGGAGCGTAAATCTCGGGATTGGAGATAAAAACGTCGCGATTGGCGGCGGAGGCGAAATACCAGGTCGCTTCGTTCCACTCATATTCATACAGCGAGGTGCCCAATACCGCCGCATCCTCGGTGAAATAGGCAACAGGATCGTAACCCGATATGGCAACGCCGCGCAGGCTGTCGGTCACCACCGACTTTTCCTGGCCCGGGGCCGCACCGGCAAAAACCAGGCCGCACACCAAGAGGAAATAAACAGCGTAAGACTTTGTAAGGGTTAAGATTTGTTTACCTATTTGCCACATTATCGCTCATTGGACCGCTATGCTGATGGGGGCGGACGGGTCGATCCTAGCGCAGGGCCGTTTGGCCTTGGTTAACCCGGTACGCATATCGCGAAATCGAACGCGCGAGTTGGGAGCACAAAGGTAATGATGAATCGCTTCTTGGCAGCATTGGTTCTGGTGGGCGGATTGTTTGCGGGCGCACTGCCCGCGCAGGCCCAGCAGAGCGGGTCGCTGTCCGAAACCTATTCGAGCGAGGAAATCCTCTCGGCCGGTCACCAGTTCTTCGGATCGGTCGCCCAGGGGCTTGCCTCGGTGATTGAGCAGGCTTTTGAGCGCTATGGCCAGCCCAATGCGTATATTCTGGGCCAGGAAGGCGGCGGGGCACTGTTCATCGGCGCCAAATATGGCGACGGCACCATGTACACCCGCAATGCCGGGACCCATCAGGTGTTCTGGCAGGGCCCGAGCCTGGGCCTCAATATCGGGGCCGATGGCAGCCGGGTGATGATGCTGGTCTATAATCTGCCTGCGGTAGAATCGATCTATGACCGCTATCCGGGGGTCGAAGGCTCGATCTTTGCGGTGGGCGGGATCGGCATGACCGCGCTCAAGCTCAACGATGTCTATATCGCGCCGATCAGCGCCGGAGTGGGGCTGCGGGCCGGGGTGTCGGTGGGCTATCTGAACTTCACCCGCGAGCCGACCTGGAACCCGTTCTAAGGAGTTCTGCGCTCAGTTCGGGTGTGGTGTCGGGGGCGCAACTGCGCCCCCATACCTTTTGATGACGGAACTCTCCCGATCAGGTAAGGTTACCATCAACACAGACTGGCGCTGCGCGTATGGCAACGTCAAACTACAATGATGGTGACGTTGCCGGGACGCTGCACCGGTCGCGTTTCGTGAATGAGACTTCCCGCGAGGGGAGAGGCGCATGGTCATAGAGAACGCAATGTATTTCGCGCTGGGCTCGCTGGCGGCGGGGCTGGTGGCACTTGCCATCGGGCCGGCTTTCTGGCGGCGCGCGGTGCGGCTGACCCGGCGCAGGATCGAAGCGGCAACCCCGGTGACGCTGGCCGAATTCCGCGCCGACAAGGATAATCTGCGCGCCGAATTCGCCATTGCCCTGCGCAAGAAGGAATTGCGGATCGAGGCCTTGCGCGAGCAGGTGGTGGCGCGGGCCGTGGCGCTCGACGCGGCGACCACGGAACTCGCCGCGCTGCGGACCGAGCGCGATGAGCAGTTTGCCGCCATCGGGCTTCTGCAAACCCGCGAACAGGAACTGGTGGCGCATGTGCGCGACCTCGAACGCGACGGGGCGGCGCTGGCGGCGCGGCTGCGACAGGCCGATGCCGACTATACCGATATCGACCCGGAGCTGATGCCCGAAGCGATCGAGCCGGTGAGCGCCGGGCAATTGACCGGCGATTACCGCGCCGATGTCGAGGACCTGCTGACCGCGCTCACCATCGAACGCCAGCGCAACACCTATCTCGAAGAACAGGCCAAGATGCTGCTGGCGCGGCTGGAAAAGCGCAAAAAAAGCGGGATCAAGGACGAGGCCGTCGCCATGTTGCGCGACACGCTGGCCCGCAACGACCCCGACAGCGAGGCGCGAGTGGATTTGCGTCGGGCCGAGGCGCGCATTTCCGGGGCGGAAAGCCGCCTCAATGCGCTGTTGTCGGACACCGGGGCCGACGAGGCGGGCGCGGGCCAGAGCAATGGCCACACGCGCCATCTGGCGCAAGACCTGTCGCTGGATGAACAGGCGGAACGGCTGCGCGGCGACGTGGAAGGGCTCAAGGGAGCAATCATGGACGATTGGGACACCGCGCGGTTCGACGCGGACGCGTTGCGGCAGCGGCTGGCCGAGATTGCGGTGGACGTATCGCGACTGGTCTATGCCGGGGATGCCGAGGACGAAACCGAACTGGCGGAAAGCCTGTTTGACCGGGTGCGCAAATTTGCCGCCGACGGGTTGGAGCTCGACCTGCCGCCGCCATCGGAGGCGACCGGCACGGGGGCGGTGTCCGAGCGGCTGGCCTCGCTGGGGAACCAGCAGGGGCATTAGGGACCGGATTTCCGGTTTTGATGCGCGACCAAACGCGCTTTAGAGCGCTTGACAAGACCTCTCTGGGTCGGCCAGCCGGGCCTTTTCGCCGCCGGACGGCGTTGCCGCCGATGCTTTGGCATCGGCTGTGTTCGGCGTCTTGCCGGACAGCAAAAATCCCTCGCCCGGCCTCAGCCCCGAGGCTTTGCCAGGCGCTCTTAGTGCAGTTCCTGACGTGGAGGGGTGGAAACGCGCAAGAGCGGTTCCATTCCAATCGGCGGCTCCGGCGGGGCAGGATATTTCCCGCGTTCAAGCGCGCGCAGCATGGCGCCGTCTTGGTTCGCCCCCACCGCAAGCGTAAAATCTGCCCAAGGTTCATGGGCCGCGGACCGCTGCGGCCATCGCTAGAGGCACATCATGTCATCTTCATCTCTTTCCGCTCGCGGACGGCGCCAGACGCCGCTTTACGCGTCCTTCGGATTTCAGGTTCTCGTCGCGCTGGTGATCGGGCTCGTTCTGGGGCTGGTCGCCCGCCAGATGGGCGCGACCGAGGCCGGGCCGAACTGGCTGGTCCAGACGCTTTCGACCATCGGCTCGTCGTTTGTGCAATTGCTGCGCGCCATCGTGCCGGTGCTGATCTTTACCGCCATCGTCGCCTCGATCGCCAATCTGCGCGAATTGAGCAATGCGGCGCGGCTGGTGTGGCAGACGCTGTTGTGGTTCGCCATCACCGCGCTGATTGCCGTGGTGATCGGCATCGCGCTGGGGCTGATCATCCAGCCGGGGCTGCATACCGGCGTGACCGAGGCGGCGGCGCGCCTGCCCTCGCGCACCGGCTCGTGGCTCGATTTCCTCACCGGGCTGATCCCTTCCAACATCCTTGGATTGCAGGCTTCGACATCTCTGCGTGACGGCGGGGCGTCGACCAGCCTCAATTTCAACGTGCTGCAGATTCTGGTGATTTCGATCGCGGTGGGGATTGCGGCGCTCAAGGCCGGGGATGCGGCCAAGCCGTTCCTCGATTTCAACCGGGCGTTCCTGAAAATCATCCACAAGCTGCTGTGGTGGATCATCCGGCTGACGCCGATTGCAACCGTGGGCCTGCTGGGCAATGCGGTGGCGGTGTATGGCTGGGAGACGCTGGCGCAGCTGGGCTGGTACGCGGCGGCGATCTATATCGGCCTCGCCATCGTGCTGCTGGTGGTTTACCCGGCGCTGCTGATGGCCCACGGGCTCAACCCCATCCGCTATTTCCAGGGCGCGTGGCCGGCGATCCAGTTCGCGTTCGTGTCGCGGTCGTCCATCGGGACGCTGCCGATCACCGAGCGGGTGACGGAAAAGAACCTCGGCGTGCCGCGTGAATACGCCAGCTTTGCCGTGCCGCTGGGCGCGACCACCAAGATGGATGGCTGTGCCTCGATCTATCCGGCGATCTCGGCGATCTTTGTCGCGCAGTTCTTCGGTATCCAGCTGGGCTTGCAGGAATATCTGCTGATTGCGTTCGTGGCGGTGATCGGTTCGGCGGCGACAGCCGGGCTGACCGGGGCGACGGTGATGCTGACGCTGACGCTGTCGACACTGGGGCTGCCGCTTGAAGGCGTGGGGCTGTTGCTGGCCATCGACCCGATCCTCGACATGGGCCGCACGGCGGTCAACGTTGCCGGGCAGGCGCTGGTGCCCACTCTTGTCGCCAAGCGGCAGGGCATCCTCGATCAGGCGGTCTATGACGCGCCCGAGGATATCGACTCGCTCGATATCAGTCCGCAGGCGGTGCCGGCGGAATAAACAGCAAGGGGGCCGATTGGCCCCCTTTTTTGTTGTTCAGATGCTGCCGACGGTGCGCAGGCGGATGCGGGGGTGGACCTCGTTCTGGCTCATCACCACGGTCTGGGGGCGGAAACGTTCGATGATGGCGCGGACGTGGGGGCGGATATGGGGCGAGGTGATCAGCACCGGGATTTCGCCCATCTGCGCCGCGTTCTCAAAGCCGCTCTGGATGCCGGCGATAAATTGCTGGAGCTTGGACGGGGCCATGGCGAGGTGGCGCTCATCGCCTTCACCGACCATGGCTTCGGCGAAATCGCGCTCCCAGTTGGGCGAAAGGGTGAGGAGCGGCAGGTTGCCATCCATGCCCAGATTGGCGGCGCAGATCTGACGGGCGAGGCGGGCGCGGACGTGCTCGATGATCTGGCCGGTGTTGCGGGCCGATCCGGCGATCTCGGCGATGCCTTCGAGGATGGTGGGCAGGTCGCGGATCGAGACGCGCTCGGCCAGCAGGCCCTGAAGCACGCGCTGGATGCCGGAGACGGAAATCAGCGCTGGTACGATGTCCTCGACCAGTTTCTGCTGGTCCTTGTCGAGGCCCGACAGCAGCGACTGGACGTTGGCGTAGCTGAGCAGATCGGCGGTGTTGGCTTTCAGAACTTCGGTGAGGTGGGTGGAGATCACCGTCGAGGGATCGACAATGGTGAGGCCGTGGACCTCGGCCTCGTCGCGCAGCGCGGCGTCGATCCAGGTGGCGGGCAGGCCGAAGGTCGGCTCGACGGTGGCGCGGCCCGGCAGGGTGATGGCGTTGCCATAGGGGTCCATGACCATGAGCTGGGTGGCGTGAACCTCGCCCGCGCCGGCTTCGACTTCCTTGATCTTGATCTTGTAGAGGTTGGGTTCGAGCTGCATGTTATCGAGAATGCGCACGGCGGGCATGATGAAGCCCAATTCGCTGGCCAACTGGCGGCGCAGGGCCTTGATCTGTTCGGTGAGCCGGTCAGTGCCGGTATCGTCCTCCTTGACCAAGGACAGCAGTCCATAGCCCAGTTCGAGCTTGAGTTCGTCCATGCGCAAACTGTCGGTGATCGGCTCTTCGGCGGGGCCTTGCGCGGTGGCGCGCGCCACCTGATCGGTAATGGCGGCCTTTGCGGCTTCGGCCTCTGCGACCTTACGGCGGCGGGCGGTGGTCCAGGCCAGATAGCCCACGGCACCGCCGATGCTGACAAAGGGCACCAGCGGCATGCCGGGAACCAAAGCCATCAGAAACATCACGCCCGAGCTCATGCCCAGCGCCACCGGATAGGAGGTGAACTGGGTGGCCAGCGCCTTGTTGGCCGAACCGGTGACGCCGGCCTTGGACACGAGGATACCGGCGGCGGTGGAGACGATGAGTGCGGGAATCTGGCTGACCAGACCATCGCCGATGGTCAGAAGCGTGTAGTTGGCCCCGGCCTGAGCGAGGGGCATGCCCATCTGCATCACGCCGATGATGATACCGGCGATGACGTTGATGAAGGTGACCAGCAGCGAGGCAATGGCGTCGCCGCGCACGAATTTGGACGCGCCGTCCATGGCCCCGAAAAAGGAGCTTTCGTCTTCAAGATCCTTGCGGCGGCTGCGGGCCTCTTCCTCTTCGATGAGGCCAGCGGAGAGGTCGGCGTCAATCGCCATCTGCTTGCCGGGCATGGCATCGAGGTTGAAGCGCGCCGAAACCTCGGCGATGCGGCCCGAACCCTTGGTGATGACGATGAAGTTCACGATCAGCAGGATCGAAAACACGATGATCCCGATGACGAAATTGCCCCGGGTGACGAAATTGCCGAACGCCTCGATCACCTGACCGGCGGCATGGGTGCCGGTGTGGCCATCGCCCAGAATGAGCCGGGTGGAGGCAAGGTTGAGGGCCATGCGCAGCATGGTGGCGACCAGCAGCACGGTGGGGAACGAAGAAAATTCGAGCGGGCGCTGGATGAACAGCGCGGTCATGAGGATCATGACCGAAAAGACAAAAGAGAGGGTCAGCAGCAGATCGAGGATGATGGCCGGCATCGGCAGGACCAGCACGGCGATGATGCCGATAACACCGATGGCCAGCCCGGTGTTGGACTGGCGCACGATGTCGAAAACAGAATTGAGGCGGCCCATGGGCGAGGGGGAAACGGCGCCTTGCGTGGTGTCGGTCATGGTCTGCTGAGGTGTTCCAGAAAGATCGGGAGAGCGTGTCGCGGCGCCCGGGCTCACGCTCCGGGGCCGACCCGGAGCGGTCGGCGATGGAGGCGTGAGGGGCGCCGCGATGCTCATGCGGCGCTGTAGCGGTTACGAGGCGCTGGATCGCCCGGATCGGGGACCAATCCCGCGCCCGTTGGGCGCTGTTCGCCGGGAGCGGGGACAGGCACGCCCTCATCGGCATATTGATTGAGCTTGTTGCGCAGGGTGCGGATGGAAATTCCCAGAATATTGGCCGCATGGGTGCGGTTACCCAGGCAATGACCAAGGGTGTCGAGGATCAGGTCCCGTTCCACATCGGCCACGGTGCGCCCGACCAGCGAGCGCGAGACGGCTTCGGCGGTCTGGGCGGCCTGAGTGGCCAGGGAGTGGCTGGCGACCGCTTCGGACAAGCCGGTGCCATCGGGCATGCGGATGGCGTCGGGCTCGATCACCTCGCCCGAGGATAGCAGCACCGCGCGGTGCAGGGTGTTTTCCAGTTCACGCACGTTACCCTGCCAGGGGGCCTTGAGCAGTTCGTCGCGGGCGGCGGCGGAGAGAACCCGCTGGGTGAGGCCATTGGCTGCGGAATAGCGGGCGACGAAATGCTCGGCCAGCGAGACGATATCGCCGGGGCGTTCACGCAACGGCGGCAGCTTGAGGTTGACGACGTTGAGGCGGAACAACAGGTCTTCGCGGAAGCGGCCTTCGCGCACTTCGGTGGCAAGATCGCGGTTGGCGGTGGCGAGGATGCGAATATCGACGGGCACCGGACGCGCGCCGCCGACGCGGTCGATCACCCGCTCCTGAATGGCGCGCAGCAGCTTGGCTTGCAGGCGGAAATCCATTTCAGAGATTTCATCGAGCAGCAGGGTGCCGCCATTGGCCTCTTCGAACTTGCCGATGCGGCGGGCGATGGCCCCGGTAAACGCACCCTTTTCATGGCCGAACAGTTCGGATTCGAGCAGATGTTCGGGAATGGCGGCGCAGTTGATGGAAATGAAAGGCCGGCTGGCGCGCTTTGAGCGGGCATGCACATATTTGGCCATCACTTCCTTGCCGGTGCCGCTTTCGCCGGTGATCAGCACCGAAGCATCGGACCCGGCGATCTGGTCGGCCAGTTTGACGACCCGCGCCATGGCCGGATCGCGATAGAGAAAATCCGAGGATTCGCGGGCAACGGCGGCGATGACGGCGGCGATCAGCTCCGCATCCGGGGGGAGAGGAATATATTCCTTGGCCCCGGCGCGGATGGCATTGACGGCGGCGGCGGCGTTGGTTTCGGTGCCGCAGGCGACGACGGGAATGTGGATGCGCTCGGCTTCCAGCGCGGCGATCAGCGCGGGAATATCGACCATCACATCGACGAGCAGCAGATCGGCACCCTTGCCGGAGCGCAGCGAGGCCAGGGCGACCTCGATGGTTGCAGCCTGAGCGACCTTGGCGCCCCCATCCATGGCCATCTTGCTGGCCTGGCTCAACTGCCCTTCAAGGGCGCCGATGATCAGTAAGCGCATGTCGTAGTCTCCTTGCCGGTTGGTGGCTGCAAGCGTCAGCCGGCCTTGATGATTTCGGTCATGGTGACGCCGAGGCGTCCCTCGACCAGGACGATCTCGCCGCGGGCGACGAGCCGGTCATTGACGTAGATATCGATGGCTTCGCCCACCTGCCGGTCGAGTTCGACAACGGTGCCGATGTCCATCTGCAAAAGCTTGGCCACGGGCATCTTGGTGCGGCCGAGCACAACGGACAGGCGCACCGGCACATCGAACACCGCTTCGAGGTCGGAGGCGGATTTTTCGCCCGCCGCAAGGTCGCCCTTGTCCACATCGGCCAGCATTTCTTCAAAGGACATGCCATCGGAAAGCGTCTGGGTGTCGTTGTCGCCAGCGGCCATGGTCATTCTCCCTCGTGGGCGCCGCGCGCCGCCAGATAGGCGGAGATGCGGGTGTTGATTTCACTGGAAATGGCGTTGATATCGCGCACGAGGCCGCCATCGGCCCACTCGATCCGGCCATCGCCCAAGCCGATCTCGGGATCACCCAGAACCACGAGACGACCGGAAAATCCGGTGATCTTCATGCGCTCTTCGGTGATGGATTTCATCGCGTCGCACAGGTCGGGGTGGCAGCGGATGACCAGATGGGGCGGGTTTTCGAGCGAGGCGAGGCACTCGGCAATCAGCGCCGCCAATTCGGCCTGGGGCTGGCGGGCGATCAGGTGAGCGGCGAGGGTGCGCCCGACCGAGGCGGCCAGATCGACCGACTGGGCCAGATGGCGCTGTTCATACGTCTCGATTGTCCGGACCAATTGCGCGGCGCGTTCGGCCAGCGCTTCGGCAGCGGCGGCGAGGGCGGTGCTGGCCTGTGCTTCGACAGTGGAGCGTCCGGCGGCGAGGCCTTGCTCATATCCCTGCGCGCGGGCATCGGCGACGAGGCGCTCGACCTCGTCCTCGGGCAGCGCCCTGCTGGGCGGCGGGGTGCCGGCCAGATCGAGATCGAAGGTGAATTTATGGGCGACGCTCACAGGATCATCTCCTCATCGGCCTTGCCCTTGTTGATGACGATTTCGCCGCGCGCCGCCAGATCCTTGGCGGTGTTGACCAGACGGCTCTGGGCCTCGTCGACGTCCTTGAGGCGCACCGCGCCCATGGTCTCCATGTCGTCGCGCATCATGTTGGCGGCGCGGGCCGACATATTGGCAAAGAAGAAGTCGCGCGCACCCTCGGAGGCGCCCTTGAGCGCGAGGGCGAGCTCGCGCTTGTCGAAGGCCTGAAGCAGGGTCTGGATGGCGGCGGATTCGAGGCGGCTGAGATCGTCAAAGGTGAACATCAGCGCCTTGATGCGGTCAGCGCTGTCGCGGTTGACGTCTTCGAGCGCCGTCATGAAACGCGCTTCGGTCTGGCGATCGAAGGCGTTGAAGATATCGGCCATCTGCTCGTGGCTGTCGCGGCGCTGGGTATGGCTGAGGGTGGACATGAATTCGGTACGCAGGGTGGATTCGATTTTTTCGAGAATCTCCTTTTGCACGGGATCGATGGACAGCATGCGCTGCACCACGTCGAGGGCGAGCTCTTCGGGCAGCACGGAAATCACCCGGCTGGCATGCTCGGGCGAAATCTTGGTGAGGACGACAGCGATGGTCTGGGGATATTCGTTCTTGAGATAGCTGGCGAGGATATCCTCCTGAACGTTGGAGAGCTTTTCCCAGATGTTGCGACCGGCGGGGCCGCGGATTTCCTCCATGATCTGCTCGACGCGCTCCTGGGGCAGGAACGAGAGCAGCAGACGTTCGGTGGTATCGGTATTGCCGGCCATGGTGCCGGTGGACGAGACACCCATCACGAATTCTGCGAGCAATTCGTCCAGCATCTGCTGGGTGATGGGGCCGAGCCGGACCATGGCGCGCGAGAGGACGCGGATTTCCACCTCGTCGAGCTCTTCGAGGATGGGGCGGCCGAAATCGGGGCCGAGGGCGAGCAGGAGGGCGGCGGCCTTCTCGTCGCCGCGCATTTGGCGCTGGGTGGCATCATCGCCCACCTGAAGCCCTTGCTTCATGGAGTCGGAGGGGGCGAGGGAAAAATTGTCGGGTTGGGTGAGCGCCATGGTGATCCTAAGCCGCTTCGCTCAGCCAGTCGCGGATGATCAGCGAGGCCTGCTTGGGGTTTTCATCGACCAGTTCGCCGACCATTTTCAGGGTCTTGATCTGGGACTCGCCGAGGGACTTTGCCTGCTCCATCCACGCTTCGGTGGCGGATTCGCGGGCGCGGGCATCGGCGATGGGGTCGAGGTCTTCGTCCACGAAGTCCTCGGGCACGCTGGCGGCCTGGGGCAGGGCGAGGGGCTGGGGCTCGGGGGCGAGAACCTTGCGGACCAGCGGGCGCATCACAAACAGCATCAGCGCAAGGGCGATCAGCAGCGTCACGGCCATTTCGGCGAACTTCATCAGATCGTCGCGGTTGAAATCGAACAGGCCGGGAGCTTCGGTGCCTGCTTCGATGCCGGGGCGTTCGGCGAACTGCATGTTGACGACTTCGATCTGGTCGCCGCGCGTTGCGTCGAAGCCCATGGCGGTGCGCACCAGCGCGGTGATCTGATCGAGCTCGGCCTGGCTGCGGGGCTCATAGGCGGCATTGCCGGCGGCGTCATGGGTATAGAGGCCATCGACCACCACGGCGACCGAAAGGCGCTTGACGGCACCGGCCTCGGTGATCTGGGTCTCGGTGGTGGAGGAAATCTCGTAGTTGAGGGTTTCTTCGAGCGCGGAGGAGGCGCTGTGCATGCCGCCCGAGGCCGCGCCGGGCTGTTCGCTGGCACCGGGCAGTTCATTGGCGACGGTGACCTGGCCGGAATTGGCGGGGCCGTTGGTTTCATCGCCGGTTTCGACGGTTTGCGACGAGCGCACGACCTGGCTCTCGGGATCGAAGATCTCCGAGGTGCGGGTCGAGCGGTTGAGGTCGAGTTCGGCGGAGACCTGCACGCGGGCGCGGCCAAGGCCGACGACGGAGGCGAGCAGTTCCTCGATACGGGTGCGCAGGCGGTTTTCGATGCCCAGCGTGCGCTCTTCCATGGCCTGAGCGGTGACCGAGATGTCATCGTCGCCCGAACCCGAGGCGAGCAGGGTGCCGGAGCTGTCGACGATGGAGACAGCGTTGGGCGACAGCCCCTCGATGGCGGAGGCGACCAGATGCTGGATGGCGCGGATTTCGCCCGACGACAACTGGCCGCGCACGGTCAGAACGATCGAGGCGGAGGGCTGCTGGATATCGCGGCGGAACAGTTCGCGCTCGGGCAGCACCAGATGCACCCTTGCGTTCTGGACGCGGTTGAGCGCGCCGATGGTGCGGGCCAACTCGCCCTCAAGGGCGCGGACATGATTGATGTTCTGCACGAAGCTGGTGGCACCCAGCGTGGACTGATTGTCGAAGATCTCGTAACCGACCTGGCCGCGCGAGGGCAGGCCGTTCTGGGCCAGCGACATGCGGATGGTGGTGATCTGGTCACGCGGGACGAGGACGGTCGCGCCTTCAGAGCGGATCTCATAGGGCATGCCCATGCCGTTGAGCTCGGCAATGATGGCGGCGGAATCGTCGAGTTCGAGATTGGTATAGAGCGGGGCAAGCTGGGGGGCGGTGGAGCGCACGATGATGAGGGCAAAAAAGCCCAGCAACATGACGGCTACCACGACCATGGCGGCGATACGCGCGACGCCGAGCTTGCTCAGCAGTTCCCCCAGTTGATTCACGCAGTACCCTCAGCCGGTCACTTTTGCCACGGGCGTTTCACTCTGGAAACGCAAAGGCTGCCAAATCAGCGAGCCACTGGGCAAAATATGCCTAGCCTATGGTAAACAAGGTGTTAACCGGCTGTCCCACAATGCGAATAACGCACGCAATCGGAGGCGCAAAGACAGGGAAACAGGGCGGAAAAACACAAAACCCGCCGCGAATGCCGCAGCGGGTTTTGGGCTGATAAGCCGTAAAGACAGGGGAAAGGCGGAGGTCAGCCTTCCCGGTAGTGCTGAATCCAGGTGGTACGCAGGCCAGCCAGACCATGCTTGTCGATCGCCGCCTGCCAGTTGAGGAATTCATCGACGCTCAGGGTGTAGCGTTCACAAGCCTCTTCGAGGCTGAGAAGCCCGCCCCTTACGGCGGCCACAACTTCCGCCTTGCGGCGGATCACCCAGCGTTTGGTATTGCTGGGCGGCAGGTCGGCAATGGTCAGCGGACTGCCATCGGGACCAATCACATACTTTACGCGCGGACGCATCTGTACGGTCATTCTACTCTCTACTCAAACCTGACCATAAGCAGCATTCACACTAGCGTGCGGCGCTTAAAAATTGGCTAAGCGGAAGCTTACAAGCGGTTAAGAGAACATGCAGAATGCCATGGCAAAACGCACGAAACGGCGTTGATTCACAGGTTTGGGTGCCACAATGGCAAGCTTGCCCGCGGCTCCTGCTCCGCAGCGTGGTAGCGCCTGATGCTGGCGGGGTCGCTTTTGGCAGTTCAGCAGCCCCCCTCATCCGACCGCTGCGCGGCCACCTTCTCCCACCGGGGGAGAAGGGAAGAAGGTGCTGGCTGTGCGACCACCTTCTTACTCAGGGAGAAGGAAAGATTGGCGCTGGCTTACGGGGCTTGCTTCTCCTGCGGGAGAAGGGGGAGCGGGCCGGGAGGTCCGAGACGGATGAGGGGGCGGCGCTGCGGAATAGTTCGCCGCCGAGAAGCGCTTTAGGCGGCTTCGTCTTCGGGGACAGGCCTGGGCGCGGTGGCGTGGACGGCGGAAACGGACGAAAGCGGGATGCGCAGGTTGCCGATCAGGACATAGGGTTCGGAGCCGCTGACATCGACCCCTTCGACCACACCCATCATTTCGGTTGTGACCGGGACGTAGCGCCCATCGCTGTCGCGGGCGTCAATGGTGACGGTAAAGCGCCCAGAAGACAGCTTTTCCCCGGTCGATGTGGTGCCATCCCAGATGATCTGATCGGTGCCCGCCGCCAGCGACAGGGTGTCGGTGTAAACGACATTGCCATTGGCATCCTTGATGGTGACGGTGGTGTTGGGCGCGGGGTTTTCGACGCGATAGATCCACGTGGCGGTGCCGTTGACCAGATCGGTGCTGGCCCCCGACGCGGTGACCGTCTTGCCCACATAGCTCACCGCCTGCGCGTTGGTGGTGTTCTGGGCCGATTGCATCATGGCTTCGAGAAACTCATTGGTCTTGAGTTGCTGTTCGACCGAGGTGAACTGCACCAATTGCTGGGTGAACTGGTTGGTATCGAGCGGTTCAAGCGGGTTCTGGTTCTTGAGCTGGGTGATGAGCAGCTGCAGGAACGTGTCGAAATTGTCGGCGATGGTCTTGCGGCTGGTTCCAAGGCTGGACCCTGTACCTGAAGCGCCGGAAACGGAATCGACCATGGGGTGGTTTCCTTAAATCCAGAGGTTGACGGCATCGAGCCGTGCATAGCCCCGGATGGCCGGGAGGGGCTCGGATGCGCGCTGACTGTCGGTCGCGGGCGTGGCGATATGGCTGGTGCGCCAGCCCGCCTCGTCCTGCGGCTCGCGCCCGTCGCGATCATGCTGCTGGAGCGAAAATTCCAGATCGGTCTTGTTGGTATCGAGCCCGGCATCGGCGAGGGCGCGTTCGAGGGCGCGCTGGTCGCGCTGGAGCAGATCGAGGGTTTCGCTGCGCTCGACCGCAAGCCGCGCAATGACGTTGCCCGACCCGTCCATTTCCATGCGCACATCGATGCGGCCCAATTCTGCCGGGTTGAGGCTGATCTGGAATCGCGAGACGCCGTTTTGCAGCTGGCGGGCAATTTCGACCGCGACATGGGGCAGGTTGATCTGGGCGTCCGGGCGCTGATAGGCGGCGGCCTCGGGGCGAACAAGGGCAGTGGGCGCGACCGACTGGGACTGCGCGTTTGCGGGTTGGAGGCCCAACGCTTCGGCCTCTGCCGGATTTTGGGCCGCAGGGAGCGCGGCGGGCTCGGCGTCGGGCTGGGGCTGGGCCTGCCGCAGGGCGGAGGAGGGCGGCACCGATGGCGCATCTTTGGTGAGCGAGCGCCCGGAATCGGGTTCCGCCCCCGGTTTGGCGACAGCGGATTGCGCAGGTTTTTCTTCGGCTGCGTCGGCGTGGCTGGCGATGGCCGCAGCAGGATTGCGGCTTGTTTCGCTCTCGGCCTGCACGATGGCGACGGTGGCATCGGATTTTTGTGCGGCCAAGAGCGATTGGGCCGTGGCCGCGTGGGCATCCAGCGCGCGGGTCAGGCCGGTGAGCCGGGCGGCAAGGTCGGGGGCATCATCGCGCAGGCCAGCGGCCAGCTTTGCCGCAAGGCCGGACAGCGCGTCGAGGGCGGAAAGTGCCGCCGCATTCTCTCCCGCGCCCAGGCCCAGCTTTTTGGCAAGATCGGCCAGGGCGGCGGTGTCGGACAGGGTAGCGGGCTGATCGAGCATGGCTTCGAGTGTGGCGAGCAGCGCTTCGAGATCATCGAGATCGGCGCTGTCGAGGCTCTTGTTGGCCTTGAGACGATCGGCCAGCAGGTCGAGCTTTTCAAGCAGCGACGCCAGATCAGCGACAAGGGGATCGGCGGTCTTCTCGTCGGGTGTGACGGCGGTGGGCAGCGCGGCAGCGGTGAGAGCGACGGTTTTTTCGGGCTGCCCGGATTGCTCGGTTTGCGCCGTGCCATCGACGGGAATGAAGCGGGCGAAGGCGGACGCGTCACCGGGCTGAGGCCGGGAGGCGGTTACCTTGCCCGGCACGGGGCCGGTCTTGCTGCCGATGCTTATCGCGGTACTCACTTGGGTCTTTGTCTCTTATAGGCACAGAAGGTCACCAATCTCTCATGCAAGGGGGGTGCCAACGGGGTGAATTTGGAATAGGTGTTTATTATCAATAGGATGGAGCGTGGGAAAAGGACGCTCTATTCGCGGGCAGGCGGCAGGAAGGGCCTGCAGGCGGCAAAAACTGCCGATGGAGTTGCGGCGAAAGCCAAGAGGGCGTAAAAGCCGCGAGGAATTTATCCGCTGGCCCTTGACCCCAACCGGATGAGAAAGAAAATGGTGAACTCTCTTGGTTTCGACCGCCCGCCGGCCGAAACGCGCGTCGTCGTTGCAATGTCGGGCGGCGTGGATTCTTCAGTTGTAGCCGGATTGCTGGCCCGCGAGGGCTATGAGGTAATCGGCGTTACGCTCCAGCTTTACGACCATGGCGATGCAACATTCCGCAAGGGATCGTGTTGCGCGGGCCAGGACATTCACGATGCGCGGCGCGTATCGGCGACGCTGGGCATTCCCCACTACGTGCTCGATTATGAAGAGCGCTTCCGCAAGGCGGTGATCGAGCCGTTTGCGCAAAGCTATGCGCTGGGGGAGACGCCGATCCCGTGCGTGTCGTGCAACCAGTCGGTGAAATTCGTCGACCTGATGGAGGTGGCGCGCGACCTTGGCGCCGATTGCCTCGCCACCGGCCATTATGTGCGCTCGCGGCTGGTGGACGGTCATCGGCAGCTGTTGCGTCCGCTCGACGGCGACAAGGACCAGACCTATTTCCTGTTTGCCACAACGGCGGGGCAGCTCGATTTCCTGCGGTTTCCGCTCGGCAACATGACCAAGCATGAAACCCGCGAACTGGCGCGCGACATGGGGCTGGCGGTGGCCGAAAAGAGCGACAGCCAGGATATCTGCTTCGTGCCGCAGGGCTCGTATTCGGACGTGATCCGCAAGCTGATGCCCGAGGCGGAAGTGCCCGGCGATATCGTCAACGAGGCGGGCGAGGTGATCGGGCGTCACAAGGGGATCATCCACTATACCATCGGACAGCGCCGCGGGCTGGGCGTGGCGGCGGGCGAGCCGCTGTATGTGCTGCGGCTCGATGCGCGCACCCAGCAGGTGGTGGCGGGGCCGAAATCGGCACTGTCCACCCATACGGTGCGGCTGCGCGACGTCAACTGGCTGGGCCCGCGCCCGCTGGCCGAGATGGCGGGCGGCAATGGGCTGGCGGTGGAAGCCAAGATGCGCTCGACCCGCGCGCCGCAAGAGGCGGTGGCGTTTATCCGCGACGGCGAGGTGTATGTGACGCTGATCGCGGGGGAAACCGGCATCGCGCCGGGGCAGGCCTGCGTGCTCTATTCCGACGACAGCGCCGATGCACAGGTGCTGGGGGGCGGGTTCATCGCCGAGACGGTTCCGGCGGCGCGGGTCGCCTGAGCGGCTTTAGCCAGCGGTGTCGGGCTGGGCCTCGACGGTTTCGGCAGGCAGGGGCTCGCCATACCACTCGGTGGTGGTGGCAAAGATGGTCGCGCCGATGGTGATGATCGCAAGGCCGATCATGATGATCAGGATGATGCGATTGCTCCAGCTGGGCTTTTCGGTTTCAGGCATTGTTGGCGAGCTCCATGCGCGGATGGTCCCCGGTGGGGACGGTGCCGCTCTCCAATAAGGCGGCGCTCGCATAAATTCCAAGCAAATTGACGGGCCAATCGTCACACGCGGTGGGGGGGGGTATCAGCCCCACCCCGGAGTGGGGCGGGGCCGAACACGTGCGAACCTCTCGTTCTGGAAGCGCATAGAGCTTTTTGTTTGTCGCGCTTCCGAACAGAACACGTGGTATCCACTTGTTCTGGAAGCGCTCAGTCGATCGGTTTGAGGTTGGCTTCGATCTGGGCGCGCTTGGGTTCGAGGAACGGCGGCAGGGCAAGGCTTTCGCCCAGCGTCGCCATCGGCTCGTCCACGTCAAAGCCCGGGCCATCGGTGGCGATTTCAAACAACACGCCATTGGGCTCTCGGAAATAGAGCGAGCTGAAATAATAGCGCTCGACTTCGCCGGAGTTGGGCAGGCCGACCTGAGCGGTGCGCGCTACCCATTTGTCGAGCTGGTCGTGATCGGGCGTGCGGAAAGCGATGTGGTGGACCCCGCCCGCGCCCTGCCGGGCAAACGGCAGACCGGGCTCGACGGCCACGTGCAGTTCAGCCGACGCGCCGCCATCGCCCATGGCAAAGACATGGATTTCGCCCTGTTCGGCGGTGGCGGGATGGGTGCGCACCTTGCGCATGTTCATCACCTGGGTGAGCACCGGCTCGGTGCGGCGCAGGTCAGGCACGCTCATGGTGATCGGGCCAAGGCCCTTGAGCTGGCGCTCGGCGGGCACGGGGCTTTTGTCCCACGGATGGGCGCCACCGGCGCGGGTATCGTTGACCAGCCGCAGGCGCTGGCCTTCGCTGTCCTCGAAATCGAGCGACATGTGGCCGGCGCGCTCGGCGATCTCGGAGGTGGCGACGCCATTGGCTTTAAGGTGCTCCTTCCACCAGGTAAGCGTCGCTTCGCCTTCGACGCGGAAGGCAGTGCGGACCACCGAATGGGTGCCCCGCACTTCCGGGGCGGTGGGCCAATCAAAGAAGGTGATATCGGAGCCCGGGCTGGCGCGGCCATCGCCATAGAACAGGTGATAGGCGGTGGTGTCGTCCTGATTGACGGTGCGCTTGACCAGGCGCAGGCCAAGCACCTTGGTGTAAAAACGCAGGTTTTCGCGGGCATTTGCTGTGATCGCCGTGAGGTGATGCAGGCCGGTAAGGTCGAGGGCCATGGAAGTCTCCCTTGTGCGTGTTCGGTGAGCTTAACATAGAGACGCCGGACAAGCCGTGAAACGCGGGCCAATCGAATTCATTATTCGCTCTGAGCGAACATTGGCGCAGATCGCAACCGGAGCAACGAGGAGCGCGTTGGCAAAATGCAGCCTCCGAACGAGCCGGGAGCGGACCATGGCGTCATCCAGGACAGAACCATCGCAAGACCCAGCGTTTGCCGATCTGGAGGCGGCGCGCGCGGCGATCGAGGGCTGTACGCGCTGCCCGCTTTACGCAAATGCGACCCAGGCCGTGTTTGGCGAGGGGCCGCCCGATGCCGACGTGATGCTGGTGGGCGAGCAGCCCGGCGATCGAGAAGACCGGGACGGGCGGCCGTTCGTCGGCCCGGCAGGGCGGTTGCTTGACGATGTGCTGGTGGAGGCGGGTCTTGAGCGCGCCGCGGTTTTCCTCACCAACGCCGTCAAGCATTTCAAATTTCTGCCGCGCGGAAAGCGCCGGCTGCACCAAAAACCCAATGCGGCGGAAATTTCTGCATGCGCTGTCTGGCTTCATGCCGAACGCGCGCTGGTGCGTCCGGGCGTGATCGTGGCGCTGGGGGCGACTGCCGCCCGCAGCCTGATAGGACGGGTCGAGACCATCGCGAAATTGCGGGGCGCGCCCCAACGCATGGCGGATGGAACGATGCTTTTTATCACCGTGCACCCCTCCTATATTCTGCGCATTCCAGACCGTGCGCGTGCCGCCACCGAACGCACCGCCTTCACCCGCGATCTGGTGGCCGTGCGCACCTTCATCGAAAGAGCCTCAAACAGCGACCGAAGCGCTTGACACCACAGATGCCGGACCCTAAGAAGCGCCGTGCTGACCGCCCAAGCGGCAGCCCGGCCACCACGGCCATGCCTCAAACGGGGCGGAGTAGCTCAGCTGGTTAGAGCAGCGGAATCATAATCCGCGTGTCGGGGGTTCAAGTCCCTCCTCCGCTACCATCGCTCCCCCCCAATCGCCGGCGGGGTGGCCCAGAATGGCAGTCAGTCTGCCAATCACCTCAGCTTCAACCCTACCGTTTTCGCCGTCATGGACGACCACGTGGTCGATCAGGTCGCGGAAGGCGGCGATGGCGTCTGTGTCGAACTCCTGGTCGGGGCGGGAGAATCGCGTTGCCAGCGTTTCGATCGAGGCGCGGTAGCGCTCGACGGCTTGCGGGTGCAGCTCGATGACGGGCGCTTGCGGGGCTTCGGCGAGTTTGGCCGTGAGGTCGTCGCGCTGGATGACCAGTTCGCCCAGGCGCTCCTTGATCGTGTCGAGCGGCAGCGAGGCATCGCCGATGGCGGTGACGTAGCGCTCGATCTGACCTTTGACGCTGGCCAGGCGGCGCTCCAATGTCCCTCGCTGCTTTACGGCCTGCCGGGCGTCGCGCATGCGTTCCTCGCGATAGGTCCGGACGTATTCGAGGATCAGCGCCGGGTTGTCGAGCTGGGTTTTCAGCCCCTCGATGATGGCGCGTTCGATTCTTTCGAGATGATAGCGGTTGGTGTTGGTGCAGTTGCCGCTTTCGCGCGTCCGCGAGCATTTGATGCGGGTCACCGCGCCGCGCCGGTCATGCACCGACATGCCGCCGCCGCAATGGCTACAGCGCAACAGGCCCGATAGCAGCCGCTTGGGCCGGCGCACATATTCGCCCGCCTTGCTGGCGGCGGCGCGCCTGCCCAGTCGGGTCTGCACCGCCTCGAACAGTTTTGGGCTGATCAGGGCAAGGTGAGGCACATCGGCGGTTCTATATTGGGATGGGTCGTTGAGGCGGCTGACCCGCTTGCCGGTGTCCGGATCGCGCACCATGCGCACCCGGTTCCAGATGAGCCGACCGGCATAGAGCTGGTTGCGCAGGATGCCGCTGCCGCGCGCGGCGCTGCCCAGAATGGTCGAAGCGTTCCACGATGCGCCCCGGGGCGGCAGGATCCCGTCGCGGTTAAGCCCGCCGGCGATATCGCGCGCGCTGGATCCGTCGGCATATTCGGTGAAAATCCGCTCGACGGTCTGCGCCTCGTCGTCCACGATTTCGAGGACGCCGGGCTGGGCGGCCATCGGTCGGTACCCATAGGCGCGCCCGCCGGCGTGGCGGCCGTCGCTGATCACGCCGGTCATGCCGCGCCGGATCTTGTGCTTGAGGTCGGTGAGAAACAGGGTGGAGACGAGGCCGCGAATGCCGATCTGGATGGCGTCGGCGGTGCCGTCATGCACGGCGATGATTTCCACCCCGGCAAAGGACAGGCGTTTATAGATGCCGGCGAGATCTTCCTGGTCGCGCGAGAGGCGATCGAGGGCTTCTACAATGAGCGTTTGGTAATGCCCTTCGCGGGCCGCTTCCATGAGGCTGAGCAGGCCGTCTCGTCCAAAGAGGCTGGCTCCGGAGCGGGCCTTGTCGCTGTATTGTTCGACGACATGGAGCCGGTTTTTGGCGGCATATTCGCGGCAGAGCGCGATCTGGTCGTCGATCGACCGGTCTTTCTGGAGATCGGTTGAGAATCGGGCATAGATGGCTGCCCGCCGGATGTCGTGCATGTCACGCCCCCCTCGCTTTCAGTCAGTCCAGCCAGCGCAGTATCGCGCCGGGCGTCGGCAATTGCCAGCGCTCTTACAAAGGCAACCAGCAAGGGGTCGGGCGCAGCTGAGGGCATGGTCACGACGCTCCCTGCTTTGCCTGATAATCGGCGATCAGCGTGGCGATTGCGCCCAGCCGCCGGCGCACATCATCATTGGCCTTGAGCGTTTCGCGCTGCAGCAATCCGCCATTGCCGCCGACATAGCGCCCGGCGACAACCGCCCCGCATTCGTCAAAGAAAACGGCGGCAACCAAGGCTTCGGTTTCGCGGACGAAGGCTTTGATCTCATTGAGTGGTAGCGCGATGGTCTCAGCCATGGCGCTTCTCCAGCTTGCGGTTGGCGTTGCGGATCCAACTGGCGAAGGCGGCGGGGATGGAGGCGGTGGCGGTGCCGGTAACGCCCAGCAGCGTGATGCAGTGGGCACCGGCGGAAAAGCGTTCGCGCCCGCCCTCGCGAGTGAGAAAGGCCCGCACCGCGTCGGCGTCGTGCTCTGTGGCGGCCAGCGCCTCGGCGGCGCACAGCGTCACCGTGAGGCGGGTGCGCGTCGTCGCTCTCATTTGTGCCTCCAAAAGCGCACGGGCAGGCCGTCGAGGGTAGTGGGTAGCAGCTGGCGGACCAGGGCGGGTGGCAGGGTACGCAGCGCCGCCTGCATCTGGGCCTTTGTGCCCATCCAAGCCCAGGTCGAGCCGTCAACGAGGGTGGCCTGCGAGAGGTCCTGATGCAGGTATTGGCCATCCACGGTGCGCAAGCGGTGGGTGGGCACGCCTGCGGCGGGGGCGGGCAGGGCGACGGAGCGGTGCGCGCTGGTGTTGAGCAGGGTCATGGCGCGACCTCATCGGCAAAGGCTTGGCTGAGGCGTAGGGTAGCTTCAATCGGGGTGCAGGCGTTGCCGTAGCGCAGGCCCTGCCAGATCTGGCACAGGTCGCTGGCGGGGATCGAGACGAGGATGTTGCGCGCTGCGCCCTCGATGTCCTCGCGGGCCAGCTGGTCGGTAGCGTCGGCGTGGGCCTGGCGCACGAAAGCCTTGCGGGCCAGGGTTTCGGCCTCGGCCCCGTGGCGGGTGATATCGTCCTGGGAAAAGCCCTCATCGAGCAGGTCGGCGAGGGTGCAGCCGCGCGATGCGCGGTCGACCATGACATCGGCGATGCGCCGGGCGATGGATTTGGGCTGAGAATGCCGCATGTCTGCCTCCAGTGGTGAAACTGGGGAGAATGCTGTCACCGAAACGGTGACAATGCAAGTGCAAAGTCACCTAATTGGTGACAGTAAATTCTCGAATCTGGTGATAGTCCTGCTGCATGATTGGCGTAGCCGATGTTTTCCCCATGCCCGCTGGGGTGCCTTGACCCATTCTGCTTCTCGTGTCTGAATGCGAACGAAGGCGGAACAAAGGGGCTTTGCTTTGGGGGAGTTGGGCGATGAGTTTATTGATTTGCTTCGCCAGTTGGATCGTCGGCAGGTTGATCAACTTTTGCGCTTTGCACGGCAGTTGCTAATACACGGGCCTGATCGACGAGAGCCTTCTGATGTTCAGCAGAGCCCAGCGATACGAAGATCTTGATGAGTTCTGATAGCTGTTCATCGTTCCCCTCTAAGAGTAGAAGGGCCGCAGGCGTCGTATCCAAAAGCGGTGCGAGCTTGAGCGCGTCGTCGGGATTAAGACGTCGCTCCTGCTTTGCCCAGCGGTCAATGTTTTGCTTGGCTATGCCAGCCCGCCGACCCAGTTCCGTAGGGCCGATGTTCTTTTGTGACATTGCGAATGCCAAGCCGTTTGGGAACTTGCCTTTTTCGGTCATGAGTGGAATCCTGTCACCAACCCGGAGACATGGCGAGTATCCAATTCGGTGACGTAGCTCTTGTGTCGTCACCGAATTGGTGACAATAGTGAGTCATGTTGCTCGCAGACTACCTTAGAAAAAGAAATTTAGCGGCGGCCTCGTTCGCCCAAGCCATTGGTGTGAGTCGTCAGACAGTATTTCGGTACATCTCTGGCGAACGCATGCCTCGGCGAGCAATTCTGAACCGCATTGAGGAAGAGACACAGGGTGCTGTTACGGCGTCCGATTTCTTGAGTTCGACCTCTCACGCCGAGTTGGCTCCGTGAGTCCGCTTTCTCATTCCCATACCCGTCCAGGTTTCCCCTCCCTCCTGGCCGGGTTGATTGGCTGGTGGGGGCGGTGCGCGCCCCCCGCACGCTGCCTCCGCCAGCCTTTCCATCAGCACACCCCGATTCACCACGACAGCCGCCGCCGCGTCATGTGTCCGGCGGGCGGGAAATCAACGCAAGGACATCGATATGAGTGCGGATCTATCGCTTCACGAGTTGGCGCTGCTCGCCTGCATCGCGTCGGCGCTGTTGGTGGCGGTGGGCACGGTGTGCTTGCTGTTCACCCTGAGGGTTCTGGTCGGACGCTTGGGCTCCGTGGAACATCGGCTGGGCGATATTGCCTACCATGTCAGGTCAATTTCCAGCATTACCGGGGAGGTGAACGGCGTCAGCGTCGCGCTGTGTCTCGCGTTTACACCGGAGGAAATAGCGGAGGTCCGGCGGGGCGAGGGGACGCTGACCGATTTCGATTGAAGGGTGAGGCGGGGCTTCGGCGCGCTTTATTGGGACGAGCTGCCCGCGCGCCCTATCGGGAGCGGCCGGCATGAAGTTTCCGCTCTGGCTCAAGGTCAAAGCCGCCACGGCCCGCGCCATTGCCGATGCCGGGGGCAACAAGGTGTGTGCCGCCGCTGTCACCCGCATCGAGCGGGTCGCCACCTTTTCCGATTATGCCAATGAGGCCGAAATCAAGCGGGTCATCCCGCTCGATACCGCCATCGAGCTCGATGCCTTCAACAGCCGCGCCGGCAAGCCGCCGCAGTTGATTGCCCTGGCGGCGGCGGAGCTGGGCCATGTGCTGATCCGCTTGCCGCAGGCCAGTGGAATGAACTGCATCATCGAAGGCTCGGGCGAATTGGCAACGCGGCTGGGGCAGGTGATGGCCGAGGTGGGCGCGGCGCTGGCCGATGGCGAGATCGATGCGCGCGAGGCGCGGGCGATCCTGAGCAAGATCGATCGGCTGATCGTGGCCGCCCACAGCTTTGCCCAGGCCGTCGAGCGAGAAGCGCAGGAGGATGAGCCATGACCACAGCGTCCTGGGCGCAATTGCAGCGCCGCCGGGCCGGACGGCTGAACAAGGCCCCCGATGTGTCCCCGCTCGATCGTCCGGTCAGCGGGGCTTTGGTGTTGCGCCCCAATGAGGACCATTGGCTGCGGCTGGAGGTCAACGGCGTGGGCCTGATGATCCATCAGGGGCAGATGGCGCGGCTCGAAGCGCTGTTTGCCGCCGCGCGCGGCGAAATCAACGCCGACGGGTTCCGCGGCAGCGATCGGTTGCACATGCACACCATCAAGCTGGGGGGATTTTGATGCCACAGGCGGTCATGGATGGGCGCGCCAGCTGGGCAGAGGCGATTGGCGGCTCCTGGCGCAAATCGGTCGAGGCGATCTTTGAGACCGGGCGGCTGATCGCCGAGGCCAAGGCGGCGCTGCCGCATGGCGAATTCGGCCAGATGATCGAGAGCGAATTGCCGTTTGGCCCCTCAACGGCACGGCGGCTGATGATGATCGCCGCCGATCCCAAACTGGCAAACCCGGCACATGTGCACGTTTTGCCGCCCAGCTGGGGTACGCTGTACGAGCTGACCAAGCTCGACGAACAGACCTTTGAGCGCCGCTTGTCCGAGGGCACGATCCGGCCCGACATGCAACGGCGCGATGTGGCAGTAGGCGGGGCGCGGGCCATCATGGCCAGCCGCGAGCAGGGGGCCCAGAGCCTCGATTTCTTCCCCACCCCGCCCTGGGCCACGCGCGCGCTGGTCGAAGTGGTGCTGCCGCATCTGGGCGCGTCGCTCAATGGGGCCATTGTGCACGATCCGGCCTGCGGCGAAGGGCATATGACCGGGGTGCTGCTCGAATATGAAAAGCTCAGCAGGGTCATCGGCACCGATATCAAGGATTATGGGCGGGAGGGCCGCGTCGCCCCAGCGTTCCAGGGCGTTGCTGATTTCCTCGCCCCCGGCGCGGCGGTCGCTGCCGATTGGATCATCACCAACCCGCCCTTTGGCGATCAGGCACTGGCGTTTGTACTGCGGGCGCTGGAGATCGCCGGCACCGGGGTGGCGATGTTCGTGCAACAGCGCTGGCTCGAAGGGATCGAGCGCTATGAGCTGCTGTTCCGCGATCGTCCACCGACGCTTTATGCCCAGTTTTGCGAGCGGGTGAATCTTTGCGCGGGCAAGTGGGAGCCCTTTGGCTCGACGGCGACCGCCTATTGCTGGCTGGTCTGGCGCAAGGGGCAGGCACCACAGCCCCCGTTCTGGATTCCGCCGGGCCAGCGCGAGCGGTTTCTCTATAAGGGCGATGTCGAGCGCTTTACCGCCCATCCGGTGTTTCCACCCGCCATTGCCGCTGATCCGAAGGCCGCGCACTACGCGCAGGCGCTCGATGGTTTGGCCGAGCGCAAGGGGCGGCTGGTGATGGCAGAGGCGGCAACCGCCTTGCGGCTGGGGCGCGAGGCAGGCATTTCGCCCTACGTCATCGCGCAGGATCTCGGGCATCCCGTCGGCACCATCAAGACCTGGCTCAACCGGCTCGGGCTCACCGATATCAACCGCATGCACGCGGTCAATGCCCAGCGGGCAGCGGAATGGCGCGGCGCTGAAGGCCAGCCCTCACCCTCACAGCAAGGAGCGCGCAATGCGAGCGATTGACGTTTCCAAACAGACGGCCCCGGCGGCAGTAGCGGTCGGCACCGCGCCGATCCTGCAATGGCTCGATATCGAGCTGCTGGTGGTCGATGACAGCTATCAGCGCGAACTGGGCCGGGCCAACTGGTCGGCTATCCGGCGCATTGCGGAAAACTTCCGCTGGGCGCATTTCTCGCCGGTGTTCGTCGCGCCCATCGAGGGCGGCAAATACGCCATCATCGACGGTCAGCACCGCACCCACGCCGCTGCGCTGTGCGGGATAGCGGCGGTGCCCTGCGCCATCGTGCCCATGTCGCGCGAGGAACAGGCAGCCAGCTTTGCGGCGGTCAACGGGCTGGTGACCAAGGTCACCCTGTTCCAGATCTATAAGGCCGCGCTGGTGGCTGGCGAGGAGTGGGCTTTGGCCTGCGCGCGGGCCTGTTCGGAAGCCGATTGCCGGTTGATGACCCATCACGGCAGTACCGATTCCAAACGGGCCGGGGAGGTCTATTGCATCGGCCTCGTGCGTCAGGCCATCGAGCAGGGCAAGGGCAGCGCGTTCACGCTGGCCCTTGCCGGGATCCGCAAATCCGAGTTCGGCGAGGACCCGGACGCCTATTCCAATGAGATCCTGCGCCCGCTGTTCATGGCGCTGTCCGATCGCCCCTGGCTGGTGGCCAAGGGCATCGATCTGTCCGGGTTCATGGATGCGTTCGATATTTATGCGGCGATCGACCGCGCCACCGACTTTGTGAAGGCCAAGCGCCGGCAGGGGCTCACCGGTATCGCGCGCTGGGACATGGCGGCTGCTGAGATCGGCGCGGGGCTCGACAAGGCCTTTCCCCAGCGCATGGCCGCGCCGCCGATGGTCGGGTGATCGGCGATGAAAGCGGTTTGGTCCAACCCCATTATCTGGGGCTACAAGCACGGCTATTCGATCGACGAGATCGCGGCGGGATTGATGGTCCCCAGGGCGCGGGTGCGCGGGGAGATCATCGCCTATGACCAGCGGATCATCGCCGGGCGCGCCCTGTTGCGCCAGATTCCCAACGGCGTGGGCGATACCAGCCATATCCGGCGGATGAGCCAGTGGCAGCGCGAGACCGGAGGGGCCCGCGCAGCGATCGACGCCATCGAGGCGCAGCGCAACAGCGGAGGTGGGCGCGATGGGCGGTAATATCGGGCGCGAGCAGCTGCGCGCCTTTATCGAGCGGATCGAACGGCTGGAGGAAGAGAAAAAGGCCGTCTCTGACGACATCAAGGAAGTGTACGCCGAGGCCAAGGCCAATGGGTACCACACCAAGGTGATCCGCCAGATCGTGCGCATGCGCAAGCAGGACGCCAATGAGCGCGCTGAGCAGGAGGCCATTCTGGATCTCTATCTCCACGCCCTGGGGATGATCGAGAGCGATGCCGGCGGCAGCGACATTCGCGAGCCGGTGCGCGCCGCGCGGCATGATTATTCCGGTTCTCGCAATCCTGTCGGGTTAGATCTTGAGGGGTGAGCCGATGCCGCTGCGCCATATCGAGACGCTGGCCGATGACGCCCACGCGTTCGCCTATGTGGCGGGCAGCTTTGAGCTCGGCCGTGCGCTGGGCTTTTTCCCCAAGGATCGGGCAGGGCCGAGCGGCGGTGAGCAGTGCATCCTCGCGGAAAGCGAATTCGGGGTGCCGGTGGGGTTCGTGACGTTTTATCGAGCTGACCACCCCAATTATGTCGGGTGCGTGTGGATCGACCTTGTCTGGGTGGAGAAAACCCACCGGCGCATGGGCGTGGGCCGCGCCATGCTGGAGCGGGCCATTGCTGTGGCCGAGAGCGACCCGGAGGTGACGCGGGTCGAGCTGGGGACACTGTCTCATAATATGCGCATGCAAAATCTGGCGCGCCGGGTCGGCATGCAGGCCTCACGGATTGATTTCGTCCGCGAGGTGCACCGTGGCTGATCCGGATCGTCCCGTCGCCATCGAGGTGTTTGTGCACCGCCGGACGCTGGGCGACCGCGGCGCGCTGCTCGTCTCGCTCCAGGGCGATGTGGAGTGGGCCGTGTGGATTCCCCGCTCGCAGGTGATCGATGAGGAAAGGGCGCGCGCCAGCGCGGCGGGCCGCAGCGCGGATGTGGGGGCCTATGCGACGGTGCTCACCGTTCCGCACTGGCTGATCGTGGAAAAGGGGCTGGACGCTGGTGCCAGGCCCAAGGGCATCGCGGATCTGTTCGGAGGCGGGGTGTGACGGCAGCTCTGGCGCAACCGCGCGGCTCGCTGCGCGCCATTTTACAAGCGATGGTGGCCGAAGGGTGCACCGACCGGCAGATCGGGGCCGTGGTGCGCGCGGCGATGGGCGCGGGTCTGTCGGAAACGGTCCGTCGCACGGCAAAACGGGTGTCCGGCGGTGATGCGACCGTCGCAAACAACCGTCTCAAAAATGAGACGGTTGCCAGAGCGCAAAATGAGACGGTTGCGCACCCCAAAAATGAGACGGTTGCCCCCGGTGCGGGCGCGGGCAGGACCCCTCTGGCCATCCTGCGTGCCACCATTGCCAACCGCGCCGGGCTGTCGCGGGGCGCATCGCGCGTGGGGGCGGCTATCCTCGATCAGTACAGTCCAGACACCGGGCAATGTGCCATCGGGGCCGAAAAAATCGCGGATAACTGCGGACTTAGCCGGGCCACGGTCTTTCGGGCGATCAAGGCGCTGGTCGAGGCTGGGCTGTTCGTGAAGGTGCCTTATGGCGGCATGGGGCACTGCAACGTCTATGTGCCGCAATTCGGTGGCGCGGGGGCCAAGGGCCAACCGTCTCAAAATGCGACGGTTGTAAACATGCGACCGTCTCAGGAATGCGACCCATTCTCTGATAGAGATATAATACCCTCTGGAGTCAAAGGCACTGCTGTAGGGCGCAAAAGGCGACGGTGGGAGACCGATCGCCGTCAGCGGAGCATGTTGCTGCCCATGGCGGGCGGCAAAAGCCTGCCGCAGCCAGAGTTCAAACCCACCCCCGAGGCGATCCGGGCCAAAGCCGCGCAACGGCTCCGGAGAGATCTGGCCCAACGCCATGGCGGGAGGACCATCGCCGACGATCCCGATGCCTGGCTAGCCGGCATCGAAGCTGAAATGCAGGTGAAGGGCTCTGGGCTCGCCGCCCACGACGCGGTGCTGCTCGGCGCGCTAGAGCGTCGACGACGAACGGGTAGCGGCCCGCCGGGGTGACCAAAATCCCATCCGCCCAGACCACCAGCACACGCCCCCGGGATCCCGATGCCAACAATCGATGCCAGAACGTTCCGCCAGTACCACTGGTTTGCCATCCGCACCCTGCCGCAGCGCGAGTTCGTCGCCGAGACGCTGCTCGACAAGGCCGGCTATTGCGTTTTCAACCCGGTGGAAATGGTGGAGCGCCGCCTCAACCGCTATCGCAAGATCAGGGAGGCGCGGCCTCGGCCCATGCTGACTTCGATGCTGCTGTGCGGCTTCGATGATGTGGTGCCACCCTGGTTCGATATCTTCCGGATGACGCCCGTGGCCGGGGTGCTCGGCGTCGATGGCGCGCCCATCGAGATCCGGCATGCGGCGGTCGAGCGCTTGCTGCGCCTCTCAGGCAGGCTGGGCCGATTGCGGGCTGAACCGGAGGCCGTTCGGGTGGGCGAGATCGCCAAGTTCGACAGCGGGCCGTTCATCGGCTTTTGTGGCGAGGTGGTTGCGATCCGCAACAAGCGCGCCCTCGTGCTGCTGGGGCTGGATCATGCTGACATCCTGCAAGGCCCGATCGAAGTTCCCATGGGAATACTCCGGCGGCGGCTTGACGCAGAAGCGATTCGGCCCGATAGATGAAGAAACGACCCTTGTTTGTGGATCCGTCGGGGCCAGCACCAATCGCTGGGGGAACACCGCGCACAACCTGAGGACCCGGCCCAACAGCGATGCACCACCATAGGTGCGTTTGGGCATAAATAGGGTGGAACTCGTATTGTGCCCAAAATCCACTGACCGACTTGCCACTCACCACTGAGTGAACCAGCTTTTATTGACCTCCTCCATTACGACTGGCCGCTACCCTCGGGTAAGCGGCCATTTTTGTGAGACCATCCTCCATCGGATGCCATTTCCGCGCTGATTTCCGTCCGAAATCGCCAGCGGGTCCTTCCCCATCTCCATTCCGCATGCGGGGCGTCTGAGGGCGGGGGTTTTTTAGTTTCGATCAAAATTGACAGGGTTGACGCCGTTGACGGACGCCAGCGTTACGGTTGACGCCGGGGCGCCCGACAATGTCTGGGTGTCGCTGGCCGAGGCCGCCAAACATCAAAAGGTCAGCCGCCAGGCCGTGCACAAGCGGGTGCGCGATCTGGTCAGCGCCGGCAGGCTCTCGACGCGACCGGGACCGCGCGGGACGGTGCTGATCAACCTGGTTGCGTATATGCGGGCGGTGCGGGAAGAAACCGACCCGGCTCAGTATCTGCGCAACGGCATCGACGCGCCGCTGTTTGCCGAGCCGGACGAGGATCCGCGCCTGGACACGACCGATCCGCTGCCCGACGGCCCGCTCTCGGATGGCGCGAGCTACCAGCAGGCGCGGGCCCGGCGGGAAGCCTTCAACGCCGAGAACGCCCGGCTCGATCTGGAAGAGCGCATCGGGCGGCTGGTCGATCGTGACGATGTCGAGGACCGCACGATGACCGCGTTCCGCAAGATCCGCGATCGGCTGTTGTCGCTGCCGGCCACGTTGGCCGATCGGCTGATCGCGCAACCCGATGCCGCCTCGATGCGGGTGGCGCTCGATAAGGAAATCCGCGCGGTGCTCGAAGCTGCCGCCCATGAGCTCGATGCCCTTGGGGCGGATGAGGCCGATGACGAGTGATCTGCACGCCACCAGCGAGCGGGTGATCCGGGCAGCCGGGCGGGTTGTCTTTCGCGGGGCGGCCAGCGGGATTTTGCCCGATCCGCGCGAGAAGGTGTCGGAATGGGCGCAGAAGCACCGCATCGTGCCCGAGATGGGATCGAAACCGGGACCCTGGCGCAATGAGACCGCGCCCTACCTTGTCGAGATCATGGATTGCCTCTCGCCCGATCACCCGTGCGAGCAGGTGGTGAACATGAAGTGTTCGCAGTCGGGCGGTTCGGCGGTGGCCGAAAACTGGATCGGCTTTGTGATGCACCGCACACCGGGGCCGATGATGTACGTTCAGGCGACGGTCAAGGCGGCGAAAGACTGGCATCAGGAAAAGCTCCAGCCCACGATCGAAGCCACCCCGGTGCTCGATCCCAAACGCGGGGGCGCTGTGATCCCGCAAAAGTCCCGTTCGGGTGAGGGCTCGACCTCGGAGCGTATCCGGTTCCGGGGCGGGTTCATGAACCTTGCGGGGGCGAACTCGGCGGCAAGCCTGCGCCAGCACTCGATCCGCTACATGGTGCGCGACGATCGCTCGGCCTGGACCGACAATGCCGATGGGGAAGGCGATCCCAAGGATCTGTCCGACGCCCGGCTCAAGACGTACCGCATTTTCGGGATGAGCAAGGTATATGACGTGTCGACGCCCAAATTCGAGGGTGCCGATATCGATGCCGACTATCAGCGCTCGGACATGCGGCGCTTCTACATGGCCTGCAAGAAATGCGGGGCGCTGACGGATCTGGTGTTTGAGGATCTCGTGCGCAATGAGGTTGCGCCTTACCGCTCCCATTTCCTGTGCCCCGAGTGCGGCGAAGCCCATTTCGAGCACGACAAGCCCGAGATGATCGCGGCGGGCGCGTGGATCCCGACGCGGCCCGACCCAGAAACCGGAGAAGTGCCGCCCAAGACGATCCCCGCCGCCGAGATCGAGGTCTGGCGTACCCGCGATACCGGTGTGCATCTGATCGTGGGGTTCGTGATCACCGGCGAGATGTCGATCTTCGAGCGCTGGGACAACCTTGTCGCGCGGGAAAAGGAAGCCGGGGACGATCCGGCCAAATTGCAGCCCTTCCAGAACTCCGATCTGGGGCGGCCGTACAAACCCAAGACCGATGTACCCGATTGGGAATCGCTGTCGTCCCGGCGCGAGGGCGATTGGCAACGGGGCGTCGCCCCTGCGGGCGTGCTCTATGTGACCCTGACCGTCGACGTGCAGGGCGATGGGATGTACTGGGCGTTCCTCGGCTGGGGGCCGAATAAGCAGGTCTGGCACCTCGATGCCGGTTTTTGCGCCGGAACCACCGATGTGGCTTTCGAGGGCGCGTGGCCCAAGCTCGATGCGATTGCCGATCGGGGTATTGATTTTGCCGGGGTTCGGGTTGCCGCCGACATGATCGGCGTCGATAGCGGGTACAATTCCGAACCGGTCTATGCCTGGGTCAAACGCCGTCACAATGCCCTGGCGCTCAAGGGTGAGGATGGCTGGACGAAGCTGCCGATTTCCCGCGCCCAGTCTGCCGAAATCCGCAAGACGGGCCTCTCCGCCGGCAAGGCCAAAAAGTTCGGCATCAAGGTCTGGCTAGTGGGCACCTGGGGCATCAAGGGCGCTTTGATGCATTATCTGGGCCGGTTGCCCAAAGAGGGCGAGACCGGGTTTCCGGTGGGCTATCAGCACTATCCGGCAGACGCCGAGGAAGAATATTTCCGCCAGCTGGTCTCCGAATATGTGATGACCGAAGAGGTGAACGGGGAAAAGCGCCGCCGCTGGAAAGCGCGTTACGCCAACCACTGGCTGGACTGCAACGTCTATGGCTGGGCGCTCACCCATTTCGTCGGGCTGTGGAACTGGGACGAAAGCCAGTGGGAAAAGCGCGCCCGTGAGCTGGCCGAGATGACCGCTTCGGCGGAACGCGATCTGTTCGGCCCGTCGGTCGCCGCCGTTCCCGGTGTCGTGCCGGTTGAACCGGCCACTGAAGCCCCAGCCCGCTCCGTTGGTTGCGGCCCCAAAGACGATGGGCTCGGCGCCCTCGCCAAACTCAATCGATAGGAGATGCGGATCGTGCGTTCGAGAGTCGAGATCGAGGCTGACCTGGCCCAGCTCTATGCGGCGCGCCGCAAGCGTCTGATTGGCGGGGCCGTGGTCGAAGTGACCCATGCCAGCGGCGGCACCAAAAAGGAAGTGGTCACGCTCGAAGAGATCAACCAGGCGATTGCGCTTTTGGAACTGGAATTGTCGCGGGTAACCGGGCAGCGGAGCAATCTGGGCCCGGTGCGTATCGGGTTTGGAGATCGTCCATGAGCAAGCCTCGCGTTCGGGTACGGGCCGGTGACAGTGTCGGGGCATCGCTGCGCCCGGTGGCCGCTGCGCCGCGCACGGCCTATGCCGCTGCCGATCAGGGTCATTCCGCGCTGGGCGGCTGGATGCCGCCGATGCAATCGGCGGATGCAGAATGGCTGCGCGATCGGGATGTGTCGGTTGCCCGGATCCGTGACCTTGAGCGCAATGACGGCACGGTCTCGGCGGGGATCGACCGGCAGGTCGATATGCTGGTGGGCGCGGCGCTGCGGCTCAATTCCAAGCCCGATCATAAAGCGCTGGGCATTTCCGCCGATGCCGCGCACGCCTTGGGGAAATCCATCCAGTCGATGTTTCGTGGCTGGGCCGATGATCCGATTTTCCGCTGCGATGCCGAGCGCCAACTGCCTTTCAACGGCCTTGCGGCCATGGCGGCGCGCGAATTTGTCGGGGTGGGGGAAGGGCTTGCCGTCATGCGGTTCCGGGACATGCCGGGCTGGTCCTATCGGACGTCCATCCACATGGTCGACCCCGACCGGCTGTCCAATCCCGCCGGCCTGCCGGACACGGAGTTTTTGCGCAAGGGCGTGGCCAAGGATGAGGACGGGGCCCCGATCGGGTACCACATCCGGCGCGGGCATCCCGCCGATGTGTTCGGCATGACATCGGACCCGTTCACTTGGGATTATTTCGAGCGCTGGCACGACACCGAAAATGGCTGGCAGAGGCCGGGTGTGATCCACCTTTATGACAAGCGCCGTCCGGGGCAGTCGCGCGGCGTGTCGCGGCTCGTGTCCAGCCTTGTCAAAACCCGCATGCTCAATCGCTATTCGGAAAACGAGGTGCGGGCGGCGGCCATCAACGGGTCGATCATCGGAGCGATCTATACCCAGCTTGGTGCCGATTATGCTGCAGAACGTCTGGGGACCGATGATCTGCACGGCACCGACTGGGGCGCGTTCAATACCCAGCGCAGCGAATTCTATTCCGATCGCTCTATCCTCAACGATGCGCGGCTGTTGACGCTGTTTCCAACCGATCGGCTCGATCTCAACACCCAGCCCCGCCAGACGGCGGGCTATCCGGCATTCGCGCGGTCCTTTCTGCAATCGTTCGCCGCTTCGCTCGGCATCTCCTATGAGCAGCTGTCGATGGACTGGAGCCAGACCAACTATTCCTCGGCGCGGGCGGCACTCAATGAGGTCTGGCGCGGCATCCAGCGGCTGCGGTCGGTCCTGATCTATGGCTTTGCCCTGCCTGTGTTTGCGACGGTGCTTGAAGACGCGCTCGACAACGACATGATCGAGATCCCCAAGGGCTGTGCAGATTTTTATGACCGGCCTGCAGCCTGGCTGCGCGCCGAATGGATCGGGCCGGGCCGGGGCTATATCGATCCGGTCAAGGAGGCACAGGCGAGCTCCGAGCGGATTCGGGGGCGCACATCGACGCTGGAGCGTGAGGCCGCCGAACAGGGGCTCGATTGGGAGCTGGTGCTCGAACAGCAGGCCCGCGAGCGCGACGAGCTAGAGCGCTACGGCCTGTCTGAGCCCCAGGCCGATCTGACGATCGTGCCGCGCAGCGACCTCGACGACCAGCGCGCCAACGCAAACTAGGATTTTCCGACATGACCGATCTCGACCTGGCGCTGCGGCGTCCGGGACAAATCCTGCTGCTCGAACGCACCCATGCGCTGGGCCTTCTCGATCGCATGCTGACGGCCCAGCGCCCGGGGCGCGGGCTGATCGGCAACGCGCTGTCGGCGCTAGGGCTGCGCCCATCCGCCAGCAGCGATATCCCGGAACGCCCACAGGTGTTGAGTCTGCCATCGCTGCCCTGGGCCGAGACTGCCGAGCAGGGCGAGGGGTATCTGATCGTTGACGGCATTGCCGTAATGGACATTGCCGGGGTGATGACCCCCAACGGTCATTACGATTGGTGGGAAGATCGCTGGACGGGCGGGTATGCCCAGATCGGCGCGAGTTTCGCCGCCGCCGAGGAGGACGACCGGGTGCGGGCGATCTTTGCCCGGGTCAATTCGCCCGGCGGGTTGGTCGATGGGTGTTTCGATCTCTGCGATCAGCTGGCCGCGCGCGCCAAACCCTTTCACGTCCATGCCCATATGGCCTGCTCTGCGGCCTATGCGCTGGCCTCGACCGCCGACCGGATCGACGCGCCGCGCGAGGGGGATGTCGGGTCGATCGGGGTTCTGATCACCCATTACGATATTTCCGACATGCTGGCCGAATGGGGCATCAAGGTCGAGGCCATCCAGTCGGGCGCGCGCAAGACCGATGGGGCCGAATGGAAGCCGCTGTCCGACGATGCCCGTGCCCATCTCAAGGGCGTTGTCGATCAGATCGCCCGGCGGTTCGTAGCGACGGTCGCCGATGGGCGTCCGATGACCGAAGACCAGATTCGCGCCACCGAAGCGCGCTGGTATCTCGCCGAACACGATGACCCCGACATGAGCGGGCTTGCCCTCGGCCTAGTCGATGGCATCGCAACCGAACGTGCGGCCTTTGCCGCGCTGCATCAATCCCTCGACACATCGGGGGCACCGGCGGCAGGGGCCGCTATTACGACAGAAGAGGAAGCAGATATGTCTCTTGCAGACCAGATTGCGGCCCTGCGGTCGAGGGCCGCCAGGGGCGACGCTGCCGCCAGGCGCCAGCTCAAATCGCTTGGCGTCCGGCTTCGGGCGGAAAAGGGCGACGACCCCGAATCCGAGACCGATGAGGACGATCGTGAGGCCGAGACCGAAGACGATCCGGAAGCCGAAACCGAGGACGAGGAAGCGGAAGGGGACGACGAGGATCCCGAAGCGGAAACCGAAGACGAAGAGGCCGAGGACGACGAGGAAGATCCCGCCGCCCATGCAACCGGAACGAAAGCCGGCTTTGCCCTGCTCGGCTGTTCCGAGGCCAGGGGGCGTGACGGGCTTGCACGGGAGCTCGGCCGCAAGGTCGGGGCCAAGAAACTGACCTATGGCGAGGCGCGCAAAATGCTAGCCGCAGCGCCCAAGGGATCGCGCCTGGGCAATGCCATGGCCGGGCGCGACAAGAACCCCGGAGCCTCCCATGGCGGGGCGGCGGCCTCGGCCAGGGGGCTCGCCTCGGCGGTCGATCGGTTCAACGCCCGCCGCAAATAGCCTTTTCGCACTCCCGCTCTGACCCGCCCCGCGCGCTTGCCGGGCGGGTCTTTTGTGTTCATCACCACAAGGATTGACGCCATGCTTGGCAAATCGTTTTCGGTCGCAGCCCCCAAGCTGCAGACCGCTTTTCTCAAATTCGAGGTTGACCCCCAGTTCACCCGCGAAACGCTGCCTGTGCTGGCCGGTACGCTGGCAAAACGCAGCATCGAGATCGGCACCCCGCTGGGGCTTGCTGCCAGCGGCGATCCCAGTGTTCTCGCTGTCGCGGATAATGTCGGCAACGGGGTCCTGACCCTCGCTGCCCCGGCTTTGGCAACGGGCGTGGTGCCCGGCATCTACCGGGCTGTGTGCACGGCAACGGATGCCGATGGCGGCACATTCGAGGTGTTCGATCCAGCCGATGTTTCCGTCGGGACTGCCGAGGTTGGCGATCCCTTCGATGGGGTTGTCAAATTCACCATTGCCGATGGCGACGAGGATTTTGCCGAGGGCGACACCTTCGAAATCCGTGTGCCGATCGGCACCATGGCCAAGGAATGGGACCCCGAAGCCACCGATGGCAGCCAGATTTTCCATGGCTTTGCGCTGATGCGCGCCAGTGCGCCGGTTGGCCAGAACAGCGCGGTGCTCGCCCTGGAATGCGGCCCGGCGATCGTGCTCGAAGACGAGATCGTCTTTCCCGCCGATCTGCCTGCCGAGCATCGCGCGGCGCTGATCGCAGCGGCTTTGGCCAAGGGCATCAAGGTCCGTCGCGGCTGATCCCGCGACGGCTCACCGGGCGGTCCGTCGCGATCAGCCTTTCGCTTTTTTCCTGATGAGAAAAGGACCGTTGAAAAATGGATCCGCAAGATTTCAACTTTCCCTATACCGCGACGGACCTCACCGAACAGGTCAATCGCATCCCCAATTCCTTCGGCCTGTTGCGGGCCATGGGGCTGTTCGACACCGAAGGGGTGATTTCCACCCTTGTCGAAATCCGGCTCGAGGACGGCATTCTGCGCGTGTTGCCCGCCAAGGAACGGGGCGCTCCGGGCACGCCGGCGGGCCGCGAGAAGGGCAAGACCATCTTCATGGAAGTGCCCCACTTCCCCCATGACGATCTGATCACCCCGCAGGATATCCAGAACCTGATGATCCTTGTGGGGCGCGCCAAGCGTCCGGCCACCCTCGACGATGAGATGGTCAAGCGCCTCGCCAATATCCGCAACAATCACGACATCACGCTCGAATATCTGCGGATGTGCGCGCTCAAGGGCGAGCTGCGCGACGGCAATGGTGTTCTGCTCTACGACCTTTACGAGGTGTTCGGGCGGACCAAGAAGACCGTCTATTTCGACCTCGCCAATCCCAACACCGATATCATCTCCAAATGCGATGAAGTGTTCGGCCATGTCGCCGACAATCTGCGCGGCGAGACCATGTCGGGCGTCGAGGTTCTGGTGTCGCGCGAGTTCATCAACACCTTCATCCAGCACCCCAAGGTCGAAAAGTTCTGGCTCGGCCACCAGGAAGGCATCCAGGCCATTGCGCGCGCCGAGCGTGAGCGGTTGGGCGGGCAGTGGGGCCGGGTGTTCGAGTTCCACTCGATCCTGTTCCGCGAATATTACGGCTCGGCCCCGGTGCGCAACGCCAACAACGAAGTGGTCAATGAGCGCTTCATCGCGCCGGGCATGGGCCATGGCTACCCGATCGGGACCATGGACACGTTCAAGACCTGGTTCGCGCCTGCCGACGACGTGCGGTTCGTCAACACCATCGGCGAGGAAATCTACATTTCTCCCGAAATCCTCAAGCACGGCAAGGGCATCGAACTGCACTCGGAATCCAATCCGCTGGTGGTGCCCAAGCGCCCCGAAGTGATGGTCGAGATCTCGGCTTCTGCCGGACCGAACTAGGCGGGCAAAACGCGATGAGCAGGGGCGCCATTGGCGCCTCTTAACGTTTTTCGAGAAGGTGAGACAGATCGATGGAAGACCTCAAGATCATCAAGGGAATCGGGCCGGCTCATGCCGAGGCCCTGGGCAAGCTGGGCATCGCCACCATTGCGGCGCTGGCCGCGATTACCGAGCCTGACAAATTTGTCGATGCAGCACTGTTCCGGGCCGAGGATTTGGCCGGCTGGATCGAAGAAGCGCAGAAACGTGTCGAGGATTCCGCCTCAGAGGAGCAGGGTGAGCCGCCGGCCCAGACCGATGCCGCCGGCGAAGAGGGCAAGAGGCCTGCAACGCGCAAGCGGCGCGCAAAGTCCAAAAAGCCCAGCGGGCCGCGTCGGTCGGTGGTGCTGCTGGTCGATGACAAGCAGCACGGATCCCGGGGCACCATCGTCAGCATCGAGGCCGATGCGGCAGATGGGTTGCGGGCTGAAGGCAAGGCGCGGCGGGCAACGCTCGACGATTTCCGCACAGCCGGAAAACTGCAACGGGCAGGCGGCTAGGCCATGCGCCGCGATCTCGTCCTCGACAGCTACCAAACGATCCGTGAGGAGCTGTTCGAGGACGTTGTCTATACCCCGGTCGGAGGCGAGCCAGTGGTGCTGCACCATGCCATCGCCGGCATCGAGCCGCGCTCGGAGCGCTTCGAGGTGTTTGGCGAAAAGCTGCGGACGGCGAGCCATCTAACCCGGGCGGCGCGGGCGGCCTTTCCCGATTTGCGGCGCGGAGACATCATCGATGATGGCGCGCGCTGGCAAGTGATCGATTTCGAATTTGCCGGGGATGGGCGGGTGGAAATCGTCATGGCGCTGGTGAGGATCTGATGCGACTGGTTGCGGCCAATTTCGGAAAGCTCGAAGAGCAGATAGCGCATGAACAAGCCGAAGCTGCCCGGGCGGTGACCTTTGGAACGGCCCAGGCGACAGAAGCGCTCAAGCTGCGCCTGCGCCAGCTGGTCCTTGCCAGCATGGGGTCGCGGCGGGTTGCCAATGCCTGGCGCAGTTCCATCTATCCGCGCCCGCCGGCGCGATCGCTGGGCCCCACCGGGCTGGTCTGGTCGAATGCGCCCCATATCATCGAAGCATTCTCCCGGACCCAAATGGTCCGCAGCCCCAACGGGTTTTTTCTTGCCATTCCCAGTCCGGACGCGCCCAAACAGTACATGGGCAAACCGGTGTCGCCCTCGAATTGGAACGAGGAACGATACGGCCCCTTGCGGTTCGTTTATCGCCGCACCGGACCCTCCTTGCTGGTTGTCGATGCGGTTCGGCGTACGGCATCAGGGAAGATTTCGCGCCGTATCGCCAATGATGGGCTCACCAAAACCGGAAAATACCGCAAGGGGTGGAGCACGGTGGTGATGTTTTTTCTCGTGCCCTTTGTCCGGCTCAAGCAGCTTTGGGATCTGGAGCATGAATACCAGAAGGCGGGTGACGACATGATCCGGTTCATCATTGAGGCCTGGCAATGAGATCGGTGCGAGAGCGGATTTTTGCGACGCTGCAATCGGGCCTTGCGGCCCCTGACCGGCCGATCCTGCGCAATGCGCCGATCCATGATCTAGGTGGGCGTTTTCTGTCGCTCTCGGATGGATCGACTGAGCTGATCGAGGAATATTTCAACCCCGAGCGCTTTGAATTTTCGCTGCGCCCGAAACTCACCCTGCTGGTGCTGAGCGCTGTGCCGGAAACCAGCTTTAACCCTGAAGATGCTGCGGCCCGTGATGAGGCCCTGGACGGGCTGATCGAGGCGATCAGCGTGGCCTTTTCTGCCATCTCGGACTGGCCGGATGAGGTGATGGACTGGCGCATGCTGCCACCCGAATTCACCACCCATGAGATCATGGGCGCCGCCGGCATGAAGGGCTGCGATATCGCCTTTGAGATCGACTACTGGAGCGACCGCCGCGAGGGCTGATCGCGGCGCTGCATATTCTCACCGGCATTGGGCCGGATGTTTTTTTCTGAAAGGATTGGACAATGACCAAACCGCGCGCGGTCGGAGCCGATGCCGTCCAGCTTATCGCCAGGGAATCTGACTATGGCACCGCGCCCGATGGTGTCGGCGGCGGAGTCTATGCCCGTTTGCCCATGCGATCCTATGGGCTGTCGCCGGAAACCTCGCTCGAAGAGGATCCCACCTGGAACCGGGGCACCCCGGACGCCGGCGATCCGGTGGAAGGGCCGATCACGGTCTCTGACAACATGATCATGCCGGCCTGTTCACGCGCCATCGGCGCGGCGCTGGCGCTGATTTTGGGCAGTCCCGATACTGAAGATAATCAGGACGACACCTATACCCACGTTTTTGCCTCGGGCCAGGAATTGCCCAGCTTTTCCATCCAGACCGGCCACCCCAAACTGTCGGTGCCCAAATGGCGGACGGTGCTCGGCGTCAAGGCCGGGGGCATCAATTTCGACATGAGCCGGACAGGGCGCGCGCTGCTGGAAATCCCGCTGATCGGGCAAAAGCAGATCAAGGATCTGACCGGTGCGCGCGATGCGACGCCTCTCCAGTTCGATTATCTGCCGTTTGATAACATCACCGGCTCGATCACCGTCGATGGCGATCCGCTGGCCAGTGTCACCGCGGCGCGGTTCGCGTTCTCCAATGGGTTGGAGCCGGTCGAGACCATTCGCGCCGATGGGGTGATCGACGGGATCGACGAGGGCGAACGGACGGCCTCGGGCTCTCTCGACGCACGGTTTGGTATCGACGCCACGCTTGAGGACCTGGCCGATGCCAAAACGCCCTGCGCGCTGCAATTTGCCTTTGCCCTGCGCCAGTACCCCACCCGTCGTCTGGTCTTTTCGCTGCCTCGGGTGTTTCTGTCCAATCCCAAAATCCCGATCACCGGGCCGGGCGGAATTTCGCAAAGCTGGCAATGGCGCGCGGCTCACGATGCCGATCTTGGCTATCTGCTCGGCGTCACGCTGATCAACGACGTTGAGGCGTACTGATGCGGATTTCGGTGCAACCCTCCACAAGCCCGGTGGCCATCCCGCTCTATGATGGCGGGGTGGTGATGAGCCTGCCGGTCAGCTCGCCCGTCGTCTATGCGGCACGGGCGCGGGCCGATGCGCTGATCGTGGTGCTGTCGGAAAGCGGGGAGGCGGTGACCAGGGCCGGCGGACATGTGCTGGGCGTTCCCGACCTGTCCGACCCCATCGAGCGGCAGGGCGTCTGGGACGCGATGTTTGCCCTGTCGCTGGCCGAAATGCAGATCATCGGCTGGGACGGCATCGTGGACGAGGACGGAAAGGACCTGCCGTTCAAGGCGGATAACATCGTCCATCTGATGCTCGATGCCCGGGCGGCGGATCTGTATGTCAGCCAGGCCATGGCCCCTTATCGCAAGAAGGAAACGGAAAAAAACGTCTGACGGCCCTTGCCCATTGGCATTTTGGCAAGGGCCGTGGCGAGGATTATTGCGCCGGGTGCAAGGCGGCGGGCGAGGCCTGCGCCACCACAGCGCCCGGCAGCTGCATGTATGCGCGCAGCGCGCCGCAAACCGATGCCGGGCGGATGGCCTGGGGCCTGTTCAAGGATAATTGCTGGCGGGCTCGGGTGGCCGGGCTGGGCGCTGTCGTTGGCGTTGAACTCGACATGCCGATCGAGCAGCTGACCCAAGCCGGTGTCGGGCGCCCTCTGGCGCAGGATCTGCTAGTGGCCTGCGAGATGGGGTTCGTTGCGGCGGTGAACGAGAAGGATGGCGATGACCAAGGGTGAGAAAGAAGTCGGCATCCGCCTTTCCGTCAAGGACAAGGAGGTGGCGACCCGCAGCCTGCAGCATTTCGGCAAGGAGGGGTCGAAGGCCCTTGAGGAAATCGAAAAGGCCGGCCGGCCCGCATCCGATAGCCTCAAACTCGTCAATTCGGCGGCACAGGGCGCTCAGGATTCGCTCAAGGGACTGGCCGGAGAGGCCGGCACGCTGGGGCGCCTCCTGTCGCGTGGCGGCCTGCTGGGGCTGGGTATCGCCGGGCTGATTGGCGGGTTGGTGCTGCTGGGCAATAAGGTGGTGGAGGTCTCCCGCGAGCTGCGCGAGATCGAGGAGGAGGCGCGCCGATCGGGGCTGGGCGTCGAGGCCTTCCAGGAAATGACCTATGCCGCCTCCCAGCTCAATGTCAGCCAGGACGCCGTCAAGGATGGCTTTCGTGAGCTCTCCATCCGGGCGGGCGAATTTGCCGTTTCCGGGGGTGGGGCGGCGGCAGAGGCGTTCCGCCAGATTGGCCTGTCCCAGGCTGATGTGCGGGAGGGTCTGAAAGACACCGAAAAGCTGTTCGATAACATCATCACGCGGCTGGGCGAATTCGGGCGTCCCGATCAGTTGCGGATGTCGGGGCAGATCTTCGGCGGGCAGGGGGGTGAAGAGTTCATCTCCATGATCGATGCCGGGGCGGCGGCGATTGCCCGGTTTCGAGCCGATGCCCAAGAGCTCGGGATCGTGATGCACAAGGACATGTTTGAACGCGCGCGCGAGGTCGAGACCAAGTTCGCCACCGTTTCGAGGGTGATCGACACGCAATTGAAGTCTGCCTTCATGGAGCTGACCCCCATTATCGTGGAGACGGGAAACTTCATCGTCTGGGTTGCCAGCGTCATTCGCGACATTGCCGACGCCATCGCCTTTATGCGCGGGGAAATAGACAAGCTTTCAACCCGGAATCTGGAAGTTCGGCTGATCCAGCTGGGTGGTGAGCGGGTGGAAATGGAGGGGGAGCTTCTCTCGCTGCAAACCGACGACTGGCGACCGGTTAACGATCCGTTCGGCACCGCCGGCGAGATCGCCGCCCAGGCCCAAACCAATCGCATGACTGCTCTGGAAAATGGCCTGAAGGCGATCGAGGAAGAAGAGCACCGGATCATGGCCATTCTGGAGGGCCGGGAGTCCGAGCGATCGGCACCGGTTACGGCTCCAACGCGTACAGCTAGTGCCGGCGGGACGGATGAACTGGCGCAGCAGGCAGAGCGCTTGATCGAGCGTTTGCGCTCCGCCTCGGACGAATATGCGCGCACCATGGACCAGCTCAACGCCATGCTGGCGCGGGGGCTGATCGATCAGGAAACCTATAATCGCGCCGTGGCCGAAGCAGTGCTCAAGCGCGCCGAGGCGGTCGATACCGAGGCCGATTATGCCCATGCCCTCGCGCTGGTGCAAAAGGCGCTCGCCGACGGGATCCTCACCGAAGCCCAATATACCGAGACCGTCGAGGAGATGACCCGGCGGCGGCTGGAGGCCCAGAACGATTGGACGGCAGGGTTCCAGTTCGGGATGTTGCGGATCGTCGAGCAGAACCGGGACCTGGCCGCCCAGGTGGGCGATGCCTGGGCCTCGGCGTTCTCCAAGGCAGAGGATGCGCTGGTTTCGCTGGTGACCACCGGGAAAGCCGATGTGAAAGACCTCGCCAATTCGATCATTGCCGATCTGTTGCGGATCGCCATCCGTCAGGGGATCACCGGCCCGATTGCCGGGTTCTTGGGGAATATGTTTGGGGGCGGGGGTGCGGGCTTTGCCCCGATTGGCGTGCCGGTCGCTCACTCTGGATGGACGGTGGCTCGGGGAAACCCGCCCGCCACGCGGGCTGCGCTGGCCGGGCTCGACCGGTTCCACATGGGCGGGCTCAACCGGCGCGAACGCCTTGTGGTTGCCGAGGAAGGGGAGGGCATTTTTACGCCGCGCCAGATGGATAATGCCGATGCGCTGTTTCGCGGGATGATGCGCGCCCTTGAAAGCGCGATTGGGCGCTCCGGTGTCCAGCAGGGCAACCGGGTGGAGATCCACAATCACACCGGAGCCGAGGTGCAGCACGAAACGAGCACCGGTGCCGATGGCATCGATATCGACCGTGTCATTATCGGCACCGTCAATTCCGGACTTGTGCGTGGTGATCTCGATGGATCGCTGCGCAGTGTGTTCGGGTTGAAGCGAGGTGGGCGCTGATGGAGATCTGGCCCGCCGATGTGCCCCATGAACCGCTCGCCAATTCCTTTCAGGGCGATGCCTTTCGCGCGCCACTCGCCACCGAAATGGAAGACGGGCCAATCCGTGCCCGACCGCGCTCGACGCTGAAAATCGCCACGCTGCGGTTCTCGATCCGGATGAGCAATGAGGCGTTCGACATCTTTGCCGCCTGGGTGGACGCCGATCTCGTCCAGGGCGTGCTGCCGTTTTCCATGCCCGTCTGGAAGGGCGGGGCCTATGTGACGCGCACCTGCCGCTTGCGGGAGCCCTATCGGGACAACCCCGGTCATGGCCTGCGGCACCGGGTGTCTGTTGTGCTCGATGTCGAGGATTACTGATGAGCGACTGGACCACTGCCTATGAGGAAGCGCTGGCCTCTGCGCCCGCCGATACGTTCATCATTTCCGGGCTGGAGCTGATCCATCCCCAGTTCGTCGATTTCGAAGACAATCAGGATTCGATCCGGATCGCGCTCGATGAGCGGGCCTGGACGCTGGAGCACGAAGCCATGGCCCCGCTGTTTGGCGGGAAGCAAAAGCGCTACGACCCGCTGGCCATGGATATCCGGCTACCCGAGCAGAGCGAGACCAGTTTCGGGACGCTGGAATTAAAGCTCGACAACGTCCCGCGCTCGATCTGGCCCTATCTGCAAAAGGCGGCGCGGGTGCGCGCTTCAGCCACGGTAATCTTTCGGCAATGGGTGGCGGTGCGCGATCTGGGCACCGGTACCTATGCCTGCGACGGCCCGCCTGACATGATTTATGACCAACTGACCATGAAGGTGGTGCGCGCCACCCAGCTGCAGCTTTCGGGCACGGCCGGCTTTGTGGATTTGCTCAACAAGGCCTTTCCGCGCCGCAGTTTTGACCGCGACAGCTTTCCGGGCCTGCACGGGGTGAGCACTTGATGGCGATCACCAGAATTGAGAACGGGGCGCCGCGGGCCGCCTTTGTCGCCGCGATCGAAGCGGTGATCGAAAAGGGGCTCGGCGCTGGTGCGGCCGGCGGGCTGGAAAATTACGGTCAGGTGCGCATGGCGCTGAACCAGATCTCCGCTGATCTCTCGCTGCCGCAGATCGAGAACGGCGCGCTGCTGGCTGAGGTGCGCGCCGCGATCAATGAGATCATCCATGCGCTGGAAGGCCACAATGATGGCTGAGGCGGAGCGGGCGGCGGTCCTTGCCGCGCTGCTTGGCTGCCCCTACAGGCTCGGGGCGCAGGGGCCGGAGGCCTATGACTGCTATGGCGCGGCACGGGCGCTGCAGCGCGGGCTGTTCGGGCGCGACATGCCCAGATTCGCCATCCCCGGCACGGCGGGGCGCTGGGCTATCGCGGCGGCGATCGCCGCCCATTCCGAACGCGAAAACTGGATCGAGATCGGAGCGCCCGAAGATGGGGCGCTGGTGACCATGGCCCGCCACCAGCAGGGCTATCACATGGGCGTCTGGCTGGCCGACGATGATGGCCTGGTCATTCACGCCGTTGAATCGGCAGGCGTCGTCGCTTCCCGGCTGATCGAGCTGGAGGCCGAGGGCTGGCGCAAATTCCGGTTCCATCTGCCGGCATAAGGATCAAAATTCCGATGAGCATTTCTCTTCCTGCATGCTGTGCGGGCGGCAAAGCCGTGCTGTTTACCGGCCCGTTTGGCGCGCCCGACCGCGTGATCGGTCTGCCCCGCCCCATGACCATCGCGGAAATCGTCGCGCTGCATGGCCTCAATTTTCGCCTGCCCACCATCGCCATCATGGATGGCGAGCCGGTGCTGCGCACCCAATGGGCCGTGCGCATGATGCGGGCCAGCGATGTTTTGGGCTTTGTCGCCATTCCGGGCAATTCGGGCGGCGGGGGCAAGCAGATCATCGGGCTGGTGGCGGCGATCGCGCTGGCCATTGCCGCGCCCATGGTGGGCGGCTGGGTGGCCGGCAGCGTGATGGGGCTGACCGGATCGGCCTTCACCATCGGGTCGAGCCTTGTGTCGGGGCTGGTGCTGGCCGGGGGGTCGTTCCTGGTCAACATGCTGTTCCCGCCCGTCGATCCCGGCCCGGAAAAGCGCCCGCAACAGGTCTATCTCGCCAATGCGGCTTCGAACCAGGCGACGCCCTTTGAGACGATCCCGGTGCTCTATGGCCGCGAGCGCTTCCCGCCCCGTTTTGCCGCGCGGCCCTATTCCGAATTTCAGGGGAACGATCAGTTCCTCTATCAGCTGTTCGCCATCACGCTGGGCAAGGCCGATATCGAGCGCATCGATATCGGGGAGACCGAAGCCTGGAACGCCGATGGGGGCTATAGCCCGAGCTTTTCCGATCTGGAAATCGAGATTATCCAGCCCGGCGAGGCGGTGACGCTGTTTCCGGCCAATGTGATCACCTCGACCGAAGTCGCCAACCAGACCGTGCCCGATCCGCCCGACGTGCTGGGGCCGTTCGTCGTCAACGCGGCGGGAACCGAGATCGACCGGATTGCTGTGGATTTCATGTTCCCTGGCGGGCTGTTTGCCTATGGTGACAACGGCAAGATCAAGAAACACGCGGTCAGCCTGCGCGCGCAATATCAGCGGATCGACGACGCCGGCGCTCCGATCGGCGGCTGGAGCACACTCTTTGCCTCGCGCTTTGAAAAGGCGACACGCACGCCCCAGCGTCTTTCGCGCTCGGTCAAGGTTACCGCCGGACGCTATCGGGTGCGGTTTGACGCGACCCAGGCATTTTCGAAGTCCGACAAGGTGATTTCGACCGTGCAATGGGCCGGGTTGCGGGGCTATCTCACCGGGTTTGTAACGCCGCCCAATTGCACCCTGCTGGCCCTGAAAATCCGCGCCAATGAACAGCTCAGCCAGGCCTCGGCCAGCCAGATCAGGGTGACCGCATCGCGCTACCTCGAAGTCTGGAGCCGCTCGCAGGGCGCGTGGATCGAGCAAAAGACCGCCTCGATCGCCTGGGCCGCCGCCGACATCTTGCGCAACGAGGATTATTCGATCGGGCTGCCCGACACGCAATATGATCTCGATTGGCTGGCCAGCAAGGCTGATCTGTGGGCCGGCCGGGGCGATGAATTCAATGGGGTGTTCGACCGCTCCTGGACCGCGTCGGACGCTTTGCGTGCTGTATTGCGGGTGGGGAGGGCGCAGCCGGTGCGGATTGGCGGCAAGATCGGCTTTACCCGGCTGGAGCCAAAACACATCAAGCGGGCGGTGTTTACGCCCCGCAACGTGGTGCGCGGCAGCTTTCAGCACGAGCTGGTGCTGTTTGATGAGGACAAGCCCGACCATGTGGTTGGCGAATATCGCGACCGCTCCGTTTGGGACACGCGCGAGGTGCGCGCATCGCTGGCCGCTATCGGCTCGGACGCGCCGCAGCGGATCGAATATTTCGGGATCACCGATCACGATCACGCCTGGCGCGAAGCGGTGACCGACGCCGCCATCAATGCCTATCAGCGTGAGCTGGTCGCCTTCACGGCGGAATGGGAAGGCAAGATGCTGGTGCGGGGCGATCCGGTGCTTGTCCAGCATCCATTCATCGAGGAAGTGGCGACCGCGGCGCTAGTGGATCGTGTCGGCCGCACGCTGACCATCGATCGGGACTATGCCGGCGATGTGTGGGACGATAGCGCGCTGTGGTTTGACCTCGACCCTTGGGAGGGGGCTAGCCCCGAGCGCTATGTGATCCTGCGCGACAAGCGGGGGCGGGAGTGGGGCCCGTGCCGCATTGAGGCGTTTGAAGGGCGCACTCTTGTCCTCGATGCCGATGATCTGGTTACGGTGCATAATCAGATGGGCAGCCTTGATGGCTTGCTGGCTGGTGCGCGGCAGGAGCCGGCGCATGTGTTGATCTGTGCCGGAGAGACGCGCCCTTTCAACGGGCTGGTGGTCTCCGCTGCGCCCAACGGGCCGGACCGGGTCGATATCGTCACCGTGATCGATGCGCCGGAAGTCTATATGGCCGATGGCGAGGAGGTAATGCCCTCACCCTGGACGCCGCCAACCCTGCCGCCGGCGGTGCCGCTACGCCCGATCATTTTGGGGCTTTCGGCCGAGCTGCGCGCCACCGGCGCCGGGTTGGAGCTCGATGCCGCCTGGCAGCCAGCCATTGGCGCGACAGGCTATGTGGCCGAGGTCAGCTATGATGGTGAGGAGAGCTGGACGCCGATTTTCCAGGGTGAGGCCAACCGGTTTGTCGTCCCGGTGCTGCCGCAGCTCCTGACCCTGCGGGTGGCCGCGATCGGAACGGTCCAGGGCCCGTGGGTGATCCGGGAGTTTCTGGCCGGGGAGGTGCCCGATATCAGAATCCCCAGCCACTGGCTGGACGTTGATCTTTCGAACCTCGCCCGCGACGTGCTCGACCAGATGGGCCTCAAGCCGCGTGAACTGGTCGAGCGGTTCAAGCAGCTTGGTACCTTGCTCGAAGAGGTGGACCGGGAAAACTACACCAAGCGTGAAGCCCTGTTCCGCGAGATTACCGTTGAGCTGGAAGGGCTGGAGGCGAGCTTCACCGAAGTGATCGAAGTGGCGCTCAACCCGGAAGCCGATTCAGCGCTGGGGCGGGCCATTCAATCGCTTCGGTCGGCGCTGGGCGGAAGTTCGTCTGAGATCAATGTCATGTGGGACACTCAGGCTGCACCTGCGGGCTTTTCGGCCCGCTATGCCATCCAGGTGATGGCCAGTGATGGTTCACTGCGGCTGGCCACCATGTTCCTCGACGTGCCCGAAGACCCCAATGAGGCGACCCGCATCGGCTTTATGGCTGACAACGTGGCGTTCTTTCTCGCCGATGGCACGCCGGTGGCGCTGTTTGATGCCAATGGCGATTTCCGCAACCCGACCGGCACCGTCAAAATCTCGATGCTGCAAGACGGCGGCGGCGCATTCAGCTTTGGGTAGATGATAGCAGTTCTTCGTGGCTTTCCCGCCGAGGGCATCGTTGCGTGTTTCGACGAGGCCCCCGGCGGCGGTGACTGGCGGGACATCAATGCGCCCCGCAATGCGCCGGCGAAAAATCCCGCTGCGCATGTGTCCCGTGTCCATTGGCATTCGGAGTTCTTCCAGTACGAGTTGGCCATGCCGATCCAGACGGTGACGGTGGAGCATCCGGCTCTGGCGGGGCGCTCGATCTATTGGGGCTATAACCTCGTTTATGACGGCAACAACCCGGTCTCAACGACCGGGTATCTCGTGCCCGGACGGGTGGCGACGGCCTCGCACACTCTTGTCAATCACGGGCTGGACTATGTGCCGCTGGCCTTCGTTGCCTATGGTGGCCGCATGCTCATGCCCGGGGTGGCGGTGCAGACGGCCAGCGCTGGTCGCAGCCGTTTCGTCTCGCCCTACATCACCCCGGGCGCTGTGGGGCTGCGGGAGGTCTATAATTCCTCGTCCTCGGGGCTGGGCGCAGTCAGCCGGGCGTATCAGGTGATGGTGTTTCGGGTGCCGGTCGAGGACGCATCGCTGCCGCTGTTCAGTGGGGGTGGCGGCGAAACGATCATCGGGCGCGGCAAGGTCCGAACCAGCCGCACCTATGCGCGCCGGGAAGGCGGCGGCGCGAGCCCCTTCAACATCGATCAGGCCCGCACTGTGGACCTTAACAATGGCCGGGCGCGGATTGCCACCGGCGGTTCGGTCACGACAGAGGCGGGTTATGGCGGCGCGTTCACGGCACCGCCCTTTGTGCCGGTGGGGGTGTAATGGGCAGGGTTCACAACGAAAAGCCCGGCGTCATCACGGTAGAGGGCGACGGCGGGGAGGTCCGCTGGTCGTCCGAGTTCCCGCCGGTCAACTTGCTGCCGGAGGCCGACTGGATCGATACCAGCCTCAGCGTGGCGTTCCCGGATTTCTCCAAGTTCGTCAATTACAGCCACAACCGGTGGTACAACCCGCCCTCCTGGCCGGGCACGGGGCCGTGGCGGCCGAGCACGTCGCAGGACACCTGCGTCTCTCTGACGATGATCGAGCCGGAGAACCGGGTGTTGGGACCGACGACCATCGGCACCATCCCGGCGGGGGCCAATTATATCGATGTGCGGGTGCGGCTGAACCGCACCAAATCCCCGTACACTTTCCGCGACCAGGGCGTGCCCCCGCTGATCCCCAATGAATGGGTGAGCCTGCCGGGCGGCTCGTGCCTGGTTGAGGCCACCGAGATCTGGCGGCGCTCATTCGATATCGTTCTGTCTGGAAATGAAGTGCAGTTGGTCCGCCGACAGTCAGTGATCGATCCGGGGCCGGTCTCGGCGCAACAGCCTGGCAGCCCGCAGGACAATGGTCGGTTGCCCTTGTCGGGGGCGGGCGGCGACCCTTGGGGGCAGAGCAGCTACCAAGGCTGGGGCTGGATTTCTGGCAGTACGTTTGCTGGCTCTTACCGCAAGGGGCACCCTGCGGCGCTGATCCAGCACAAACCACCCAGTGCCAATGGTGGGCTGGGTGGGGACACGCCGCAATATGGCGGCAAGCACCCGCGCCGCTTCAACGCCTGCTCGATCAACAACAGCGCCCACGACTTTTCTTCCACCTATACCGGCCAGATCGTGATCCGGCCTGGCTACATCAGGACATAGACCAGCCATGGCTCTTGTAACTTGGTACTCTACCGGCACCGTGTCGGTGGATGGCGGCAGCACGACCGTAACCGGCGAAAACCTGTTCTGGGGCGATGACGCCATTATGCCCGGGGATTTGTTCTGCGATCCCGCCCAACCGCTTGTCCCGCCCCAGCGGGTCCGGGAAGTAACAGCGGACAACGTGTTGGAGCTCTGGGCCCCGTGGCCCGGCACGACGATCACGGATGCGCCCTACGAAATCCGCTATGTCGGCATCATCGAGCGCTCGACGGCGCAGACGCGCCGGGTGCTGGAACAACTGGGCGATGTGAAAGCCTATTTCGACATGCAGGTCGATACGCTAGCGGACCGGGATGCGTTCGACGCCCGCCCGGCGCGGTTCCGGGTTCTGGTCTCCGATATCGGCGATGGTCGCGCGGCGATCTATTCCAAAAACAGCTCAGCGGATGGAGACTGGTCCGAGCCAGCGATGTTCTCGGGCCCGGCGATTGAGTTGGACGTTGCCTCGGTGGTTGACGCCCCGTTTGGCAGCGCGCCCGACGTGACGCTTTCGCCCCGCCCGGGCGGCTATGACATGAGCTTCGTCATTCCGGAAGGCATGCGACTGTTTCCCGGCACCACCACCACGCTGGAGCCTGGCCAGCCGGCGCAGGCCGATTTTGTTCCGGTGGAGGGTGGGTTCCGGCTTGATCTGGCCATCCCGCGAGGTCCGACCGGCGATATCGATGGGGTGACGCCATTCTGGGTATCGCGGCTGGGAGCGGATGGTGATGCGGAAGCAGCGCGGCTTGGGCTAAATGCTCAGATTGCCGGTGACTATGAGCCTGAGCAACAGCCTGTAAGTCAATCCGACGCCGAGGCCGGGGCGATTGCTGAGATTCGCTCCTGGAGCCCCGAGCGCATTGCCCAGGCGATTGCTGCCCTCGCGCCTGCGGTTCCAGCCGACGTCTATCGTCGAGCAAACATCCTCGATCCGGTCGGGGAGGATGAAGGTATACCGACTGGAGGCATCATTGAACGAGGTAGTAATGTCAACGGCGAATATGTGAGGTTTGCAGATGGGGTACAGATTTGTTGGCATAGTATTGGAGGTGTTAACGTTGACGGTTCCTCAGGGGGCTTCCGGTTCAAAGAAATACCTCAATGGGATTTTCCTGCCGCATTTAGCGGAGTCCCCCGCTGCACAACAGCAGTTAACAGGGGAGCCACTGGCGGTGGTTTGACGTGGGCTGGGGCTACAACACATAACATCACGGGGGCCCATATAAGGGGTCTCTGCATCATAGCCGTGTCCAGCGATGTAACCGGGGCCTACTTGCAGGTAATGGCAATCGGAAGGTGGTTCTAATGCTTATATATTTTTCTCCTCAGAGGAGAGACGACACACTTGCCGCATCCCGCCAGGGCGACACCCTCACTATCAACGGCGATGTCTTCGATTTTTCCACGCTGCCCGATGGCGCAACAATCGCAGTAGAAAATAGTCCTAGCCCGTGGATTACCAGCCCGATCGAACGCATTAACGGCGAGTTGCACCTGACAATGTTATTGCCGCATGGGCCGAACCCAAGCCCAGCTGTCGCATTCCCCGATCCGCTGGTCGATCCTGCTGACGGGCCCCTTGTTCTGCCCCATGATCCCAAGGAGGACGAAGATGACCTGGACGCCTGATCCCTCGATCATCATCACGGCTGAGCAGAAAGCTGCTGCGCTGCAAGAGCAGACCCGGACCGCGCTGTGGGCGGAGCGAGACCGCCGGTTCGAAGAAACCCGCTGGCTGGTCGAGCGGCACTCTGAGGAACTGCTCTTGGGTCGCCCGACTTCGCTATCGGCATCTGAATACGCCGAACTGCTGGCCTACCGGCAGGACTTGCGGGACCTGCCGGAGAGCACAGAAATACCGGTCAGGCTATCTGGCCGGAGCGATCCTGACGAGAAGTAGAGCGCTTGAAAGGCTAAGCGGTATCTCTGTTCATTGACTCTTTGACGATCGGCGATTTGGGGGCGATTTGATGCTTTTTGAACCAGAACCCATGTAATAGCGCCAATTATTAGGCTTCCACCATTTTTGGCGTTCGAGACGCAGAATTTCACTTTGTTTGCTCTGGTCGAGCGCGTTAGCCTCAGCCTTAGCAATGACAGCGCTAGAGGCAATAAATGGGCACGAAGCGCGCAGCGGTTCTAAATCCAAGCTTATTGGTCGACTATCAAAATTGAAAACGGAAACAAGCTTGTCTACAGTGAGATCGTTGTCACCGAAGTCAAATTCGACGGGTTGGCGCTCTTTACCTACTGAAAGAAGATAATCCCAAAATTTATGTTCCTTGCCACGACCAGTGTCGGCCGTGAGCCATGCGTTGGGAATGCCGTATGCGTCTGACACGATCAATCCGTGAAGCGACGTCGTCAAAATGCGCTTGCAGGAAAGGAATGCATCTATCGTACCCTCAATGTCGTCAGTAAGTAAGTCGATTACAAGAACGCCATCCAACTTAAGATTTTCAATTCGTTTTCTTTCTGACCAGCGCAATACCACTCCAAGCTCGTACTGTTTTTCAATTGTCGGATGGTAGTAATCCGCCACCAGGAGGGCAGGGTCTCCATAGACGCGAGGAGCTTTGCCGCCAAACATTTCGAATCGCGCGCGGGTAAGCGGCCCGCGCACAGCCAAGGGCGTCCCAGCTCCCTTGACCCGCATCTTCCCTTCTGTGCCAAAGGATCCTATGCCCCACATTACAGAGGTCGGGCTGACGCGGGACAAGATGGAACCGATTGTCAGGTAGTGGGGCTCGTCTTTGTTGGCCCAGACAACAGGTTTCCCCGTCATTTTCTCGGCGAGCCATGGCCCGAGAAGGTCGCCAAAATTCTTTTCATTATCCCACCAACGCATCGGGATCTTGCCATCAACTTCAATCACTGAACGGTCCTTTTGATGCCTGCGAAAAACGTTATTCTCAAAAATGCGTAAAAAGACTCCTCGAACTGAGTGCGGGTGGTACCCCTTATTCGAAAAGTTCGTTCACTGGGCGCCCATTTGTTAGACGCTAAGTCTGCGCAACATCAAAGCGCGGGCCGCTCCTCGCATATTGCGGCTTTGTACTCGTGGCAACATAATTACAATTACGAGTAGCTCGGGTGAGAACTCATGGGGTCCGAAATAGAGAAAAATTGCGAGAAGCAATAGATATAACGCAAAGGAGAGGTAGAAAAATCCTTCTATATGAAGAACCCTGTGCGATAGGCTTCTGTGAAGCGGCAGTACCTTAACTAATGAAAGTCCTACCCAGAATAGTAGCTCCGATATAATAAATGATAGGAGGACATATTCTCCACACAGATATAAAGTTAGGTAGATGAATGGTGCCGCAATGGCATATGACGAAAATCGCCGATGCCGGTATATGAAAGATGTAAAATGATCGGGAGGAATTCCAAAATCATCGGCAATTTTATTTAAGCCTGCGGCGCGGAGCCGCTTGGGGAGGCGTCGGCGCAGAAAAAAAATCGCCGCTCCCGTTAATGGCGGGAGTGTTAGGTAGACAGCGATGCCGATGAATATGGGCATGGCCAAATGCAGGAATGAATCTGAAGCCTTGGCTGTCTGGATATTTGCAACGTACAAACGAAAGGCTGAGAAGAGAACCAGAAGCGTAACCGCTCTCCTTAAGAAGGGAGCGAGCGTTTCCAGAAATAATAGTGCGATTGGAATTTGACCAGCAAGTCGATAATATTTTATCGTTGCTCGAGTGTAGGCCCTGAACGTCCTAATATTATTCCGAATGCTATTCAACATTGATAGCCGAGCTGTCTAAATTTCAGGCGTTTGACAGGCATTTGAGTAGTGCGCTTTCGAACCGCTGTAGTGCGCCGCCTTCTCCCATCGAATGCAATCTCGTCTCTCGTCTTTCGTCCAGCAGCGGGTCGCCGCTTTCGATCTCCTCGAGGATATCGATAATTGATCCGGCTGGTTGTAATACGTACGCAGCCTTCGATGAAGGGTATGCTCGAGACAGCTCTTCAAGGCATAAATCTTTGCCGAGAATGTTGCAAAGTACTATAGGTTTTCCTGTTACAAGATATTCATTAAGTACTGCTGAAACATCGCATATGATGATATCACTCCAGTTCATCAGGTCGTGAATTGAACTAGAGGCATCGTAGAAATCGACAGCGGGCATATTGCGCATTTTTGCGAGAGCTGCAGCTGCACTGGGTTGAGAAGTGCCGGTTAACGGGTGGGGCTTAATCCTGATTTCGTATTGTTTCGAATCTGCCAGTTGCTGGAGCAAGCTCAGGCCAACCGAATTGACGGAGCTATAGCTAGTAGCAGATATCCCGCCTTCCCAGGTCGGCGCATACAAAATTCTTTTAATTTTATTCGTTTGGTGCCGATACTCCAAAGCAAGCTCAGCTTGAGGGCGGCCAACATGAACGACTTGTTGAGGCCGTAGCGGCAGTTCTGCTTCACTGAGGCGTTCTTCGGCCAGCCGCCCTCCCACGAAGAGATGGTCATACGCCATAAGCATCTTGCTTTGATTGACACTCTTATCTGACTCCCCGTGGTTAATGAAAATGTGGGTCAGTCCTGAATGTCGTAGGGAATTAACGTTTTTCTCTCGATTGTTTGGATATAGGACAATCCGTGGGCCCTGCGAATATGCCCATTCCAGATCGCGGCTGGTCCGAATAAAGAAGACGGGAATTTCGGTAGCCGACATCTGTCTAAAGACAGGCGCATTCCTGAGAACGATTGCACATTTAAGTTCTAAGCGCTCTAGAACTGGAATCCATTGATTGACCTGATAAAAGGTATCTTCAGGTCCGCTTAGATATAAGATGAGTTGAGGCGAAAGGGCCGTAAACGCCTCTTTTGCCTCCCTCCTAAGCCGCCGAAAAAACAGTATGTCGAATATTGCGTCTAGAGCGAATGGAGCAAGGTATAATCCCAGTGGAATCACTGTTGCCGCTAAAGTTATCCATGATAGTGAAGAAATTAGTGGAATTGTAGTAAAAATAGCTATTAAAGAAAAAGGAATGTTTTGTTTAGGAATTTTCGATGCTTTGCCACGCATGATTCTAAATGAAGCTATTTTTTCCCGAAATTCCTGTGCTGGGCCTGTGATTATGATTGCAACAATTGCAATGAACGTTCCTATTGCGACGTATACCGCATTATGAGGAAAAATTATTGTTCCAAGTAGTCCCGTGCACGTCGTGGCTAATACCAGAATGGGAAAGTAATGACCCAAATGGTGTCGGTGAATTTTGGAAAACACCTAACTAATCTCCAGATTGGCACGGCTCTGCATTGAGGCCGATAAGCGAGAAATGTTGATGGGTCGCTCAGGACAAGCTTCGCGACGGCTGATTAGGCGTCTAATCTGTCCTTTTCTTGCAGTCAACACAGCCATGAAGTTGCTCTCGATGCCACCCGCGGTCGTGATAGATTTATGACAAACGTGCAGCTTTCGGCAAGCGCAGCGATGGTGGGCTTGGGATTGATGTTGGGTACGTCACTGCCCAGCTATCTGCAAGTTTCAAGGGTCGCTTGAGGCCGGAGCTATTACCTTTGCAGCGAGCAGCGCTGACGAAGTGATTGCTCGCTCGGTAGCGGAACTTAGGGCTACTGGGTAATAAACGGCTTCGGTTGTTTCTAGTCGATGCTGATTAAAGCACTAATTTGATCGACTTGCGTCCAGCATGTTGCCCGCATGACAATTTTATGACATAGAAAAGCCTTGGTTTGGCTTCCGGGGGTAGGGGTATCTTGGGCAAGACGGTCATCACATTTGGCACATTCGACGTGTTTCATATCGGGCATTTACGCATTCTTGAGCGGGCAGCAGCGTTGGGCGACAGGCTCGTGGTCGGTGTTTCCAGTGATCGTCTGAACTTCAAAAAAAAAGGGCGCTACCCAGTCTTCAAGGAGGCCGACCGGATGGCCATCGTGGCTGGCCTAGCCTGTGTCGATGAGGTGTTCACCGAGGAAAGCCTTGAGTGGAAGGGCGAATACATCACCACGCATAAAGCCGATATTCTTGTGATGGGCGACGATTGGGTCGGTCGGTTCGATGAATTCAAGCGGTTGTGCGATGTGGTGTATCTGCCGCGCACCGACAACATCTCGACCACGGAAATCCTCGCCTCGGTGAGAGCGGCGAACCTCTAATGCGGCGGCTGCTCGGTCAGGCCTTTATTGCCCTTGGGGGGCCACAACCGCGCATCGTTCGCATGGTATTCGGGGCCGGGGCCTGGTTCGTTTGTCTGGTCCTCACCCTCGATCCTGTTTTTGCCCGTCTCGCTGCACAGCATTTTTTCGGCAATCGCTTCAAGATCGGGCTGCGCTTTCTGGCCTGGTCGGTTCAATACGGCTGGCTCAAAAAGCAGGTGGCCCACGATCCGCTGTTCATTTGCACCCTGTTTTTGGATGTCGATGAAATCGGGAACCTCGCCGCCCGGGTGGAAAAACGGCGCGAAAGGGTGCCGCTGTGGATCTCGGCGTCAGACCTCATCTGCATCTATGCCAACCTGGCCCAGGCGGCGCTGCTGGCCGGCGATCGAAACCGCTATCGCCATTGGCATGCGCTCCATGCCCGGGAGGCCGGGGACGCGCTGCCGGCGGTCGAGCACATACGGATCAATCAGAAGCGCCTCGCCGATGAAATCGGGCAGCAGGCGCGCTTCGTTACCGCTGAAGATGCCGACGCTGCACTCAAGGATTTTGATGCCGCCTGCCAGGAGCAGGGTGTGGAGTGGTTCGTTGTCTCCGGCACGCTGCTCGGTATTGTGCGCGAAGGCGGTTGGCTGGCCCATGATTACGACATCGATGTTGGCATCATGATGGATGACTTTCCCGGCCAGGTCTTGATCGAGACCCTGGTCGCCGGGGGCGTGTTCACGCTGGAAAAGTTTGACCGGCAGGTGCGGTTTTTCGGTCCGAATGGGGATGTCGGCATCGAGGAGGTGCCGGCATGCATTAAGCTCACCCACCGGAACGGGGTGCCGTTCGATGTGTTCATCCACCACAGGGAAGGCGAGACCTGCTGGCATGGATCGGCGATCAACCGGTGGAATAACAGTGCGTTCGATCTCAAGTCCTATGACTTTCGCGGGCACACGGTGCTGGGGCCCGAGGATTTCGACCGGTATCTGACGGAGAACTACGGCGGCTGGCGTGTGCCGGTGACCGACTTTCACAGCACCGACGGCTCGGGCACCCCAAATCTTGTCCTGGTGCGCAACCTCTTTATCATAGGCCTGTGTATCAAGCGTATGGTCAGTGTTGATGAGGCGACGCGGCTGCGGCTGTTTGCGATGCTCAAAGGCATGGGCGCTGCCACTGATACCGACGGCTGGGGCTATAATCAGGATTTTTGCGCTGTAAGTGCTCAGAATGAAATGGGCGAAAGCCGAGCCATGGCGCACAGCCACGTCAAAAATATGCTGGCGTAATACTTCATCGAGGCCTTGGAGCTTCAGACTTGCCCAAGCACGCTCAACCTAAAGCGGCTACAACAATGGTGGATGCGGTCTTGAACGTCGAGATCCAGAACCAGCCCAGATACACCGTAGCGCCAGCAACCAGAATAACAGCCAAAGCATTGCGAAAGAGCGTATTGATTTGTAGAGGCACGCTGCTTCATCCCCCAAATGTGACAGAGTCGACACATTAAGGCCCAATTCGGTTAAGTCAAACTGAACGGGCGGAGGGCACGTAAGCATCCGGGCGCGATGGCCCAGAGGTTGCCTCAAACTCCAGAGCGTCTCCAGCCCGCCGCCTGCGCGTCCGCTTCCGAACAGAACCAGCGCTCGCCAAACTCGGGCCGGATGATCGTGTCGCCATAATAGCGCTGCCCGGGGACGTGATAGATGCGCTCGCCAGAGCCGATGCTGATATTGCCCTTGATGGTGCATTCGTCGGACAGCATGGCGAAAACCTGGTCGGCAAACGGCGCATCGCCGCTAAAGCCATAAACCCCGGCAAAGCCGACGGCACCCGCCGCCAGCACAATCCCGATATTGGACATCAACCGCTTCACAGAACGCATGGCGCACCTCCTACGGTGGGAGCGTAGCGGCACGCCGTCGCCACGCCGTATGCGCGGCAGCGCAAGTTTTCATAAAATCCAACAGTGACAGGAGGCCGTCATGGCACTCGACTATGCCCACTGGCAGGACGTTCCAGCCAGCGTCTGGCGCTGGCCCAATTTCAGCGCCCAGGAAATCGCCTGCAAGGGCACCGGACGGGTGAAGATCGATGCGGCAAGCCTCGACAAGCTCCAGGCGCTGCGCTCGCGGCTGGGCAAGCCGCTGATCATCACCAGCGCCTATCGCTCGCCCCAGCACAATGCCGCCGTGGGCGGGGCCAAGACCAGCCAGCACCTCTATGGCAAGGCGTTCGACGTGGTGATGGCAAACCACGACCCGGTGGCGTTCGAAGCCGCAGCAAGGGCGGTCGGGTTCACCGGGTTCGGTCATTACCCGGCGTCAAACTTCATGCACATCGACACCCGCGCCACCCCGGCCCGTTGGAAGGGCGCCGGGCGCAACAATGCCTGGTTCGCGGCAGACCCGGCCACGCCGGGCTTTACCCCGCCCGCGCGTCCCGACGGCCTGGTGGAGACGGTCAAGGAGCTGGGGCCGGTGGTGACCCCGGTGATTGTCGGCGGCAGCGCCGTGGCCCAGGGCGATGGTCCGGTGCAATGGGCGATCGGGCTGATTGCCGTCATCGGGTTCATGGCCGCCATTGTCTGGTTCATCCGCCGCAAGCGGGGAGGGGAGAATGCTTAGCGTTCTGGGCTGGATGTTCCAGCACTGGTGGCTGGTGCTCGCCCTTGGGGCGGTACTGGGCGCGTACATCGTCGGCGGCTGGCGCTTGGCGCTGGCCGTCGCCACGCTGGGAGCAGGGGTAGGGCTATATCGCAAGCGGCAGGAGGCTGAGCGGGCCAAGCAGCGCCAGCGGGCCGACCGCGCCCGGCAGGACCGGGAGCGCGTCGAGCAGAGCGTCGGCGCGATGGGCATCGAGGACGTTGAGCGGGAGCTGGGAAAATGGAACCGAGATTGATCGTGGCCGCGCTGGCCATCCTGCTGCTGACGGCCTGCACCACGGCGGGCAGCTTCTGTGAGGTGTCGGCCCCGATCCGGCCCTCAACTGAAGATCACCTGACCGAAGGCACGGCGCGGCAACTCCTCGTGCACAACCAGTTCGGCGCGACCACCTGCGGATGGAGACCCTGATGGACCATTGGCTTGCCAACCTCGCCGCGCTCAAGCCCGCCACGGTGATCCCGGCGATCATCGGGGCAGGGCTGGCGGTACTGATCGAGTTCCGCCGGCACACCTGGGTGACAGCGCTGATCGCGCTGCTCTCAGGGGCCCTCGTCGCCTATGCTGCCACCGAACCGGTGATTGAGTTCCTCAACCTCAAGGACAATGCCGCCTATGCCGTCGCCGGCGTGCTGGGGATCTCGGGCCGCAATCTGATCGTGTGGCTGTTGATGATCAGCAAGGATCCGTTGCGGGCATGGAGGGATGTGGGGAAGAAGTAACTCGTCCTATGCCAACGATCATGAAACAGCGCCATTACAGCCTGATTGTGCGACGCTAACCCAAATGTTTCTGAAAGCTATCCTCGTATTTGGCAAGCGCATCTGCCAGAGGCGCAAGGGCTTCTCCAAACAATTTGTGACGCCCGACGGAACTTGAATAGAGCGGCTGCCGGACTTGCCATTTCGAACAGGTCTGCACACTGCGGGTGCGCTCATGGAAGCTGGCACAATCATCGTGCCATTCGAGATCCAGTTCTGACAGGACACGTTCAACCGTCCCTCGCAAATTCTGAACCGTATCCTCATACTGAATATCAATTATTCGGTTGGGGATGATGGAACGCCAGTGCCTGACGACATGTTCGTGAAAACGGAAGTACCATCCAAGATCATCAAGGCGCAGTGAATATTTATGCCCCCAATCCAGTGGATTGGTAAAAATCGACAGACAGCAATCCATCGGATCTCGCTTGCAGTAGATGAAAGTGGCATTCGGAAATAACAGTGAAATCAACGGCATAGCCAGAAAGTTATGGAGGAACTTGTTGGCTATATAGCGTTTGTCCGGCCCGAAGGCCGCTATGGCCCGAAGATATCGGGACGAGAAACCACGCACATCGACTTCTTTGAGATTCAGCATCTGTTGAACGAACAGGTCGTTGCCGAGATTGTGGCCCAGCGCCGTCAGGACGTCTGAAAACAGGTTGCGCTCGCCCGCGCCGGCGATAGCTGGGTGCCCATTGAGTATTTGTTCGGTCAGCGTCGAGCCCGAGCGGGGCATGCCGATGATAAATACTGGCCTCTCGGATGAGCTGCCGAAATGTTCTCGTTCTTTGAGATAGGACTGGGTAAAAACTTCGGTCGACTTTTCGAGGTTGCGAAGCACTCCGGCCCGCTTGAATTTTTCGCCCCGCGCCACTTTTGCGCTGATGATGTGAGACAGCCCTTCGGCGTAATTTCCCAGATCCAGGTGGGTTTTCCCTGCTGCAAAGTGCAGATTGTTCAAGTCGCCTTTCGATTGGGCGGATTGGAGATTTTCTTCGATTGTCGGCAGGAGATTGTCTTGCGGCGTCTGCTTACGCAGCAAAACGATCGCCTGGATATTACGAGCTACGCGGATGCCACAAGAAACCAGATATTGGTAGTGCTCAATGGCTTCCTCAAAATGGCCATTGGCACCCAGTAGATGGGCGAGGAGCTGACGCACGGTCGCATCCTCTGGCACCAGTTCGAACGCTTCGCGGCAGAACGGTAGGGCCAGTTCCGAGAGGCCCTGGCGGTCATAACTCCTCGCGATATTCAGTTTAATCGCGGCCGTATCCGGCAAGAGTTCATCGGCTCTCAAAAGAAAGACAATTCCCTCATCGGGCGTTCCGTCCAGAACGTGAGCATAGCCGAGATTGTTAAGAAGGCTCGGATTGTCCTGGTCGAAGGTGCAGGCGTAGGCGAGATAGGTTTTCGCAGCAGAAAACTGTTTCTCTGCCACCATCAGTTCGCCCATTGCTGCATTGGCAATCGGATCGGCGGGGTGATGTTCCAAGACGCGCTGAAACACCGCGATCGCTTTTTTAGGTTTCCCGCGCCGCATGAGATCGAGACCCGACTGCACATCAGAAGGATGGGGAGCAGAAGCTCTGCCATCCAGTTCAACTGGAGACATATTCTATCCGACCCAAAAGTGACGCTCACACCAGTGCTGGGGTGGCCAAGTACTATTTAACGCCGTCTGAAATGTTAGATCAGGCGGCGAGAATGCTCAGCATTCCGATGGATCTGAGTTGCTTTGAAAGGTCGACAGACGATGTGGGCAAGGTCGGAGAAGACGCTGTGGGAGACGTCGTTGCTGTGGGCGTGGTTGGTGGGGTGCTCGTCGGCGTTGTCCCTGTGGGCGTGGTTGGCGTGGTAGTCGTCGGCGTCGTCCCTGTGGGCGTTGTTGGTGGCACAGTGGAAGTGGTCGTCGGAGGCGTCGCTGGTGTAGTGGGCGATGCCGGAGCGGTTGGATCGTCCCGATCGGGTCGGTCAGGGCGTTCAATTATGCCAGGACCCCCATCGCATTGCATCCGCTTGGCAACGATCTGCATTGAGCGGTCCTGCGTCAGGGAATTTACGGTGGCACAGCAGTTTGCCGCCTGCAGTTTGTCGAGGACGGAAGGCGTGATGGCTCCACTCAAAAGGGCTAGGCACTGATCGCGCAGGCTGCTGGGCGCGCTTGCGGGTGGAACGGCAAAATTATCGAACAGTTCGAGAGGATCGGCTGCTATCGCCGGCGTCTGCGCAAAGATCGCGGATGAAGCGAGCAAGCCATTGAGGGACAATCTTAGTTTCATATTTTCCTCCCAGGATCCAAATTCCAACTCGAGTCCCCCACCCCATACAAAGCAGAGAGTCTTAATAAGACGTAAATGCGCCGCTGGGGAGCGCGTCGAGCAGGGCGTCGGCGCGATGGGCATCGAGGACGTGGAACGGGAGTTGGGCAAATGGAACCGAGATTGATCGTGGCCGCACTGGCCATCCTGCTGCTCTCGGCCTGCACAACGGCGGGCAGCTTCTGCGAGGTGTCCGCACCGATCCGGCCCTCGACTGAAGATCACCTGACCGAAGGCACGGCGCGACAGATCCTCGTGCACAACCAGTTCGGCGCGACCACCTGCGGATGGAGGCCCTGATGGATCATTGGCTTGCCAACCTTGCCGCGCTCAAGCCCGCCACCGTCATCCCGGCGATCATCGGGGCAGGGCTGGCGGTGCTCATCGAGTTCCGCCGACACACCTGGGTGACAGCGCTGATCGCGCTGCTGTCTGGCGCCCTGGTCGCCTATGCGGCCACCGAGCCGGTGATCGAATTCCTCAACCTCAAGGACAACGCCGCCTATGCCGTGGCGGGAGTGCTGGGGATCTCGGGGCGCAATTTGATTGTGTGGCTGTTGATGATCAGCAAGGATCCGCTGCGGGCGTGGAGGGATGTGGGGAAGAAGTGAGGAGTTGGGGGGGGAGGGATGGGGCGTAGCGAGCGAGCGGCTACTTACGAACCTGAATAGGTTGTTCACAACAGGAAGCGACGGCTCCAAAACAGACCTTCAGGTGGCCGTCGTCGTGGTCATACCCCGTCACAGAAGAAAGGTGCAGAGCTTCCGTTTAATTATGATATTCGCGATGGGTACAAAGCACCGGAATTCCAACCAACCTTCCCGCGCGCGCATAGAAAAAAGTTTGCGCGGTGTCGCTCCTGAAAAGTCGTGCTAAAGACGTTCGGCGGTGGGATGTGCCCCACAATGCGCATAACGAAGGGCCAGCACGCTGGCCCTTCGAAGATTAGCGTGGCTCGGCCATCAGTCCCTTCACCAGGGCGAAACATGCCCCGAGCAGAACGATGGTGAACGGAAATCCCGTGGAGACTGCCATGGCCTGCAAGGCGGCAAGGCCGCCGCCAAGAAGCAACGCAATGGCGACCAGCCCTTCGAAAGTTGCCCAGAATACCCGTTGTGGCGTAGGCGCGTTCATCTTGCCGCCTGCACCGATCGTGTCAATAACGAGCGATCCGGAATCCGAGGAAGTTACAAAAAATACGGTAACCAGAATAATGCCGACTAACGAAGTGAACGCCGTCAGAGGAAGGCCGGCCAGCATTTCAAAGAGCTGAAGTTCTAGGACAGCGGACTGAACCGAAGTCATACCCTGATCAACGACTTGGCTGATTGCTGTGCCGCCAAGCGCCGTCATCCATATGGTCGAGACGATGGAGGGAATAAGGAGCACAGCGATGATGAACTCACGCACTGTTCGTCCCCGGCTAACGCGGGCGATGAACATGCCAACAAAGGGCGACCAACTGATCCACCACGCCCAGTAGAAGGCGGTCCAGCCGTGCCGGAAATTGTCATCAGTGCGCCCGATTGGGTTCGAGAGCGCGGGCAAGTATTCGACATAGGCCAGCAGGTTCTTGAAAAAACCGGTGATAATCTGCCAGGTCGGACCGACCACGATGACGAACAGCAAGAGCAGGAACGCTAAGCCCATATTAAGTTCAGACAGGCGCTTTACGCCTTTATCCATTCCGGCGACGACAGAAACAGTGGCAATCGCGGTGATCACGATGATTAAAGCGATCATGCTGCCGGTGGTCGATGGCAGGCCAAAGAGAAAGTCGAGACCAGCACTAGCCTGCTGCGCTCCGATGCCGAGCGAGGTGGCAAGTCCGAACAGCGTTGCGAGAATGGCAAGAATATCGATGACATGTCCTGGCCATCCCCAGATGCGCTCGCCGAAAATTGGATAGAAGACGGAGCGAAGGGTGAGGGGCAAACCCTTGTTAAAGGCAAATAGCGCAAGAGAGAGGGCAACAACGGCATAGATCGCCCAAGGATGCAGCGCCCAGTGGAAGATTGTGGCCGCCATTGCAAGACGCCGTGCACCTTCGGCATCGCCGACCATTCCACCAAGCGGCGCCCAATCGGTGCGCACCCCGTCCGGTCCCGTAACTGGACCTTCGAACGCGGCGGTGAAATTACCCAATGGTTCTGAGACGCCGTAGAACATCAGGCCGATGCCCATACCTGCAGCAAACAGCATCGAGAACCAGGAGATGTAATTATATTCGGGCGTTGCGTCTGGACCGCCAAGCCGGACTTTCCCCAGAGGAAGCATAATCAGAACTGCACAGAGAAGGACGAATATGTTGCCGGCGATGATGAAGAACCAGTCGAGATTCGCTGTTAGGAAGTCCCGGGTGGCTAAAAAGAAGGGGCCAAGGGTGTTCTGAAAGATCAGCGTCAACACCGTAAAGGCGACAATGGTTAGGGCGGATATGCCGAAGACCGGGTTATGGACGTCGAATTCGAGGACGAGGCGTCTTCGATAATTGATGTTGTCCTGGCCGATCTCGTAATCGGTATCGATAATTTCGGTGGTGCCTTCTGGCGGCGGGACGGCATCTTCGGAAGTTTCGGTGTCGGCTTTAGGTGTTATTTTGTCGGTCAATATTCCGTCCTCAGTCCAGTCCGGTTTTGGGTTGCATAATGAAAAATGCGCAGGGAACCGGATTTTAAGTGTCGTCGGCATCGGTCCCATAAGCTTAGGGAAAACGGGAAGGAACCACAACCTTCCGGCCGAAATTACGGATAAACGTCCGGTAGAGAGGAACGAAGATTATGTCCTTATGGAACGTGGGGAAAAGGACTGATCCATCTGGGAGACTGGCGCTCAAATTTCCTTTTCAGTATCAGGAGCAAGATCCGCGTCCGACGTAAGGACGGCGGCGGCTTCATCTTGGGTTCCCAGCATCGCGGCTACACGCTCGAGCGCCGAGATAAGCATGAGTTGCTCCCATTCGGCGAGTTTTGAAAATTGCGCATGAAACTGTGCGTGTGCGCCGTCAGGGGCGATGTCGAGCATCTTGCGACCATTGTCGGTTAAACTGAGCCACACCTGCCGGCGGTCGGTGTCCCTTCTGCGCCGGATCACCATGCCCAAGGCTTCGAGCTTGTGAATGAGCGAGGTCGTGGTGGCCTGGGTGATGCCCATGCGCATGGCGACTGCGCCAGCAGTATGTTCTGCCCCATCATCGAGAAGCTGCATGAACACCAGTTGCGAAGGCGTCAAACCAGTTTCGCGCATTAAAGCTCTGGAATTGACCTCGGTCTTGCGCAGTATTTTGCGCAAGGCGGATAGCGCGATCTTTGTCGAGGCTGGCACGGCGCGGTCGGGCTCCGGAAAAGAGTTTACCCATCCTTTTATCTGTACTTGCTTGCGTTCCCAAGCCCCCTCCGCGTCCGAGCGGGAAATCAATTAGAGAACACTAACTAATTTGCGTTGCACTACGGCACATGGTGCACGCTCTAGAAATTATTTTTACCGGCTGAAGCGCCTATCCTACGGGCGATACAGGCATATCACGCGATGCATCGCGGTCTCTGCGCGTTGACAATTAGTTTGATTCCCCTAAGTATCCGGCAACCGAACACGGAGGATACAGATGGAACTCGCCACTGCGAGCGACCCAACCCCCCCGGCGGCGCTGGCGGCAATCACGATTCGCCGTCCCGAGCGAGAAGACGGCGCTACCGTATGGCAACTCGTGGCTGACACGGCTTCGCTCGACGACAATTCGATGTACTGCAATCTGCTTCAATGCAGCCATTTCGCTTCGACCTGTGCGATTGCCGAGATCGATGGCGAGGTGGTGGGTTGGCTGTCGGGCTATATCGCGCCCGAGCATCCTGATACCTACTTTGTCTGGCAGGTCTGCGTCGCTGAAAAGGCGCGTGGCCGGGGACTGGCCAAGCGGCTGATCAATGCTGTTCTCGCTCGAAATGTCTGTAGCGGCATACGCCGGATACAATCGACGATCACGAGTGACAACCGCCCCTCATGGGCTCTGTTTGGATCTGTTGCGGAGACGCTGGATGCCGATCTGGTGCGTCAGCCCTATTTCCGGCGCGACGATCACTTTGCCGGCAAGCACGATACAGAATTCCTCGTGACGATCGGCCCTTTCGAGCGCGAAACGCTTCCTGTGCGCGAAGTCGCCTGAAGCCGTCACGATGCATATCCGCCTTCCCCTATTTCCCTTTCACGCCGTCCCTCAAAGGAGACAGTGCATGACCGCCGACAAAACCGCCACTTTCGATCGCATGGAGAGTGAAGTGCGCTCTTATTCGCGCAGCTTCCCAAAGCTGTTTAACAAGGCGAAAGGTGCGACAATCTTTTCTGAGGACGGCAAGGCCTATATCGACTTTCTGGCCGGGTGCTCCTCACTCAATTACGGACACAACGATCCTGACATGCAGGCGGCTCTGGTCGAGTATGTCACTGCGGATGGTATTGCTCACGGGCTCGATATGTTCACCGATGCCAAGGAACAATTCCTCGCAGCCTACGAGGACATTATCCTCAAGCCGCGTGGCATGAATTACAAGCTTATGTTCACAGGCCCAACAGGAACCAATGCCGTGGAGGCCGCCCTCAAGCTGGCCCGCAAGGTCAAACGCCGCTCCAATATCATCGCGTTTACCAACGGGTTCCACGGCATGACGCTGGGAGCACTGGCAGCGACGGGTAACGCAAGCAAGCGCAAGGGCGGCGGCATTGCGCTCAATGGCGTCTACCAAGCCCCGTTCGACGGCTATTTCGGGCCCGAAATCGATACTGCCGAGATGCTGGACCAGATGCTGAGTGACCCGTCCGCGGGCATCGATGCGCCGGCAGCAATTCTGGTCGAGCCGGTTCAGGGAGAGGGTGGGCTCAATGTCGCGTCACCCGAATGGCTCAAAAAAATCGAGGCCATTGCCAGAAAGCATGACGCGCTTTTCATTGTCGACGATATCCAGGCTGGATGCGGACGCACGGGAGCCTTCTTTTCTTTCGAGGAGTTCGGTCTGTCTCCCGACATCATTACCCAGGCCAAGTCGCTGTCAGGAATGGGACTGCCTCTGGCCCTGACACTGATCAAGCCCGAATACGATATCTGGGCACCGGCTGAGCATAACGGCACCTTCCGGGGCAACAACCATGCGTTTGTGACGGCGCGAATAGCGCTGGAAAAGTTCTGGCGTGACGAAGCGTTTAGTGAATCGGTTAAGGCCAAGGGCGAGCACCTGAAACTTCGGCTTGGCGCTATTGCCGCTCAACATGATCTGAACCTGCGCGGCCGTGGCATGATGATGGGCATCAACACCGAGAGCGGCGAGATTGCATCGGCGATCTGCGCACGATGCTTCGAACTGGGCCTTGTCATCGAGACTTCAGGGAGCCGCGACGAAGTGGTCAAGGTTCTTTGCCCTCTCACCATTGAAATGGCGGAACTCGATAAGGGGCTCGACATCATCGAGGATGCTTTCGAGACGATTCTTGCCCAGGACATTTCTCGTACTGCTGCTCAGTGAAAGCCAGGAGACAATCATGATTGTTCGCAACCTCAACGACGCTCGCAAGGGCGAAAGGCTCGTTACGGCCGACGGCTGGGACTCAACCCGCCTGCTGCTGGCCAGTGATGGAATGGGCTTTTCGTTCCACATTACCCGTATCGCATCGGGCACCAGCCACGAATTTCATTACAAGCACCATTTCGAAAGCGTTTATTGCATTTCGGGGAGCGGCGAGATCGAGGACCTCGAGACCGGAGAGACCCACGATATTGGACCCGGCGTTATGTACGCACTCGACAAAAACGATCATCACAGGCTCTCGGCGCGCCAAGAACTGGTGCTGGCCTGCTGCTTCAACCCGCCCGTCACCGGGTCCGAAGTGCATCGCCCGGACGGATCCTACGCGCCAGCCGAAGAACTTGAGGCAAGCGCCTGATCCCCGACAAACGATTAGAGGAAGCAATGACACTTTCCGTAGCTCACTCCCGATCAGATGCGTATCCCACTCGCCAAACACAGGAAGCATGGCAAGAGCGCAAGGACCCGGTTCTTTGGGGCAAATGGAGCCCCGAAGCGCCCCTTACCCGCGCGCAGACCGAAGAGTTCGGGAAAAAAGGCTTTCTCGTCCTCAAGGGTGTTTTTTCTGCCGGCGAGGTGGCCCGGCTTCAGGATGAATCGCGTCGTCTGCGCTCTGGAAGCGCCCACCTCAAAGCCGAAAATGTCGTGACCGAACCCGGTTCGGAGGCCGTGCGGACGATCTTTCGTCTCGAAGAGGAAAGCGCCTTGTTCAACCGCATGGCGCGCGACGAGCGGATTGCCGGGAAGGTCAAGTTCCTCCTCGATGACGATCTTTATCTTCATCAGAGTCGGCTGAACTACAAGCCGGGCTTCACCGGCAAGGAATTCTACTGGCATTCGGACTTCGAGACCTGGCACGCTGAGGATGGCATGCCGCGCATGCGGGCCATCTCAGCCTCGGTCCTCCTGACCGACAATGACGCGCTCAACGGGCCGTTGATGCTGATGCCCGGCTCGCACATGCACTTCGTATCCTGCGCTGGAGAAACCCCGGAGGATAACCACAAGTCCTCGCTTCGTAAGCAGGAAGTGGGTGTTCCGAGCCCGGACGCCTTGACGCAAATGGCCCAGAAGTTCGGTATCGAATACGCTTCGGGCAAGGCAGGCACGGTGGTTCTTTTCGACAGCAACACCATGCACGGCTCAAACGGGAACATTACGCCGTTTCCGCGCTCGAATGCCTTTTTCGTTTACAATGCCTGGTCCAACCGTCTGGAAGCACCCTATGCGGCCAGCAAGCCGCGCCCGGCTTTTCTTTCCAGCCGCGCCCCCCAGGGCCCGATCGAGATCGTTTCAGGCCCCCTCGAATAGGCAGATCGGCGTAAACATTCAAACCACCAGAGATAAATCGACGATGCAACATCCTCACACCGTGGAAAAGATCGGCGGGACTTCCATGTCGCGCAGTCACGAACTGCTCGACACCATATTCAAGCGCAAGGACAGCGAACTCTACAACCGCGTTTTTGTCGTTTCAGCCTATGCGGGGATGACCGACCTTCTCCTTGAGCACAAAAAGTCCGGTGAGGCGGGTGTTTATGGGCTATTTGCGAGCGCCGAGGGCGGATCTCAATGGAATGAGGCTCTTTCGGCAGTAGCTTCGACAATGGAGCAAAAGAACGCTGATATCTTTCCCGATGCTGCACGCCGTGAGGAAGCCGATCGCTTCATCCGCGAGCGGATCGAAGGCGTGCGTTCCTGTCTTGTCGATCTGTCCCGGCTGTGCTCGTTCGGTCATTTCCAGCTCGAATCCCACCTTCTCACGGTGCGGGAAATGCTTTCTTCTCTGGGCGAAGCGCAGTCGGCATTCAACACGGCGCTGCTACTCAACCAACACGGGGTGAATGCACGCTTCGTGGATTTGACGGGTTGGCGCCAAGATGGCGCCTTGCCGCTCGATGAACACATTGCCAACCAGTTCAAGCAGATTGACCTGTCCCGCGAATTGCCCATCGTAACCGGCTACGCGCAATGCACCGAACAGCTGATCAAGACTTATGATCGCGGCTATTCAGAGGTCACGCTTTCGCGGGTTGCGGTCGTCACCGGCGCGTCCGAGGCGATCATTCATAAAGAATTTCATCTGTCTTCAGCCGATCCCCGGCTAGTGGGGACGGACAAGGTGCGTGTGATCGGGGAAACCAACTATGATGTAGCCGACCAGCTTTCCAATATGGGGATGGAAGCGATCCATCCCCGCGCTGCCAAATCACTCCGGCAGGCAGGGATTCCGCTGCGCGTCACCAATGCGTTCGAGCCTGACCACCCCGGCACGGTGATCATGAGCGATCTGGCACCCACAAGGCCAGGTGCGGAGATTGTAACGGGGCTCAAAGGCGTCTTTGCACTTGAGTTCTACGATCAGGACATGGTCGGCGTGAAAGGGTATGACGCAGGAATCCTTGCGGCCCTGACGCGACACAAGGTGTCGATCCTTTCAAAAACGTCGAACGCCAATACCATCACCCACTATCTCAAAGGGTCGATGAAGGCGATCAAGCGGGTCGAGACCGAACTGGCTGCGTCCTTTCCCACTGCAACGACCACGTTGCGCAAGCTCGCCGTGGTATCGGCAATCGGTCGCGATCTTTCCGGCGCCCGCATTCTCGCGCGGGCAATTGAGGCTCTCGATGAAGCAGGGATCGAGCCAGTGGGGATTACTGACATGGTGCGCAAGGTCGATCTGCAGGTCATGGTCGAGGAGGATGATTTCGAGAGGGCGGTGATCGCCCTGCATAGGGGCCTCGTGGAAAAAAACAATAAACCCGTCCCGGTCAATTGCGCCGCCTAAACAGTGTGCCGAGCATATTTTATGCTGGACTTTTCGATTTCAGGCCCAGTTCGTCATAGAATAGGCTTAGTGGCGCGCTTCTAAGCCACGAAGCGCCCGAACCTGACTGGGGGTATTCGTGTGCTACGGTCCTCCGCTACCACCATTACAGTCCTAGGCGGTTCACCGGGCTTGCGGTGTTGCATGTTCAAGATTTCCGCCAATTTCTCGACAAGTCGTAGCTCGTACTTCCTGCGCACCTCGCTTGGATGGACTTTGATCACTTGCACCATATCACGCAGGTGATTGCCGGCTTCGATCCGATCGTTCCCCTCCGGTGATCGCCTCCGTGCACTGGAACTGCCGCTTGATGCCTTCGATGATACGATGCTCCAGATCGGCAACACGCACGGTCCGGTTATTGTTGCACGTGCCCTTGTCCCGGTGCGCGGCGCAGCCGAGCTGGTCCTTGCTCTTGACTGTGAAAGAGGCATCGTAGCAGCCGCACCGCACGAGGCCCGAGACCATATGCTCGGGTCGGCGCGCCATGCGTTTGTGCACACCGCCATAGGCTTTCTTCCGCGTCTGGACTGCATCCCAAAGGTCGTTGTCGATTATCCGCAGATTGGGAGCTTCGACGATCTGCCACTCCTCGGGCGGGTTCGGCCGTGAAAGCCGCTTCCGCCGAAGAGCCTCCGCCTGCTCTTCGTCGATCTCGCGCAGTCCGCGCACCGGCTCGCCACGCTCGTCCGCAGCGCGCTGGATATGATCATTGCCGCTGTCGCCGGTGCAAACGACTGCGTGATCGTCACGGACAACGAGCGCGATTTTCAGGGGCTCGAGATCATCAATCCGCTATGCGGTGACAAGTCCTAGTCGGCCTCGATCGGGCCATCGGCGCCACGATGCCCCGGCCTGGAGGCAGCCGTCGGATGTTCCACTATCTGGTCTCCCTCTGCGCCGCGATGCGAAGTGTCCGCGCAATGTGAAAAAGTTATGGCGGAAAATGCAGCGGGATGGGTTTGATGTTGGCTGATGCAGCGAGGCGAACTTCTATGTCGCACCAGAACAACTAGCCACGGTCGCCTAGTTAAACCAAACAGCCCCGGAAATCCCCAGGCGGTTCACAATCCACTGGTTTACGCGTCGCAGTCGATCCTCAAGTTGGCATTGGCATCGACGCGGTCACCCTGCTCATCGACGAGAACCAGGCTGGACACCGAGATGACCTTGTCTGAAACATCGATGGTGAATGTCTCCGATGTATACTGACCCGCCCGAAGTTGTCGGTCGGACGTTTTGAAAGGACCATCGACACCGAGTTCGATGATAATCTGGTTCGCGATAGAGGACAGTTCGAAATAGAATATTTCTCCGTCCGGGGCTGTGCCGGGGCCGCCGATTTCAATGTCGAGGACGCCGTCTTCGTAGTGAACGCCGCAACTGCTCGGTGTGAATTGATATATGCCCATTGACGTATCGAGCACCCCCGATGCTGTGATCGCAGTGTCGGAAGTCGCTGATTGAGGGCTTTCCGCTTGCGTGGAGCACCCGGCCAAAAACAACAGTGACAAGATAGCCAAGCCGGTACTGAAGGCTCTCGACCTCCTATTCGAAGTAATGCTCACGGGATTTTGGCTCCGGTTCATGGATAGGACCAGCCCTCATGCTCGACGCGAAAGATGCGCAGCGGCGCACCAGCTTTGGTGGTATCGGCGCGAAGATAGAAAACCGCGCGTTGCGGCTGGCCGAAATTGGTGAAGTCGACATTGATGGTGATCATGCCGCGAAACATGGGCTGATCGGGGTCGGGCATCGGCTCCCCGACGGCGCCGTCGAAATCCTGCGCGCCATAGAGCGGATGTGCACCGATATTGCCCGAGGCCAACAAGGCCACGATGTCCTCAGTGAAGTAATTGTGGGCCACCGATGGGTCGAACGCGCTGGCCATGCCGCCACCCTCGGCCATGAACTCGCGTTCGTAGATTTCGCGCACCAGATCCTGTGCCTGGGCCACGGGATCGATATCGGGGTCCGCCGCATAAGGCTCGGGCGGGGATTGCACCGGGTGGGTGCTTGACCGCTCTGTCCGGCCCGGCGTGGCGATGGTATCGTCGGGGGTGATATAGCGCTGAGCCACCCAACCGGCTTTACTCAGGGAGGCATTGCGCATCAGGCACCAGCGCGCCGGCAGCGCATCGAGCTGCGCTTGGGTCATCCGCTCGTAAATGGCGGGTGTAAAATACGGGACGCAGGTGATCTGGATCAGGCCGCGCTCATTGGGGGCGAAAGTCTCGATCACCGGATAATTCGTGCCCGGCCCCATGCGCGCATTGAGCACGTCGTTTGCCGAAACGCCGGTGACGCGCCAGGCATCCGGCCCGTGTCCGTCGATCTCGGCCCGGGCCGATGGTGCAGCAAGGGCCAGACCGATCGCCAAGGTTGCGACCAGCGCCGTTCGCAGACTATTCATCATGGCAGCACCTCCACCACCGACCGCCCGAGCACCGCGCGGCCCGCTACGTCCAGAAAGCGTACTTCGTAAGTGCCAGCCGTGTCAGGCAGGATCATTTCCAGACTGTTGCGACCGATGGCGCTCTCGGCGCTGATCCAGCTAAAGTCGGCCTGATCGGTGCGGGCGAGCGTCACCCGCTGATCGGCGCTGTCGGCCTCGCCGGTCCAGCTCACGGTAATGGTTGCGCCCGGCTTGCCGGTCGCCGGCACCACCAGCCCGGCACCATCGTCGAGCGGAGCATTGGCGGCCAGCACCTCAAGCGGCTGGCGGGCCATAACCCGATTGCCGCGCTCCAGCTGATAGCGGATCTCGTAAAGTCCCGGTTCAGCGGGCGCGGTCATCCGGCCCTCGCTGGCGTCACCGATGCGGAGATAGTCGGCATATTGACCATCCTCGGCAGCGGCGGGAACGATGGTGATATAGTCGCGCGGATAGATGGCACCGCTCCAGGTCAGCGCAACGTCCGCTCCGGCGCGCACCCGGTCCGGGCCGCTAACGGTGACATTGCCTTCCAGGACTTCGATGGGAGTGGTGGCCAGTACCCGGCCGCTGCCCTCCATCTGCAAACGCACTTCATAGAGGCCCGGTTCGGTCGGAGCCCGCAGACGCCCCTCGGCCTTGCCTTCAAGACGGGCATAATCAGTGTAGGTGCCGGCGTCGGCTCCCGCAGGGACAATGGTGACGTAATCGCGGGGATAGAGCCCTTCGGCCACCCAGGTTACCGCGAATTCGGAGCCGACCAGAACCTGGGCGGGGGCCGAGACGGTCACGTCCGTGTCCACCACTTCGATCGGGGTGGTGGCCAGTACCCGGCCGCTGCCCTCCATCTGCAAACGCACTTCATAAAGACCCGGCTCGGCGGGGGCACGGAGGCGTCCTTCGGACTTGTCTGCGATGCGGTGATAATTGGTATAGGAACCCTCATCAGCACCGGCGGGCACGATGGTGACGTAATCGCGGGGAAAAAGCCCCTCGGCCACCCAGGTCACGGCAAATTCGGAGCCGACCACAACCTGGGTCGGGGCGCTGACCGAGACCGCGATATCGACCACTTCAACCGAGGTGGTCGCCAGAACCTCGCCAGCGCCAGCGGTCTGGAGGCGCACTTCATAAAGACCCGGCTCGGCCGGGGCGCGCAGACTGCCCTCGCTGGCGCCATCAACGCGATCATAATCGGTATAGGCACCCGCTTCGGCGCCGGCGGGAACGATGGTAACGTAATCGCGCGGATCGAGTCCCTCGGCCTGCCAAGTGACAGGGAAGGCCGAGCCGACCACGATCTGGGACGGGGCGCTGACACTGGCCAGGGGCAGGGTCGGCTGCGGTTCCGCAAAGACCATCACATAGGTCTGGGGCTCTCCCGCGAAAATGCTCAGTTGCGCGGTCTGCTCGCTTTCCAGCACGACATGGTACCCGGTGATATTCCAATCGCCAGCCGGCAATTCGGCGACGCCGGGATTACCCTCCAGCTCGAAACTGTCTTCGCCAGCGTTGAAGGTCCACACGAAAGGGGTTTCGACCAGCGATCCGACCTCGCCATCCATCACCGCATGCAACGTCAGTTCTGTCGTGGCGGGAACGGCGATCGGGGGCGCGGCAACGACCTGTTGCAGCGCTTCGGTCAGCTCCGCGGCATTATCGGCGGTGAGGAAGCGACCGCCGGTTTCCTCGGCAATGCATTGCATCTGCAGCAACGCCTCGGCCTCGCCCTTGACGTCGAAGCCGATGACATGGGCAGTGAAGTCGATGCCCGCCTGCTCCAATGCCCGGGCGGCGGCGCAGGGGTCGGGGTTGCAGGTTTCGATGCCGTCCGACACCAGAATGACGGTTGCCGCCTGCTCGGTGTGACGCAGCGCCTGTGCCGCTGTAATGACGGCATCGGTCATCGGCGTCATGCCGCGCGGGTTCAGCTCGTTGACGATCTTGATGATGTCATGAGCGGTGCCGGGGGCCGGTTCGATCACGGTCTGGATATCGGAGCATTGGCCGCGCTCACGATGACCATAGGCGACGAATCCCAGATTCTGGTCTTCGGGGAAATCGGCCAGAATATCGGCGACGACTTCGCGGGCGATGACGATCTTGTTCACCCCGTCGATCTGGCCCCACATCGAACCGGACGCATCGAGCACCAGAATGGTTCCGGGCTGCTCCTGCGCTATCGCGGGCACCCCGGCGGCAGTGAGGGCAAGGGCGGTTACGGCCGCCGTCAGCAAGGATTTCATGCGATTTCTCCGTTGCGCGCAGCGGGCGTGGCAACACCGCCGGTAATGCGGGCCTTGAGCTTGCGGAAATGCGACGACATCTGTTCCAGCCTCGCCTCCCATTCCGGGTCGGGTTGCTGGCCCTCGATAGTCTTGAAATAGACCTGCATCAGGCAGGTTATGGCGAACGGCTCCAGCAGCGCGGCCTTGACGCTCCATGCAAACAGCAAGGCGAAGACGAAGCCTCCTGCCGCCCATGCACCGGGCATCAGATAGACGACGAGAGCTGCCGGGGCGAGCATGACGAGGAAAACCACAAAGCTCAGCAGATAGACGATGACCGCCAGCCAGGCAGCGTTCTTGAGCATGATTTTGTAGTTCTGGCCATAAAGGACCAGTGCTTCCTTGGCGGAGCCCCAGGGATCGGTCGAGCGGGTGCGGATCGCATGGGCAAGGATGATCTCGTCGATAAAACCGACAGCAACGCGCAGGAAGGCATGCAGGATGCCCGAAACCTGGCGCACACCCGGCAGCGGAAGGATCGAGAGAATGCCACGCACTAGTCCGGTAATCGCGCCGATCACGCCCTTGATGAGCTGGTCGATGGCAAACAGCACGCTCGCCTGTACGAAGCGCTGTTTCACCACTGCGGTGGCATGGGTGATCTGGGATTTTCCGTCCGGTATGGGCTTGCCGTCGATCAGTTCGACCAGAACGGCGATATGCCCGGCCTTGACGATGTAGAGGATGTATTCACGGGCCCAGTACATGATGGCGCCGAAGATGCCGAACCCCATGACACCGCCCCACAGCGTCGAGTTCGCCTGGAACCCTTCGTCACCGAAGCCGCCGACCCCATAGCCGACGCCGGCCCCGGTTCCCGTCACCAGAACATAGCCAATAGCGATGCCGAAATAGACTGCCATGCGCAGCACGATAAACGGCATGGTGCGCGCCATCATCGCCAGCGCGCCGCCGATACTGAAATCCCACATGTGGCTCTCCGTAGTCCCTGCTCCTTGAAGCCTAGCAGGAGAAAAGCCGACGCGCCCCGTTCGTTTGAATAGGGACATGGAGGAGAACTGCGCTATAAATGGTCAAAATAGCGCAGCAGCCAGAAGAAGCAGGAGAACAGGCTGCCGGCATAAAATCGATCGAGAATGTTGTTGGGGGAGCAGCGAACCGATTTGCAGGGATTTTTCATAGCAGCAATGGTCTCCGCGTCGCTTTGTCTTTCGGCGACCGCACAGGCTCGCGATCTTTCAGACTTGCCATCTCCGGAAGGCCCAATCCTACTTGATGTCGGCGGCGCTCTTTCAAGGACCAATTCCGGCGACGCGGCGCATTTCGACATGGAGATGTTGAAGGCACTTCCAGCCGTCCGGCTGGAAACGGCCACGGCTGTGACCGATGGGGTGCGCCGCTTCGAGGGTTTCCTGATGCGGGATCTGCTGGAACTGGTCGGCGCGCATGGTTCCACCGTGACGGCGAGCGCTCTCAACGACTACGCGATCGACATTGCTGTCAGCGAGTTCGACCGCTACGACGTCCTCGTCGCCTATGAGATGGACGGCGAGCCGCTGCTGCCCAGTGACAAGGGGCCGCTATGGATCGTCTATCCGCGCGACCAGCACGCCGAGCTTCAGGACATCCGCTACGATTATCGCTGGGTATGGCAGTTGCGATGGCTCGACATCAAATGAGCAGGTCGGTTCGCACTTTGCTGGGCGTTGCTCTGCCGCTTCTGGCTATCGTCATCTTCGTAGTGCTGCTGGCGTTCTCCCTGCTGCGCCTGTCCACCATCGAGCGCGACATGCGTATCGAGGCGACGCAGAATATGCTGTGGGTGATCTCACGGGCGCATGTTTCGAGCCTCCAGCTCAGCGACACCGCCACCGAGCGGGCCACGGGGAATGTGGATCGCGCGCAGATGGACTTGCGCTACAATGTCTTTCTGAGCCGCCTGGCACTGCTCGATGACGGGCCGCAGCGCCGCCGGATGAAAGACCTTGGCTTTAGCGGCGCGCTCGATGACCTGCGCGGCAACCTGTCCGAACTGGGTTCGCTTGTGATGGAGGCCAAGCCAGAAGACCTGCCGCGTATCCGGGCGATCCTGCTGCCCTACGACACGGCGCTGGGGCGAGCAGCCAACAAGGCGATGGTCGCCGAATGGGACGATCTCGGCAATACGCTGGACGCGTCGCGCGAGCAGCTCTGGCAGATCGTCGTCTCGCTGATCGGCATATCCGTTGCGGGTGCAATTCTCTGCATTCACTTCCTGCTGGCAATACGAGACGCAAGACTGCGCACCCGCCTTCTGGACAAGGAGAAGGCATTTTCCCAATTGCTCATCGGCTCCAGCGGCGAGGGCATCATTGCTGTCGATCTCGACTGCCGTTGTACGGTCTGGAATGAAGCTGCCGAACGACTGTTCGGCAAATCCGGCGCCCTCACGATTGGCATGACGCTTGGCGACGTTTCCGGCTTTTTTCAGATCGACAAGATCGAACGAGCCATCGGCAACGCCCTCGGCGGGCAATCTGCTGCGCTGCTCGACCAGCCATTCTTTCCACCCGGACAGGCCGAGCCCCTTTATGTTGATCTGAGTTGCTTTTCGTTGCGTGATGGCCCAGGCATTATCGGCTCGATCCTGCTGGTTTCCGACGTTACGGAACGGCGGGCTGCGCAGCGGGAGATTGCAGACCATCGTGACCATCTGGAGCATCTGGTGCAGGCCCGCACTCAGGAGCTTGACGCGGCCCTGAAGCGCGAACGGGCGACGGCCGAGCTTTACCGCAATTTCGGCACGATGATCTCGCACCAGTTCCGCACCCCGTTGGCCATCGTCGATTCTGCGCTGCAACGCCTGATGCGGCGGAGCGACAGGCTGGCGCCGATGGAAGTGCAGGAACGGGGCAGCAAAGCCCGCGAGGCGATCGCCCGCCTGGTCAGGCTTGTCGAAAGCACACTCGACGCTGCCCGCCTCGATGCCGGCCAGATCGAAATCCGCAGTCAGCCTTGCGATCTCGGTCAACTGGCCGCCGACATCTGTGCCCGGCAGGGCGAGCAAATGCCTGAGCGGCGGATTGCGGTCGAACGTCCCCAACCAGGGTCCGCGATCGCGCTGTGCGACCCGATTCATGCGGAAAACATTCTTGTCAATCTTGTGTCCAACGCCGTGAAATACTCACCGCCGCGAACAGCGATTGCTGTTGTCGTCGCGGTAAATGGCGAAAGGGTCGAATGCGCAGTCACCAATCATGGGAGGATTGCTTCGAAGGCCGAATGCAATGCTGTATTCGAACGCTATTTTCGCGGCCAAAACGCCGAAGGTCATCCCGGCATCGGTATCGGCCTCTATATGGCCAGAGCGCTCGCGCGGATGCAGCATGGAGATGTGCAACTGAGCCACAGCAGCGATGATCGGATCACCTTCACTCTGATCCTCCCGCAGCCGGACGCGGTTGAGATGGACAGTCGATCATCCTCTGTCCGCGCGGTGCCGGCATGATGGAAGCCGCCATGCCTCGTGGAACCGCACCCGTCATTCTGTGCGTCGAGGATGAAGCAGATCTGCGCCGGGACATTGCCGATGAACTCGCCGAAGGCGGGTATGTGGTTATTGAGGCCTGCAATGGCGAGGAAGCTCTTGATCTGCTGCATATGAACCGTCCCGACCTGATCCTGTGCGACATTTCCATGCCGGGGCTCAATGGGTACGAGATATTGAACGCGGTGCAGGCAAAGGGTTCGGATCATGCCGATATCCCCTTCGTGTTCCTGTCGGCGCTCGGTGACCCCCGCGAAATCGTCGAGGGCAAGCGTCTCGGAGCAGACGACTATCTGGTCAAGCCGATTGACTACGACCTCCTGCTGGTCACGATTCATGCGCGCTTGCGCCAGATAAAGCGCTTGCGATCATCATCGCCTGCCTCCGGTACCGGCATTGATGACGAAGCTTCCGGGTTCGGGCTGACGGGGGCCGAGATGCGCGTGGCTCGGGCGTTGAGCGAAGGCCGGTCATTGCGGTTGATTGCCAAGGATTTCGGGATTTCCCGGACCACTGTGGCCTTTCACGTGCGCAATATCTTCCAGAAGACAGGGACAACGCGACAGGCTGAACTGGTTGCACTGTTACTCCGCTCGGCGGGACGGCTGTAACCGCTGCCGTAAACGCCTTCGTCGCAGCCGTGCTCGACGGTCTGCGGCCCGGCCTTGTAACGCCCGAGCGCATGCCGCATCTGTCCGCATTCAACGATCAGGCGTAGCCAATCCAGCCCCTGAAGCTCAGGCCTGCGTAAAACAGGCTGACATCGGTGAACCCGGCCTCGCGCAGCATCACTTCGTCTTCTTCTGGTGAAAGAATGGACAGTCTGGTCTTGATGGCCGCGATGGCGTCGTTGGTCCTGGCCTTGTCCATCCCGGCAAAGGCGACATGCCGGGCGGCCCAGATCGAGCGATAGGGCTCGGCCTGGGGAAAGCTGATATGGGCGACGGCGAACGGGGCTCCCGGGGCCAGGCGGCGATGGATCTCGCGCAGGGTGTGCAAGCGGTGCTCACGCGGGACGAAATGAAGGGTCAGCAGGCAGACGCCGCCATCGAACGGCCCTTCCGGGGCGGTGTCGATATAGCCCTGGTGGAGGTGTATGCGCGCAGAATGCGGTCCTGCGATCTGTTGCGCTGCGCGCAGCATGTCAGCTGAGGGATCGACGCCGTCGAACGTCCAGTGGGGATGATCGTCGGCGAGGGCCCTGAGCTCCAGGCCGCCGCCCGCGCCAAGGACCAGAACACGGCCTTTCGGGGGTACGTGCTCTGCCAGCAGCATTGAGGTCATGCGATGGAGGTCGGCAAAGCCAGGGACGAGGCTGGGGGTTCTGTCTGCGTAGGACCGTGCATGGTCGGCCTCGAATGGCTGGGGGCTGTCGGTGCGCATCGGGCTGTCCTCGCTCGCAAATATTCTGCCGGCCGATCCTGACATTGGCGACGCCCAATGTGAACGGCTCAATTGAAACCGGCCCTTTGAAAACGGGTCGGGCGCGTGCGATTGGCAGATTGGGGTTGAGAACCCTTCCGGCATATGCGATCAGGAACCTGCTTTGGTTCCGCCAAGTGAAGTGCGGATTAAAAGGGAACACGGTGCGGACGACCCATTAGGGGCCAATGCCGTGGCTGCCCTCGCAACTGTAAGCGGCAAGCGTTTTGCCACCACGTCACTGAACACTCATTCGGGAAGACGGTAAACGCGTTATGAGCCGCGAGCCAGGAGACCTGCCCAGGCACACACCATGAAGCCGGACGAGGTGTTCCGGCGGGGCAGGATATGATTATGCGATCTCTTCGCAGGCGCCGGACCGTCTCTGCATCCCATTCCTGGGTTGTAGGGGTTCATGCGGCCTGAAAGTTCTTTTCAAGTCAGCTCGAAGTGCTTGGACCGCCAGGGTTTTGGCGGGGAGAGCGGCTGGCTTTGTGCGGGAAAAATCGCGCAAGCCCGTCGCCCAAACAGCATCTCGCCACAGGAACATGCAGAAAACCTGAAACTTCGTGCAGGTTTTCGGGCGGGCGGCTGGATAGCGTCATCGCGCGAAAAATTTATCGCCGAGGCAGTTCAAGCGATCCTCGGCAAGACACTGGTGCGAGAGGGCTGCGGGGGCGTCGATGCGCGTTGATATTGCCGGTTTCACGCGGGGATCAAAAGTTCTGGATCATCGCGCCGTCATGGATTTTTGCTGCCGCATGGATGCGCTTGGCTATGACGGCATGTGGTTCAACGAGTTCCATTTTCAGCAACCGCCCGATCCGTATCCCTCCACCCTGCTGCTTGCCTCGGCCATTCTGGCTCGAACCGAGCGGATACGGGTGGGAACGTCGATTGTGGTGCTGCCGCTCTACCATCCGTTCCTGCTCGCCGAACAGGCGGCGCAACTGCATGCCCAGAGCGGGGGGCGGTTTGACCTCGGCGTTGGCCGGGGGACCCATCCGACAACCTTGCAGGCGCTGGGTATCCCGGCGGAGGAAACCCGCGATCGCTTCGGGCAATCGCTGGATGTGATGCTGTCGGCGTGGCGGCAACCCACGTCGGTGCCGCAAGACAGCGTCTGGCCGCCGTCTTCGGTGGCGGTCGGGCCCATGCTGGCCGAGGGCGACAGCATTCCGGTTTACATCGCCGGATCGACGCCGGAAACGGTGGCGATCGCCGTGGAAAACGACATGCCCCTGCTGCTCAGCCTGGAGCCCAACGAGGTGCGGCAGTTGCGGACCTATGATGACCTGGCCGGACGGGCAGGCGGTCCGTATCCGGCGGATTTTTCCATCTCGCGCTATGTGATGATCGGGGAGACGCGCGGTGCTGCGCTCAGGGCGGTGGATGAATTGCTACCCCGGCTCTACGAACGCCGGTTGCGCTATGCCCGCGCACAACATCGCGATCCTGCAACCGTCATGCCGATCGATCGGGACGTGTTCCTGTCCGAGCAGATGATCGCCGGAGACGCGCGGGATTGCATCGATCAGCTGACGGCCCTTCGGGATCGGACAGGCATCGACAGCATCAGGCTGATTTTCAACTGCAATGGCGAAATTGCAGAGGAGCGGGCCGACGCAATGGCCACGCTGTTCGGACTTGACGCGCTGCCCGCCCTTCACGCTTTGCCCGCCCTTTCACCCAAAACGGAGATATCCCGGTGAGACTTTTACGAAACGCCACGCCTTTTGTTCTGGCCGCAGTGTCGGCAAGCCTGCTTGCGAGCGCGCCTGCCGTCTCTCAAGATGGCCACTTCCCGTATGTCGACGACAATTGCGGGGTGGTGACCACCTATGACGCGGCACCGGAGCGCGCCGTTACCCTGTCCAACAACGCCACCGAGTTGATGCTTGCGCTGGGGCTGGATGAGCGGATGGCGGGGACGTCATACATGGCCAATCTCAAGATCAGCCCCCAGTATGAAGAGGCCTATGCCCAGATCCCCATCATCTCGCCGTTGGTTGCCACCACCGAAGAGCTGATCGAAGTCGAAGCCGATTTCGTCTATGCGGGATATCCGGATGGGTTCAGTGAATCGCGCCACACCCGCGATCAGCTTCACGATCTGGGCATGAAGACGCGGCTGAACGTCGAAGGCTGCAACCTCGGGGCTTTCGGGTTTTCTGAGCTTTTTGCGGAGATCCAGTCGGTTGCCGATATTTTCGGCGTGACGGAAAAGGGCCATGAGGTGATCGGGGATTTGCAGGCGCGTCTGGATGACGTTGCGCAGACCATCGACGGGCGCGAGCCGATCCCGGTCTTTATCTATAATGGCGGCGACACCACGCCCAATGCCGTTCTGGGCAACACCCTGATGTCCCAGGCCGTGGCGGCGGCGGGCGGCGAGAATATCTTTGCCGAAGTCGCCAACCGCTATGGTCAGGTGAGCTGGGAACAAATCGCCGAACGTGAGCCCGAATACATCGTTGTTTTCTATTCGGGAACGGCCAGCGGGCAGCTGGTGGAAGATCCCGATACGGAACTGGGGCAGGCGCGGGTCGATACCCTCAAGGCTACACCGGCCATCGCCAATGTGCCGGCTATCGTCAACGATCGCTTCATCCTGATCAATTCGGTGCAGGGACAGCCCGGCCCGAGCACGCTCGATGCGGTTGAAGCCTTTGCCAAGGCGTTCCATCCCGACGCGTTTGCGGAGTAACCCATATGCATGACCTTCGGCCGGACATTTCGGATCGGCGCGATCACGGCGAGCTTCTGGTTCTGCTGCGATCGGCGTCCTCAGCTCCGGCCGAAGGGATCGATACGCCATCGCGGCCGCCAAAGGCCAGCGAGGCGAAGCTGCCCTATGGCGTGGTCCTTGTCCTGCTCACCGTGTTGCTGGTGTTTCTCGCGGTTCTGGGACTGATGTTCGGGTCGGTCTCGGTTCCCGCTCCCACGGCCATGGGTGTGCTGATCAACTGGGTGACCGGGCACGAACTCATTCCCGTCACCTGGCGGCACGTTTACGAAACCATCATCATCCAGACGCGCTTGCCGCGTGTGCTCCTGGCCGCTGCCGTTGGTGCAACGCTCGCAGCCACGGGCATGACCATCCAGGCGATCGTCCGAAACCCGCTCGCCGGGCCAAGCATTCTGGGGGTTTCCAATGGCGCTTCGACCGGGGCGGTCATTGTCATGCGGTGGGGGCTGATCGGATTTGGGGCGTTCACGCTTTATATTTCTGCCTTTGTGGGGGCCCTTGTCACCTTGATGATCGTGTTCTGGGTGGCGCGGGCGGGTGGACATATCACGCCGACCCGGTTGGTGCTGGCCGGCATCGCCATGAGCGCCGTGCTCAGTGCATTGACCAGCCTCCTGGTCCTCACTTCGCCCGACCCCCAGCTTGCATCGCGGGTCTTGTTCTGGACCTTGGGCGGGTTTGCCTCGGCGCAATGGAAGCTGCTGCCGTTGCCGGTGTCGGCCATGGTGATCGGATTGGGGATCATGCTGTTTCAGGCGCGCAGGCTCAACCTGCTCATGGCCGGGGACGAGAGCGCGACAGCGCTGGGCCTCGATGTGCACCGGTTCCGCCAGTCGATGTTCATTCTGACCGCGGCATTAACCGGGATGATGGTGGCGGTATCCGGGGTGATCGGGTTTATCGGGTTGATCGTGCCCCATATCGTCCGCTTTCTGGTTGGAGCGGATCATCGGCGCGGCCTGCCGACGGTGGCTCTGGTGGGGGCCTGCTTTGCCATTGCCGCCGATCTCATCGCGCGTGCGGTGATCTCGCCCCTCGAACTGCCGGTCGGGATCATAACCGCGCTGGTCGGCGGCCCGTTCTTTATCTGGCTGCTGCGACGCGATGCCAAAGGGCAGGGGCACCCCGCATGACACAGATACAGCCCGGAACCCTGACGCTCGACCGGGTGAGCTATGCGGTCAATGGCAAGACGCTCGTGCGGGACATTTCCCTGGAGGTTGCGCCCGGCGAGATGATCGGCCTGCTCGGCCCCAATGGTGCGGGCAAGTCGAGCCTGCTGCGCACTATCTATCGCACCAACCGCCCCAGCGCGGGGCGGGTCCTGATCAACGATGAAGACATCTGGAAGCGGTCGGCGAGTTGGGGCGCAAGGCAGGTGGGTGCCGTGCTTCAGGATATGCCGGCAGACTTTCCGCTCACGGTCCACGATGTCATCGCCATGGGCCGGTCGGCGCATAAACGGCTGCTGGAGCCGGATAACGATCACGATCGGCGGCTGATCGCTGCCGCTCTGGCGCTGTTGCAACTGGAGCCGTTTGCGGACCGGTTATTCCGGTCGCTGTCGGGCGGGGAGCGCCAGAGAGTGCTGGTGGCCCGCGCCCTTGTGCAGCAGCCCTCGATTCTCGTGCTCGATGAGCCCACCAACCACCTTGATATCCACCACCAGATCAACCTGCTGCGCTTTGTGCGCAATCTGGGCATCACCGTCATCGCCGCGCTGCACGATCTCAACCTTGCCGCGATGTTCTGTGACCGGCTTTGCCTGTTGCACAATGGGCAGATGCAGGCCTGCGGGACGCCGGAATCGGTTCTGTCGGAAGAAAATCTCGCCGACGTGTTCCGTATCGATGCGACGCTGACCCGCAATCCCCGGACGGGCACCGTCTGGATCATGCCCGCCTGAACGCACGCTCCGTCCGTGTCACCCCGTGCTGCCCAAGGCATCCCGGCTGCGCCTTTGTGCGCCGTCAAACCCTCATGTTCGCCCGGACCTGTGCAGGCCAAAATGCTTGCAACCTAAGATGTATGGACAAAATAGGATGGTATGCTAACTTTAGGAGATAAATAAGAAGGATATTGCGTTGAGCGACGTCATTGTAGAAACGGACCGGTTGTGGGTCAGGCGGGCGGTGGAGACTCTTGAGGCTGAGGGCGGGCGGTCGTCGGACACTCGGTTGATTGCGCTCCCGCTGTCGGGCTTTGAGGGGATCGAGTTTTATTTCAAGGACGAATCGGCGCATCCGACCGGAAGCCTGAAGCACCGGCTGGCGCAGTCTTTGATCGTTTACGGCATCTGCAATGGCCTTATCGGGCCCGATACGGTCCTGGTCGAGGCGTCGTCGGGCTCCACGGCAGTCAGCGAAGCCTATTATGCGCGTTTGCTCGGGCTGAAGTTTTATGCGGTGCTGCCGCGGTCGACCAGCGCAAGCAAGGTCGAGGCTATCCGCGAGCATGGCGGGCATATTCACTTCGTTGATGATCCTGCAGCGATCTATCAGGAAGCGCAGGCCCTCGCTGAGCGGGAAAACGGGTATTATCTGGACCAGTTCACCTATGCGGAGCGGGCAACCGATTGGCGCGGCACCAGCAATATCGCGGCCTGCCTGTTCGAGCAGATGGCGCAGGCGGGGCATAAGGACCCCAAATGGATGATCATGAGCGCGGGGACCGGGGGCACCGCCGCAACGATTGGCCGCTATATCCTTTATAACGGCCTGTCGACAAAGCTGTGCGTTCCCGATCCGGAGCATTCCGCGTTCTTTGACGGCTGGGTGAACTGCGATCCGGACGCTGTGTTTCCGCGCGGCTCGCGCATCGAAGGGATCGGGCGTCCCCGGGTCGAGCCCTCATTCGTGCCCAATGTCATCGACGCCATGGTCAAGATACCGGACGCGACCTCGATTGCGGCGGCCCACGTCCTGTCGGGCCTGCTTGGCCGGCGGGTGGGTGCTTCGACCGGCACGAACTTCATCGGTATGCTCTGGGCTGCCGATCAGATGCGCCGCAACAACGAGCGCGGCCCGATTGCCACCTTGATCTGCGACCATGGCGAACGGTATGCCGACACCTATTACAGCGATACCTGGCTCGACCAGCAGGGCTTCGATATCGCTCCGGCCAAAGCCATGATCGAGCGGTCGATCGAGATCGGGCAGATGGCGCCCGACCTGATCCTGGGCCGGCATGAAAAAGCCACCCCTGTCGAGCTGGCCAACAATTTATGCACGGCCTGAGAACGGGTTGATACAAGCAGCGCACTGTAATGTTGACATGTCAGGAAGATGCGCTAACATTTCAATCTGTTTAAACTTTGCGGACCCGTGTCATCGTGCCTAAAATTCACCTCGTCGATACCACCCCCCTCATCGCGCTCAACAGGCTGGAGCAGCACCTCGGTGGCAAGCATACGATCTTGCTCAAGCGCGACGATATCGGGGGTATCGGCGGCGGCGGGAACAAGCTGCGCAAGCTGGAATATTCGGTTGCGGAAGCATTGGCACAGGGCTGTGACACGCTCATTACGTTCGGTGCGCTCCAGTCCAATCATGCCCGGCTCACCGCGGCGGTTGCGGCTCATTGCGGCCTCGATTGCGTGCTTATCCTGAGCAAGCGGGTTGACCGGCAGGATGCTTTCTATACCGAGAGCGGGAATGTCCTGCTCAACGACCTGCTCGGCGCTGACATCCATGTCCTCGAAGACGACCAGGACCCGCTGGCGCGTGCAGACGAGTTCAAGGATGCGCTGGTTCGGCAGGGCCGCAAGCCCTATGTGATCCCCTTCGGGGGCTCGGACGCGCTGGGTGCGCTTGGCTATGCCGATTGCGCCCAGGAGATCGCGCAGCAGGCGGAAGGCCGGGGCATCCGGGTTGACCACATAGTGCATGCGAGCGGCTCGGGCGGCACGCAGGCCGGGTTGATTGCCGGATGCGAGCGGTCGCTGACAGGCGCACGGGTTCACGGGATCAGCGTTCTGGCGCCGGCGCCGGCGCTGCAAGAGACCGTGCACACCATTGCCAACGGTGCCCGGGAACGGCTCGGGTTGCCGCTGGGCGAGAAGGCAACGGACGTTATCGTTGAAGACGGCTTCATTGATGGCGGATATGGCGTCGTCAATGAGCAAACGCTCGACGCCGTCCGTCTTCTGGCCGAAACCGAAGGCATCTTGCTCGACCCCGTTTATACGGGCAAGGCATTCGCCGGCCTATTGCACCTCCTGCGCACGGAAGAGATTCCGCAGGGCGATACGGTCGTATTTCTCCATACCGGCGGGATGCCGGGCATTTTTGCTTACACGTCGGCTTTCAAGGCGGCGTGACAGATATCTGCTCAAGGACCGGGAGGTAGTATGAGCGACGCTGAGCACAAAGAATCAAACAGGCGCGGCCAGGATGTCGTTGCCGGGGGCTTTCTGGCTTTACTGGGGGTTGGAGCTTCCTACATTTCCCTGAGCAGTCTGTCGCTGGGGACGATAGACCGCATGGGGCCGGGCATGTTCCCGCTCGCTCTTGGGGTATTGCTGTTCGTGCTCGGGCTGGCGATGGCGATGCCATCGCTGCTCAAGGGTGGATTTTCCAATCCGCTCAAGAAGCTGGACGTGCGGTCGTTTATCTGGATCAGCCTGTCCATCCTGCTTTTTGCCGCGACCATCCCGTATTTCGGTCTCGTGCCGGCGGTAACGCTGGTGGTTGTCTCTTCCAGTCAGTCTGACAGGGTCAACGGTCCTGTTGCCCTTATCAGCCTCGCCACGGTGCTCTCGCTGCTGACCTATCTCACCTTTGCGGTTGGGCTGGGTCTGAGAATGCCGCTGTTTGCCTGGCCCTGGTAACCCCCAAGATCGTGAAGCGCTAAGATGTCAGAATTTCTTGCAAATATTTCGCTTGGGCTCACCACGGCCTTAACCCTCAACAACCTGCTGTATTGCGCGATTGGCGTGACGCTCGGGACGCTTGTAGGGGTCATTCCCGGAATCGGTACGCTGGCAGCGATGTCGCTGCTGTTTCCGCTGACCTTCTATCTCGATCCTATTGCCGGGCTGGTGATGCTTGGCGGTATCTATTACGGCACCACTTATGGCGGCTCTACCGCCTCCATTCTGCTCAACCTGCCGGGAACGCCGTCCAACGCCGTCGTCTGTTTTGACGGTTACCCGATGGCCCAGCAGGGCCGGGCCGGTGTCGCCCTGTTCATGACCACGATCGCCTCCTTCGTCGGAGGGTCGATCGGTATCGTGGTCATCATGCTGTTCTCGCCGTTTGTTGTCTCGGTGGCCCTGGAATTCGGCTCGGTCGAATATTTCCTTCTGATGCTGGTGGGGCTTCTGGCTTCCGCCGTGGTCGCCAACGCAGCGCCGATCAGGGGCATCGCCATGGTGGTGCTGGGGGTTCTTCTGGGACTGGTAGGCGTCGACATCAACAGCGGTGCACCGCGTTTCACCTTCGGCACGTTCGCGCTCCTGGATGGGATCAGTCTTGTTGCCTTGGCGATGGGCCTGTTTGGTGTCTCGGAAATCATGGCGAGTGTCCGGGGTCTGAAATCGGCCAAGGTCGAAAAAAACATCTCCATGCGTACGATGCTGCCGACGCGCGACGATTGGCGGCGGACGCCGATGCCCATGGTGCGCGGCGCAACCATCGGCTCATTCCTTGGCGCATTGCCCGGAACCGGCGGAATTCTGGCGTCTTTCATGGCTTATGCCTTGGAAACCCGGGTCGCCAAGGAACCGGAACGGTTTGGCAAGGGTGCCATCGAAGGCATCATGGCTCCCGAGACCGCGAACAACGCGGCAGACCAGACGTCCTTCATTCCCACGCTGGCCCTCGGCATCCCAGGCACCGCAAGCATGGCGCTGATGCTGGGCGTGCTGATGATCCACGGCATTTCGCCCGGCCCCACGCTGATGGTGCAGCGGCCCGAGTTGTTCTGGGGCGTGATCATGAGCTTCTGGGTGGGCAATATCTTGCTGCTCGTCCTCAATATCCCGTTGATCGGGGTGTGGATGAGAATCCTGACCATCCCCTATCACATCCTGTATCCGTCGGTTCTGGTTCTCGTTTGCATCGGGGTTTATTCGGTCAACTACAGCGTCCTCGACGTAGCATTTGTCTGCGGTTTCGGCGTCCTGGGGTATTTGATGCGGACCCTGGACTTCCCGGCAGCGCCGTTGCTGCTTGGCTATGTGCTCGGACCCCTCGTGGAGCAGCATTTCAGGCGCGCCATGGTGCTTTCCTATGGCGAATTTTCAACCTTCGTTGGCTCCAAGCTCAGCATTTCGCTGCTCGCGATCGTCGCAGGAATTCTCCTGTACGCCCTCTGGCGGTCATGGCTGTCCTTCAAGCGCCGGCCCGCGCTTGCCAGCAAGTGACATTGATTTCGGTATTCGAGGATCTGGTATGAATTTTGGAATTGAGGGCAAGCGTGCTCTGGTCTGCGGTGCAAGCCGCGGCATCGGGTTCAGCTGCGCGGAAATGCTGGCTGCGGAAGGCGCAAATCTCGTGCTGGTGGCGCGGGGTGCCGAACGGCTCGAACAGGCCGCCGAAGAGCTCAGGAGCCGGTTCGATGTCGACGTCGAGACGCTTGCGGTCGATCTGAGCGGCACCGAAGGGCGTCAGCATGTCATCGCAAATTGTGGTGCAGTGGATATTCTGATCCACAATGGCGGCTGGCCGGTCGCCGACCGCGATTTCCGCGAATGGACCCACGACGAGTGGATGGCGGCGATCGATGCGATGATGATGGCGCCGATCGAGTTGATCACCGGCGTCGTGGACGGCATGATCGAGCGCCGCTTCGGGCGGATCGTTGCGATCACCTCGCGCTTCGTCAAAGAGCCGACATTGCGGCTCTCCCAGTCAGTGGGATCGCGGCTGGGCCTGACCGGTTTCATGGTGGGCCTGTCCAAGGAAGTTGCGCCCTACAACGTGACCGTCAACACCACGCTTCCCGGCATCATCGAAACTGAGACGCAAGTCGAATTCGGCCATCGCCTGGCGGCGGCCGCGTCGAAAACGTTCGAGGAAATCTGGCACGAGCGCGAGCAGACCAACTCCGCCAAGCGCTTTGGCACGCCGGAAGAGTTCGCATCACTGTGTGTCTATCTGTGTTCGCGTCAGGCCGGGTTCATCACGGGTCAGAATATCGTCTGCGACGGCGGCGGCTATCCCGGTGTTTTGTAAGGGAGTGGAAATGAGTAACAAGATCGAGCGTATCAAGGCGCTGCTGGCCGGCGAGCGCGTCCATCCGCCGGTGGCGAGCTTTTTCGGCCACAAGCATGCCCTTGAGCAGAGCCCGGAAACGCTGGTGCCCCATCTCATCGAGCAGAACAAACTGTTTGGCTGGGATTTCATCAAGGTTCAGAGCAGGGCCACCTATTACGGCGAAGCCTGGGGTTGCGAGCACATCTTCGATGCGCAGCAGGGCCCGGTGATGGTCGATCACGTCATCAAGGACGCCGCCGATTATTTTACGCTGCCCAAGCTCGACATCACGCAGGGACCGTTGGCCGAGCACGTCCGCGTTGCCGAAGGGCTTGCAGCGGACATCGATGACGGCACGCCGCATGTTCATACGGTGTTTGCCCCGCTGACGATCCTCAACCGTCTTGGTGGCGCCCAGCGGCGCACCGAAGACGAGACAAATCGGCTGCGGGTGGAAATCGAACAGCATCCCGACGCCATCCGGGCGGGGCTGGAAACTGTCACGGCGACCCTCGTCGAGTTCGTGCGGGCGCTGATCCGCGCTGGCGGCGACGGCATTTTCATCACGACGACCGGGTGGGATGCCGACCATTTCGCGCCGGACCTTTATCGTGAATGGGCAGAGCCCTACGAACGCCGGCTGTTCGAGGCGGCCAGAGACGAAGGGGCGTGGCTGAACATCATCCATGCCTGTCGGGCCCATACCCATTTCGACATCGTGAAAGACTATCCGGTCGAGGTCATCAGCTACGACGCCTTGTCCGGTCGCAATCCCACGATCGCCGAAGCACGGGAGCTCACCGACAAGGTGCTCTGGTCCGGCATCGACATTCAAACGCTCGCGTCAGGGGATGTGGAAAAACTGCGGGACGAAGTGAGCGCCGCTCGTGACGCCTCGCAGCAATGGGAGCGTTTAATACTGGGACCGACCTGTGCAGTCCCACCTTCAGCGGATCCTGATCTTCTTCACGAAGTCAGGCGTCTAAGTTCAGAGCAATAAGTGCAATAGGAGAGAAGCGCTATGCGTGATAAAATGGGAAAAGTGCTTATCGGCGTCGTCGTCAGTGCGGCAACGAGTGTCGCGGCGATTCAGGTGGCTCAGGCCGCTGACAACTATCCCCAGCGGCCGATCACCATCGTGGTGCCGACGGGGCCGGGTGGCGCTGTTGACATCAACAGCCGCATCTATGCCGCCAAGCTCACCGAAATCCTCGGTCAGCCCGTTGTGGTCGAAAACCGCGCCGGCGGTGGCAGCCTGATCGGAACCGGCTATGTGGCCAATTCGGCCCCTGACGGATATACGCTGCTGGCAACCACCCCCACCATCACGATCGCCCCGTCCATTCGTGACAACGTGCCGTACGATCCGATCGACAGCTTCGAGCCCGTCGTCCAGCTGTACAGCACCTACGGCCTTCTGGGTGTGCGCAGCGACCTGCCCGTTGACACCGTCAACGAATATATCGAATACGCGCGTGAAAATCCGGGTGCCATCCGTTTTGCCGGTACTGGCGGGCTGGGCGGCATCAACCACATGTGGGGTGAGTGGCTGCACGCTGAGACTGATACCGAAGCGACGTTCGTCGGATATCAGGGCGGCGCGGAAGCCATGGGCGATATGATGGCCGGTCGCGTCGACGCCACCATCGCCAGCGTGTCCTTCATGCAGCCCTACATCGAAACCGGCAGCGTCAAGCCGCTGGCGATCGGTGCCGAAGAGCGCACGGAAGCCTTCCCCGATGTGCCGACTGTGGCGGAATCCGGCGTTCTGCCCGAGTTCAACGCCGTGTACTGGGTTGGCTTCTTTGCCCCCGCCGGCACACCTGCAGACATCGTTGAGAAGCTCAACGATGCCTTTGTGCAGGTTCTCGCGACCGACGAAGAGCAGGCGCGCATGGCCGAACTGCAGCAGATTCCCGTTGGCAATACCCCTGCGGAGTTTGCAGAAGTCGTCCAGCAGGAAGTCCAGCAGTGGAAGCAGGTTGTCGAGAAGGCTGACATCAGCCTCGACTAAGACCGGACCTGCAAGCTTGCAGGTTTTGCTATAAGCAGGTGAATGGGTCCCGGGCACAAGCAATTGTCCGGGGCCCGTATTGGCGTGATGAACGGCCACTGCGCGGGCCGTTTGTAGAGCAGAGGCTCTAACGCTTTGTTTTATCGCGCTTCCGAACCGGAAAGCCGGTTCCGCCGTGGCTGGAAGCGCCCCAGAAATTCCGGAGCAAGAATGAAAAAGAGAGATCGCATTTCGTCAGCAATTGCCGGGGCTCCGGTTGATCGGGTTCCGGTTTCTGCCTGGGGGCATTTCTTTCTCGATGAGGTTGAACCAGTTCGGTTCGCTGATCGCATGGTTGCGTTCCAGCAGGAGTTTGACTGGGATTTCCTCAAAGTTCATGCTCGCGCGAGCTACCATGTCGAGCCGTTCGGCTTTGCCTATGAGCCGTCCAAGGCGGCGGAAAAGGGCCATGTGCTGACCCATACGCCGGTTGTGCACCCGGAAGATTGGCTAAAACTTCGCCCCGCGCCGCTTTCGGCTCCGGCATTTCAGGAGCAACTGGACGCCCTCGCGCGGATGCGCAGCCAGTTGCCCGATGATGTGCCGATCATCATGACTGTGTTCACGCCCCTCGATATCGCCGACAAGATGCTCGACAGAAATGCCGCGCAACTTGCCGAGCACATCAAGACCGCGCCCGAAGCCGTTGGCCATGCCTTGTCGGTTTTTTCCGAGACCCTCAAACCGTTTGTCAGCAAGCTGGTGGAATTCGGCGTTGACGGTATTTTCTTTTCGACCAAATGGGCCAATGCCGCCAAGCTCACCCCGGCAGAGTATCGCCGCCTGTGCCTGGCGCATGATCTCAACATGATGTCTCCTGCCGCGTCGCTGCCGTTCAACATCCTGCATGCGTGCGAGAACGAGGTTTTTCTCGATACCTTCCGCGATTATCCCACGTCGGTGCTGCACTGGGACGATAATGGCGCCCACAATCCAAGCCTGCGTGCGGGCCGGGTGTCGACAGGCCTGTGCGTCAGTGGCGGCGTCGATGCGCGCACGCTGGCCGAGGAGGGCCCCGATGCGGTGGACGCCAAGGCGGTTCGGGCAATCGTCGATACCGGCGGGACGGGGATGATCCTTTCGCCGGGCTGCTCGCTGCGCGTGGCAGCGACGTCGAGCGAAAACCTCAAGGCGCTTCGCGCCGCGCCCGAAAAGGCGGCTCGCCTGTTGTCCCAGTCAGGCACTGCCTGAATCGGGGCAACCCGGTTATAGGTGGTTGGGTGGGGGACGGAGCATGACGGACGGTGCAGTGCTGGATCAGGTTGAGAACAAGGAGCCGTTGCAGGACAGGGCCTACAGGCTGTTGCGCAAGGCCATCTGCCGCGGCCAGTTCGCACCGGGCACCATCCTGAGTGAGAACCACGCTGCCCAGACGTTCGAGCTGACAAAAGCACCGGTGCGCTCGGCGCTGCGGCGTCTGGAGCACGAAGGCTGGCTTACCGTCTCCGCCCGCCGCGGCTATGAAGTCCGGCCGATCACGCTGCGCGATACGCAGGATATTTTCGGGCTGAGAAAGATTGTCGAACCCCAGGCGGCGTTCATGGCGACCGGGCGCATGACGCCCGAGCGCCTGACCGAACTTGAGGGGTTTTCCGGCGTCAGCTATCTGGCCGATGTGAGTGCAGAGGATAATAACGAGCTGTTTTTTGCCGCCAACCGCGCATTCCATGTTGGAATCGCGCAAGCGACGGACAATCTGCGCCTCGTCCAGATCATCGAAAACCTGCACGACGAATGCGACCGCATCCTGCGGTTTGGCATGCAGCATCTGAACTGGTCGATCGACTGGCAACACGGACACGAAGCCATCATCGACGCCATCCGGGCGGGCGACGCTGCCGGGGCCCAGGACATCGCGCACCAACAACTCGCAACCTCCGAGCGCATCGTGACCGAAGCGCTGATGCAAGGCGTTGCCGACCTGCCGATCGGATCGTCTAGGGATTGAGGGCAGGTGATGCGTGAGTGAGGGCCAGGCAGTTCGCGCTTGCGGACCCCGCGCATGAACGGGCACAAGCGCGATATTGCAGGAGAGGGACAGCGCTTGTATCAGGACAACCGAGACACTCCACACATCCTCAGGTTCGAGACGTCGCCGGCCTATCTGCCTGAAGGGGGATCGCTGGTGCGTCTGCCCCGAGCGCCTCGACGGAAGCGGCCGCCAGAATTTTTTGCCGCCTTTGAAGATCGTGCCCTCTATTACGATGCGTTTTTGTATGGAGACGGCGACACCGCGTTGCTGGTCGGCCCGCCGCCGCACAACCTCAGAGTCAACCTTGAGAAGGCGGTATATCGCGCGCTCCCTTCCGGCACTGTGTTGCAGGCGCGGCTGTTTCCCTCCCGTTCCACGATGATCACCGCGCTGGATCGGGTGCCCGAAGGGACCGATCAGATTGAGGTCACCCTTGGTGAAACGACGGTGCGGATGGGCCTTGGCGGGCTGGCTGCGCCGATGTTTTCTGGCGCAAGAATTCTGTTCACGATCAACAAGAACAATCGCCTGGACTGGATACGGACCTGGGCGCAGTGGCATGTGGATCGCCATGGCACCGATGCTGTCATCCTGTTCGACAATGGCTCAACGCAATACGGGACCGAAGAGATCGAGCAGACGCTGGCAACGGTCCGGGGGCTGAACAAGATTGCGGTGATCTCGCTGCCGCATAAATTCGGCCCGATCGACCATTGGGTGATGGCTTATCATTTCTGGCCACGCTTCTTGCAGATTTCGGCATGCACCATCGCCTTGCGCCGTTTCGGGATGAACGCTTCGGGACTGATCAATTGCGATATCGATGAACTGGTCTGGGCCGGAGGCGGCTCGGTCTATGATCTGACGGCGCAGAGCGAACTCGGCAGCCTGCGTATGCCGGGGCGGTGGATCGAGGCTGCCTATGCGGGCGATGAGCCTGTTGATCATTATGGCTTTCAGTATCGACTCAAGGATTTGCGTTCGCGCCTGTCTCCGCCCAAATGCACGCTCGATCCGAGCCGCGACTGGGTGCAGAAGCTGAACGTGCACCCCTATCTTCACCGGATTCACGGCGCGCCCGCTGGTGGGCGCCGCCTGGCTCGGAACGCCTATTTCTGGCATTTCAAGGGGATCAATACGAACTGGAAAGAGCAGCGGACAGACGACACCGCTGTCGATCCTGCCCGGCATGTGCCCGACGTCGAGTGGCTGGCTGCGATCAAGTCGGGATAGGGGAACGCTCTTGTTATTGCGCGCCGTCCCTTTGCATCAAGGCGCGGGGATCGCGCTCGCTCATATCAAGGACGATCACCGCGCCAACCAGCACGGCAAACAACATCGTCTGGGGAAGGACGCCGATCATGGCATTGGTCATGCCCAGCGTCAGGTAGCTGAGCGATACCACGATGCCAAGCAGGATTGCGGGTCGCGATGGCGTTTGGCCAAGGCGCCGCAATGGCATCAACGGGGCAAGCAGCAGCATCGCATAGGCGGCGATTCCAAGTGCGCCGCCCGCCACAGCGAAATCGGCAACATCGTTATGAAGATGATCAAAACGCGCGATAAGGTCGCCGTTCGGCGAGGCCGATGTCGCTGCGTCCATGAGATTGGCGTAGCCATGGCCCCACACCGGAGAGTCGAGGAAAGCCAAAACACCGGCTTCATACATGGCCTTGCGGATTGTGTCGCTGCCTGCGGTCCCGGCATCTGCACCTGAAATAAGGCCGTAAAGGCCCGATATCGCTCGGGCGCCGTCGCCGGCCAAGTAAATCGCGCCGCCGCCCGCCAAAGCGAACAGACCTGCTGCCAGAAGAAAGCGGTGATCTTTGCGGTTCCAAACCAAAAGAATGGTGCCGGTTACCGCCGTTAGCGCGATGGCGGCGAGCATGGGCCCTCGCGATCCGGAGACGAGGGCGGCGGCAAAGGCACAGGCAGGGCCGAGAAAAAAGAGATAGCGCCACGGGTTCCTGGTCGATGGAAAACCCGCCAGCGCGCTGAACCCCAGTATGACAACGATGCCAGCATAATGGATCGGATTGTTACCGACACCCGAGCGACCGGCCCCGGAAAAATACTCCAGCAAGCCTGCGGTTGCGCCCAGACATGCGCCTGCGAGGCAGAGGGCCGCGATCATGATGGGGGTAACGAGACGCGGCGTATGGAGCAAGGCGCCAACCGGCCCAGCCGCCAGCAAAGCCAGCGCCACGATGCCGACGCCGACCCAGTTCAGCGGCGTGACTGCGTGGGGCAGCGTGGCCAGACACATCAGGATTACAGCGACAACCACCGGCCAAAGGCCGGCGCGCATGGCCGCGGCATCGGCATCAAGAAGGGCAGGGACGCTCAGGAGCAAGGCGGCGCCCATGGCAACATAAACCGCTTCATATCCGGCAAGGGGTGGAGCGACCAATCCTGCTACAAGGAGCGTGAGCGATAGAAATGCCCAAATGCTGCGCGAAAGATTTTCCAAGTCTGCGACTACCCAATGTAAGATCCGCAAGCTTGCTATGGGAAAGCGCTGGCCCTGGCAATGGCAGCGACAGGTCTCACGGACGGCGATAGACGCGGGACAGGGCAATTATGCCCAAGCGTTGGCAGTTTCTTGATCGGTTTGCTGTTCTCGAACGCGAATTCTGATTTTCGGGCTGGATATGCAGGCTGTACGTGCCTGAGTTGACATGGACCGATGCTTGCGGGACATCCATTGCGCAAGAAATATGGTAATGAACGGTTCGGGCCAGGATAACCGATGCGATGACAGATCGACCCAACGCTAGAAAAGTGCCGTCTCGTCTGGCCAAGCTCCCGAAAAACAAGAATCTTTCCCATCTTACCGATCTGGGCGCCAGCACGCGGGGCCATCGGCTGTTCCGCGAACTTCGGTCCTTTCTGGTGCCGGTGCTCGTCGCTTTGCTGCTGCAATCGATTGCATATCTGGCGTTTTACACCCGCAGCGTTCCCAATTGGCCGGTGGCGCTCACAGTCGTTTTGGTCTTGTCCCTGGTTCCGATAGCTTCGGCGGTGACGCTGGGGGCTTTCCGACGCCACGAAGCACCCGTCATTGCCGCGACCAGCATCGTCGCGATCTTTTTCAGTTTTGCCATAACCTATTTATCCGCCTTACGGATTCCGGTCAGTTTTGCCGGTTTTGCCGCCGCTTTCCCCTTCACCCTTCTGGCCATGGCGATCGGAAACATCCGCTTCCACCAACGCCTCGCCGCCCGTGTCGCCCTCATCGGGTTCAAAGGGCAGGACATGCCTATGTCCTTGCTGCAAAAGGCAAATGTCGCTGTCATTACTGATCCGGCGGCGGATATTTCACAGTTCGATACCGTTCTCATCGAGCCGGGCCAGCACCACACGCCTGAATGGTCGGCCCTGTTGAGCCGCTGCTATGTCGCCGGTGTCGACATCATGCCCTGGACCCGGTTCATTGAAATCCGCGAAGGCCGCGTGCACGTCCAGGGGTTCGATATTTCCAAGCTCGCCTACACGCCCAGCCAGATGCTCTACGCCCGCATCAAACGGCTGCTCGATGTCACCGCGGTTCTGGTGACCTTGCCGCTGACGGTCCCTCTGGCGGCCCTGACCGCGCTGTACATCTTTGCGCGAGACGGCGGTCCCGTGCTTTTTGTCCAGCACCGTTGCGGTTTTGGGGGGCGGGTATTCCGGGTCTTTAAATTCCGAACCATGTATAAGGGCACCGGAGGCGGGGCGACGGACGCCACGGACAAGAGAATTATTCCCGGATGCAACTTCATCCGTCGGACGCGGCTCGATGAACTGCCGCAAATCTACAATATTTTCATCGGCGACATGAGCCTCATCGGGCCCCGCCCCGAAGCGGTCGACCTCGTGAGATGGTATCGCCGTGAAATCCCACAATGGAATTATCGCACCCTGGTGCTCCCCGGCATTACCGGCTGGGCGCAGGTCAATAGCGGCTACACCAGCAACCCGGCGGAAGCGCGGGTAAAACTTGCCTACGACCTTTACTACATCAAGCACCTCTCCTTCGATCTCGATCTCCTGATCTTGTTCAAGACCGTGAAGACCGTGCTGTTCGGCACTGGCGCGCGATAAAATCGTGACGGCGGGTCATGGGGCACCGCGTCCATGTGCTGGTGCGCGTCGTCGAGCGTCAGAACGGTACGGTTCATGAGGTCGCGTTCGATGTCAGCGCGATTGCCCCGCGCCACTATGCTGCCGACAAGGTCGCGGTTTCCTTCGCTCAGGCTGCTATGAGCAAGCGGTGGGAGGCCGGACGCAGGTGCGAACCATTCCAGCGGACGGACGAGGCTGAGAGAGGCGGCAAGTTGCAAGCGCACCAAACCCCCGCGTGATCGTCAGCGGATGCTGACGGCGGGGGTTTCGAATGTGGCGAGGGCATTGATCGCTTCGCTGCGGAGCGGGCCGAGATTGCCCAGGAATTCGCGCGCTCCGTCCTCGCCATAACCCCTGCGGCTGACGGCGAACAGGGCCACGCCTTCGCCCTTGGCGAGCGGCATGTAGCGATAGGCATTCCACTCGACCACGATCGGATCGGCGCTGAGATCGCTCACCACGAAGTCGAGCAGCACTTCGCCGGCTGCCTCATTCTGGATGATCTCGTAATTGACCACCGGATCGGACGGCTTGCGGGCGTCCAGCATCTGGGCCTGCAAGGCCGCTGCCTGCATCGGGGTGATCGCTCCGGCCACCGCTTCGATCAGCACCATTTCGGTATAGGCCTCGACCGTCTGATCCTGCGGCACATATTCCTGCTTGAAATAGTCATCCGTGGGTTGGGACGTCCAGGCCAGAGCATAATCCTGCCCCTGGAAGGAGACCGGCCCCGGCACGCCGAGCATGTCCGACTGGGCGAGGGCAGGGCCAGCCATAAGGGCGGTCAGGGCGGCTGCGGCGATCAGTTTGGAGTGCATCATGGAAACGACCTCGATGTTGAATTGCATGAGTGAGACGATAGAGCGGTCCGCTTCCTTGGTCCCGATAAAAAAACAATTGCCGACCAAGCATGGACCTATCCGCGCCGTCTTACCAAGCGATAGTTCCCAACCCACGAGGATCAAATGAGGACGGACATGACGTGCACACAGCTTGATAACCGCGCCCACGGGCACCCCCAGCGCCCCGCCAGGCGCATGATCTTGATGCTTGGCGTCTGCATCGCCGCGCTGGCATCGTCTGGCTCCCTCGCACAGGAGGCCGGACGCATCGAGGCGGTGACCCTGTCATCGAGCGGACTGGCGGAAATCCGGCGCAACATTGCCGTTGATGGCGGTAAGGAGCTCGCCTTCGATATCCCCCTCGAACAGGTCGATGACGTTCTCAAGAGCCTGCTTGTCTATGATCCTGCCGGAGGCGTTTCCTCGATCATTCTCGACAGCCTGTCGCCTGTCGAGGAAACCTTTCGCGGCCTTCCGTTCACCGCCGGGGACATGGGGGATTTGCCTCGGCTCATTGGCGCGCTGCAAGGTATTTCGGTTCGCATCACCTCCGAGGGGCGCGCCGTTGAGGGCGTGGTTCTGGGGGTCAGCGAGCCACCGCTTGGCCGTGATGGCGAAAATCAGCCCCGTCCCCTCGCTTCGCTTTTGACCGACGCGGGCGCGATTGAAGTGGTGGCGCTGGGAGAGACGTCCGTTCTCGACATCCTTGATCCCACGGTCCTCGACGATGTGCGCCTTGCGGCGGCGGTGAGCGGGAGAGGCCGGGTTGAGGGGAGGCGCACCATCACCCTGGCGCTGGAAGAGGCGACGGCGCGGGATGTCGATGTAAGCTATGTCGTTGCGGCGCCGATCTGGAAAACAGCCTATCGCGTTGTCGTGGACAATGATGGCTCGGCCCGTCTGCAGGCGTGGGCGGTGATCGAGAACGCTTCGGGGCAGGACTGGGACGGGGTGGAACTGACCCTGTCTTCGGGCATGCCGGTGACCCTCACCCAGCGCCTGCACGAGCGCTACTGGCCGACCCGGCCGGAAATTCCGGTTCTGGCGCAGGCCATTGCGCCGGTGCGTCCTGATCTGTTCGGCGGGAACGCGGTCGCTCGCGCCGGCAGCATCGCGATGGCGGACAGCGTTGCCAATTTCGAAGCGGCTACGCCCCAGGCCGCGCCGGCGCCCGCCTCTCCGTCATACGCTTCTTCCGCCGCCCAGGGGTATGAAGCGGATGCCGCCGCGACCTATCGGCTGCCGATGCCGGTGGACCTTCCGGCTGGACGCACGCTATCGGTGCCGTTCGTCGATGCCCATCTGCCAGCCGAGCGGGTGTCGCTGTTCCAGCCCGAGCGCGGCGAGGTGCACCCGGTCGCGGCCCTGAGGCTGGACAATACCACCGGAACCAGCCTGCCCGCGGGCATCGCCACCATATATGCGCCGCAGGAAGAAGGATATTCAGGCGACACGCAACTGGCCATGCTCCCGGCGGGGGAAAGCCGGATGATCAGCTTTGCCTCCGATCACAAGGTCGAGGTGACCACCGAGACCGGCCAGGCCAAGACCTCCTACCGTGCCACGCTCGCCGAGGGTGTGCTGCGCGTCAACGGCACGACGCGCATCGACACGGTCTATACGGTTTCTGGAGCGCCGGACGCCCCGCGCACCGTGATTGTCGAGCAGCCCCGCCGCGACGGGTGGACGTTCTCTTCCGACGACTTGACGGCGAGTACGCCTACCCACTACCGGCTTGAGACCGGGGTTGGCGCGGGCGAATCGGCCCGCATCACGGCCCGGTTCGAGCGCACGGCCATCGACGCCATTGCGCTGGTCGATACCGATGCCGCAAACCTGCTCTATTGGGCTGGGGAGATCGATGACCTCCAAACCGCGGCCGCGCTCACCGAACTCGCCGAGCGCCGGCAGGCCATCGCCCGCATCGAGGCGACCGCCGCCGATATCGGGCAAGAGATCGCGATTGCCATTGATGAACAGGACCGCATTCGCGCCAATCTCGAAGCTGTCGCCAACACTGCGCTGGCGGAGCGTTATTTCACCATGCTTGAGGCGCAGGAAGACCGCATCGCGGAGCTGAATGCAAAACGCCGGCAGGCCCAGCAGGACCTCACGGCGGCGCAAGAAGCCCTGTCCCGGGCGATCGCCAGCTTGTGACACGGGGGAACGATCGGGCCCGGCTTTTTCCCGGGGCCCGATCACCCACCCGGCCTGTACAAAAGTGCGGTTGGAGGACATGCGAGGCCCACATTCGTGTGCCAGATGGGAGGGGCGAAACGCATTTTATTGCGTGGCGATCTAAAATAACCTGTCAACGCCGGCATAAGACAAAGTGGAGTAGAAGCATGAATTTCAAGACATTTATCGTCTGTGGGGCGGCTGTGCTGCTCAGTTCCACCGCCTTTGGCCAGGACGAGGCCAAGCCGTTCAGCGCCGGAAGTCCGCTGGGCACGGTCAACGAAGCCGGGGAGCCGACGACGCCAACGGACAATGTGCGGGTGCTGGGCAGTTTCAACTTCGCGGAGAGCTGCACGTTTGATCCGGAGCGCAATCTGCTGGTCGTGATGAACGGCGGCGCGCCTCAGGACGTTCTGGAAAATGATGGCTACGTCTCGCTGCTCAACCCCGACGGGACGGTGCACACGAGCAAGTGGATCGGAGCCACGCGGGATGGCCTGACGCTCAATCATCCGCTGGGGAGCGCAATCGGCGGTGGGACGCTGTATGTGGCCGATATCGATACCGTCCGCACCTTCGATCTCGCCGATGGCACGCCGGGCGACGCTTACGCCATCCCGGATGCCAATCTCTTGAATGGGATTGCGGCTTCCGACGACGGCACGGTCTATGTCTCGAACACCAGAGAGCCCGAGCGGATCTACAAGGTCACGGCCGAAGGCGATGTTTCGGTGTTTCTTGAAGGCGCGCCGCTGGCCGCACCGAACGGCGTTGCCATCGATCAGGACGGCAATATCGTGGTGGTCAATATCGGCAATAATGACGTTTTGACCTTCAGCCCCGACGGCGAATTGCTGCTGACCGAACACTCGGTGGAGAGCGGCAATGACGGTGTGGTGGTTCTCGACGACGGCACGAAATATGTGAGCAGCGTGCGCTTCGGCAGCATCTCGCGCATTGCGCCGGGCGAGGAAGCCGAGATTATCGCCGCGGGCATCCCGAGCGCAGCGTCCATCTGCTACAACCCCGTCGAAAATCAGATCGTGGTTCCGATGAACAATAACAACGCCCTGGCGTTCGTCGATCTGAACTGACCAATCCCCCCATGCCCGGCGCATAGACGTCGGGCATGGCTTGCCCTCACGCAGCATCGGGGCAGCGCCCTCGCACTCTTTCCCGTAATCGCCGGAATTTCCGCGCTTCCGATCCAGGGTGGTCGATGCCGCGCGCCTTGATTCTCTTGCAAGGTTTACGAAAATTTACAAACCGGGATATTCAGATTTGCAGGGTTTTACATATTAACATGCTGATTTAGCGTATCTTCTTGCGTTCGGGTGCAGTGTTGTTAATTCTTTACTCAGGCCGGTGAGGGAGATCGCCGGACGAATTTGGAGACAACAGCCATGAGCCCGCAAAATATCACCGACACCCTGCATGAGGATTTCATCACCATCATCGCGCCGTCCATGGCCGAAGTGATGGCGAGCTTTGCAGAGCAGAAGCTGGCGGAGAAGGACTACGCGATCGTACATCGCGGCGGGCGGCACAGCTTCACCATGGCCGGCGGGCAGCAGCTGTTCGACGGCGCCCAGATGGTCGCGGCCACATTCGCGCGGCGGGGGTAACGACGCCGGCGTTGGCGACCCTGACAAGCGATACGCCCCATCCCCCTCCCTTCCGGGGATGGGGCTGCCTTCTTTCACAATCGGAGCGTCCCCATGCGCCGCCATACGGTTCGGTGCGCGCGCCCGACTTCCCTTATGCACCATGATTGATTGAGGAGATCACCATGCTCGACAAATCCCCCGCGCCGCAGCCCTTTGAGGCCCCCGATTGGGCACCCGACCGCTGGGACACCATCAAGCGCGATTACACGCCGGACGATGTGGCCCGGCTGTCGGGCTCGCTGCCCATTCGCCATTCGCTAGCCGAGAACGGCGCCCGGCGGCTGTGGGAATTGCTCCACACCGAGGATTATGTGCCCACGCTCGGCACCTTCACCGGCAATCAGGCGGTGCAGCAGGTCAAGGCCGGGCTCAAGGCCATCTATCTGTCCGGCTGGCAGGTGGCGGCGGACGCCAACACCTCGGGCAACATGTATCCCGACCAGTCGCTCTATCCGGTGGATTCGGTTCCCTCTGTCGTGCGCCGCATCAACAAGGCGTTGCAGCGGGCCGATCAGATTCAGACCATGGAACGGTTCGATGGCACCTCGGATGCCGATACCGATTATCTCGTCCCGATCATCGCCGATGCCGAGGCCGGGTTCGGCGGCGCGCTCAACGTGTTTGAATTGATGAAGGCGATGATCGAGGCCGGAGCGGCAGCGGTGCACTTTGAGGATCAACTGGCCTCGGAAAAGAAGTGCGGCCATCTGGGCGGCAAGGTTCTGGTGCCGACGCGCACTTTCATCCGGACTTTGAACGCCGCGCGGCTGGCAGCGGACGTGATGGGGGTTCCCACCCTGATCATGGCGCGTACCGACGCCGAAGCGGCGCAACTGATCACGTCCGATATCGATGAATATGATGCGCCGTTCATCACCGGCGAGCGCACCGAAGAAGGGTTCTACCGCCTCAAGGGCGGCATGGACGCGGCGATCGCGCGCGGACTGGCCTATGCGCCCTATGCGGACCTGATCTGGTGCGAAACCTCGACGCCCAACCTCGATGAAGCAAGGCAGTTTGCCGAAGCGATCCGCAAGGAGCATCCGCATCAGATGCTGGCGTATAATTGTTCGCCCAGCTTCAACTGGATGCGGCATATGGGCGAGGCGGAGATGGAAGTGTTCCAGTGCGAGCTGGGAGCCATGGGCTACAAGTACCAGTTCATCACCCTGGCCGGGTTCCACAACCTGTCGCTGACCACCTTCAATCTGGCGCGCGGCTACAAGGAGCGCGGCATGGCGGCCTATTCGCAGTTGCAGCAGGCCGAGTTCGCGGCGGAATCGCACGGATTTACTGCAACCCGGCACCAGCGCGAAGTGGGCACGAGCTATTTCGACGCCGTGGCGACAACCGTGAGCGGCGGCTCCAGCGAGACCACCGCGATGGCGGGCTCGACGGAAACGGCCCAGTTCCACTGATGAAAAAAAAGAGCGCCGTGGCGGACTGCCGCGGCGCTCTTTCGTGTTCTCCCGCGCGGAAACTGGACGTCAGATTATCAGATCAGGCCGTTCTCGGTGAGGAACTGCGTGGCGACGTCCGAAATCGGCGCGTTGTCGATATCGACCTGCGCGTTCAGCGCCCGCATGATCTCGTCGGTCAGCACCGCCGACATGGCGTTGAGCGGTGCCGCCAGTTCAGGGTTGGCCTCCAGAACTTCCGTGCGCACCACGGGGACTGCCGCGTAGTTGGGGAAGAAGCCCTTATCATCTTCCAGGATACGGAAGTTGAAGGCCGGAATCCGTCCATCCGTACCCGTCACGAGGCCGATATCGGTGTGGCCATCGCGCAGGGTGGGGAAGACGAGCCCGGGGTCCATGGCGCGGCGCTGGGCGCGCGAGGTCTTGAAGTCATAGGTCGCTTCAAGGCCGGGCAGACCGTCCGGACGACCCGGAAATTCGGTGCTCATCGCCATCGTCAGGTTGGCGCCGTCATTATAGGCCTGGGCCATATCGGACACAGTCACCATGGCGTCGGTCTTTTCGTCGGACCCGCGCACCGCCACGGCATAGGTATTATTGGTGCGGGAGGGATCGAGCCAGGTCAGCCCGACTTCCGCGTCGAGTTCACTGACCCTGGCATAGGTCTCTTCAGCCGTCAGTCGGTCACTGACCTTGTTGAAGGTTACCAGCGAAGTGCCGGTATATTCCCAATAGACGTCGATCTGGCCGTTCACCTGCGCATCGCGCACCACTTGAGAGCCAAGTCCATCGCGCTTTTCCACCTCAAAGCCCTCGTGGGTAAGAAGTTGCGCGGTGATTTCAGACAACAGCAATTGCTCGGTAAAACCCTTGCCGCCCACAACGATGGGCGCAGCCTGCACGGCAGTGGCGGAAAAAGCGGCAAGCGCCGCGATGGCCAGAACTCGCATTGGTTTCTGCAATAGAATTCTCCTGTAGAGAGTAAACATCGGCGCGCAGATCGTTGCCGATCAGCGCATCGGATTGACACCGCGCGGAATGGTCCAGAACTGGAGCTGTGTCATGGCCATGTCGACCAGAAGCGCCAGCAGCGCGGTGGGAATGGCACCGGAAAGCATGGTGCCGAACTCGTTGAGGGCAATGCCGGTGAAGATCAGTTCACCCAGCCCGCCGCCGCCAATCAGAAAGGCCAGCGGGACCGTGCCCACATTGATGGCAAGAGCTGTTCGTATCCCAGCATAGATGACAAACAGGGCGTTGGGAAATTCCACCTGCCACAGGATCTGTCGTTGGCTCAGCCCCATGCCTCGGGCGGCCTCGATCAGATGGGGCGGAACGGCGCGCAACGCCGCCGTCGTATTGGCGACAATCGGCAGCAGCGAGGCGACGAACAGCGCAAACAGCGCCGGCGGGTTGCCGATGCCGAAAACGCTCATCGATAGCGCCAGCACCGCAAGGGTGGGCACGGTCGCGCCGATATTGAGCACCTGCAAGGCCATGTCGCCATAGCGCTGGAACGCGGGCCGCGTCAGCATGATGCCGGCAGGAACGCCGAGCAAGATGGCCGCCCCGCCAGAGATGGCGACAAGCTGGATATGTTCGTTGCCCAGATAGACGATATCGTCCCAGTGGTCGGCCAGCACCGGCAGCAATCCGCTGCCCCACGCCCAGGCACCCAGCACGAAGCAGAGTATATAGAGGCTGTTGCGCCACCAATGGGCGCTTTGGGAAACCGGCGCTGCGTCAGCCATCGCGGTAGGCCTCGCTCAGCAGCCCGGTGATCGAGCGCAGCGTCACGTATCCAACGAAGGTTCCGTCCTTGTCGATGCAGGCCAGCCAGGACACATTGTGCCGGAACATGGTGGACACCGCCGTCCGCAAATCCTCGTCGGGCTTGACGGTGGTGGGCAGGTTTTCATGATGATCGCCGACCTTGCCCTTGTTGGCACGGGCGACGCTCAGCTGCACAAAGCCGCGCGCGCGCCCGTTCTTGCCCACCATGACGATGGACTGGTGGCCGCTTTCCTCCATGATCGAGACGGCGGCGGCCAGGCTGTCATCGGCGGTGACGCGCGGCGGTTCGTGCTGCATCGCATCGCGCACGGTGATCAGCTGCAAGCGCTTGAGAGTGCGGTCGCCCCCCACGAAATCGGACACGAACCGCTCGGCCGGGTGCGCCAGAATATTGTCGGGCGTATCGTATTGAACCAGCCTGCCACTGCGGAAAATCGCGATGCGGTCGGCCATCTTGACGGCCTCATCGATGTCGTGGCTGACGAACATGATGGTCTTTTTGAGCTGCGCCTGCATCTTCAGGAATTCGACCTGAATGATGTCCCGGTTGATCGGGTCGATGGCACCGAACGGCTCATCCATCAGCAGCACCGGAGGATCGGCGGCGATGGCGCGCAAGACGCCGATGCGCTGCTGCTGCCCGCCGGAGAGTTCCTTGGGATAGCGCTTGAGAAAGGTGCCCGGATCGAGCGCCACCATTTCGAGCAGTTCGCCCGCCCGGAGGCGCGACTTCTTGCGATCCCAGCCCATCATGTCGGGCACGAGGCAGATATTGTCTTCGATGGTCTTGTTGGGAAACAGCCCGATCTGCTGGATCACATAGCCGATGGTGCGGCGCAGCTGTACCGGGTCGTAATCGGCGGTGTTCTTGCCGCCGATGAAGATGTTGCCGCCACTCGGCTCGATCAGCCGATTGACCATTTTCATCGTCGTTGTCTTGCCGCAGCCCGATGGGCCGAGCAGCACGCAGATTTCCCCTTCCGGCACCTCCAGCGTCACGCGATCGACGGCGGGCGTGGTGCTCCCGGGAAAGATTTTTGAAACGTCTTCGAGGCGGATCATTGATGTCCTGTCATTATTTTCTGAGGCCCGGAGAGGTGAGCAGGCGCTGGAGGGCCAGCAGGCCGAAATCGGCGATGATCGCCAGAATGCTCACGGCCAGAGCGCCGGTAATGAGCTGGCGCGGATCGGTCTGGCTGATGCCGCGCGAGATGAACGTGCCCAGTCCGCCCGCGCCGATATAGGCGGCGATCGCGGTGACCCCGATGTTCATCACCACGGCCATGCGTACGCCCGTCATGATGACCGGCACCGCAATCGGCAGTTCGACCTCGCGCAGCCTTTGCAGCCGGGTCAGCCCCATGCCGCGCGCGGCTTCGCGCAGGGACGGGTCGAGATTGGAGATCGCCGCATAGGTGTTGCGGATGATCGGGAGTTGCGAATACAGCAACACCGCGATGACGGCGGGCACATAGCCGATGCCGTGGCCGATGGTCGAAAGCACCGGGATCATGATGCCGAACAGGGCAATCGACGGGATGGTGATGACGATCGAAGCGATCGACAGGGTCACCTCCGCTGCCCGGCGGTTCTGGCTGATGGCCACGCCGATGGGAACGCCGGTGGCCAGCGCCAGGGTCACCGCCACACCGACGATAGAAATATGCTCACCGGCCCGGCTGACGATCAGTGACCAGTTTTCAATAACGTATTTGAGGACTTCCATATACGAGGGTCTATAGTCTATGCCGGCGAAAAAATACAACCCGGTCCGGAAATTGTTCCCTTCATCCCCAAAAAATCCGCATTTCAACTATCTTTTCGATATGTCTGCTTTCCTGTGAGCCATTGTTCATGGTGTGTTTTTCCGGATTCATGTAAATCAATGACTTATGCCAGTCGAAACGCGCTGAAAAAAATGCTGCGGGTTTATTAATCAGTTTAAATGCGTGTCGGAGCCGCACTTTCAGGTGGAAAAAACCTGAAAGGGGGTGCGCTCACCCCGGATTTTCCGGTTCAAAAGGTAAAATTTCCAATAGATTCGCGTCTATCCAATGTCATGCCATGGTGTTGCCAAGTTTTGGTTCTGACATGGGTAGTTAATTTGCAGGTGATTTTTCAATTGGTCATAAGTGATGCCGGGGCGCGTCGGGCGGGCGGTCAGGGATTTCACATAGTGAGCGGCAACGCGTGGTGCGCCCGTGGCGTACCTGCGCCCTCGCAAGATACGGGGGCTTGTGCGGGGGCTATACAGATCAAGCGCGGCGTGGACGTGTGACAATAGCAGGTCATCAAGAGAAGTGCTGCCTTGTATGGTAATTCTTCTGCAAAATTGTATTGAAGTGGTTGCACTATCGCTATCAGTAGCTATAAAATTCTGGTAATGGACTGATTAAAGGTCGGCTCTGTATGACGCAGGTTTGTCATCGTCCGATCTGTTACAAAATAATCAGCTGTTTCCCCGACGTCGCGCTGAGCGGGTGCCATTCGGACTTTGGTTCTGGTGTGCGATTTGGTTCTGCGCCGTTTGGAAGTTGCTTTTCCCAAGGTAAGAGGCCAGTCAATGACCGACAGCATTGTTAATTCATCCAGCAACGACGACACGATTGGTGTCGCCGCCGATATCGTCATGGCATATGTCAGCAACAACGCGATCAGCCCGACGGATCTTCCCCGTCTCATCGCAGATGTTCATGATGCCATTCTGGCGCTCGGCCAATCCACGGGGCTGGTCGACGACGCCGCCGAACCCGCCAAGCCAGCGGTTTCCGTCCGCAAATCGGTGACGCGCGATCACATCGTGTGCCTGGAGGACGGCAAGAAGTTCAAGTCCCTCAAGCGCCATTTGCAGACTCACCACAACATGACGCCGGAAGAGTATCGCGCCAAATGGGGCCTGCCCTCCGACTACCCGATGGTTGCGCCCAGCTATTCCGAACAGCGGTCCAAGCTGGCTGTGAAGGCCGGGCTGGGACGGCGTTCGGCCTGATTTCGGTATTGGCAGGCCCCCGCGCCCCGGGGGTTTGCCGTTCAGCGCAGGCGCTTGACGTCGCGCAGCTGCGGGAACAGCGCGGCCCACACACCGGCGACACCCAGAATGACCGCCCCGCCAAGCGCCACCGCGGCGACCGGGCCGATCCAGATGGCCATCACTCCCGCCCGGAATGCGCCGAGTTCGTTGGATGCTCCGATAAACACCTGATTGACGGCCAGTACGCGTCCGCGCACATCGTCGGGCGTCCAGAGCTGGATCAGGATCGAGCGTATATTGACGCTGATCATGTCGAAGCCGCCAATCAGCACCAGCATGGCCACCGACAGCCAGAGGGTGTCGGAGAGGGCAAAGACAAATGTCGCCACTCCAAATCCGGCCACGGCGATAAACATGATGATCCCCGCATGGTTGCGGATCGGGCGCATCATGAACAGCACGCCCATGATGATCGCGCCAATCGCGGGCCCTGCGCGCAGCAGGCCCAGCCCCTCGGGTCCCACATCGAGGATGTCGCGGGCATAGACCGGCAGCAGCGCCATCGCGCCGCCAAACAGCACCGCGAACAGGTCCAGTGAAATAGCGCCGAGGATCGGCTTTCGCGTCCAGATATAACGGAACCCGGCGCTCAGCGTGTCCCACCCCGCCGGGCCTCGGCTGCCGGGACGGCCCTGACGCGGGACGCCGAACAGCACCACCAGCGATGATATGATCAGCAGGATGACCGTGGTGCCGTATGCGTAGTTCGGCCCTATGGCGTAGAGCAGGCCGCCAGCCACCGGGCCGCAGATTGTCGCGAACTGGCTTGCCGTCGAGTTGGCGGCGATCGCGTTGGCCAGATGCGCGCCGGGCACCAGATTGGGCACGATGGATTGCCGCGCCGGATTGTAAAAGGCTCGCGCGACCCCAAACAGCGCCATGGCGAAAAAGATGGGCAGGGGCGTTGCCAGCCCAAGGGTGGTCACCGTGAGCAGCACTCCCGCCGTCACCGCCTCGGCAGCAAGGCTCACCGCCATGAGGCCGCGCCGCGAAAACCGGTCGGCGACCGAGCCGGTGACCAGTACCAGCAACAACGCGGGCGCAAATTGCGACAGGCCGACCAGCCCCAGATCGAGCGGGTTCGCGGTCAAATCATAGACATACCAGCCAACCGCGACCGTCTGGATCTGTACGGCAAAGCCGTTGAGCATCAGGGCGATCCAGTAAGCGCGATATCCGGGACTGGAAAATGCTGCGAACCGGCCTGCCGGGGTTTTGGTATCGTCGTCAAGCATGGTCAGGCACGAGCAATCTCCGTTCGGGTGCGGATCAGGCGGGTGGGGGAGGGCATGCCAACTTGTGGACGAGCCGGGCCATTTTCGCAATTTATTTTGCAGGCCCTTTGAATGGCGCAAGGCCTGTCGGCGGCAGCGAAGAGGAAGCTTTGGACGCCCCAACCGCCGCCGCCGCAATGTTCAATCACGTGCCCTGCCGGCACATGCGCATCAGTTGCCTTGTCTCCAGCGTCATCCCGGGCGAAGACCCGGGATCCAGTAACCGGCAGAGCTGCGGTCTATCCCCACCGCCACCGCATACTGGATTCCGGCTCAAGGCCGGAATGACCGCGTTGGCGACGAGACGCCACGGGCGCTCCTCTTCTCGCCCGACATTTGACCTTTCGATCGCTCTAAGATATATCTTGATTATATCTAACAGGAGTTGATGACATGAATCCCTATGGATTTGATCGCAGGGGCGGACCGTTTGGCGGCGGTGGGCGTGGCCCCGGGTTCGGCGGGCGCGGTGGACGGCGCGGGCGCATTTTCGGGGCCAATGAATTGCAGCTGGTCGTGCTCGATCTGATTTCCGAGCAAAGCCGGCATGGATATGAGTTGATCCGCGAGATCGGTGAGCGGTCGGGCGGGCTTTATGCGCCCAGCCCCGGCATGATTTATCCGACGCTGTCGCTGCTGCTCGAAATCGGCCTGATCGAGGAAGTCGATGCCGATGGCACGCGCAAGAGTTTTGCCATCACCGAGGCCGGGCGCGCGCATCTGGTGGAAAACGAAAAGGAGCTGGCCGCCGCACTGGCCCGGCTTGCGGCGCTGGCTGCCCATCGCGATCATGCCGATCCGGCCCCGCTGCGCCGGGCGCTGGGCAATCTGCGCGAAGTGCTGGCCTCTGCCTCCAGCCGTCCCGATTTCGACAAGCCCAAGGTTCTGGAAGCCGCGCGGCTGATCGATGAATTGGCCGGCACCATCGAGCGCATGTAGCGCGCGGACGTGGTCCGTTCGACTTATTTGGCTGCGGACCTGCTTCTACGGTTAGTGCTATGAAATACATGATTTAAAAAGAACATGCGCGGTGACCCTGTTCTCCAGGCAATAGCTTGTCCTTATGGGCGGTCCGGCATTTCCGATTAGGGTGCATCACGCGGATATGCCAGCTTGTCCGGTAAAGTTTTCTCAACAAGGACACCCAGCCATGGCAAACAAGACTGCACTGATCGTTTCCGCGCACTCGGCGGATTTTGTCTGGCGGTGCGGCGGTGCGATCGCGCTGCACGCCGCCAAGGGCTATGACGTGACGGTGGTTTGCCTGTCCTATGGCGAGCGCGGCGAAAGCGCCAAGCTGTGGAAGCAGGAAGGCATGACCATGGAGCGGGTCAAGTCCGAGCGTCGCCGGGAGGCGGAAAACGCCGCCCGGGCGCTCGACGTCCATGATATCGATTTCTTCGATCTGGGCGACTATCCGCTGGATATGACGCGCGAGGCCAAGGACCGGCTGGTCGATGTCATTCGCAAGGTGCAGCCATCGTTCATGATGAGCCATTCCAAGTATGACCCGTATAACACCGACCATATGTATGTGTCCGAGTGGACGCTGGAATGCCGTGCCATGGCGCAGGCCTGGGGACATAATCCGGGTGAAAAGGTCCTCGGCTCGCCGCAGGTCTATCTGTTCGAACCGCACCAGCCCGAACAGATGAACTGGAAGCCCGACGTGTTCCTCGATATTTCCGACGTGTGGGACAAGAAGTGGGCCGCCATCCAGTGCATGGAAGGCCAGGAGCACCTGTGGAACTACTACAGGAACGTCGCGGAAAACCGCGCCAATCACTTCCGCCGCAATTCAGGCGGTTCGGCAGGTGGTCGCGCCGCCAAATACGCCGAAGGCTTCCAGTCGATTTTCCCGCGCACGGTGGATGAGCTCTGATGGGTATCGTCGTCCAGAATATCGAACGCGCCAGCGCCGAAATCATTGCCGGTCTGGCAGAATGCGGCGTGGCCACGGTGCATGAAGCGCAGGGGCGCAAGGGTCTTCTCGCTGCCTATATGCGGCCCATCTACAGCGGCACCCGTCTTGCCGCTTCGGCGCTGACCATCTCAGCGCCGCCTTGCGACAACTGGATGCTGCATGTGGCCATCGAACAGATCAAGGACGGCGACATTCTGGTGCTGGCCCCGACATCGCCCTCCGATGCCGGTTATTTCGGCGACCTGCTGGCCACCTCGGCCCTCGCGCGCGGATGCCGGGGGCTGATCATCGATGCCGGGGTGCGCGATATCGCCGACCTCGCGGAAATGGACTTTCCGGTTTGGTCAAAGGCGGTGTCCGCGCAGGGGACCGTCAAGGAAACGCTGGGCTCGGTGAACGTTCCGATCGTTTGCGCCGGGGCGCAGATCAACCCCGGCGATATCATCGTTGCCGACGATGATGGCGTGTGCGTCGTTCGGCGCGAAGAGGCCGAAGAGGTGCTGGCCGCCTCGCGCAAACGTGTCGCCAATGAAGAAGAAAAACGCCAGCGTCTGGCGGCGGGCGAACTTGGGCTCGATATTTACGATATGCGCGCCCGGCTGGCTGAAAAAGGCCTGCGCTATGTCTGATGGCCTGTCGGGAACGCGGGTGATGTGGATGCGGGGCGGCACCTCCAAGGGTGGCTATTTCCTCGCCTCGGATCTGCCCGCCGACCCGGCGGCGCGCGATGAAATTCTGCTGCGGATCATGGGCTCGCCCGATCCGCGGCAGATCGATGGGCTGGGCGGGGCCAATCCGCTGACCTCCAAGGTGGCGGTGGTCCGGCCTTCATCGCGTGAAGGGATCGACGTCGATTATCTGTTCCTGCAGGTGTTCGTCGATAAACCCATCGTCACCGATGGCCAGAATTGCGGTAATATTCTTGCCGGCGTCGGCCCGTTTGCCATCGAGCGCGGGTTGGTCGCGGCAGAGGATGGCACGACCGATGTGCGCATCTTCATGGAAAATACCGGCCAGATCGCCACGGCCACGGTGTCCACGCCGGGCAGGGTCGTCACCTATGCGGGCGATGCGCGCATTGATGGCGTTCCCGGCACCGCTTCACCCATCCCGATCCTCTTTGAAGATACCGCCGGGTCGAGCTGCGGGGCGCTGCTGCCCACCGGCAATGAAGTTGATACGATTGCGGGCACCGAGGTGACGCTGATTGACAACGGCATGCCCTGCGTCATCCTCGATGCAGCTGATTTCGGCCTCTCCGGCACGGAAACACCGGCCGAACTCGATGCCAACACAGAGCTCAAGGCGCGGTTGGAGGAAATTCGTCTGCTGGCCGGGCCGATGATGAATCTGGGCGACGTGGCGGCGAAATCGGTTCCCAAGATGACGCTGGTCAGCCCGGCCCGCTCCGGTGGCGCCATTTCCACCCGCAGCTTCATCCCGCATCGCTGTCACGATGCCATCGGCGTTCTGGCTGCGGTCAGCGTCGCCAGCGCGAGCCTGTTGGGCGAAGGGCCTGCCGCACGGTATGGGGCGGTTCCGGACGGGCAGGAAAAATCCATGTCGGTCGAACATCCCACGGGTGAATTCACCGTTATCGCCAGGCTCGATGACGCCAACACATTGCTCTCGGCAGGCGTGTTGCGGACGGCGCGCAAACTGGCCGACGGGCAGGCGTTTTAGGCCCGCTCGTCAGCCGCGAACTCGGCGCGGATCAGCCCGAGAAAATCATCCTGAACGCGGGTGGGCTTCCAGTTCGCCCGCGTTGTGATGCCGATCGGGCGGCGGCTCTCTGCAAGAGTAAAGGGCAGGACGGTCATCGAGCCGCTCCGGATTTCGCTTTCCACCTGCCGTTGCGAAATGCAGCCCAGATAGGGGCCGGCATGCAGTAGTTCCCGCATCAGGATCATCGAGCTGGTTTCGACCAGCGAGATCGGCTGGCCAGCGCCAAGCGATGCAAAAAACGCGTCGAACTGCCCGCGGACCGGCGTTCCGGGGATGCCCACGACCCAGGGGTAATCGGCGAGCGCGATTTTCGGCGGGGCGGATTGGCCAGCGAGAGGATGGCCCGGGCCGGCCACCACGATCAACTCGTCATTGAACAGGTGCTGCTGGACGATATCGTCGGCGGGCAGGGGGTCGCGTAGCGCGCCGAACAGAAAATCGATTTCGCCCCGCCGCAGCCCGGTCAGCAGCGAGGCGTATGTCCCTTCCAGCACCCGGACCGACACGCTGGGGTGGTTTTGGTGAAATCGGGCGATAGCGGCGGGCAGAATATACGATCTGGACAGCGGCATGCCGCCGATGGTCAGGCGTTGGCCCGATTGCCCCATGGCTTCAGCCAGTTCCATTTCCGCCTGGGTCAGTTCGGCGAAGGCCAGTTGCGCCGCCCCGGCCAGAATACGTCCGGCCCGGGTTGGGGCCGATCCATATTGTGTGCGTTTGAACAGCGCGCGCCCGATTTCCGCTTCCAGCTGGGTGATGGCGCGGTGAATGGTCGGCTGGGCAACGCCCAATTGGCGTGCGGCAATGGAAAAGTTTTCCGCGTTGGCGACAGCGACCAGCGCGCGCAGCTTGGCGGTGGTCGCAGTCAGTTGCAGGCGCGGGGCAAGCGTTGCCATCGCGCTGTCGAGGAAGTCGATCGCCCGGCGAACGCGCCCGGCAACCAGATGACCCAGTTCATTGGCAAACACCCCATTGCCGCGCCGGTCAAACAGGGCAGTGCCGAATTGGGTTTCGAGATTTTTGAGCGCCTGCGTCACGGCGGGCTGCGACACGTTGCAGGTCTGCGATGCTTTGGTGACCGAGCCGGTCTCCACAACGGCCAGCAACAATCGCAAGTGCCGCAGGTTAAGCTGGCTGACCAGCATTGCATCTCCGATCCGCATCCTGAATGGCAGGCCGCGTGTATTATGATCTGCGCAAATGCTTTCAGCGCGCCGTGTCTGCCTCATTGTGGGCAACGGTCCGATCTTTGCCAAGGGCTTCCAGCACTGTGCCGATATCGCTTGTGTTGATCGACAACTCGCCGAGCCGGCTCTGCCACCGGGCGCTGGCGGCAGCCATATCCCCAAACAGCCCCAGCTCGGCCACCATGGCGGCGGATTCCACCATTTCGGCGGCGCGACGCCCGCCATGTACGGTCATGCGATCCATCGCGTAGTCCCGGCGCTGGCGCCAGGCGATATCGGGGTCGCTGGCTTCGAGCGAGGCAATGATCTCGTCTTCGATCCCCGCTGTTCTGGCCGTGAGGAAACATTCGGCCATCAACGCTTCGAGCCCCTTGATCATGATCGAGCGGGTCAGTTTGATGGTCGAGGCCTGGCCGATCTTGTCACCCACCACGCGCGGCTCCATGCCCATCGCCTGCAACAGCTTCGCCGCCCGTTCTGCACCAGGGCCCGAGAGCAGCACGGGGGTCTTTTCCTTGCGCGGGTGGACCGGTGCCATGATCGCCATGTCGATATAGTCGACGCCCGCTTCCTGCAGCGCTTCGGCGGCCTGGCGCTTGGTGTGGGGCGCGCAGGAATTGCCGTCGATATAGAGCGCGCCGGGCTTGAGAACCCGTGCCGTATCGCGGGCAGCGTCCACCGCGCGGTCGGCGTAAACGAGGCTGACGGCGACATCGGCATCGCTGAAGGCTTCGGCTGTGCTTTGGCGCAACACCACGTCACAGCTGCGTGCCCGTGCTTCGAGGGCATCGCGTTCCGCTGCGTCCGCGATCTTTTCGTCATAGGCGGACATGCTGGCGACGATGTCCCGTTGCCATCCCGAAGCAAAGGCGCTGGCGGCCTCGCCAAAGCCGCAAAGGGCCAGGTGGATCGGGGTGGTTGCCAGCGCATCGGTCATGGTTGCAATCCTTACTGATACTTTAGCCGCATCATGGCAGCCATCGGCGAGGCCACCAAGTCGCTATAGCGAAAACTTATCAATGTCGTGCGGTTCCTTCTGGCCCTTGTTTTCTCTGGAGACGTCCGCTGCAATTGGCAACGCCTGCCAGTCCTTGCGAGCCGCTCCCCACCGGTTTTCCTATAATACTATTATTTCCGTATCGGTTGACCGCGCCGGTTTTCGATGGGCACACTGCGTGTCCGGCATCCAAAAAAATCGAGGTTCCGCCAGTTTTTCCTTGGTTCGGAGGGGGGCAGGAGGTGGCCGCCGCCGCAACGCTGTGTCGCTGCTTATAGCTAGAGACACGTGTAGGCCGGATCATGCAGGAGCGTTCAAGCGTCTCGTGCATGGCGTCGACAGCGAGGCCGCAAGCCTCGCCAGATACCGCATCATGATTGTGGAGGAGATTGATGATGGTAATGCACAAGGATATCCATTCGGAGGATGTGGCCGTGCTGCCGCGATTGCTGCACGGCCCGATCAAATCCGCCCATGCGCTGATCACGCGCGATATCGCCATGCGAATTCTGCGGGGTGAATATCCGCCGGGGTCGCTGCTCCCGCCTGAGGCTGATCTGATCGAGCAATACACAGTTTCGCGCACCGCGTTGCGCGAGGCGATCAAGACGCTGGCCGCCAAGGGGCTTCTGGTTTCCAAGACCAAGATCGGCACCCGCGTGCTCAATGAAAGCTATTGGAACCTTTATGACCCGCAGGTGCTGAGCTGGCGGATCGAAGTGGGCGTCGACAACGGATTCCTGCGCAAGATTTTCGAGGTGCGTCAGGCGCTGGAGCCTGCCGCTGCTGCCCAGGCGGCCCTGCATCGTACCCCGCTCAACATCGAGCGCATGCAATATGCCCTCAATCTGATGGACAAGCCCCATCACACCCGCAAGACCTATGCCGAACCCGATCTGGTGTTCCATCAGGAGGTTCTGATTGCGTCGGGCAACCCGTTCATGCAGACCTTTTCGTCGATCATCGAGGCTTGCATTCTCAACGCCTTTGCGATCAGCGCCCCCATCGACAATGACGAGCGCTTCAAGCGCTCGATCAACCGCCACGCGCGCGTCCTGTCGGAAATCCGGGACGGCAATCCCCATGGGGCGTGCCTGGCCATGTCGGAAGTCATCCGTGAGAGCATTGAAAATGCCCAGTTCGGGCTGTCGGGCGAGCCGGTGGTCATTTCGCTGCCGCTCGATCTCGAAGCCCGCGGCTGACTGGCCTCAAAACACACGCAACAGCGCACTAAAAAAACGGGCCCCGGAGACGGGGCCCGTTTCTGCTGAACCTGCTCTTACCGGCTATAGACCAGGTCGCGCAGCAAGAGGGTGATCTCGGGAACATAGGTGATCACCATGAGGTTGAGGACCATGATGCCAAGGAACGGCAACAGCCGTGGCACCACCTTTTCGAAGGCCACATTGCCCACCGTACACGCGGCATAGACGTTGACCCCCAGCGGTGGTGTCACCATGCCGATGGCGAGGTTCACCACCATGATCAGGCCGAAATGGACCGGATCGATCCCCATCGAAATGGCCACGGGCACCAGAATGGGGCTCAGCACCAGGATCGAGGAATTGGTCTCGACGAACATGCCGATCAGCAGCAGAACGATATTGACCACGAGCAGGAACAGGATCGGATCGCTCAGGGTGTCGCGAAGATATCCACCGATGGCGTTGGGTACGCCGGCGCGGGTGATCAGGTAGGAAAACAGCCCCGCTGACGCGATGATGATCATGATCATCACCGTCGACATCACCGATTTGTAGAGGATCGGGTAGATGTCTTTGACCTTGATCTCGCGATAGATGAACATGCCGATCAGCAGCGCGGCAAACACAGCCACGATCGACGCCTCGGTCGGCGTGGTCATGCCGGTATAGATGCCGCCCAGAATGATAACGGGCAGGCACAGAGCCGGCAGCGCCTTGACGAAGGCAGAATTCACCGACAGGCGATCTTCCTTGGCCACTTTGCCGAAGCCCCTCATGCGAGCGTGAATCAAAACCGCACCGATCATCATGATGCCAACAAAAATGCCCGGGCCGATACCGCCGATGAACAACTCACCGATCGAAGTCTCAGTCGACACCCCATAGAGGATGAGCGGGATCGAGGGCGGGATGATGATGCCCAGTTCGGCCGAACTGGCCTGCAGGGCGGCGGCGTAGGGACGGGGATAGCCGTCGCGGACGAGGGCAGGGATGAGAATCGCGCCGATGGCAAAGGTGGTGGCGATCGACGAGCCGGAAATGGCCGCGAACATCATGCAGGTAAGCACACAGGTGGCAGCGAGACCCCCTTGCACGCCACCAATCAGCGATTTGGCGAAGTTGACCAGCCGCACGGAGATTCCGCCGCGCTCCATGATCGTTCCGGCGAGAATGAAGAACGGGATCGCCGCCAGCGGGAATTTGTCGATTGCCGAATAGATCTCCTTGGGCAGGATCAGCATGTTGGTGTTGGTGATGAGCAGGCCGACGGCGCTGGCCAGACCGATCGAAACTGCGATGGGAATGGACAGGATGAAGCCAAGCAGCATCAGCCCGAGCATGACGATTGCCATAATGAAAATACCTTATTGTACGAGCGTCAGCTCTTCGGTTTCGTCGCCGGCTGGCTGGTGTTCGATGAACCGGGCGATCACTGCGATGGCAGAGCACAGGCACCCCACCGGGATCGAGATGTAGGCCCAGTAAACCGAAATGAAGTTCAACCCGAGCAGGGTCTGGGTGGCGCTGCGATTGGCGTAAACGTAGCCCCAATAGCCAAGCAGCCCGAGAAACCCGAGGGTCACCAGCACGATGAAGGCGTCATGCAGGCGCTTCCAACGCTGGGGCACCATGTGCCTGACCATGTCGACGGCGATCATCGCGCCGGCGCGGAAGACGAGGGCAGCGCCGACGAAGACCATCCAGGCAAGAGCGATGCGGACCGTAACCTCGGTCCATTCCAAAGGCAGCTTGAGCGCGAAGCGCGAGAGGACCTGAAACAGGCCAAGGCAGGCGGCAAAGGCAAGCGCGAATACCGCTACGACGGAAATGATCTTGTTGAGGGCCCTGTCGAGTAACAGGAACGCCTTGATGACCGCTTGCATAGGTCAATGTTCCTTGAACAATTGTGCGTCCCGACCCTCGGCGGACGTCGGGTCGCGGGTTGGAAAACGCGATAAAAACCCGGGGCAAGGGTAGCGTTCAGCAGGTGAGAAAAACGCTCCGGTGCCGGAAAAAACAGGCGCCCGAAGGCGCCTGTCCGATTTGATGCAGCCAAAGGTCAATTCGGCTGCCAGTCGCGGATCGCCTGCACTTCATCGGCCCCGAACTGCTGTTCAAACTGCGCGTTGACATTGGCAAGGGCAGCGACGAACAGGTCGCGGTCGAGATCTTCGATGATTTCCATGCCGTCAGCGCGCATCGAGGCGATAGCGGTCGCTTCATCCTCGTCAACGCGGGCCCGGTTGGCAGCTGCGCCAGCCTGTGCCGCGGTCACGAAGTGTGCCTGATCTTCAGGATCGAGCTTGTTCCATTCGTCGAGGTTCATCAGGAAGATGCACGGCGAGAACACGTGTCCGGTCATCGACAGATATTTCTGCACTTCGTCGAAATTGTTGGATTCGATCACCGACAGCGGGTTTTCCTGGCCATCAACCACGCCCTGCTGCAAGGCGGCGAACACTTCAGGGAAGGCCATCGGCGTGGGCAGGATGCCGAATTCGCGATAGGCGGCGATGTGGACCGGGCTTTCCATGGTCCGCATCTTGAGGCCATTGAGGTCCTCAGGCGCGTTGATCGGCCTGATGTCGTTGGTCATGTGCCGGAAGCCGTTATCGGCCCAGGCCAGCCCCTTGATGCCGTGCGCTTCAAAGCGGCTGAGCAATTCGTCGCCGATCTCGCTGTCGAGCACCCCGCGCGCGTGCTCATAATCGCGGAACAGGAACGGGATATCGAGGATCGACAGTTCCGGCACGAAATTGGGGACCGGACCTGTCGAGGTGAAGGTCAACTCCAGCGTGCCCAGCTGAACGCCTTCGATCGACTCGCGTTCGCCGCCCAGCGAGCCGGCATAAAAGGTTTCCATGACATAGCGGCCTTCGGTCAGGCGCTCGATCTCTTCTGCGAAGGTATCGATGGCGATGCCGTGGTGACCGTTCTGGGGCATCGATACGTTGATGCGCATGACCGTCTGGGCCTGCGCCGATCCGGCCATCAGCGCCATCGCGGCGACGCTGGCCAGAGCGGCCCCACGGATCAATCCAAAATGTTTCATCTGTTTCACTCCTCCAAAAAACCAAACCGTCGCCTCGGACCGTCGTGCCGGTGGCGGGTCTGTAAGCAAGTCTTGAAGAAAGAGAAGTAAAGGTCAATAGAAAATCGATTAGTAGTATTATACCATGATAATATAAAGCAAATATACTTTGACAATTATTGGAGGTGGTGGCAATCGATTAGTTCAACGCAAGGAGCGCTTAGATGATTTTGATGACCGCACGCTATTTCATACGGGACGGGCACCGGGACCAGGTTCTGGCCGATCTTGAGGAGATGCGCCGCGAGGTCGAGGCCTTTGAGCCCGGTTGCATTTCCTATCAGGTCTGGGAATCGACCGAGCACCCCAATCAGTTTCTGCTCTGCGAGGTCTATGTCGACGAGCCGGCGGTGGATGCGCATCGGCGCACGCCGCATTTCGAGCGGATCATTGCCGGCCGGGTCGTTCCACAGCTGGAAAAGCGTGAACGTGAGTTTTTCAAGAATCTTATTGAGTAAGTGCAGAGTGCGATGTCTGGTCGATAATAGTATTATATAAATCTGACATTTATACTACTATATATAGTTCAAATCTATTTGACTCTGCTGGTTTAGTTTCTGATCCTTGTTGTCGTCATTAATGTTTCCTGTTTCGGGAATGAAGGGAGAGAGAAGTGAATATTTTAGCAAAATCGGCTCTGGCAGGCCTCATGGCTGTCACCATGGCTGGTGCCGCAACAGCTCAGTCGGATTTCGTGGCTGCAGACTGGGTTTATGGGCCTGCAAACGATCTCGACGGTGAAGTCGAAATCTGGAACACCGCGAAGCAAAAGATCCTGAGCGGTGAACATCTCATTGGCGGTACCGTGCGTTCACCCGATGCGCGAATTTATTGTTCCATGGCCAATTCGGGCGCGTGGGATTTTATCTGGGTTGAGATGCAGCATGACCAGAACAGCTGGGCTGATCTTGCCCAGATGTATCGCGAGTGTCCTGATGCGGCTGCGGTGCCTGGCGTACGTATTGCCGAAACGACCGAGCGCGAAATTCAGCACGCGCTGGATGCCGGTGCGATGGTTCTCGTCGTGCCGACTATCGACTCTGCTGAAGAAGCCCGCGAAGCCGTGAAGTGGACGATGTTCCCACCGTTTGGCCGTCACAGTGCCGGTGGTGGTCAGTTCGGTAACTTCTATGCCGACGTTCCGGGCGGCTATCGTGCCACCTTCAACGACAATATCGTTCTCATCCTGATGATCGAGACACTTGAAGGCGTCGAAGAAGTCGAAGAAATCGCCAAAGTCGAAGGCATCGATGCGCTGTTCATTGCTTCGGGAGACCTTGGGAACTTCTCTGGCTACAAGCAGGGTGATCCTGAATACGAGGCCTTGGTCGACCGCATATTTGCCGCAGCTGAGGCCAATGGGCTTGCCGTTTGTGGTCCTCTTGGGTGGCGGAATACGCGTGAAGGCTACTCCTGCTTCCAGGGTCCGGCTGATCTCAGCCTGGTAGCTTCCGCCTCGCGGGCCGCTCGCGAGGATTCCGAGCCCAAATAAGATAAATCTTCGGTGCCGCGGTGAGTATTCGCGGCATCGCCTCACCAACGATCCGCCTGGCTTATGCGAGGCGGATCGGCATCCCAGCAGTCTGATATATACCGCGCGACCAGGTCGCCAACAGGAGTGAATCATGAACATTGGATTCATTGGAACGGGAATTATGGGAACACCCATGGCGGGCCATCTGCTCGACGCGGGCCATACCGTGTTCGTTTATGATCGTGTGAAGGTTCCTCAGGAGTTGGCCGACAAGGGCGCGCGCGCAAGCGAGTCCTCCCGCGCCGTCGCCGAACAAGCCGATGTCATCATCATCATGGTTCCTGACACTCCCCATGTTCAGGCCGTGTTGTTCGGCGACGGCGGTCTTTATGAAGGCCTGTCTGCGGGCAAGATCGTCGTCGACATGAGTTCGATTTCCCCCATCGCCACCAAGGAATTCGCTGCGAAGGTGGCCGAAAAAGGCTGTGGCTATCTCGATGCTCCGGTCTCGGGCGGCGAGGTTGGGGCGCGTCAGGCTTCGCTGTCGATCATGGTCGGCGGGGCGCAGTCCGATTTCGATATCGTGCTGCCGCTGTTTGAAGCCATGGGCAAGAATATCACCCGGGTCGGCGAGGTCGGCGATGGCCAGACCGCCAAGATCGCCAATCAGATCGTCGTGGGCCTGACCATCGAGGCCGTTGCCGAAGCTCTGCTGTTTGCCTCCAAGGCCGGGGCTGATCCAGCCAAGGTGCGCGAGGCACTGATGGGTGGCTTTGCCTCCTCGCGCATTCTCGAAGTGCATGGCGAGAGGATGGTCAAGCGCACCTTCGAGCCCGGCTTCCGGATCGAACTGCATCAAAAGGACCTCAACAACGCGCTCGATTCCGCCCGCAAGCTCGATGTGTCGCTGCCCGCGACGGCCCTGTGCCAGCAGCTGTTCAGCTCCTGCGCTGCCCATGGCGGCAAGGGGTGGGATCACTCGGCGCTGATCCGGGCCCTTGAGTTGCAGGCCGGTCACGAAATCGCCTGATCATGTAGCGGCGCGTCCGGTGCGTTCGGCAACAGGCCGGCGCGAACGGGTGCTTCGAGAGTAAGGAGGCCGGGCGATGCTTGCCGCAGACGAGATCGGCAATCTGGATGCTGAGCAAGTGCTCAAAAGGCTGTTCGGCGCCGGGCTGGAAGCAGCCCTTCCGGATGGGAAATTCGACCATTTGCTGCCCGAAAAACCTAAAGGACGCACCATCGTATTGGGCGCCGGCAAGGCCTCGGCCCGCATGGCCCGCGCCTTTGAGGACGCGTGGCAGGCGCCCTGCGAGGGACTGGTGATCACCCGCTACGGGCATTCGGTTCCCACCCGCCATGTGCGGATCGTCGAGGCGTCCCATCCGGTGCCCGACGAGACCGGGCTTTCCGCCACCCGCGAAATCGTCGAGCTGGCCCGCGGCGCGGGTCCCGATGATCTGGTGATCGTGCTTATTTCGGGCGGGGCGTCATCGCTTTTGACCATGCCTGCCGAGGGTGTTTCGCTCGCCGATAAGCAGGACATCACGCGCCAGCTTTTGCGCTCTGGAGCGCCGATCGGGGCGATGAACACCGTGCGCAAGGCCTTTTCGGCGGTGAAGGGCGGCAAGCTCGCCATCGTCGCCGCTCCGGCAAAGGTCGTCACCTACATCATTTCCGACGTTCCCGGCGACGATCCGGCCATTGTGGGCTCGGGGCCTTCGATTATCGCGCGCAACGATCCCCATGAGGTGCGGGCCATCCTGGCCCGGTTCCGCATCAAGGTTCCCGCCCATGTGGACCGGGCCCTCGATGCCCATACGGGCGGCCCTGATATCCGCCCGGAAAATATCGTCCACACCATCGCCACACCGCGCATGTCGCTCGACGCCGCCAGCCGGGAGGCCGAGAGGATGGGCATCACGCCGATCATTCTGGGCGATGCCATCGAGGGCGAAGCGCGCGAGGTGGCGGTAGCCATGGCGGGCATGGTGCGCTCGATCATCCAGTACAAGACCCCGTTCGTGGCCCCTTGCGTGCTGCTCAGCGGAGGGGAAACCACGGTGACGCTGCGCCCGGAAGCCGCCGGGCGCGGAGGCCGCAACACCGAGTTCCTGCTCGCCCTCTTTCTCGCGCTGAAATCCCATCGCGAGGTGGCGGCCATCGCCTGCGATACCGATGGCATCGACGGCACCGAGAACAATGCGGGCGCGTGGTTCGATCTGGCCTCGGGCTGGACCGGCGAGGCGGACGCCGCCGCGTTTCTCGATCGCAATGACGCCTACAACTTCTTCAAACAAGCCGACCGGCTGGTCACCACCGGCCCCACCTATACCAATGTCAATGATTTCCGGGCGATTCTCGTGCGTTGATGGCAAAACAGGTCAAATCTGATACGGTCCTCCAAATCGGTTTGGTGGGGGCACGATGACCGACGATACTCCGCGGGATTTTCTCGCCGCCCTGTTTCGCCGCGCGGTCAGGGCAGCGGACCCGCGCGATACGATCGCAGCGCATCTTCCCGATCCTCCGCGTGGACGGACTGTGGTGATCGGTGCGGGCAAGGCGGCGAGCCGAATGGCGGCGGCGCTGGAATCCGTGTGGCCCGCCCCGCTCGACGGGGTGGTCATCGATCGCTATGGCCCGATTACTCCGACGAAAAAAATCAAGGTGCTTCAGGCCTCCCATCCGGTGCCGGATGTTGCAGGATTGGCCGGCGCAAAGGCGCTGCTGGCCGCCGTGGGCGGGCTGACGGCGGATGATCTGGTCATTGCGCTGATTTCGGGCGGCGGCTCGGCCCTGCTGCCGATGCCGGGCGGCTCCCTCACCCTCGCCAATGAGATTGCTGTCAATGAGGCCCTGCTGCGCTCCGGCGCGCCGATCGCGGCGATGAATGTGGTGCGCAAGCATGTGTCGGGCATCAAGGGCGGGCGGCTGGCCCAGGCGGCGGCTCCGGCCCGCGTCGTCTCGCTGCTCGTCTCGGATGTGGCGGGCGACAATCCGGCGCTGGTCGCGTCCGGTCCCACCGTGCCCAGCGCCACAACGCCCGCCGATGCCCTCGCCATTATCGATGATTACCGGATGAAACTGCCCGAAGCGGTCATCGCGCATTTGCGGTCCCCGGCAGCGATAGCGCCCATGCCGGACGATCCGGCCTTTGCGCAAAATCGGGCGGTGGTGGTGGCTTCGGCCCGTACCTCGCTCTACGCAGCGGCCGACTTCGCGCGGTCCCGTGGTGTCACGCCGGTGGTTCTGTCCGATGCCATCGAGGGCGGGTCGCAATCGGTGGGCAGCATGCACGCCGCCATCGCACGCGAGGTGGCGCGGTTCGATCAGCCTTTTTCAAAACCCGTGGTGCTGCTCTCGGGCGGAGAGACCACGGTTGCCCTTGGCGATGGACCCGTCGGCAGGGGCGGGCCGAACACGGAATTCCTGTTGTCGGTCGCCCGTGGCATTGCCGGGCTGTCCGGGGTTCACGCGCTGGCCGCCGATACCGATGGCATCGACGGGTCGGAAGACAATGCCGGAGCCTTTGCCGATGGCCAGAGTTTTGCGCGCATGCGCATGGCCGGCATCGATCCGCAAAAAGCGCTGCATACCCATGATGCGTGGACGGCGTTTGCCGCGATTGACGATCTGCTGGTGACCGGCCCCACCGGCACCAATGTCAATGATTTCCGCGCCATTCTTATCCGTTAGAGTGCCCGACTGCGCGTTCCGGGCGCGCCCAGGGTTCAAGCACCTCGCGGGCGGCGGTGCGCCCCTTCGGGGTGAGCAGCAGCGCCTCGCCCGAGCGGGTCACCAGACCATCGGCGAGACTGCGGGCCAGCACCCGTTGCGCCTTGGCCTCGCTCCAATGCAGGTGATCGCGCAGGGCGGTGGCCACGTTCTCCTCGCGGGCGCTGTCGGTGCCTTCGTGGTTGAACAGGTGCACCGTCAGCGTTCTGGCCGCATTGTCGCTGTGGCGGGCCCGCCGCCGCAGCGCCTGGGCGAACAGGCCGTAGCGTGGCCCGCAGGCAAGCGCGACGACAAAGCACACGCCCGTCATCACCGCCATCATGCCGCTGATCGAGACGTTCAGCCACACCGCGATCCAATAGCCGCAGACCGCCGACAGCGTCGCGATCGCCGCGCCCAGCACCAGCATCAGCGATAACCGGTCGGTCAAAAGATACGCGGCGGAAGGGGGCACGATGACAAAGGCGATAAACAGGATCGCCCCGACCGCGTCGAACGCCGCCACCGCCGTTCCGCTCAACAGCGCCAGAAGGGCATAGGAGAGCACGGCGGGCACAAACCCCAGCGCGCTGGCCAGTGCGGCATCGAAGGTGGCGAGCTTGAGTTCCTTGAACAGCAGGGTGACGAAGGCGAGGTTGAGCACCGCCATCGCGCCCATCCAGATCACCGCCTGCGGCACAAGATAGCCCGCGATCGTATAGGTATCGAGCCAGACAAAGCCGATCTCGCCCAAAAGAACCGTGTGCTCATCGATATGCACGTCCCGGGCGAACAGGTTGATCAGCAACACGCCGATGGAAAACAGCGCCGGAAACACCAGCCCGATGGCGGCGTCGGCCTTCACCCGTTGTGTGGCGGCGATGGCTTCGGTCAGCGCCACGGTGAGCAACCCGGTCAGCGCCGCGCCGATCAGCTGCACCGGCCCGCTGGCCTGTCCGGTCAACATCCAGACGACCACAATGCCGAAGACGATCGAATGGCTGATGGCGTCCGAAAGCATGGACGCGCCCCGCAGCACCAGAAAGGTGCCCAGCAGCGATGCGGCGATGCCCACCAGCGCGCCGGTCAGCATGATCATGGCGTCGGGGCTGTCGAAAAAGGCGGCAATCCAGCCGGTCATCGGTTCGTGTCTCCGATCATGAGGTCGGTTTGCGCCTGCGCAATGCCTTGTGCGGTCAGCGCCCAGTGGGGTGTCGGCTCGGGATGGTGGCTTGTGCTGGTAACCAGCCCCAGCGTCTGGAGCCGTTTGAGCACGCCGGAGGTGCCGGTGCCGAAATAGGCGTCGAGCATTTTCTGCTCGGTGCGGTAGGCCGGGTCGTTATGCTCGGCGGCCAGGCGATAGAGGGCGGCCAGCACCCGGTGGCCGTGCAGTCTGCGCCGGTTTTCCGCGTCGCGGAAGGCGGCAAACACCAGCCCGCGTCCCGGCGCGAACAGCAGCGAGACAATGACGATGACCGAGACGGCAAGCACGATCAGCGGCCCGGTGGCCAGCCCGCGCGCCGTGGCGCTGAGCAGGGCGCCGGTAACGCCCGATACCATACCGAATATGGCCGAAAGACAGACCATGGTGCCCAGCCGGTCGGTCCATTGCCGCGCCGCGACCGCAGGTGCGATGATCATGGCGGCCATCAGGACCACGCCGACCATTTGCAGGCCCACCACAACCGCCAGCGCGATCATGGTGGTCAACAGCGTTTCAAGGGCCAGAACCGGCAGGCCGAGCGTGCGCGCGAAGGCGGCATCGAAGGTCACGAGCTTGAATTCCTTCCACACCAGCGTGACCAGCAACAGCGCAGCAAAAGCAATGCCGCCCATGATGTAGATGTCGCTGCGCAGGATGGCGGCGGCCTGTCCGAACAGGAAGGATTCAAGTCCCCCCTGCGCCGCGCTGCCCTGGTTCTGGATATGGGTCAGCAACACCACGCCGAGGGCAAAAAACGTCGAGAGGGCGATGCCGAGGCTGGCATCGGTCTTGAGGCGTGTCATGCGGGTCAGCGCCAGAACGACCAGCGCCGCCAGCGCGCCGGTTGCCAGCGCGCCGATCAGGATGGCGGGAAGGCTGCGCGTGCCGGCCACCAGAAACCCGATGCAGATGCCCGGCAGCGCCGCGTGGGACAGCGTGTCGCCCAACAGCGATTGCCGACGCAACACGGCAAAGCTGCCCAGAACGCCCGAAACGATCCCCAACAGGGCCGCTCCGATCATGACGTTCTGGATGGTGTAGTCGAGAAGCAGCGCGAGCATGGTCAGTCTGCGCCCTCCAAGGTGGCGTCGGCATCGATCAGGGCGATCTGCCCGCCATAGGCGCGGCGCAGATTGTCGGTCGTATAGACTTCGGAGACTGGCCCCTGGGCGATCACCCGCACGTTGAGGATCACCATCCAGTCGAAATAGTTGCGCACCGTTTGCAGGTCGTGGTGAACGACGATCACTGTCTTGCCCGCATCGCGCAGCGCGTGGAGAATTTTCACGATGGCGCGCTCGGTGGTGGCATCGACCCCGGCCATGGGCTCATCAAGAAAATAGACGTCGGCATCCTGAACAAGGGCGCGGGCGATGAATACCCGCTGTTGCTGGCCGCCCGAAAGCTGGCTGATCTGCCGGTCGGCGAAGGCTTCCATGCCCACCCGCTCCAGTGCCGCCATCGCCCGGGCCCTTTCCGCCGCGCCGGGACGGCGCAACCATCCCAGCTGGCCGTAAAGGCCCATGGTCACCACATCGAGCGCGGTGGTGGGAAAATCCCAATCGACGCTGGAGCGCTGGGGCACATAGCCGACCTTGCGGCGCTGGCGCTTGTAGGGACGGCCGTAGATGGTGACGTGCCCGGCGGTGGGTTTGACGAGGTTGAGGATCGATTTGATCAGCGTCGATTTCCCGGCCCCATTGGGGCCGACGATCGCCGCCATCACGCCGGGGGGGATATCGAAATCGATATCCCACAACACCGGCTTGGAATGATAGGCCACCGTCAGGTCTTCGACGTGCACCGCAAGGCCCGGTTCGTGCAGGCCGTTTTCTAGTTGAGGGACCATTGGTTCGCCCAGTCTGTGAGGCCTTCGGGCAGAGCGGGCGGCGTTCCGCCGAGCGCTTCGCTGATGGCCAGCGTGTTGGAATACAGCATACCGATATAATTGCCCCCGACGGTATCGGGATCCCCCATGGCATCCGAATACAGCTCACCGCCGATCTCGATCGGCTGGCCGGCCTGGCGCACGGCCTCGATCACCGCCTGAATAGTGCGCGGATTGATGGTGGATTCCACAAAAATCGCCGGCACCCCCTGCGCGACGATCAGGTCGGCGGTCTGCCTGATATCGGCAATCGCCGCCTCGGACTGGGTGGATATGCCCTGAATGCCGTTGACGTCGATGCCATAGGCCCGGCCAAAATAGGCAAAGGCATCATGGGCGGTCACCAGAACGCGCTGATCGGGGGGAATGGAGGCGATGGCGTCCTTCGCCCAGCCATCGAGAGCCGCCAGTTCGGCGCTGTAGCGCTCGGCGTTGGCGTCGATTTGCGGCGCGCAATCGGGCACGAGTTCGGACAGCGCGCCTGCGATGGCCGGGACGGTCCGGGCCCAGAGCGCAACATCCATCCACACATGCGGATCGACGCCCGCGGCCTCGTCGGTTACGATCAGGTCCGTGGCCGGGATACCAGCTTCGGCGACGGCGAGGGTCGGCACCCGTTCGGAATAGCGGCGGAACACATCGCCGAGCTGACCTTCCAGCCCGTACCCGGAATAGAGGATCAGGTCGGCGTCATTGAGCGTCTGAACGTCCCGGGCCGTCGCCTGATAGAGATGCGGGTCGATGCCGGGGCCCATCATAGTCTCGACGGCGACGCAGCTGCCGCCGATGGTCTGGGCGACATCTCCGATCATGCCCACGGTGGCGACGACGGAAAGCGGTGACTGGGCCTGCGCGGGGACCCACGCCATCAGGGCGAGGGCTGCGGCGGGGGCGAATCTGGAAAGCATGGATTTTACGGTCCTGTTCGGATGGCGATGCAACTGAATATGACAATCATTCGCAAGAAGGTCAATCCAGTTGCGAACGATTTGCAACAAAGGGCGCTTCACCGCGCGTGGGGCGCGTATTTGTATTTGTCAGGCGGCGCTACAGGACCCATTGTGGTCGTGCGACCTTTTCACTTATCGTTTCAAGTGGAGGGTCAGTCTATCTAGTGCCCCGTGGAAGGTCAGATTATGGGCAGACAAGATATTCACAATTCCGACCTGCCAATCCTTTGCCGGAGCTGCGAAGTCCGGCATCACGGATTGTGCGGGGCGCTGGATTCAGAGCAATTGCTGGCTCTCTCGCGTCATACGCGGATCGTGCGCCGGGAAGCGGGCAGTGAACTGATCGCCGACGACAGCGACGTCACCACCTACGCCAATATCATGCACGGGGTCGTCAAACTCACCAAGATGCTTGAGGATGGCCGCCAGCAGGTGGTCGGGCTGCAATTCGCCCCCGATTTCCTTGGGCGCATCTTTGGCAGCCAGAACACCCTGTCCGCCGAAGCGGCCTCGGATGTCGATCTGTGCCGGATTCCGCGCGCCGCGCTCGAAGCGATGCTGGAGGATAATCCCGCCCTCGAACGCAGGCTGCTCGAACAGGCCTTGCGCGAGCTCGACAATGCGCGCGACTGGATGGTGACGCTGGGGCGCAAGACGGCAGGCGAAAAGGTCGCCAGCTTTCTCCATCTCATCGCCACCCACATCAATCCCGTCGCCGAGACTGGGCGCAAGAGTGGTGATCACGAGGGCGCGCAGTTCGATCTGCCGCTCAGTCGCTCCGACATTGCCGATTTTCTCGGGTTGACCATCGAGACCGTGTCGCGCCAGTTGACCAAACTGCGTAAGGAGGGGGTGATTACGGTGGTCAATAACCGTACTTTCATCATTCCCGATCTCGCCCGACTCGAAAAATATTGCGGCTAGAAGTCAGGGTGCCAATTTTAGGCTAAAAGCCACGAACATTGGCGTTCTGCCAGGCATTTTACCTTAAGCTTTGCATGGGTTCGGGGTCATTTGGCAGGGTTTGGAAAGCCGTGTTCGTCATCGAAAACAGTGGGACGATCATCTCCTGTTCGAACGCAATATGGCGGCGCAAACCTTCGAAAAACCCCCGCAGCATATAGCCAAAAGCGTCCGGTCCGGGTCGGTTGTCCCCGCAGCCATACGCCATCAGCGCGTCGTGCAATTCTTCGGCAAAGCACTCGTCCTCAAGGTGCTCATACCGCAGTCGTTCGAGGGTTTTATCTATATTTTCCAATGCCTTCCAGCGATCGCGGACGGCGGGAAAAACAACCTCCTCCTCCAGTTTATGCGCCCGCTGGATCAGCGGCCCCAGCACCCGCGCGACGCCGATACAGGACTTGCGATCGACGAAATAGGGCAGGGAATCCGCAATGAATTCAAGGCGATGGCAGAGGACGAGCTGATCCTTGTGGGTCTTTATCATCAGTTCGGCCGGTCGCGTCGGCACAAGGGCTGATGGTTTCATGACCGGTCCTCTATCAGCACCCCGCCGCGCAACGCCATCCGCCGCAATGGTGTGTCTTCGGGCAGCTGGGCATGGGTCGCAAGGATCACCGTCCGCCCCGCTAAAACCTTTGGAATATCAATGAGAAAGGCCAGCTCTGTCTCCCGGTCGAGACCTGATGTCGGCTCATCGAGCAGCACCACCGGGGCCGGGGACAACAGCGTGCGAGCAAGGCAGAGGCGGCGCACCTGGCCGACCGAAAGCGTCGCGCCGGTTTCCCCCACCACCGTGTCCAACCCCAGCGGTAAGCCCCGCACACTGGCCTCAAGCCGGGCATGCCCCAACGCCGCAAACAGCTCGCCATCGCTGGCGTCCGGCGCTGCGATCAGAAGATTGTTTCGAATTGTATCAAGGAAAACAGGGCTTTGCTGGCTGAGCAGCGCGATATGCGCATGCAATTCCGCCTGCGCCAGATCGCGGATATCCTTGCCACCGATCCGGATTGCCCCGGCCTGCGGATCGTCGAGCCGCAACAACAGGTGCAGCAGAGACGATTTTCCCACCCCGCTCGCGCCGGAAATGGCGATGTGCTCACCCGGTTCGATCGTGAGGTTCAAGCCGGAAAGAACAGGTGCACCAGAGGGATAGGCGAAAGAGACATCCTCAAAAACGATCGTTCCGTCGCTGGGGAACGGCTCTGGCCGGGCCGGGTCGCGCACGGTGATCGGGGCGGTCGCAATCTGCCGCAACCGTTCCGCCGAGGCGAGCGCGGTGCCCAGATTGCCAATCGATCGCACAATCACCGCAGTGGCTTCAAAGCTGCCCAGCGCGGCAAAGACGATGGCGGCGAGGATCGGGCCATCGATCGATCCACGGCCCAGAGCATCGAGGCCAGTGACCACGATGAACAGCAGCGCGATGGCCGTTAGCGCCTGCACCACCGCCGCCGCTACCGAGGTGGCGAGATCCTGCCGCCGGCGCAGTCTGGCCAGCGTGGCGGTGGCGGCTTCGAACCGGCGGGTGATGAAACCGGCCTGGCCGAACACCACGATATCCTCGTGTCCCGCAACGGAATCAAGCACTTGAGCCCGCAAGTCGGCGGAGGCTTCGACGCATTGGCCCCCGATCCGATTGGTCACTCTGGCGAGCAGCAAGGGGATGAGGATCACGGCGGTGCCGATGGTCGCCAGATAGATCCACGCGGCAGCGGGCAGCACCAGGAACAGGCCTGTGGATACGGCGATCCCCAGCACAAGGGCCGCGGCGAGCGGGCCAACGGCGAGGAGAAACGCGGTGTCGAGGGTGTCGATATCGGCGGTTAGGCGTGAGACAAGATCGCCGTGACGCAGAGACCGGTCCGTGAGCGGCAGCCTGGGAAACAATGCCGAAAACAGCCAACGCCGCAAATCGGACAGCAGTTTCAGCGTGGCATCATGGCCAACGAGCTTTTCGAAATAGCGCGATAGGATGCGGATGAACGAAAAGCCCCGCACCGCCGAAGACGGGGCAAACAGATTGAACGACAATCCGGCAGCAGTCAGCGCTGTTGCCGTCAGGAACCAGCCGGAAACCCCCAGCAGTGCCGTGCCCGCTGCCAGCGTTATGAGCGACAGCACAAGGGCGAGGATCAGCCTCAGCGCGTGGGGTTTGAACAGCGGGGCAAAGAACAACAGGGCCTTCATGCGCGATGCTCCTTCTTGCCCGGCTGGGCCGGCGCGCGGTGTGGGGTAGGCAGGAGGCGCCCGCCGGCCATCCGCAATACCGTCCCGGCCCGCCTCGCAACGGTTGCTGAGTGGGTGACGACAATCATCGTGCGGCCTTCGCCAAACCGGAACAGGGCGTCGAGCGCCTGGTCTTCAGTTGCCGGATCGAGCTGGGCAGTGGGCTCGTCGAGGATGATGAGGGCCGGATCGGTCAGATAGAGGCGCGCCAGGCCAATGCGCTGGGCCTGACCGCCTGAAAGGCCATAACCCCCTTCGCCAACAATGGTTTGCAGCCCCTCGGGAAGGGCGTTGACGAAGTCAGCCACTCCGGCCTCTTCGGCAGCGAGGCGGATGGCTTCCGGGGGTGCTGTAGGATTGGCGAGGGCAATGTTGTCGGCAATCGTTCCAACGAAAATCCGGGGCTTTTGCGCGATGAACGCTACCGCCCCACGCAAATGCGCTTCGTCCCAATCGGGCAGGGGTTTGCCATCAAGATCAATGGTCCCTTCATAGGGGAGCAACCGGGCGATGGCGCGCACCAGGGTCGATTTCCCGCTGCCGCTCGGGCCCATGATGGCGACGCTTTCGCCAGCGGCGATGGTGAGGTCGAGTTGATCGAGAATTCTGGTTTCATCGATGGTCGAGACGGTCAAGCCCTGCACGTGAACGGGCATGGCGCGGAGCGTGCCATAGGCCGGTTCGGAGCGATCGGGGACTGAGACGTGGTCGATATCGGCTACGATTGCATCGATTTCTGCCAGTGCCGAGCGCGCGGCGGCGCGGTCATGGTAATGCGCCGCCAACTGCCGCAATGGCGCATACACTTCGGGTGCCATGATCAGCGCGAACATGCCGGAGGCAAGGGTCAGGCCGGGGTTGATACCGAGAAAGCCCAGATAGGTGAGGCCGACATAGAGCGCGACCCCGGCGATCCCGAGAGCGGCAAAAAATTCGAGAACGGCAGAGGAGAGAAACGCCAGGCGCAGGACCGACTGGGTGCGCCGCCGGAGGTCCTCGCTGGCCGCATATACATCCCGGGTTGCATCGTCGGCCCGACCGAACAGCTTGAGCGTGAGAAGACCGCGCAACCGATCGGCAAAATAGGCGGACAGCCGGGAAAGCGCGGTCGCCTGGCGGTCGGTGGCGGCCTGCGCGCCCCAGCCCGCCAGGGCCATGAACAGGGGAATCAGCGGTGCTGTTATTAAAAACAGCAGCGCCACGATCCAATCCACGGGGAACAGGGCGACGGCAAAAGCAACGGGCAGGATCGCGGCGGCGACCATCGCAGGAATGTAGCGGGCAAAGAAGTTTTCAAGCCCGTCCACCTGTTCCATCAGCGCGGCGCCAATCGCCCCCGATGCGGGTTTGAGCCCGAGGGGGTGGCGCTGGGCGAGCAGGTGTCCGAACAGCCGGTTTCTCAGATTTTCCTTGATCCGTTCCGCGCCCACTGCGCCCGCGTGCTCGCCTACGATGCCCAGCAGGGCCCGGATCAGGGCGATCAAGACCATGATCCCGATCAGGGGCAGGACAGCGGACAGAGGCGCTCCATCCTCGATCGAAAGCCCCAGCGTCCGGGCTAGCAGAGCAGCATAGACGAGCAGCAAGGCGCCCGAAACGAGCGGGGCCGCGATGGCAATGATCAGCGCCGGGCCGGCCAAGCGGCGCAGCCCCATCAGCTTGCGCGGGTTGGTGCCAGATGATGCGGAATCGGGAGTAGCTGTCATGGTGTGCACAGTGTCGCAGGAGGAAGCAGGAGCGCCTTGATCCAGGTCAAGGTTGGAAAATTGTGTTAGAATGTAAAGCAGAGCTTGCCGTCGTCTTAAGGCGGGGTGCTTCCTCCTGTGAGGGCAATGAAGGGCGACCCATGATCGATGAAGCCGTTGTAAACCTGTCGCGGTTGCAGTTCGCAACAACGGCTCTTTATCACTTCCTGTTCGTTCCGCTCACCCTGGGGCTGTCTTTCATGATGGCCATCATGGAAAGCACCTATGTGATGACCGGGCGGGAAATATGGCGCAAGATGACGCTGTTCTGGGGGACCCTGTTCGGCATCAACTTCGCCATGGGTGTCGCCACCGGGATCGTGATGGAATTCCAGTTCGGCATGAACTGGGCCTATTACAGCCATTATGTGGGCGACGTGTTCGGGGCTCCGCTGGCGCTTGAAGGGCTGATGGCCTTCTTTCTGGAAGCCACCTTCATTGGATTGTTCTTTTTTGGCTGGGACCGGCTGAGCAAGGTTGGCCACCTCGTCGTGACCTGGCTGGTAGCGCTGGGCGCGAATTTCTCTGCGCTATGGATTCTCATCGCCAATGGCTGGATGCAGTTTCCGGTGGGAGCGGTGTTTAACCCCGACACCATGCGTATGGAGGTTACCGATTTCATGGCGGTGATCTTCAACCCCGTGGCGCAGGCCAAATTCGTCCATACGGTCAGTGCCGGCTATGTGACCGGTTCGGTCTTCGTGTTCGGGGTGAGCGCGCTTTTCCTTCTCAAGGGAAAGCATATTGAACTGGCGCGGCGCTCCATGGTGGTGGCAGCCAGCTTCGGGTTGGCCTCTGCGCTTTCGGTGGTCGTTCTGGGCGACGAAAGTGGCTATGTGGCTACCGAACACCAGATGATGAAGATCGCGGCGCTCGAAGCCATGTATGAAACCGAGCCCGCGCCTGCCGGGTTGAGCCTGGTGGCCTTTCCACTGCCCAGTGGCGAGCGGTTTGATATCAAGATTCCCTGGGTTCTGGGGCTGATTACGACCCGGTCGTTCAATACGGAGCTGCCAGGCATCGAGGATTTGGTTGCCCATGCTGAAGTCCGGATTGCCAATGGCTTGCAGGCTTATGAAGCCGTGGCGGCGCTGGAAGCGAACCGGCAGGACGAGGATGCGCGCCAGATCATAACCGAGACGTGGCCCGATCTGGGATATGCGCTGCTGCTCAAGCGCTATCGCACGGATATCGAGAACGCCACGCCTGAGCAGATCGCGGCGGCGGCGCAGGACACGGTTCCCGACGTCTGGCCGTTGTTCTGGAGTTTCCGGCTGATGGTCGGAATCGGCTTCTTTTTCATCGCGTTCTTCTCGCTGGCTTTCTGGAAGGCATCGCGGGGCACGCTGACAACCCATCGCTGGTTCCTCTGGGGCGCGGTGGCGGCGCTGCCGCTGCCGTGGCTCGCCATCGAAGCCGGGTGGATCATCGCCGAATATGGGCGGCAGCCTTGGGCGATCGAGGGCGTTCTGCCCACCTTTTACGCCGCGTCGGGGCTCACGGTTCTCGACTTGTCGCTCAGCCTTGGCTTCTTTGTGACGCTCTACACCATTTTGGCGGTCGTCATGGTCATTCTGATGGTCAGGGCGATCAAAGCCGGGCCCAAGGACTACGTGGCTCTGCTGGGCGGTGAAGCGGACCCTTTGGCTTCGCCAGCTGGCAGCAAACCCGGAACGGCGGCGGGTAACAACCGAGCGGCATCAGCCGAATAAGGAGCGGAGCGAAATGGATTTTATCCCGATCGATTACGAAACGCTACGCCTGATCTGGTGGGCGCTTCTGGGCATACTGCTCATCGGCTTTGCCGTGATGGGGGGCATGGATCTGGGCATTGGCACATTGCTTCCCGCTGTTGCCCGCACCGATGATGAGCGCCGGGTTCTGCTCAACCTCGTTGGCCCGACCTGGGAAGGCAATCAGGTGTGGCTGGTATTGGGGGCCGGATCGATCTTTGCGGCCTGGCCGCCGCTCTATGCGGTGAGCTTTTCAGGCTTTTACTTAGCGATGATCGTTATCCTGTTCGCCCTGATCCTGCGGCCTGTCGGTTTCAAATATCGCGGAAAGATTGCTGATCCGCGCTGGCGAGCGACCTGGGACTGGATATTGTTCATCGGTGGCTTCGTTCCGTCCCTGATCTTTGGGGTCGCGATCGGAAACGTTCTGCTTGGAGCCCCGTTCGATCTCGATGCTACGCTCAGGCCGTCCTATGCGGGCAATTTCTTCGGACTGTTGACCCCGTTTGCCTTGCTGTGCGGCCTGGTCAGCGTGTCGATGCTGATCGTGATGGGGGCGTCTGTGATTGCGGCACGGACCGAGGGGGAGCTTGCGGCGCGGGCCATTCGCTACGGGCAGTGGGCGGCGATTGCAGCGATTGTCCTGTTCGCAGCGGGCGGGGTGTGGATTGCGTTCGGCGTCGACGGGTATGTGATCACCAGCACGATTAACACCGCGTTGCCCTCAAATCCGCTGGTCAAGACGGTGACCCGTGAGACCGGAGCGTGGATGGCCAATTTCGGTGCCCATCCCTGGATGATCCTGGCGCCGGTGCTGGGTTTTTCCGGCATGGCGGTGGCGGCAGTTGGCCTCAAGGCCAAAATGAAGGCCGTCACCGTCTTCGCGGCCGCGGTGGGTGTAATCGGCATCGTGTCGACCGCGGGGCTAGCGATGTTCCCGTTCCTGTTGCCATCTTCGGTCAATCCGACCGCAAGCCTGACCGTGTGGGACGCATCGTCGAGCCATCTGACGCTGTTCATCATGCTGATTGCTACGGCCTTCTTCCTGCCGATCATCGTCGCCTACACGAGTTGGGTCTATAAGATCATGAGCGGACCGGTTACCAGCGACTCGCTTTCCAACAACCCGAACGCCTACTGAGCGGGGAGCCTCTTCATGTGGTATTTTTCCTGGATTTTGGGCGTGGGACTGGCATGTGCTTTCGCAATTCTGAACGCGATGTGGTTCGAATTGCGTGAGGACAAGCGTCAGGCCGGCGAGGAGCAGCGTCCCGCAGAATGACACAATACTCAATCCGGATGGTGGCGGCACGCGCTTGAGCCTGGCTCGTCGCCAGGCTGCCGCCGACCCCTGCAGGCGCGTGGGCGCGGGTTCGCTCTGCGATTGACATAAAGATATCTTTATGTCTTTTTGCGGCAAGACTGTTCGCCGTTTTAGTTGGAGCCGATCGCATGTGCAGCGCCCCCGGATGTACCCATAATGTTCGCCTTGATTCACCGTCCGATGGACGGATGGGCGGCATGCCGGCGGAAAAGCCTGCAATCGAGGTCCTGCAACCTGGCTCGGCTCCGCAGCGCAGTGCGCAGGAAGGCGCGGAAATCCTTTCGGCGCTCAACCAGGCGGCTCGCGAGCGGATTTTGATCCTCGATGGTGCGATGGGGACGATGATCCAGCGCCACAAGTTCGGCGAGGATGATTTCCGTGGGCCGCGGTTTGCCGACTGGCACAAGCCGTTGCAGGGCAACAATGACCTGCTGGTCCTTACCAACCCGCAGGTCATCGAGGATATTCACCACAGCTACGCCGTGGCCGGGGCCGATATCATAGGCACCAACACCTTCTCCAGCACGTCGATCGCGCAGGCCGATTATGGAATGGAGGCGCTGGCCTATGAGCTCAATGTTGCCGGAGCGCAGGTTGCGCGGCGCGCGGTAGAGCGCGCGCGGGCGGAAGACGGCAGGCGGCGGTTCGTCGCCGGCGCGGTCGGCCCGACCAACCGCACAGCGTCAATTTCGCCAGACGTCAATAATCCCGGATTTCGCGCCGTTTCCTTCGACGATCTGCGTATCGCTTATGGCGAGCAGATCGAAGGGTTGATCGATGGCGGCGCCGATATCATTCTGATCGAAACCATTTTCGATACGCTCAATGCCAAGGCCGCGATTTTTGCCGCCGAGGAAATCTTCGAGAAGAAGGGCATTCGCCTGCCGGTGATGCTCTCAGGAACGATCACCGACCTGTCCGGGCGGACGCTTTCCGGCCAAACGCCCACCGCGTTCTGGTATTCTCTGCGGCATGCGCAACCCTTTACGGTGGGTCTGAACTGCGCGCTGGGCGCCAACGCGATGCGCGCGCATTTGGCGGAGATTTCGGGTATCGCCGATACGCTGGTCTGCGCCTATCCAAACGCGGGCCTGCCTAACGAATTCGGCGAGTATGACGAGAGCGCCGAGTTCATGGCCAGCCAGATCGAGGGCTTTGCCAAGGATGGTCTGGTCAACGTGGTGGGCGGGTGCTGCGGTTCGACGCCGGAGCATATCGAAGCCATCGTTGCCGCTGTGTCGAAATATCCGCCGCGCCAGATTCCGGAAATCGAACCGCGTCTGCGCTTGTCCGGTTTGGAGCCGTTTACGCTGACCGACGACATTCCTTTCGTCAACGTTGGCGAGCGGACCAACGTCACCGGATCGGCGCGCTTCAAGAAACTGATCAAGGAGGGCGACTACGCGACGGCGCTGGATGTCGCCCGCGATCAGGTCGAAAACGGTGCGCAAGTCATCGACATCAACATGGACGAGGGCTTGATCGACTCCAAACAGGTGATGATCGACTATCTCAATCTCGTCGCCTCCGAGCCCGATATCGCGCGGGTTCCGATCATGATCGACTCCTCCAAGTGGGAGGTGATCGAGGCGGGGCTGAAATGCGTCCAGGGCAAGACGATCGTCAATTCCATCTCGATGAAGGAAGGCGAGGAGAACTTCCGCCAGCAGGCACGGCTGTGCCGGTTGTACGGTGCGGCGGTCGTGATCATGGCGTTCGACGAGACCGGGCAGGCCGACACCAAGGAGCGCAAGGTTGAGATCTGTACGCGCGCCTATCGCATCCTGGTCGATGAAGTCGGGTTTCCGCCCGAAGATATCATCTTTGACCCTAACGTCTTTGCGATCGCCACCGGCATTGAAGAGCACGACAATTACGGCGTCGATTTCATCGAAGCGACGCGGGAAATCGTAGCGACCCTGCCGCACGTCCATATTTCAGGCGGGGTGTCGAACCTGTCCTTTTCGTTCCGGGGCAATGAGCCGGTGCGCGAAGCCATGCATGCGGTGTTTCTCTATCACGCGATCGCCGCTGGCATGGACATGGGGATCGTCAACGCCGGTCAGCTGGCGGTGTACGAATCGATCGAGCCCGAATTGCGCGAAACGTGCGAGGACGTTGTTCTCAACCGCCGTTCGGACGCGACCGAGCGCATGCTCGATCTGGCGGAGCGCTATAAGGGGCAGGGCGGTAAGGAAGCTCGGGAAAAAGATTTGTCCTGGCGTGAGCAGCCGGTGGCCGATCGCATTTCCTATGCGTTGGTCAATGGCATCACGGAATTCATTGAGGCCGACACCGAGGAAGCGCGTCAGCAGTTCGATCGCCCGCTGCACGTTATCGAAGGCCCGTTGATGGACGGGATGAACATCGTGGGCGGACTGTTTGGTTCGGGCAAGATGTTCCTGCCGCAGGTCGTGAAATCCGCCCGCGTGATGAAACAGGCTGTCGCCTATCTGCTTCCCTTCATGGAAGATGCCGCCGACGGTTCGCATCAAAGCGCCGGAAAGATCCTGATGGCAACGGTGAAGGGGGACGTGCACGATATCGGCAAGAATATCGTCGGCGTTGTTCTGGCCTGCAACAACTACGAGATCATCGATCTTGGCGTGATGGTTCCGAGCCAGACCATTCTGGAGACAGCGCGCCGCGAAAAGGTCGATGCCATCGGGCTGTCCGGGCTGATTACGCCATCCCTCGACGAGATGGTGCATGTCGCGGCGGAAATGGAGCGCGAAGGCTTTGATATTCCGCTGTTGATCGGGGGAGCGACCACGTCGCGCGTCCACACGGCTGTGAAGATTTTCCCACGCTATAACCGGGGCGCGGCGGTATACGTGAAGGATGCGTCGCTGGCGGTGAACGTGGTCTCCAAGCTGCTGTCGAAAGACGCGGCCAATGATTACGTCAAGACCGTGCAGCAGGAGTATCAGACGGTGGCCGAAAAGCACCGTCGGAGCGAGGCAACCAAGCGGCGCACAACCATCGAGGCCGCGCGCGAGAATGGCTACAAGGTCGATTGGTCAAATTACACCCCGACAAAGCCGTCGTTTCTGGGCACAAAGGCCTTCCATGATTGGGATCTCGGCAACCTGGCGGAATACATTGACTGGACTCCCTTCTTCCAGTCCTGGGAGTTTAAAGGCGTCTATCCCAAGATTCTCGACGATGAGCGGCAGGGAGAGGCGGCGCGGCAGCTGTTCGCGGATGCGCAGGCCATGCTCAAGCGTATCATCGATGAGAAGTGGTTTACGCCCAAGGCAATCGCCGGTTTCTGGCCTGCCAATCGCGTCGGCGATGATATCCAGCTGTTCACCGATGAAGGGCGTACAGAGGAACTGGCGCGGTTCTTCACGCTGCGGCAGCAACTATCCAAGTCCGGCAACAAACCCAACGTGGCCCTGGCCGATTTCATGGCCGAAGCAGGAACGCCCGATTATATCGGTGGGTTCTGCGTCACGGCAGGATTCGAGGAAATCGAGATCGCCGACCGGTTTGACGCGGAAAACGACAATTACTCGTCTATTCTGGTGAAGGCACTTGCAGACAGATACGCGGAAGCGCTGGCCGAGTGCATGCATGAAAAGGTGCGCAAGGAACTGTGGGGCTACGCGCCGGATGAGAACTATGCGCCGTCCGAATTGATTGCTGAGCCTTACAACGGTATCCGGCCCGCTCCGGGTTATCCCGCTCAGCCGGACCACACCGAAAAAACCACGCTGTTCCGGCTGCTGGACGCGGAAAAGGAGATTGGCGTGCAATTGACCGAGAGTTACGCCATGTGGCCGGGCTCTTCGGTCTCGGGCCTCTATTATGCCCATCCTGAAAGCTACTATTTTGGTGTTGCCAAGGTCGAGCGTGATCAGGTCGAGGATTATGCCCAGCGCAAGGGCATGGCGGTCAGCGAAGTGGAGCGCTGGTTGGGGCCGGTTCTCAACTACATTGCCGGCAGCGATCAGGAAGCAGGGTAAGACCTGCTTCTTTCGCCGTCTCGACATTGGCGACGCAAGTGATTATGAACCCGGGTGAATTCCAGAGTCGTTCCTGAAAGGGCGGGTGGAAAACCCGCACCGGAACGGTTGAAAAACAAGACTTTGGGGCTTCCTCCACCTTTTTTTTGAGGTTCTGGTTGCTCCAGCCCGGGGGGTCTCATGTTCGTGCCCAATTTCGTTTTGACCCTGTCGTGCACCGACAAGCCGGGGATCGTTGCCGGTGTGACGAGTGAGCTGTTCGGCCTGGGCGCCAATATCGCCGAGTCCAACCAGTTCTGGGATCGGGATACGGGGCGGTTCTTCATGCGCATCGCGTTTGGCGCTCCGGAAACTGTCACCAAGGATATGATCGAGCGCATGTTGCGCCCGGTAGTCGAGCGGTTCGACATGAAAACCGCGGTTGCCGACGAAGCGCGTGTGCCGCGGATGATCATCATGGTATCGCGGTTCGATCACGCGTTGCGGCATCTGTTGTATCAGATCCGCGTGGGCTGGCTTCGCGCTGAAGTGGCGGCGATCATTTCAAACCACGAAGACGCTCGTGCAATAGCTGCGGCGGAGAATATCCCCTTTCATTATTTGCGGGTGAACAAGCAGAATAAGGCGGAACAGGAAGCCGACGTTCTCAAAGTTATTCTGGATGCGGATGCCGATCTGGTGGTGCTGGCCCGCTATATGCAGATTCTCTCGGATCAGTTGTCGACGCGGCTGTTCGGCAAGGTGATCAATATCCACCACTCGTTTCTTCCCAGCTTCAAGGGTGCCAAGCCTTATCATCAGGCGCACGAGCGGGGCGTCAAGATCATCGGGGCCACGGCGCATTACGTCACGCCCGATCTTGATGAGGGACCGATCATCGAGCAGGAAACCGCGCGGGTGACGCATGCGATGAGCCCCGACGATCTGATCGCGGTCGGGCGTGATATCGAGAGCCGCGTCCTTGCCCGGGCCGTCAAAAGCCATTTGGAAAACCGCGTCATGCTGAACGGCCACAAGACTGTGGTGTTTTCCTGATTTTAAGGTTCGAGCGCCGACATGGCGCTCATTTTGTTTGCAAGGCTTGCAGGAGCAACCGCAATGACTGCCCGGATCATCGACGGGAAACAGATCGCCCAATCTTCCATCGCACAGGTCAAGGCAAGCACCGAGCGCCTTGTGGCCGATACCGGCATCCGTCCCGGTTTGGCCGTGGTTCTGGTAGGGGAAGACCCGGCCAGCCAGGTCTATGTCGCCTCCAAGGGGCGCATGGCCAAGGAGTGCGGGTTCCATTCCGTGCAACACACCCTGCCGATGACAACGACCCAGGAAGACCTGACGGCGTTGGTTCAGCAGCTCAATGCCGATCCTGAAATCCACGGCATCCTTGTTCAGTTGCCGCTGCCTGGGGATGTGCTCAGCGAACGCGAAACCATCGCGGCCATTGCCCCGGAAAAAGACGTGGACGGGTTGCACGACATCAATATCGGGCGTCTGGCTGCCGGGCGAACCGAAGATGCTTTCGTTCCCTGTACGCCCAAAGGCTGCATGGTGCTGATCGATACGGTGCATCCTGAAGGCATCGCCGGTCTCAACGCGCTGGTCGTGGGGCGGTCCAATCTCGTTGGACGGCCGATCGCGGCCTTGTTGCAGCACGCCAATGCGACGGTTACGGTTGCTCACTCGCGGACCCGTGACCTCCCGGGACTGTGTGCCAATGCGGACATCGTGATTGCCGCAATCGGGCGACCGGAGTTCATCAAGGGCGACTGGATCAAGCCGGGCGCGACCGTGATCGATGTGGGTATCAATCGCATTCCGGCCCCGGAAAAAGGGGAAGGCAAGACGCGGCTGGTGGGCGATGTCGAGTTCGCAGCGGCCAGCGAGCGGGCGGGCGCGATCACGCCGGTTCCGGGCGGGGTCGGGCCGATGACCATTGCCATGCTGATGGCTAATACGCTCAAAGCTGCCGAACTGAGCGCAAAGAGGCTTTAGGAAAGCTCTGCGTGGTCCTAGACTGCGCAGATGACAGATAGCTTGAAACTGCGTTGGGGCATTTTGGGGCCGGGAAATATCGCCCGGGCCTTTGCGGGTGGGCTTACCCATTCCCGAACCGGAATCCTTGTTGCCATTGGCGCCCGTGATCCCTCATCGCAGGACTATGCTGCGCAGTTCCCGGGTGCGAAGGTTCACTCAGGCTATCGCGAGCTTCTGGCCGATCCAGAGGTCGATGCAATCTATATTGCGACGCCCCATCCCCATCACGTCAAATGGGCGATCACCGCCGCCCGCGCCGGCAAACATGTGCTGGTCGAAAAGCCCATCGGCATGAACCGTTTTGAGGCGGAGGCGATATTCGAGGCGGCGCGCTCGGCTGGCACCTTCATGGGCGAAGCGTTCATGTATCGTCTTCATCCGATGACGGAGCGCATCTGCGCGCTGATCACGGAGGGTGTGATCGGCGACGTTCGGATCATCCGCTCAAATTTCGGTTATGCCATGCCCTCGTTTGATCAGGGCCATCGCATTTATGCTCAGGCGCTTGGCGGCGGGGGCATACTGGATGTGGGATGCTATCCGGTGTCGATGGCGCGGCTGATCGCCGGAACCATTCATGGCGCACCGTTTGCGGAGCCGGTCGAAATCCGTGGCGCGGCGTATCTGGGCCCGTCCGGCGTCGATGAATGGGCATCGGCACTGCTGTCCTTCCGCGATGGACTGATCGCCGAGGTATCGTGTTCGGTGTCGGTCGAACAGGATAACATGTTACGCGTTTTTGGCACCAAAGGGCGGCTGGAGGTCAAGGACTTCTGGTTTGGGACCGGGCATGAGGGGGGACAATCGGACATCCTCATCGTTGGCAATGACGGGAACGAGGAGCGCATTACGGTGCGAGAGGACCGTTGGCTTTATAGCTTTGAAGCCGACGGCGTTGCCGATGCTGTGACCCTTGGCCGGCAGGAGTTCGTTGCACCTGGCATGACCTGGGCGGATACGCTGGGCAATATGGATGTGCTTGACCGGTGGCGCGCCGATATAGGGCTCTCCTATCCGGTCGAACGTGACAATGCCGCGTGGCTGGAACAATAGTTTTCCGATCCTTATTGCCAGGCAAGTGGCCCGCATCAAGCGCCGGAAGACGCTGGATTCGCAGGTTCTCTGCCCTATCCGGTAGCCAAGATAGCGTATTGGGATGATAGGGGGAACAAAACTGATCCCCGATTATTTCCGATCCGGGGGTGGCCATCCTGGCCTCAGCATGTAGGTTCGGGCCTACACTTGGATAATGAGCCAGATCGGGAGAATTCCGTTGCGTATGATTTCAACAGTGGCCGGCGCAGTTATCGCGTTGGGCCTGAGCTCAGCCGCGTTCGGTCAGGTCGTCGTATCGTCCAAGATCGATACCGAGGGCGGAGTGCTGGGCAATATCATTCTCAAAGCGCTGGAAGCGGAAGGGATACCGACCCAGGACCGGATCCAACTGGGCGCGACGCCGATCGTCCGCGAGGCAATTACGGCAGGACAGATCGACATCTATCCCGAATATACGGGGAATGGCGCGTTCTTTTTCAACGAGGCTGATGAGCCGGTCTGGAACGACGCGCAGGCGGGATATGAACGGGTTGCCGAACTCGATCTGGCAGAAAACGGCATCGTGTGGCTTACGCCATCACCGGCGAACAACACATGGGCAATTGCCGTGCGCGCCGATGTGGCCGAAGCCAATGATCTGCATACACTCTCTGATTTCGGCAGCTATGTCGCACAGGGTGGTGAGATCGTCCTGGCCGCGTCCAGCGAATTTGTGTCATCTCCGGCGGCACTGCCTGCTTTTCAGGAAGCCTACGGGTTCGAACTGGCACCTGCACAGCTCATCCAGCTTTCGGGTGGTGACACTGCCGCGACCATCGCTGCCGCCGCAAATATGACTTCGGGTGCCAATGCAGCCATGGTGTACGGCACCGACGGTGGTATTGCGCCTTCCGGGCTCGTGGTCATGGAAGACGACAAGGGTGTGCAGCCGGTCTATGCACCGGCCCCGATCATTCGCAGTGCAGTGCTGGAAGAGTATCCCAACATCGAGGCGATCCTCGCACCGGTATTTGAGAGTCTGTCGCTGGAGGTGCTGCAGGACCTCAATGGCCGCGTCCAGATCGGCGGCGAGCCCGCTGATGTGGTCGCTGAGGCGTATCTGAGCGAAAACGGTTTCCTATAGAGAAGTAGGGACGCCGTGTGAGAGCGGCCCGATCCATCTTGGCAACTTTTGCTCCTGTGCGAGCCGCATCGGTCCGATTTGACAAGCTCGGCGCTATTTTGGCGGCGCTGGGACTGTTCGCTCTGTCGTTCCAGCCATTTCTCATACTGCGAGCCAACCGGATCGCGCCGGGCGAGGCGGTGTCCGCCGTGGGGGCGCTGGGAGCGGGCGGAGCGGTTCTGATCGCGGTTCTGGCGGCGGTATGCCTGTTGCTTTTGTTCCGCGTACCGTTGGTATTGCGGTTGCTGGTCACCGGGCTGGCGCTGCTGGTGCTCGCCATCAGCATTGGCCTGGGAGCGAGTGCGCTGATGGTCGAAGGCAACACTTATGCGCGGGCGTCGCCGGGTGCGGGCGCATGGGTGATGGCTTTCGTGCTTGCGATGGCCATGGCCGACGCATTGGCGCGATTTGCATTGGGGCCACTGGCAAGAATTGGCATTCTGGCGGGCATTGCGCTCATCGTAGGATTCATCATTTCCACCGGAATCTGGGACGATCTGGCGGTTCTGCGTGAATATGGCGCGCGACAGGCCGCCTTCGGGCGCGAGCTGGAAACTCATCTCGCGCTGGCATTCGGATCGGTTGCGGTCGCGGCGCTTGTCGGCGTGCCTGTGGGCATTGCCTGTTATCTCGTGCCCAGGATGCGGGCGGCGATCTTGAGCAGTCTCAATATCGTTCAGACCATTCCATCGATCGCGCTGTTCGGTTTGCTGATCGCACCGATGGCGTGGATCGGGGCCAACGTTCCGGGCGCAGCGCAACTGGGTATTGCCGGCATCGGGTTTGCGCCCGCCTTTGTGGCGCTGTTCGCCTATTCGCTCCTGCCGATGGTGTCCAACACCGTGGTTGGCCTCGATGGGGTGCCGCGCGAGGCGGTTGAGGCAGCGCAGGGGATGGGCATGACCGAAAGCCAGCGGCTGATCCGGATTTTGCTGCCATTGGCCTTTCCCGTGATTCTGGCGGGCATCAGAATTGTGCTGGTGCAAAATATCGGGCTGGCGGTGATTGCCGGACTGATTGGAGGTGGAGGCCTCGGGACTTTCGTGTTTCAGGGGATTGCCCAGACCGCCATGCCGCTGGTCCTGCTGGGTGCTATCCCGGCGGTTGCGATGTCTTTTGCAGCTGCCATCGTGCTCGACGCGATCGTCGAGTTGAGCCGGGGCGATGTCAGGACGTCAGCATGATCGACATTGAAAATATCACGAAGTCCTATGATGACCGGGTCGTGGTCGACAGCGTTACCCTCACCATCCCGGACAATGAAATCGCGGCAATCGTCGGCACTTCCGGCTCAGGCAAGACCACCCTGCTGCGGATGATCAACCGGCTGGTCGAGCCGGATAGTGGCACGGTACGGATCGATAAGCGCGATACCCGCGACGTGCCGCGCCATCAGTTGCGACGCCATATCGGATACGTCATTCAGGGCAATGGCCTGTTTCCGCATCAGGATGTGGCCCACAATATCGCCACCGTGCCCAGATTGCTGGACTGGCCGAAATCCAAGATTGCGGCGCGGGTCGATGAGTTGCTGGACATGTTCCAGCTGCCTCCGGACGAATATCGCAATCGCATGCCCCATGAGCTTTCGGGCGGGCAGATGCAACGGGTGGGCGTGGCGCGGGCGCTGGCCGCTGAGCCCTCGGTGCTGCTCATGGACGAGCCATTCGGGGCCCTCGACCCTGTTATACGCGCTAAGGCGCAGGCCGACCTGCTGGAGATCCAGCGCAGGTTCGGCACCACCATCCTGCTGGTTACTCACGACATGGATGAGGCGATCAGGCTGGGCGGGCGGATCGCCGTGATGAGCGAGGGGCGGGTGCTGCAATATGGCTCCCCGACCGAGATCATTACCCACCCTGCCGACCCGTTCGTCGAGGCCATGTTGGGCTCCGGGGAAAAGTCGTTCAGGCTGCTGGCTCTGGCCAGTGTGGGGGAGTTGGTGGAACCCGGTGCGGCGGACGGTGCGCCGATCGAGGCCGGAAAATCGCTGCGCGAAGCGTATGCGGAAATGCTGTGGTCGGGACGCATGGAACTGCCCGTGATGCGCGATGGCGTCCTTGTGGGCAAGGTGACGAGGATGGCGCTCGACACACGGGCAGCCGGGCCGCAATGAAGATCGGAACCCTCGTCCGGCTGGGCGTGCTGGCGCTGCTGGTTGCATTCATCGTTTTTCCAGCGGGTTTTGAGCCGGTGTTCGCGCCGCTGGCGCGCTTTGGAGCGCCGGGAATCTACACTCAAACCTCGATCCTCTCGCTGACCCTGAGCCATCTGGCTATCGTAATGGTGGCAACCGGGCTGGCGACGGTCATCGCGGTCGGATTTGCGATTATCGTGACACGCCCCTTCGGGGAAGAATTCCTGCCGCTGTCGCGCGCCGTTGCCAATATCGGGCAGACATTTCCACCAGTGGCGGTGCTGGCACTCGCGGTGCCGATTCTCGGGTTCGGCACCGGGCCAACCCTTGTTGCCTTGTTTCTCTATGGACTGTTGCCGATTTTCGAGAACGCGCTGACGGGACTGACCGGGTTGCCGGCTACGGTCCGCGAAGCCGCGCGGGCCAGCGGGATGACCGGATGGCAGCGGTTGATCGGAGTGGAATTGCCGTTGGCGTTCCCTGTCATCCTGGCAGGCATCCGATTGTCGGTGGTGATTTCCCTGTCGACGGCGACGATCGGATCGACGGTGGCGGCCCGGACATTGGGAGAGGTCATCATTGCCGGGCTGGTGTCGGGCAATACGGCGTTCGTGTTGCAGGGCGGGCTGGTTGTGGGGGCATTGGCGGTGCTGATCCATGACGCGCTGGTCGCGGTCGAAACGAAGCTGGCCGGTCACATCGGGCGGTAGCAGCGGGTTACGCAATGCGAAAGTGCTTGGCGGGCGGCTGAAACTGGCTTGCCGTTGTAATCGGGCATCTGATACAGGCCGCATCATCATCCAACTATCGATCGCTGGACGAGAGTCCTGCCGCAGAACTTTTGCAGTTTAGGAGAGAGCCATGCTGCTGCACACGATTTTCGTGATTGCCCTGGCCGCAGAAGCGATGACTGCGGCGCTGGCGGCAGGCCGACGCAATATGGACTGGTTCGGGGTTTGCGTTTTGGGCTGCGTTACCGCGCTTGGCGGCGGCACCACGCGCGACATCCTGCTCGGGCACTATCCGCTGATCTGGGTGGAGGAGCCGGGGTATCTGCTGGTGACCATTGCGGCAGCGATGTTCACCATTGCGGTGGCGCGGGTGATGGAGCGGTTGCGGCTGATCTTTTTGCTGCTCGATGCGGTGGGGCTGGTGGTGTTCACGATTGTCGGTTGCCAGATCGCCATGGACATGGGGCAACCCGCAATGATCGTGATCGTGGCCGGATTGATCACGGGGTGTGTCGGCGGCGTTCTGCGCGACGTGTTGTGCAACGACGTGCCGCTGCTGTTCGCCGGAGAGCTTTATGCCACGGTGTCGGCGGTGACGGCCTGCATCTATTTCTTCGGAGTGAAGGCAGGACTGCCGGTGGATGCTGTGACCGTGGTCGCTGCGGTGATCGGCTTTGCCTTCAGAACGCTGGCAATCGTGTTCAAGCTCGAAATGCCGCGGTTTGTCTATGCTCCGGTGCGGGGTAATCAGTCCTCCAAGAGATAACCCGCGCGGCCTTCAATGGGATCGGTGCCGACGATCTTGGCAATCGAAGTTCCGGGTGTCACGAATTTTGAGATGTTGCGCGAGATGACGCGTCCGGAGGTGCCGGCCAGTATGGGCGTGCGGGCGATGAAAGCTTGTGGGCCATCGAGGGAGATGAGGTCGGCGATCGGCTGGCCTTTTTCGACACTGTCGCCCAGTTCCACCCGGTAGGCGAGCAGGCCGGCTTTATCGACACGCAGCATCTGGGTGGCGCTAAGGGGCAGGGGCATCGGGGCGGACGGTACGTCCGGTGGGGTGCCGGCGACAAAGCCCTTTGCCTGAAAGAATGCGTAGAGGCGCTGTGCATCGTCCTTGCCGTCAGCGTCGAATACATCGGGGCGGCCACGATATTCGAGGGTGGCGGCGTGGGCGGAAAACGGGATGGGGTGATCAGGATGGGCGGCGCGCAGTCGGGTCCATAGTGACGGCCAGACCTCATCGAACGACCCGCCCCCCGAATCCTCGGCGGTCAGTTGAGCGACCGAGCCCATGTGGTCGGCCAGATCGGTCAGCCCGGACATGGAGTCCGGGGTGACGAACAGGTGGACCAGAGCCTCGTTATCGCAATGGAGGTCCAGGACATAGTCCGCGTCATAGGCGAGGGACATCACCAGATGGCGCAGTTTCTGCAGGGCCGTTTGCGGCGATTGCCGATCAAGCCACTCTCGGACAGACTGGCGGACCATGGAGACGTTGGCTTCCGCGTCGTCGGTAAGGCGGGCCGCAATGGTATCGCTTACGGCGGCGAAAAGATCGGGCCAGCGGCGGTTAAAATTCAGTCCCGAGCGGAAGTCGTAGCGGCCAATATGCTCGCCGAACAGATGCTGGCCCATGCCGAGTGGATTGACCATCGGCAGGATCGTGAAGCGCGCGGAAAGCTCGCCTTTGTCATCGGCCTCGCGCAGCAGCGGCAACAGATGATGCAGGGTCATGATGCCGGGTTGTTCGTCGGCATGGAGGGCGGCTTGCAGGTAAATCTTGTGACGGGCCGTCGCGGGACCGATGTGGAAGACAGAAAGTTCAGCCACGGTGCCGGGGGAGCCGGTGTCGATGTGGTGGATGTCGTGATCGAACGCCATTGCAAACCTACCGGATATATTTGGGACCAAAGCGCAGGCGGGGCCGTGCGCGGGTGCGATCGCCGGGCATGTGGCGCATCATGCGCTCATAGGCCAGCCCGAAGATAAAGAAGATGACCATGGAGATGGTCAGGAACCACAGCGCAGCGACGGAAAGATGCAGGAATGCGTTGTAATCGCGTTCGAACAGTTCTTTAGCCTTGCTCAAAATGTCCTTCTGATTGCCGATTACCGGCAGGGTGAAATAGACCAGCGCTGTCGCGTGGAACAGGAACACCACCTCATTGGTATAGGCTGGCCAGGCAACACGGATCATGTTGGGCCAGGTGACCGTGCGGAAGACCTGAAGCGGGCTCATGCCGTAGGCGCGGGCGGCTTCGAGTTCACCACGCGGAACGGTCCGCAGGGCGCCATAGAGAATTTCAGCCGTGTAGGCAGTCGTGTTCATCACGAGAGCGAGCGGGCCGATAAATAGCGGATTGGTCATCAACCAGGTGATGCCCATGGGGCGAAACCAGATCGGGTTGAGCGCAAGCGCTATGGAATAGAACAGGAAAAACTGGATGAACAGCGGCGAGCCGCGAAAGGCATAAACATAGGCCGAGCACAATTGCCGCACGACTGTATTTCGGGAATTGCGGCCCAGCGCGCACAGGAGCGCCAGCCCAAAGCCGATCGGCAAGGACACGGCGGCAAAATAGATGTTGAACACCGCCGGATAGGCATAGGTGAGGATATCGGCCCAGATGGCGGACAAAAGGCCCATGGGTCAGCCCTCCACCGGCATGCCGCGCCGCGCCCAGTCATTGAGACGGGTGAAGGCCCGCTCGGACAAGAGCGTCACGAGAATATAGAAGATGAACAACGCCAGATAATAGGCCCAGCGCCAGTCGCCATGCACGAGTCCGGCTTGCGGCAGGTAATTGGGCGAGCCGAGTTGACCGGCCCACCAGACGATATCGGCGACCTGAAGCAGCGACAGCAGCGAGGTCGCCTTGACCAGAAGCATCCAGACATTGGAGAGGCCAGGCAGGGCGTAAGCCCACATCTGCCGTATATGCACGCGCGTGAGCACCTGGCGCTCGCTCATGCCGAAAGCTCGGGCCGCCTCAAGCTGGCCAGGGGGAACGGCCCGCATGGCTCCGTGGATCACATTGGCCGTGAATGCACCATAGATGATGCCCAGGGAGACGCAGGCGAGAATGAGATATTCATTGGTCGACAGCAGCCAGTTGGCCTCGCGGCAAGGCGGCCAGTTCGCCTGGCTGGCGGCAATGGATTCCGGCGTACAGACCTGAAACGACCAGATCCATTCGACGCCCTGCTCGAATGCTAGCGGGAAAAACAGGAAAAACAGCACATCGGGGATGCCCCGGACCATGGCGATATAAACAGTGCCGATGGCGCGCAACGGGGCAAAGCGGGAGGCCTTGGCCGTGGCGCCAAGCAAGCCGAACACGAGCGCGAGCAAGGCCCCGAAAATGGCCGCCATAATGGTGAAGCGAAAACTGGCGTACCAGTTGAGATGTTTGCCGTTGGTCAGGTAGCGCGCCCAGAACGAGACGTCGTCACCCAGCCAGTCAAACAGCCAGAAAGCTTCGGCTTCCACGGCCATCCCCCCGAGAGGTCATCTCTGGCGGTGGTGCCGCCAGAGATGAGAATTGTAACCGAAGCGAAATCAGTAGGACGGTGCCGTGTCGCCGTACCATTCCGCCAGCAAGGCGTTGATGGTGCCGTCGGCCTTCAAGGCGCCAATAGCTTCGTTGAGGGTGGCGAGCAGGTCGGTATCCTCCTTGCGGACACCACCGGCAACCCCGTCACCAACCAGCACTTCCGGGCCGATGATTTCGAGTGCGCCGCCCGAATTTTCCACGACAGGATCGAGGGAAGACCCATCGGCAAGCACGACGTCCACGTTCCCCGCAGCCACGTCGGCGATCGACTGATCGAAGGTGGCAAACGAGACGATGGTGTTGTTGCTGCTGAAGTTTTCCTCCGCATAGCCGGCCTGTATCGTGTTGCTCTGCACCCCGATCCGGAGTCCAGACGGATTGTCCAGATCAAGATCGGTGCCGGCGATCACGATGTATTTGGACGGGTCGGGCGGGAAATAATCCTCTGTGAAGTTGATCGACTGCAGGCGTTCGTCGGTAATCGACATGCCCGCCATGATCACATCGTAGTTGCCGGCGACCAGATTGGGGATGATGGGATCCCATTCGCTCTGCACGAATTGGCAGGTCCGATTGATCTGCTCGCAGATGGCGTTGGCCAGGTCGATTTCATAGCCGGCAAGTTCGCCGGCATCGTTGACGAAATTCCACGGGGGATAGGCTCCCTCGGTTCCCACGCGCAGGACATCCTGAGCGTGAGCGGCTGTGGAAAATGCTGCCAGAGCGGCAGCGGCGAGTATCACCTTTTTCATTGATCGACTCTCCCTAAATTTTTTGGTTGCGGTGATAATGACCGGGTCCCACCTTACGCATGATGTTGGGTTCCCTCCCGGTCAGGCGTGCCCGGCTGCGCTCAAAAATTGGCGCAGCCGGTCAGATTTTGTCGCGCCGAAGACCTCCTCGACGGTGCCGTGCTCCTCGATCCGGCCCAGATGGAGGAAAATCACCTTGTCGGAGACTTCGCGCGCGAATTTCATGTCGTGGGTGACGAGCAGCATGGTGCGGCCTTCATCGGCCAGCATTTTGATGACCCGCAGAACCTCGACTTCGAGTTCGGGATCGAGCGCTGAGGTGGGCTCGTCGAACAGCATGATCTTGGGGTTGATGCACAGTGCCCGCGCAATGGCGGCGCGCTGCTGCTGGCCGCCCGAAAGCTGAGCGGGAAAAGCGTCCGCCTTTTCAACGATGCCGACCTTTTCCAGCAATGAGATAGCCTGATCGTACACTTCGTTGCGATCGCGCTTTTGCACGTGAACCGGAGCTTCCATGACGTTTTCGAGAATCGTCATGTGGGACCAGAGATTGAACGACTGGAAGACCATGCCCAACTCGGACCGCACACGGCGCAATTGCCCTGCGTCGGTGGGGTGACGGTCCATGCCCTCAGCCGAGAGGGCAACCTCTTCGCCGTCGATGACCACGGAGCCCTGATTGGGCACTTCGAGCATATTGATGCACCGCAAAAGGGTCGATTTTCCCGACCCTGAAGAGCCGATCAGCGAAACGACATCCCCCGCCCGTGCATCAAGCGATACACCTTTGAGCACTTCGAGATTGCCAAAGGACTTGTGAAGATCCCTGATCTCCAGAATCTTTGCCATGCGTCTGGGGCGGCCCCTTATGGTTATTGTTTCCTCCTCCGGGTGGCTGACCAAAGGCCTCCCTGTGCCACCGGAAGCTACAGCAAACCAGAAAGCGGTGAGATTCAAAAGCGAAAAGAGCGAGTTATGCGGATTTTTCGACCAAACGGTCAAAAATCGGAGCTTTCGCGTCGCTAAGGGTTTGGATACCAGTCGCCAAAGATCAGTACCTTTCCCGATCGCGTGAATGATAGGTTCGCGGCGGACCAACCTGAATTCAGCGTGCTATGGGCTTTGATTACAATTCGCTGCTGATGGCGTCGGGCGCAGCCGGAATCGCGCTGTGCTTCACCTTGCTCATTTCCTGGATGCGCGAGCGCGCGTCCGGGTTCCTGCTCACGTGGGCGATTTCCATTGCCATCATCATTATGGCAATCGGCGGGTTTTCCATTTTCCACTCCACGGGCAATGGAGTGCTTTCCACGGCTGCGGGAATCCTGATGGTTGCCGGTTTTGCCGGCAGCTATGGTGGGATGACGCAGTTCCGCGACGGGCGGCTCGACTACCGGACTACGCTGATCCTTGGCGGAGGGGGGACGCTTCCGATCCTCATCGTAGGAGTTTTAGGATATGACGGGCTCGGCTTCGGTCTGACCAATCTGATAAGCGCGATGTTGCTAGCCTATTGCGGGTATCAATACTGGCTGGCGCGCCGGGAATCACCGGGGCCGATCTCGGCCATCGGACTTCTGCATGGCTTGCTCGCGTTTTCCTATCTGTTGTGCGCTATTGTCGCGCTGACCGAAACGCCGCTCTATCTCAATGGGCAGTCCCCCGACAATTGGGCTGAAGGGATCAATCTGGTTGCTGCGGTGATTGCGATCACGGGGATTGGAGGGTTATTCATCACCATCCACCAGGAGCGCATCAGCCGACGCCATCAGGTGGCGTCGCTGACCGACGCCTTGACGGGCATCCAGAACCGGCGGGCGTTGTTCGAGCATTTCAGCATCGGCATCGTCCCGCAGGGCACGGCGTTGGTCGTGTTCGATCTGGATAACTTCAAGGTCGTCAATGACCGGCATGGTCATGGGGTCGGCGATATGGTGTTGCGCAGTTTTGCCGCCATACTGGTCGAAAATTGCCGCGCAGAGGATATGGCGGTGCGCCTCGGAGGCGAGGAGTTCGTGCTGGTGCTGTCCGACAGTTCATCTGTCGACTCGCTGGCGCTGGCTGAGCGTATCAGGGCGATCATGGGGCGAACGAGCTACCCCGCGGGAGATGAGTCGATCGTCTGCACGGTCAGTGCCGGAGTTGCGATTGCGGAAAAGACCGGGGTGAGCCTCGATACACTGATCCGCAAGGCGGACAATGCGCTCTATCTGTCCAAACGGTCAGGCCGCAATCGCGTGTCTGAGGTCAAATCAAACGCCGCTTGAGCTGGCCGGGCCGGTTTCGACCGGCGCGTCGGAGCGTGCGCCCCATTCGGCCCAAGAGCCATCATAGAGCGCGACCTCGCGGGCCCCTATGGTATCGAGGGCGAGTGCGAGGATGGCGGCTGTCACTCCCGATCCGCACGACGTGATGATGGGCTGTTCGGGATCGATACCGGCACTACGGATGATCTCTTCCAGTTCGGGATCGGATTTCAGCCGTCCGTTGGCAATCAGTTCGCCGAACGGCAGGTTGCGGCTGGTGGGGATGTGCCCGGAGGCGAGGCCGGGCCGGGGTTCGGGTGTGTCTCCGCTAAAGCGCGGTGCGGGGCGGGCATCGAGGATCTGATCGCGCGCCTGGCTGGCGGCAAGCACGTCAGCGAAGGAGGCGACGGCACCGGGGCGAAGCTTGGCGGCAAATGTCGTCGGTAGTGCTTTGGTTTCGCCTGCTTCGAGCGGGCGGCCTTCCGCGCGCCATTTTAGACCGCCGCCTTCGAGAATTTTCACCGCTTTCGCCCCCATCACAGTGAACGTCCACCAGGCGCGGGCGGCGGAAAACAGCCCATGCTCATCATAGACGACAAGGGTGGCATCTGACGAAATGCCCAGCGCGCCGGCCATCGCTCCAAAGGTGGTTTCGTCCGGCAGCATGTGGGGCAGGTCGGTGCTGGTATCTGCGACCTGATCGATATCGAAAAAGATTGCTCCGGGGATATGGCCGGCGAGGAACTCATTTCGGCCATCGCGACCGGAATTGGGCATATGCCAGGAGGCGTCGATTATCTGGATAGCGGGATCATCGAGCCGGTCTGCAAGCCAGGAAGTCGTGACAAAATGGGACATGGCGGTTCCTATGGCAGGCGTGCGATGCGCTCGGCGATCAGGGCGAAGAACGCGTCCGAATCACCGGATCGGATGAAGTTGGCGTTGGGCGCGCGATCGGTGACGTGCCAGTAGTCGGTGACCGTCATGCCACGTGTGAGCGCGCTGCCGGTCTCGATTTCGACGTTGCAGGTCTTGCCCTCGAAAATCTGCGGCGCCAGAAGATAGGCGATGACGCACGGATCATGCAGCGGAGCGCCGGGGCCGCCATATTTTTTGAGGTCGAAGCGTTCGGAAAAGCCCAGCATGGCAGCGACAGCCATGCCCGAGCGGTTGCCCAGCGCGGCAAAAGCCGCGATACGGTCGGGGGTTCCGAGCATCTGGTGGGTCACGTCGAGCGGCATCATGGTGATGGGTGCGCCGCACTGAAAGACGGTCTGCGCTGCCTCTGGGTCGACATAGATGTTGAATTCGGCAGCGGGGGTAATATTGCCGACTTCGAAATAGGCCCCGCCCATCAGCACGATCTCCTCGATGCGCGACGCGATATCGGGCGCCTTGACGAGGGCCATGGCCAGGTTGGTCAGCGGGCCAAGGGCGCACAGGGTAACGGTTTTTTCCGGTTCGGAGCGCAAGGTTTCGATGATGAAGTCGACGCCATGCTGCTGCTGTAGCGCGATTTCGGGTTCAGGCAGATCGGGGCCATCGAGGCCGGACTGGCCATGGACATGCTCGGCGGTGACCAGTTCGCGCATCATGGGCCGTGGACAGCCCGCAAAAACCCGAACATCATCACGGCCGGACAGCTCCACCACTTTGAGGGCATTGCGGGCATTCTGGGCGAGGCCGACATTGCCGGCAACTGCGACGACGCCGAGGATGTCGAGCTCTTGCGGACTGGCCAGCGCCAGCAGAATGGCGACGGCGTCGTCCTGGCCGGGGTCGGTATCGATGATGATCTTGCGTGCCAAAATGGTCTCCGTGAACTCGTCTCTGCACAGCGATCCTAGTCAAGGGTCGGAAAAATGAAAGCGTCAGCGCCGATAGAAATCATGAAAGAACTGGTCAGCTTTTGTTGACATAGTTTAGAATTGTTATAAACTTCAGCCATCGCCCGGCCTCCAAAGCGGGGGGAAGGGTACGGGAACTTTGCGCTGTAGGCGCCACAAGACAGGACGAAAACGATGAGATTGACACGCCAGTCAAGCTATGCGGTGCGTACGCTGATGTATTGCGCGATCAATGTGCCCGAGTTGTCCAGGGTAAGCGATATTGCAAAAGCATACGGGATTTCGGAGCTTTTCCTGTTCAAGCTCATCAAGCCACTTGTTGAAAACAATCTGATCGAAACCGTGCGGGGGCGTCATGGCGGCATCCGTCTGGGGCGGCCAGCGGCTGAGATAACGTTGCTCGATGTCATCAAGCTGACTGAAGAAAACTTCTCTCTGGCCGAATGTTTTGATGGTGGGGAAACCAGCTGCCCGCTGGTTGGCGGATGCGAGCTAAGTGCCGCCCTGCATGAGGCGCTCGATGCTTTCTTTGCAGTTCTGGCCTCCTATACGATTGCCGATCTGACCGACAAGCGGCGGGCCATGCGGTCGCGCCTTGGTATTGAAATGCTCGGCCTCGAACTGAACTGACCGGCTGGCTCTGCCGGTTAACCAGCACTAATTTCCTCATTTACTCAAACATGATCTTTACAGTCATGTTTGAGTCGGCTATACACGTTCTTGCAGGAGTGAGGCCTGCCCCTTGGCCCTGTATGCGGAGCGCCAAAGCCGTGTACAGGGCCTTTTTGCGTCTGGTGATCTGCCATCCCGAAAAGGCGCTACAGGCCGTTATTTCGGGGTCAGGCCGTGTAGGTAGAGCTGATCGAGAAACAGCGCCGCGTCCTCGAACCTGTTGTCTCCACCACGTTCAGACCCAAGCACGGCCTGCACCTGGATGTCGAAATCGGCATAGTGCTGCGTGGTCGCCCAGATCGAAAAAATCAGGTGATAGGGATCGCAGCGCGCCAGTCGGCCCTCCGCCATCCAGCCGGTGATAATCAACGCCTTTTCATCGACCAGTGTCTTGAGGTCCGTATGCAGGATCTCATAAAATCCGGGTGCCCCGCGCAGCATTTCGTTGGCAAACAGACGGCTCTCTCTCGGAAAATCGCGGCTCATTTCCAACTTGCGCCGAATATAGGATCGGATCTCGGATAAGGCGTCGCCTTCTGGGCTCATTTCGCGAAGGGGCTCCAGCCAGGTGTCGAGAATGCGCGCCAGGAGGGGGGCGTGAATATCTTCCTTGGATTTGAAGTAATAGAGCAGGTTCGGCTTGCTCATGCCGGCAGCTTCGGCGATCTGGTCGATGGTCGAGCCGCGGAACCCGAACTGGGAAAAAACGTCGAGAGCCGCCTCCAGGATAACTTCCTGTTTCTCGCGCTGGATGCGCGTCTTTGGCCTTGGGCGCTGTGCTTTTGCACTCATAAAATAGGGTTTGCCTTGCCTTTGGCGATGCCGTCGATGGCACCTTCGAACCAGGCCTGACTTCGAGTTGGCGAAGCAGGCGATGAATTATTGCCCTTGCACGTGTGAAAGACAGTGCTAGAATTTTTCCAATCGGTCAAAAAAAATCTGATCGAATTCAACAGCCGGTGTGTGTCAGCCGGATGAGGCGAGAGAGGGGCAAATGTTGCAAGAAGCGCCGTCCATTCCTAACGACCTTTCGGCTTTCTGGATGCCGTTTACGGCAAATCGTCAGTTCAAGCAAAACCCGCGGATGTTCGTGGCTGCCAAGGACATGCACTATACGACCGCTGATGGGCGGCAAGTGCTTGATGCGACGGCCGGGCTTTGGTGCGTCAATGCGGGGCACTGCCGTCCGCTGATAACAGAGGCGATCCAGAAGCAGGCGGCGGAACTCGATTATGCGCCCGCCTTTCAGATGGGGCATCCAAAGGCGTTCGAGTTGGCGAACCGGCTGGCTGATCTGGCACCCGAAGGACTGGATCATGTGCTGTTCACCAATTCGGGATCGGAGTCGGTCGAGACCGCGCTCAAGGTTGCTATCGCCTATCAGCGGGCGATCGGAGAGGGTGCGCGAACCCGGCTGATCGGGCGCGAACGCGGCTATCACGGGGTCAATTTCGGCGGCATTTCCGTCGGCGGCATTGTCTCCAATCGCAAGATGTTCGGCACCTTGCTAACCGGCGTCGATCATATGCCCCACACCCACGATCTGGCCCGCAATGCGTTTTCGCGCGGCGAACCTGAATATGGCGCTGAACTGGCCGATGAGCTGGAGCGAATCGTTACGCTTCACGACGCTTCAACGATCGCTGCGGTGATCGTCGAGCCGGTGGCGGGGTCGACGGGGGTTCTGATCCCACCGCCGGGATACCTCAAGCGCTTGCGCGAAATCTGCGACCGGTACGGCATTATCCTGATCTTCGACGAGGTGATCACCGGGTTCGGGCGGCTGGGTGCGCCCTTTGCTGCGGATTATTTTGGCGTGACGCCAGACATCATGATCACCGCGAAGGGGCTGACCAACGGTGTTATCCCTATGGGAGCCGTGCTGGTGTCGTCGAAAATTCACGACGCCTTCATGACCGGGCCCGAGCACCTCATTGAGTTTTTTCACGGCTATACGTATTCCGGCAACCCCATAGCCTCGGCGGCAGGTCTGGCGACGCTGGAGACCTATAAGCAGGAAGGGTTGCTGACCCGGGGCGCCGAACTCGCGCCCTATTGGGAAGATGCGTTGCATGCGCTGCGGGATGCGCCGCACGTTATCGATATCCGCAATATCGGGTTGGTCGGCGCGATTGAGCTTGAACCGATTGCCGGGCAGCCGACAAAGCGAGCGTTTGCAGCCTTTGTAAAAGCGTATGAACGGGGCGTTCTGATCCGGACGACGGGGGACATCATTGCCCTGTCGCCGCCTCTCATCGTCGAAAAAGCCGATATCGACCAGATCGTCGATACCATCCGCACGGTCCTCGGGGAGGTGGATTGAGCATGCAAGTGATCGAAAATGCCATTGCAGGCAAACGGGTTGTCTCATCGTCGGGACGCCGCGCTCCGGTCTATAACCCGGCCACCGGGGAACAGATTGCCGAGCTTCCGCTATCGCTGCCGACCGAGATCGATGCAGCCATAGCATCGGCCAAAGCGGCGCAGCCGGAATGGGGACATACGCCACCGCTGAAACGGGCGCGGGTGATGTTCAGGTTCAAGGAGTTGCTCGACCGCCACGCGGCCGATCTGGCACGGCAAATCTCGCGCGAGCATGGCAAGACCCATGATGACGCTCTGGGGGAAGTTCAGCGCGGCATCGAGTGCGTGGAATATGCCTGTGGCATTCCGGAACTGCTCAAAGGCACCTTCAGCCGCAACGCCGGGCCCGGCATCGATACCTATGATGACCGGCAACCGCTTGGCGTCGTCGCCGGGATCACGCCGTTCAATTTTCCCGCCATGGTGCCGATGTGGATGTATCCGGCAGCCATCGCCTGCGGCAACGCCTTTATCCTCAAGCCTTCCGAACGCGATCCGTCGGCGACGGTGTTCGCCTGGAACCTGATCATGGAAGCCGGGCTGCCGGAGGGGCTGCTCAACATCGTTCACGGTGACAAGGAGGCCGTGGACCATATTCTGGACCACCCCGACATCAAGGCGGTGAGCTTTGTGGGGTCAACCCCGATTGCCGAATATGTCTATCAGCGCGGCACCCGGGCCGGAAAGCGCGTTCAGGCCCTCGGCGGGGCCAAGAACCATATGGTGATCCTCCCCGATGCGGACCTGGATCAGGCGGCCGACGCTTTGATGGGCGCCGGGTACGGGTCCGCTGGAGAGCGCTGCATGGCGATCTCGGTTGCCGTGCCGGTTGGGGAAAAAACCGCCGATGCCCTGATCGAGCGGTTGAAGCCGCGGGTCGAGAAGCTCAAGATCGGCCCGTCGACTGACAGAGATGCCGAGATGGGGCCGTTAGTGACGGCGCAGCATCGCGACAAGGTGCTCGCCTATATCGATCAGGGCGTGAAAGAGGGAGCGCAACTCCTTGTCGATGGACGTGGCTTTTCATTGCAGGGCTATGAAGACGGGTATTACGTTGGCGGCACATTGTTTGATCGGGTGACGCCGGACATGACCATCTACAAGGAAGAGATTTTTGGCCCCGTGCTGTCCGTCGTCCGGGCGGGTGATTATGCGGATGCGGTGAAGATCGTCGATGGTCATGAATACGGCAACGGAGTCGCCATCTTCACACGCGATGGCGATGCGGCCCGTGACTTCGCCGATCGGATCGAAGTTGGGATGATTGGCGTCAACGTGCCGATCCCGGTGCCCGTTGCCTATCATTCCTTTGGCGGCTGGAAGCGGAGTCTGTTCGGCGATCATTCGATCTATGGACCCGAGGGTATACATTTCTATACGCGGCTGAAAACCGTCACCACCCGGTGGCCGGCGGGCATCAAATCGGGCGCCCAATTTACCTTTCCGACGCTGTAAGATTTTCAAGGAGTTTCAGAGCATGGCCAATCTTGGTGACAACCTCAGGATCAATGGCGACAGGCTCTGGGACTCGCTGATGGAGATGGCGAAAATCGGCCCGGGCGTGGCCGGGGGCAACAATCGCCAGACGCTGACCGACGCCGACAAGGAAGGCCGAGACCTGTTTCAGCGCTGGTGCGAGGACGCCGGGCTTGAAATGGGCGTCGACAGGATGGGCAGCATGTTTGCCCGCCGGGAGGGCACCGATCCCGACGCACTCCCCGTCTATGTGGGCTCGCACCTCGACACCCAGCCCACCGGGGGGAAATTTGACGGGGTGCTGGGCGTTCTTGGCGGGCTCGAACTGGTGCGTACGCTCAACGATTTGGGGGTGAAAACGAAACATCCGATTGTTGTCACCAACTGGACCAATGAAGAGGGCACCCGCTTTGCTCCAGCCATGCTGGCCTCGGGCGTTTTTGCAGGTATGCACGATCTGGACTGGGCTTACGATCGGGTGGATGCCAAGGGGCTGAAGTTCGGCGATGAGCTGCGGCGCATCGGCTGGGTGGGCGATGAGGACGTCGGCGCGCGCAAGATGAAGGCGCTGTTCGAGCTTCATATCGAGCAGGGACCGATCTTGGAAGCCGAAGGCAAGGATATCGGCGTCGTCACCCACGGGCAGGGGCTGTGGTGGCTGGAGGTTACGCTTACCGGAAAGGACGCGCATACCGGCTCGACGCCCATGCCGATGCGTCGCAACGCCGGGCTGGGCATGGCGCGGATGACCGAACTGGTCCACCAGATCGCCATGAGCCATCAGCCTGACGCGGTGGGCGCCATCGGCCATTGCGATTTCCATCCCAATTCGCGCAACGTTATTGCCGGCAAAGTCGTGTTCACCATCGATTTCCGCTCGCCGCATCAGGATATTCTTGATGCGATGAAAGCACGGTTCGAGGCCGAAGCGCCCAGGATCGCCGAGGAACTGGGCCTTGAGATGGGGATTGAAGTGACGGGGCATTTTGATCCCGTCACCTTCGACGCAAATTGTGTCGATGCGGTGCGCAATGCGGCCGAACGGCTGGGCTACTCGCATCGCGACATCGTCTCTGGCGCGGGGCACGACGCCTGCTGGGTCAACCGGCTCTACCCCACCGCCATGGTCATGTGCCCCTGTGTCGACGGGCTGAGCCACAACGAGGCGGAGGACATTTCCAAAGACTGGGCTACAGCCGGGGCGGATGTGCTGCTGCACGCGGTGCTGGAGAGCGCGGAGATTGTGGAGTGAGCGGGGTGCGCCTATATTGTAGGCGGTCGCCGCAGGAAGGAATGCTCCATGTCCACCGAAAACGTCGTCCTCGAACATTTGCGTGCGATCCGCTCGGCGCAGGATCGGCATTCGGACGATTTGCGGGAAATCAAGGGCCGGCTGGGGATACTCGAACAGCAATATGCAAACCTTTCGATCCGCGTGGATCGGATAGACGATCGCATGGCGCGTATCGAGAAGCGGCTCGAACTCGTCGAGGCCTGACTGTTCTAATTGAAATCGGAAATTTCCAGCGCCTTGCGATCTAACGCAAGAGCGATGAATGCTGCCGAAATCGGAGGGGAAACACAATGAGCACTGTCATCAAGGGCGGCACCATCGTCACCGCCGATCTCACCTATAAGGCCGATGTGAAAATCGACGGCGACACTATCGTCGAGATCGGCCCGGACCTTTCGGGCGACACTGTACTCGACGCTACCGGCTGTTATGTCATGCCGGGGGGTATCGATCCGCACACCCATCTCGAAATGCCGTTCATGGGCACCTATTCCAGCGATGATTTCGAATCCGGCACCCGCGCGGCGCTGTCGGGGGGTACCACGATGGTGGTCGATTTCTGCCTGCCCAATCCCAATCAGAGCCTGCTGGAAGCGCTATCGATGTGGGACAACAAATCGGGCAAGGCCAGTTGCGATTATGCCTTCCACATGGCGATCACCTGGTGGGGAGAGCAGGTGTTTGATGAAATGGAGGAGATCGTCAAAAAGGGCATCACCAGCTTCAAGCACTTTATGGCCTACAAAGGCTCGCTGATGGTCAATGACGATGAGATGTTTGCCAGCTTCCAGCGCTGCGCGGAGCTTGGTGCATTGCCGCTCGTCCATGCCGAAAATGGCGATATCGTTGCTGAAAAATCTGCCCGGCTGCTTGCGGAAGGCAATAACGGGCCGGAGGCGCACGCCTATTCACGTCCCGCCGAGGTGGAAGGAGAAGCCACCAACCGCGCCATCATGATCGCCGATATGGCGGGCGTGCCGCTCTATGTTGTCCATACCTCGTGCGAGGACAGTCATGAGGCCATCCGCCGGGCGCGGCAGCGCGGCATGCGCGTTTACGGTGAGCCGCTGATCCAGCATTTGATCCTCGATGAGAGCGAATATTTCGACAAGGACTGGGATCATGCGGCGCGCCGGGTGATGAGCCCGCCATTCCGCAACAAGAAGCATCAGGATTCGCTGTGGGCCGGGTTGGCGGCGGGTTCGCTGCAGGTGGTGGCGACCGACCACTGCGCTTTCACCACCGACCAGAAGCGCACCGGCATTGGCGATTTTACCAAGATCCCCAACGGCACCGGCGGACTTGAAGACCGGATGTCGCTGCTCTGGACGTTTGGCGTGAATACCGGGCGGCTGACCATGAACGAGTTCGTCGCCGTCACCTCGACCAACATCGCCAAGATCCTCAACTGCTATCCGAAAAAGGGCGCGGTTCTGCCCGGCGCGGATGCCGACCTCGTCGTCTGGGACCCGAAACGCAAGAAGACCATTTCGGCCAAAACCCAGCAATCAGCAATCGACTACAATGTCTTCGAGGGCTTCGAGGTCACCGGCCTGCCGCGTTTCGTGCTTTCACGCGGAAAGGTTTCGGTTGAGGAAGCGACCATGAAGCACGAGCCTGGTCACGGCCAGTTCGTTCCCCGCCAACCCAATATGCCTGTGAATACAGCGTTTTCGAAGTGGAAGGAATTGACCGCCCCGCGCAAGATCGAGCGCAGTGGGATACCGGTGAGTGGGGTTTGACCCATGAAGCGGGCGTATGGGAAGGAGTCCGGCCTCTCGTTTAAGGGAGAGACGGAGGAGGGACGGTGCTTGGCACCGGGCGAAGGGGCTGTTCTTTGAGTGACGTTGTATCAGCCAAAGGCCTTGGCCTTACTTTCGAGACTGCAGACGGACCGGTTCACGCGCTATCAGATGTCGATCTGACCGTTGGCAAGGGGGAGTTCGTCTCTTTCATCGGGCCTTCGGGCTGCGGGAAAACCACATTCTTGCGGGTGATCGCTGATCTGGAGCAACCGACAGCCGGGTCGATTACCGTCAATGGGACGAGTCCACAAGCGGCACGTAAAGCCCGGTCCTATGGCTATGTTTTCCAGGCGGCGGCGCTCTATCCGTGGCGCACAATCGAGCGCAACGTCGCGCTGCCCCTCGAAATCATGGGCTATTCCAGGGCCGAGCAGAAAGAGCGCATCGCCCGTACGCTGGAGATGGTCAACCTTTCGGGCTTTGAGAAGAAATATCCCTGGCAGTTATCAGGCGGCATGCAGCAGCGGGCGTCGATCGCCCGGGCGCTGGCTTTTGATGCCGATCTGCTCCTGATGGATGAGCCGTTCGGGGCGCTGGACGAGATCGTGCGCGATCATCTCAACGAACAATTGCTCGACTTGTGGGACAGGACCAACAAGACGATCTGCTTTGTGACCCACTCCATTCCCGAGGCGGTTTATCTCTCGACCAAGATCGTGGTGATGAGTCCGCGTCCGGGGCGGGTGACCGATATCATTGAATCCACGCTCCCCCGCGAGCGGCCGCTGGATATCCGCGAGGCGCCTGAGTTCCTCGAAATCGCTGCCCGCGTCCGGGAAGGACTGCGGGCCGGCCATTCCTACGAGGAATAGATCGATGGATTGGGTGCGCCGCTCCAATATCGTTCCGGTCGGCGTTGTGGTGCTTGCCATCATCGTCCTCTGGTACGCCTTTGCGATTGTGCTCAATGCGCCGTGGCAGCAATCGGTCTATGCGCGGGGCGAGATTGTCGACGTGCCGATCGGGCAATATCTAACCGATCTTTATTCCCAGCAGCGCCCGGTGCTGCCCGCGCCGCATCAGGTGGCGACGGAGTTCTGGAATTCGGTGTTCATGGCCGATCCTTCAACGCCGCGCAGCCTGATCTTCCACGCCTGGATCACCCTGTCCGCAACAGCGCTTGGGTTTGTTTTCGGAACGGTGCTGGGCATCGGGCTGGCGGTGTTGATCGTTCATAACCGGGCGATGGATCGCTCGCTGATGCCCTGGATTATTGCCAGCCAGACGATTCCTGTGCTCGCTACGGCGCCGATGATTGTGGTGGTTCTCAATTCCGTGGGACTGTCGGGGCTGATCCCCAAGGCTCTGATCTCAACGTATTTGTCGTTCTTTCCGGTGGTCGTCGGCATGGTCAAAGGGTTCCGGAGCCCGGAAGCCATTCATCTTGACCTTATGCGCACCTATAATGCTTCCGGGGCGCAACTATTTTGGAAATTGCGCTGGCCGGCAGCGGTGCCGTTCCTGTTTGCGTCGATGAAGGTCGGGGTGGCGGCGTCCCTCGTGGGAGCGATTGTTGGTGAACTGCCGACGGGGGCAGCGGGGGGCTTGGGATCGCGCTTGCTGGCGGGATCCTATTACGGGCAGACCACCCAGATCTGGGCGGCCTTGCTGATGGCGGCGGGACTGTCAGCGGGGCTGATCTTTTTGATCGCGGCTGTAGAGCGGTTCACCGGACGGGCCATGGGAGCGCCGGCATGAACAGCGGATGGATCATCACCGCGTTCGCGGTCTGGCTGGCGGGATGGGGGATCAACGAGGCGCTGGTCCGCGTCAGGACAAAGGACCGCGTGCTGGGGACGGCGATTAATGTGGCTGTGCCGCTGCTGTTCGGAGTGACGCTGGTGGTTATCTGGGAAGGGCTGGTGCGGGGCTTTTCGGTGCCAGCGGTCTTGCTCCCCGCGCCGTCGGTGATCTGGGCGCGTATCGTAGCGTCGCTTCCCAATCCGCTCTGGGCCGATTTTCAGCAGACGTTCCTGAAATCGGTACTGATCGGCTATGCGATTGGCTGTGGGTCGGCGTTTCTCGTTGGGATAGCGATCGACCGCTCGCCGTTTCTCAAGCGCGGGCTGCTGCCGGTGGGCAATTTCGTCTCGGCCCTGCCGCTGGTGGGCATCGCCCCGATCATGGTGATGTGGTTCGGGTTCGATTGGCAATCGAAGGCCGCGGTGGTCGTTGTGATGACGTTCTTTCCGATGCTGGTGAATACTGTTGCGGGGCTGAACGCAACGGGGGCCATCGAGAAGGACCTGATGCGCACCTATGCGGCGGGGTATTGGCAGACGCTGGCAAAATTGCGCTTGCCCATGGCCTGGCCCTTTATCTTCAATGCGCTCAAGATCAATTCGACGCTGGCGCTGATCGGTGCCATTGTTGCAGAGTTCTTCGGGACGCCCGTGGTCGGCATGGGGTTCCGGATATCCGCGGCCATCGGACGACTTCAGGTCGATATGGTCTGGGCCGAGATTGCGGTCGCCGCAATCGCCGGCTCGGTGTTCTACGGGGTGATTGCGCTTATCGAGCGCGCAGTCACCTTCTGGCATCCGTCGGTTCGAGGGGGACGGACGGAATAGCCTGAACAGCCCTGTCGCGTTCGGCAAAAACAAGAACAGGGTGAAGGCGGGGAGCAGGCCATGGCACTGGGCCAGGCCACACTCGCGCAACAAGGGGAAACGGCATTATGAAATCGCTTAGAATCATGGCGCTTGCAGGCGCATTCCTGATCGCGGGCACGCCGCTTCAGGCCCAGGACCTGTATCCCGTGACGTTCCAGCTCAAATGGGTCAACCAGGGCCAGTTCGCGGGCTATCTGGTGGCCAAGGACAAGGGCTTTTATGAAGACGAAGGCCTCAATGTCACCATCAATCCGGGCGGCCCTGATATTGCTCCTGAGCAGGTGATCGCCGGCGGCGGGGCGGATGTCATCACCACCTGGATGGCGGCTGGACTGGCGGCGCGCGAGCGCGGGGTTCCGCTGGTCAATATCGCACAGCCCTTTGCCACCACGGCGCTGGAATTCGTGTGCTCGCAAGAGAGCGGCATTCAATCGAGCGCCGACTTCCCCGGCAAGACATTGGGAGTCTGGTTCTCTGGTAATGAATATCCATTTTATGCGTGGATGGCCAAGCTCGACCTGCCCACCGATGGCAGCCCCGAGGGGGTGGAAGTGCTCCGTCAGGCGTTCTCGGCAGACCCGCTGCTGCAGGGGCAGGCCGATTGCATTTCGGTCATGCGCTATAATGAATACAAGCAGGTCCTCGACGCGGGCATTCCGCCCGAGAGCCTGACGCTCTTTAACTATGCCGATGAGGGTGTCGGGATGTTGGAGGACGGGCTGTACGTTCTCGAAGACCGGCTCAACGATGCGGCCTTTGTCGATGCCATGGCGGCGTTTGTCGTGGCCTCCATGCGCGGCTGGGAGTACGCGCGTGACAATCCGGAAGAGGCGGCCCAGATTGTTCTCAATAACGATATGTCCGGCGCGCTGATGCTCGACAGCCAGACCTATCAGGTCATCGAAGCGGCGGCCCTGGTTGGGAACAGCCCGGCTCTGGACATCGATGCCTATGAGCAGACGGTGGCGACATTGTTGTCGGCTGTCTCGGCGGAGAACCCGGCGATCACGGTCGAACCGGAAGGGGCTTATTCCTCTGTTGTCACCGATAAGATCGAGTGATGGCCTGCCGGTAGCGATTGCTGAGAAGAGGCGGAACCATCCGCCTCTTTTTTTGTTCGACCGTTGTATTTTGTCACTCCTAATTCGCGTGCAAACGCGATACAGCGGACGCAATATTATCTGCTTGTGCCGGATAGACGGCGGGCAGGAAATCATGGAAGCGGCAGACATGCGAGGCGCCTCTCCCGGCGGTGCCTCAGTGCGGTCCACAATTCAAAACGTTTTGGCTGAAGGCGGCCAAGCGGGTCACAGGAGTAATGACGATGGCCATCAAGGCGCTGGTCTGGGGCGAGAACATCCACGAACATCAGAGCGAGGCGGTTGCGGCGCTCTATCCGGACGGGATGCATACCCAGATCGCCAGACTGCTGGGTGAGGACAGCGAGATCGAGACCGCTACGGCCGTGCTTCAGGATCCCGAGCACGGCTTGACCGACGAGGTCCTGGCCCGCACCGATGTCTTGTTGTGGTGGGGCCATGCCGATCACGGTGCTGTGGACGATGCGATTGTGGAGCGGGTCGCCAAGCGCGTCTGGGAAGGGATGGGGCTGATCCTGCTGCACTCGGCGCATTTCTCGAAAATCTTCAAGCGGTTGATGGGGACGCCCTGTGCGTTGAAATGGCGCGAGGCGGGGGAACGCGAGCGGCTTTGGGTCGTCAATCCGCGCCACCCGATTGCCGATGGGCTGCCGGAATATTTCGAGCTCGAATATGAGGAAATGTATGGCGAGCCGTTCTCGGTGCCCGAACCGCTAGAGACTGTGTTCATCTCGTGGTTCCAGGGGGGCGAGGTCTTTCGCTCGGGCCTGACCTATCGCCGGGGTGCCGGGAACATCTTCTATTTTCGCCCCGGTCACGAAACCTATCCGACCTATCATGATGCCACCGTGGGCAAGGTGCTGCGCAATGCAGTGCATTGGGCCTACAACCCGCAGGGGCGCTACAGTGCGGTGCATGATGCACCCAACGTTCCGGTCGACAAGGCGCTTGAGCCGATCGAGGAGCGGGGCGGCAAGCTGCACAAGCCGGGCGAGGAAGGTTTCCGATAATAACTGTGTTGTTCACTCCAAATCGCGGGAGCGCCCTATGCGTCTTGTGATCCTCGGGACCGGCAACATGGCCGCCGGTCATGCCGCCCAATTTGCCGCCATCGACGGTGTGGAAATCGTGGCGGCCATCGATGTCGAAGTTGACCGGGCGGCGACGTTCGCCGCCAGCTACGACATTCCGCGCACCTTCGGCTCGCTTGACGAAGCGCTTGATTGGGGCGAGTTCGATGCGGTTACCAATGTGACCCCGGACCGCTTCCACCACCCGACCAGCATGCAGGCGATTGCGGCAGGCAAGCATGTGTTTTGTGAAAAGCCGCTGGCCACCCATTACGACGACGCGATCGAAATGGCCGAGGCCGCCGAGCGGGCAGGCGTGATCAATATGGTCAATCTGACCTATCGCAACGTTGCCGAATTGCAGAAATTCCGGGAGTTGGTGGATGCGGGCACCATCGGGGCGATCAAGCATGTGGAGGCGAGCTATCTGCAAAGCTGGCTGGTCGCCAAGGCGTGGGGCGACTGGCGGGTAGAGCCTACCTGGCTGTGGCGATTGTCGAAGGGGCACGGGTCGAACGGGACCCTTGGCGATATCGGTATCCACATTCTCGATTTTGCTGCCTATGGCATCAACTCGCCGGTTGAAAACCTGTTCTGCCGTCTCAAGGCGTTCGACAAGGCTCCTGATGGCCGAGTCGGGGACTATGTGCTCGATGCCAATGACAGCTTTGCGATGAATATCGAGTTTGGCTGTGGCGCGCTGGGGGTGATGCACGCAACGCGCTGGGCGTCGGGTTATCTCAATACGCTGCGGCTTCGCGCCTATGGCGAGAAGGGCGGGCTCGAAGTCCAGCACGGGCTGGATGGATCGTCCTTGCAGATCTGCGCGGGTGATGATGTTGAGCTGGCCCAATGGAAGCCGGTGCAGGTAGAGGCGGTGCCGACCAATTATCACCGGTTTGCCGACGCGGTGCGGACCGGAATCAACGGCGATCCGAGTTTCCGTTATGCGGCTGACCTGCAAAAAGTGCTCGATCTTGGCTTTGTGTCGGATGCCGAACGTCGCGAAGTTGCGGTGATCTGAATGGCAAACGCCCCGGCGCTCAGGCCGGGGCGTTCGTTTATCCTGCCTGTTGCCGGCTACTTGATTTCCGTAATCCGACCATCGGTGTAAGGCGTATAAACGCCGCCCAGACCGGCGATGTAATCGGCCAGAACCTGCTCAAGCGGGGGACCGAAATCATACGGATTGTCGCCATCGGCAAACGTGGTGTAACCATCGCCGCCGGCGCGGTTGAAGTCATTGGTGACGATGGTGTAGGTGGCGTCCTCATCGATCGGCACCCAGTCGTCGCCGTCACGCACCAACACTTCCAAGATGCGGCTGCCAACGGGCTCGGCCAGGGTGAAGGTGTACTTCATCCCCGCGACCTGCGGGAAGCGACCGGCTCCGTTTTCAACATCGCTGACCCCGTTTTCAAGGGCTTCGATGACGTCGGCTCCCGACAGATCGACGGTGGCCAGAGTGTTGGAGAACGGCAGCACCGTAATGACTTCGCCCATGGTGATCTCGCCGGCATCGATCGATGCCCGCAGGCCGCCACTGTTGGCAAAGGCAATGCTGGCGCCCTGTGACGCCACGCGGTCGAGCATCGCGTCGGCGACCAGGTTGCCCATCGAGCATTCCATGGCGCGGCAGATTTCCCGCGATCCCTCGATGACATCCGTGCTTGTGCCGATAACTTCGCTCATGACCGCATCGATCGGCCCTGCCAGATCGGCAAGCTGGGCGACGAAGCCGTCATTGGGATCGACCGAGGCATCGATGAGATAAGGGTCGCCTTCCGCCGAAATGACATTGCCATCGGCGTCCCATGTCACAGAGATAATGCCCAGATACTTGCCGTACTGATTGGCCTGGACCACCGGCACTTCCTGGCCCGCAGGGTTGGTCACCATGGTGGGATAGGGCCCGACAGCGGCGGCATCGGTATTGGACAGCAGGCTGTGGGAGTGGCCACCGACGATCACGTCGACCAGCGGCAGGGCGGCGGCGACCTCCATGTCTTCGTTATAGCCGATGTGGCTGAGGAGAATGATCTTGTCGATGCCCGCAGCGTCAAGGGCTTCGGATGCGCCACGGACATACTGCACCACGTCGAAAAATTCCACATCGCCAACCGATGCGATCTCGGGTGTGTCTTCGGTGGTCGCCCCGATAATGCCGATGCGCTCGCCTCCGACTTCGACGACGATCGATCCCTTGATCTTGCCGCGCAGGTCATCGGAGCGGCTGACATCAAAATTGCCACCGACGATGGGGAATTCGGCGGCATCTATGAACGCAGCGAACTCTTCGGGGCCGTCATCGAATTCGTGGTTGCCGGTGGCGACCACATCAAAGCCCATCTGATTGAAGAAATCCGCGACGACTTTTGACTTGTAGGTCGTGTAGTAGATCGATCCCTGGAAGTTGTCGCCAGCGGACAGCAGCAGCACGTTTTCGCCCTCGTCCTCAAGCCCGTTCCGCGTGTCGTCGATGATGGTCTTGAGCCGGGCAATGCCGCCAAAGCACTCACCGGCGGCGTCACTTTCGACGCTGCAATCAGAGTTGCTCCCGGTGATTGGATCAAAGCGTGAATGGAAGTCGTTGATGTGCAGGATATTGAGCGTGAAGTCCCCGTCCTGCGCATGGGCCGGGGCGCCGAGCCCCAGAGCCAATGCCAGCGCCGAGGCGCCAAGCAGCAGATGTTTCATTCCCTTGTTCCCTCTCATTGAAAAGCGTTGACCGCTTCCATCTCATGCCCTTGCGACGGAGAGATTACAGTGCCACGAGGCATGGGAGGCAAAGTCAAACACGTTTGATCAACGCTGGAAAGCAAGATTTTGACCGGGTGGTCAATTATGCCGGACCGCTTCGCGAGGCTGTGACCCGAAAGTGAGCGCGGGACGCTGTCGCATGAGGCGGGGGCGGCATATGATGAGCACAATGAGGAGAGACTGATCAGCATGACCAGGATCATAGTGCAGCCACAGGGGGAGGGGGATAAGCGCCCGAAGGGGAACCTTGTCAGGCGGCAATCAATCTGGACGCGGCTGACCCATTGGCTGTGGGTGCTGTGCCTGTTTTTCCTGCTGTTCACCGGTTTGCAGATCTTCAATGCCCACCCCAGCCTCTATGTCGGCGAACAGTCCGGGTTCGAGTTCTCCAACTCGGTGTTTTCGATCCACGCCGAGCGGATGCCGGACGGATCGATTGGCGGGTTCACGACGATCTTTGGCAACAAGTTCGAGACCACGGGCTTTCTGGGTTATTCCGGACCGGAAGGGCGCGAGCAGGTGCGTGGGTTTCCGCAATGGCTGACCATCCCGACCTATCAGGACCTGGCGACGGGGCGGGTCGTGCACTTCTTTTTTGCCTGGGTGCTGGTTGGGACCTTGGCGGTGTGGGCTTTGGCCAGCCTGGTCAACGGGCATTTGCGGCGCGATATCGTGCCGGGCCGGGCCGATTTGCGCGGGGTTCCCGGCGATGTCGTCCGTCATGCGCGGTTCCGGTTTGTGCGTGGGCGGCGGTATGGGCCCTTGCAGAAGCTGAGTTATTTTGTGGTTTTGCTGGTGCTGTTTCCGCTGATCATTCTGACCGGGCTGACCATGTCTCCGGGGATGAATGCGGCCTGGCCGTGGCTGGTGGATATCTTTGGCGGACGGCAGACCGCGCGGACCATCCATTTTGTCGTTATGGTGTTGCTGGTGCTGTTCTTCGTCATTCATGTGGCGATGGTGATCCTGTCGGGGCCGATCAACGCCATGCGCTCGATGATCACCGGGCGGTATCGGATCGATGCGGAAGAGGAGGAGCGGCCATGAGCGGATTGAGGATAAACCGGAGGCGGTTCCTGACCGCATCGGCCGCGGGTGTCGCCGCGACGACCCTCGTGGGGTGCGATCGGATCGACGCGGTGTTGCGGCCCGGGCATCCGGTGCGCGAGGCGATGGCTTCGGCCAATGGGCTGACGCTGGCAGCGCAGCGGACGCTGGCGGACCGGGAGGCGCTGGCCCGGGAGTTTTCCGAGAGCGAAATCCGTCAGGGCATGCGGCCCAATGGATCGACCAACCCAAACAGCCTCGAATATCTGATGGTGAGGCAGAGCAATTTCTCGTTGTACCGGCTGGCGATCGACGGGCTGGTGGATGCGCCGCAAAGCTATTCGCTTTTTGATTTGCGCAATATGCCGGCGCGCACCCAGATCACGCGGCACGACTGCGTGGAGGGGTGGAGCTGCATCGCCAAATGGACCGGCGTGCCTCTGTCGGCCCTGCTCGATGAGGTAAAACCGCGCGCGAACGCCCGCTATTGCGTGTTCTATTGCTACGACATCTATGGCGATGTGCCGGGCGGCGCACCGTATTATGAAAGCATCGACATGATCGATGCGCGCCACCCCCAGACGATCCTTGCCTATGGCATGAACGGGGCGGACCTGCCCGTCGCAAATGGGGCACCGCTGCGGCTGCGGGTGGAGCGCCAGCTCGGCTACAAAATGGCCAAATACGTCAAGCGCATCGAACTGGTCGAGAGCTTCTCCCAAATCCACGGAGGCAAGGGCGGGTTTTGGGAGGATTATGGCTATGACTGGTATGCCGGGGTTTAGGCGCTGACCGTATAGGGCTCGTCGAAAAAATACTCCTCCAGATTGTTGCCATCGCCGCCGCGATCCACGACCAGAAAATCGCCCTCCGCGTCCAGTGCGGTGAGCACGCCGTGCCAGACATTGCGCCGGAAACTGACGCCGATCCCCGGCTGGGTGCGGAACGCCAGCGGGGTGCCGGGCCTGTCGCCGATGTCGGGCGCAACGATCACCAGAAAGGGCCGCTGGTGCAGCGGCATGAACGCCTGACTGCCGAGGGGATGGCGCTCGACCATGGTGAGGGTGAGTGGCAGCGCATAGGGCTGGCCGCGAAAGATCGAGATCAGCGGTCGCCCGTTTTCGCCACCGATTTCGATGGCGGCGAGGTCGTGATAGCGCTCGGTCATCCCGTTATTGATGGGGTAATGATGGGCGCCCTCGGTGGTCAAAACCTCGCCAAACGGCGCGAAGGCCTCTTTGGTCAGGGGCAGTATCGAAAGGGTGCGGCTCATGGGCGGCCCAGCTTCATATGGCGGTTGACGTCCTTGTAGAGCAGGTAGCGGAACTTGCCCGGCCCGCCCGCGTAGCAGGCTTGGGGGCAGAAGGCGCGCAGCCACATGTAATCGCCCGCCTCGACCTCGACCCAGTCGCGATTGAGCCGATAAACGGCCTTGCCTTCGAGGACGTACAGGCCGTGTTCCATCACGTGGGTTTCGGCAAACGGGATGACGGCGCCCGGCTCGAAGGTAACGATGTTGACGTGCATGTCGTGGCGCACATCGGATGGATCGACAAAGCGGGTGGTTGCCCATTTCCCGTCGGTTCCGGCCATGGGGTAAGGCGCGATGTCGGTTTCCGAGGTGACGAAGGCCGAGGGCGTCTCGATGCCCTCGACGGCTTCGTACCGCTTGCGAATCCAGTGAAAGCGGGCGGGGACAGAGCCCGTGTTCTTGACGCTCCAGGAGGCCGAGGGGGGGATATAGGCATAGCCGCCGGGCGCGAGGGTGTGGTCGGTCCCCTCAAGGGTAAGGGCCACTTGGCCAGAGACGACAAACAGCACGCCCTGGGCTTGCGGGTCGGGTTCGGGCCGGTCGCTGCCGCCACCGGGTGCGACTTCCATGATGTATTGGGAGAAGGTTTCGGCAAAACCCGATAGCGGTCGCGACAGCACCCAGAGGCGGGTTTCAGACCAGAACGGCAGGTTGCTGGTGACGATATCGCGCATCACGCCCCGGGGGATTACCGCATAGGCTTCGGTGAACACCGCTCTATCGGTGAGCAATTGCGTCTGGGGCGGATGACCGTCGCTGGGCAGCGCGTAGGGGTTTTGCATCGTGTCTGCTCCCTGTTGGTTCTTTGACCTCTTGTGTTGTTGATAGCGCACAATTGCGGGAGAGGACATGGGCGCTTGGCGGACGTGCGTGCGGGCACGCCAATTTTCCCGCAGGCTGGAAAGCCCCGGGCGATGCTGGAATGAACGGCATGGGGCGATGAACGCTCCGCACGATTTTGTTTAGTATGAAGCGATCATCGCCCCACGCGTCCGGGGTTTTGGGCCTGGTCGTCCACTGAGGCTGGGGCCAATCCCCGCCGGGTTTCCCCGGTTCACCCGCGGCCGTGCCGTGGGCTGGCACTCGGAACGTTTCTGCCTTCGCTGACGCGACCGCCAACGAACCCGAACCGACCCTGCCCAAACGTTCGTTGCGCTTGCGTCCATGTAAGCGGGGTCGTGAGGAGAGTATGGGGGAGATTTTGGGTGCGGGGATAAGTGGAGGGGTGGGAGCCGTGAGGATGGAGTTGCTGGCGCTGCCGGTTACTGGATCCCGGATCAGGTCCGGGATGACGCGGCGTGGGGAAGTGTAGTGTGTCAGGCTTTGCCTTGGGTTGAGGTTGGAGACTCAGCGCCCCCTCATCCGCCCCTTCGGGGCACCTTCTCCCACGAGGGGAGAAGGGGGCTGGCGGAACGCCGAGTTTGAGTCCTGAACAGTTGAGGCTCGATCTGCAGCCTGAGCCAATCACCAGCGTGTCATCCCGGGCGAAGACCCGGGATCCAGTATGCGCCAGGGGTGAGGAAAGAGCGCAGGCGCCGCGAGGTGCGCTGAAGTTCAGCGCGCGCGGCGGTGAGCGAGGATGCTCAGCGCACCCCTCATCCGTCTCGCCCTGCGGGCGATCCACCTTCTCCCTCAAGGGGAGAAGGGAAGTGCGGCAGCGGTGGGGATGGGGCGGCGTGGGGATGGAGGGGGCGGGCGGTTGGCGCTAGAGCGTTTCCAGCAAAAATGGACACCACTTTACGGTTCAGAAACGCGATAAATCAAAGACTTAGAGCTCCTGTTTTGATACCATCAAAACAGGAGCTGCGCTAGGTGAAGAGGGCTTCGAGGCGGAGTTGGGCGATGCGTTCGACCTGGGCGCAGGCGGTGGCGAATTCGGTGGGGCGGTCGTTGTCGATGCGCTGCGTGAAGGCGGTGAGGATAGAGGATTTGGTGTTGTCGCGCACAGCGATGATGAAGGGGAAACCGAACTTTTTCACGTAGCGGGTGTTGAGATCGGTGAAGGTGGCGCGCTCCTTGTCGGTGAGGGCATCGAGACCGGCGGAGGCCTGTTCGGCGGTGGAATCGGCGGTGAGCCGGCGGGCGGCGGCGAGTTTGCCGGCGAGATCGGGGTGGGCGCGGAGGACGCCGAGGCGCTCGTCGTCGCTGGCCAGGCGGAACTGGTTGCGCAAGGCGAAATGGATGCCGAAGGCGCTGTCGTGGGTGGGGCCCAGTTCAGCGTCGAAGGCGCGCTGGGCGATGAAAGGTGAATGCTCGTAAATGCCGCCAAAGACCGCCATGAACTGCTCGACGTCCATCAGGGACGGGGCCAGTTTGGGCGGGGCGTAGGGGTGGCGTTCGGCCCAATGGCGGGCGATGTCGATGCGGCGGGGCACCCAGACCTTTTCAAAACCGGCAATGTAATCAAGGAAACGCCGCAGACCCTCGACGCGGCCGGGCTGGCCGACAAGGCGGCAATGCAGGCCCACGCTCATCATCTTGGGATTGCCCTCCTGGCCTTCGCGATAGAGGCAATCGAAACTGTCTTTGAGGGCGATGAAGAAATCCTCGCCATTGGCAAAGCCGGACGGGGTGACGAAGCGCATGTCGTTGTTCGACAGCGTATAGGGGATGACGAGTTGCGGCTGGGCGCCATGTACGCGCCAATGGGGCAGGTCGTCATCGTATGTGTCTGAAACATAGGCAAGATCGCCAACTTCAGAGACGAGGTCGACAGTGTTGACCGAGCAGCGACCGGTGTACCAGCCGCGCGGGCGGGAGCCGGTGGCGATGGTGTGCAGGCGGATCGCTTCGGCAATCTGGGCGGCTTCCTCGTCGCGCGGCATGTCCTTGTGCTCGACCCATTTCAGCCCATGGGAAGCGATTTCCCAGCCAGCGGAGAGCATGGCTTCGACCTGTTGCGGGGCGCGCATGAGGGCGGTGGCGACGCCATAAACCGTCAGGGGGAGTTCCCGTTCGGTAAACAGCCGATGCAGGCGCCAGAAGCCAGCGCGCGCGCCGTATTCATACATGGATTCCATGTTCCAGTGGCGGGCGCCGGGCCAGGGGGACGCGCCGACGACATCGGCGAGAAAAGCCTCGGAGGCGGCGTCACCATGCAGGACGCTGTTTTCGCCGCCCTCTTCGTAATTGAGCACGAACTGGACCGCCACATGGGCACCGCCGGGCCAATCGGCATGGGGCGGATTGGGACCGTAACCGGCGAGATTGCGGGGATAACGCATGGCAAGGCTCCAGAAAAGTGCATCAATCACGGGGAGATAGCATAGACACAAAAATTTGGACCATGTGGTAAAAATTTTTGTCCTTCCCCCTTTCGCGGGGCGGAGTTTGGGCCGATAGTTACACGATATCTGATTGCGACTGGGAGGAAGCATGAACGAGATTGGGCGGCTGACGACACATGTGCTCGATACCGCACATGGCAAGCCGGCGGGGGGAATGCCTATCGAGCTGTTCCGCGTTTCGGGAGGGGAAACCTCCCTGATCAAACGCGTCGTGACCAATGCCGACGGGCGGTGCGACGCGCCGATGCTGGAGGGGGACGCGATGGCGGCGGGCAGCTATGAACTGGTGTTTCATGTCGGAGAATATTTCAGCACTTTCAACGGGTTGAAGACTGATTTCCTCGATGTGGTTCCGGTGCGGTTCCAGATTGCAGCGCCCGCAGAGCACTATCACGTGCCCTTGCTGGTGTCCCCTTATGGCTATTCTACCTATCGGGGGAGCTGAAATTGGAACCCCGCAACGCTATCCGCTTCTATCTCAACGATAATCTTGTGGAATTGAGCGATGTGGAGCCCGACCGCACCCTGCTCGATTTCCTCCGCATCGACCGGAGCCTAACAGGCACCAAAGAGGGGTGCGCCGAGGGCGATTGCGGCGCATGCTCGGTGATTGTTGCCCGGAAAATGGATGAAAATCTGGACATTCGCACGGCAAATGCCTGCATCATCATGCCGGCGATGCTCGATGGTACCTATGTGGTGACCGTAGAGCACCTTAAGGGGAAGGACGGCGGGCTGCATCCGGTGCAGCAGGCCATGGTGGACTACCACGGGAGCCAGTGCGGATTTTGTACGCCGGGGTTCGTGATGAGCCTTTATGCGCTGTGGCTGGCGCAGCCGTCGCCGAGCGTTCCAGCGGTGGAAAAAGCGTTGCAGGGCAATCTGTGCCGGTGCACCGGCTATGCGCCGATCATTCGCGCCGCGCAGGCGGTGACCGACTATGGCGATGTGATCGACGATGCGCTCAACACCGAGCGGGCGGAGATTCTGGCCAAGCTTGCGGCGCTGGGGGATGGCCGCCGGGTGGTGGTGCGGGGGGCGCGTGGGGAAACGATCATCCCCGCCGATGTGGACGATCTGGCGGCGGTGCTCGACGAACGGCCCGAGGCGACTGTGATCGCCGGGGCCACCGATGTGGGGCTGTGGGTGACCAAGTTCATGCGCGAGATCGCGCCGGTGGTCACCATCGGGCATTTGATGCGCGACATCACGGTGGCGGACGGGCGGATCGAGATCGGGGCGGGGGTGAGCTATTCGCGCGCCTTTGCCACGATGGCCGAGCATATCCCGCCGATGGGAGAACTGATCGACAGGATCGGGGGCGAGCAGGTGCGCAATATGGGCACGATTGGCGGCAACATCGCCAATGGCTCGCCGATCGGCGATACGCCGCCGCCGCTGATTGCGCTGGGGGCCAGTATCACGTTGCGCAAGGGCAGCGCGCGGCGGGTGGTGCAGCTGGAGGATTACTTCATCGACTACGGAAAGCAGGACCGGGCCAAGGGGGAGTTTGTGGAAGCGATTTCGGTGCCCGTGCCGGGGAAGAACGATATTTTCGCCATTCACAAGGTCACCAAGCGGCGCGACGAGGATATTACCGCAACGCTCGGGGCATTTTGCATTTCGCTCGACGGTGGCACGGTGACCGATGCGCGGATCGCCTATGGCGGGATGGCGGCGACGCCGAAGCGGGCGCGGGCGGTGGAGGCGGCGCTGATCGGCCAGCCATGGACGATGGAGACGGTCGAAGCGGCGATGGAGCGGTTTGAGGAGGATTACGCGCCGCTCAGCGATTGGCGCGCCAGTGCGCAATACCGGATGCTGGCGGCGAAAAACCTGCTGATGCGGGTGTATCGCGAAAGTGGCGGGGAGCGGGCTAGGATCGTGCGCCATGAGGAGGCTCGGGGCAGCGCAATGCCGGAGGGGTTGCAATGACGGCACTCGATGCACGGCCCGCCATTCGCGGCGGGGTTCACGTCTCGCAAAAGCACGATTCCGCACATAAGCACGTGTCGGGCACGGCGGAATATATCGACGACATGCCCGAGCCGGCGGGAGCGCTGCATGCGTATCTGGGCCTGTCGACGGTGGCGCATGGCACCATCGTTTCGCTCGACCTCGATGCGGTGAAGGCTGCGCCGGGGGTGGTGGGCGTTCTGACGGCGCGGGACATTCCGGCCAGCAACGACATTTCCCAGCCCGGAAAGCATGATGAGCCGGTGTTTGCCGATGGCATCGTCGAGTTTCATGGCCAGCAGATTTTTGCCGTAATCGCGACCAGTCGCGAGGCGGCGCGCCGGGCGGCGGCCTTGGCCAAGGTCGAATATGGACCACTGCCTGCCATGCTCGATATCGGGGCGGCACGGGAGGCGGGCGGCACTGTGGTGACCGACCCGATGAAGCTGGAACGCGGCGACGTGGCGGCGGGACTGGCCGGGGCGCGGCACCGGATTTCGGGCTCGATGGACATGGGCGGGCAGGAGCATTTCTATCTCGAAGGCCAGATCGCCATGGCCATTCCGGGTGAAGATGACGAGGTGACCGTTCATTCCTCCACCCAGCACCCGAGCGAGGTGCAGCATATGGTGGGGCATGTGCTGGGGGTGCCCTCGAACGCGGTCAATATCGTCGTGCGCCGCATGGGGGGCGGATTCGGCGGCAAGGAAACCCAGGGCAATCTGTTTGCCGTGGTGGCTGCTGTTGCTGCCAAGCGCTACGGGCGGGCGGTGAAACTGCGGCCCGACCGCGACGACGACATGGTAATGACCGGCAAGCGTCACGATTTCCGCGTCGATTACGAGGTGGGGTTTGACGATGAGGGCCGGATCGAAGCCGTCGATGCGGTGTTTGCAGCGCGGTGCGGATTTTCCGCCGATCTGTCCGGTCCGGTGACCGACCGCGCGCTGTTTCATGCGGACAACGCCTATTATTATCCCAATGTGCGGCTGGTTTCGCAGCCGCTGAAGACCAACACCGTCTCCAACACCGCGTTTCGCGGGTTTGGCGGGCCGCAGGGCATGGTGGGATGCGAGCGCTGGATCGAGGACATTGCCTATGCGCTGGGCAAGGACCCGCTTGATATCCGTAAGGCCAATTTTTACGGCGAAACCGACCGCAACGTGACGCCCTACCACCAGACGGTGGAGGACAACATCATCGCGCGGCTGGTCAACGAGCTTGAGGAATCGAGCGAGTATCGCCAGCGGCGCGAGGAGATCATTGCCTTTAACCGCGAGCCGGGGGTGCTCAAGCGGGGCATTGCGCTGACGCCCGTGAAATTCGGGATCAGCTTTACCCTCACCGCCTTCAACCAGGCGGGGGCGCTGGTGCATGTCTATCGCGACGGCTCGGTGCATCTCAATCACGGCGGCACCGAAATGGGGCAGGGGCTGTATGTGAAGGTGGCGCAGGTGCTGGCCGACAGCTTTCAGATCGACCTCGACAAGGTGCGGATCACGGCGACCACCACCGGCAAGGTGCCCAACACCTCGGCGACGGCGGCTTCGTCGGGCTCGGACCTCAATGGTATGGCTGCCGCTGACGCCGCCGAGCAGATCAAGGACCGGCTGGTGCGGTTCGCGATGGAAAAATTCGACGTGCCCGAGGACGCGGTGAGCTTTGAGCCCAATTGCGTGCTGGTGGGCAATCAGCGGCATCAATGGGCCGATTTCATCGACATGGCGTATCTGGGCCGGGTGCAGCTTTCAGCAGCGGGGTTCTACAAGACGCCGGGCATCCACTGGGACCGGGCGGCGGGCAAGGGCAAGCCATTCTTTTACTTCGCCTATGGCGCGGCGTGTTCGCAGGTGCTGGTGGATACGCTGACCGGGGAATACATGGTCGAGCGGACCGATATCCTGCACGATGTGGGAAAGTCGCTCAATCCGGCCATCGATATCGGGCAGATCGAGGGTGGGTTCGTGCAGGGGATGGGCTGGCTGACCACCGAGGAATTGTGGTGGGACGACAAGGGGCGGCTGCGCACCCATGCGCCCTCGACCTACAAGATTCCGCTCGCTTCGGATGCGCCGAAGGTTTTCAACGTTAGGCTGGCGGATTGGTCGGTGAGCAAGGTACCGACGATCCGGCGCTCCAAGGCCGTGGGTGAGCCGCCATTCATGCTGGCGATGTCGGTGCTGGAAGCGCTGTCGATGGCGGTGGCCAGCGTTGCCGATTACCGCATTGCGCCGCGGATGGACGCTCCGGCCACGCCCGAGCGGGTGCTGATGACGATGGAACGGCTCAAGCGTGCGGCGGCTGCGGTGTGAGGGGCCATCACCAAAGCCGGCGGATACATATAGGCCGCGCCCCCCTCATCCGACCGCTTCGCGATCACCTTCTCCCACCAGGGGAGAAGGGCAGTTTGGCGCCAGCGCTTGCTCAAAACGCCCCCTTCTGCCCTGGTGAGAGAAGGGCCGGGGATGAGGGGGGAACTGAGTTGGCAGGGGGATACCCCGCATGAGCGTAACCCCTCTTCAGTTGCGCGATTTTCTTGACCGACACCCTGAGGCGGTTCTCGTTGAGGTGACCGAAGCCAAGGGCTCGACCCCGCGTGAGGTGGGAGCGTGGATGCTGGTGACGCCGGAGGCTGAAATCGGCACGATCGGCGGCGGGCAGCTTGAGTTTCTGGCCATGGCGCGGGCACGTGAGGCGCTCGAAAGCGGGGAAGCGGCGGCGGCGCTGGATATTCCGCTGGGGCCGGAAATCGGCCAGTGCTGCGGCGGACGCGTGGCCATCGGGATGCGCGCGCTCAACGACGATGTGGCGCGCGGGCTAAGGGCAAAGGTCGAGGCGGACTATCGGGCGCGGCCACATGTCTATGTGTTCGGCGCGGGGCATGTGGGCAACGCTTTGGGCAAGGCGCTGGCGTTGTTGCCGGTGCGGGGATTGCTGGTGGATAACCGGGCGGCGGAAATCGCGCGGGTGCCGGTGGGGGTGGAAGCGCGGCATGTTGCCGTGGCCGAGGCGCTGGTGCGCGAGGCCCCGCCGGGTTCGAGCTTTGTGGTGATGACCCATGATCACGGGCTGGATTTTCTGATTGCCGCCGAGGCGCTGACGCGGAACGATGCCGCCTATGTCGGCATGATCGGCTCGAAGACCAAACGGGCGACGTTTAAAAGCTGGCTGCGCGACATGGGGTACGATCCGGCGCTGATCGGTCGGCTGGTGCTGCCGGTGGGCGGGGCCGAGGTGCGGGATAAACGGCCCGAGGTGATCGCGGCGCTGACCGCGGCGGAGCTGCTACGGGCGATAGCGGATTGGGGGGCGGACGGGACGGTGTGAGGGGGCTGCGGTTGGGGCGGATGCGGGGGGAGGGCCGAAGCGCTGCCGGTTACTGGATCCCGGATCAAGTCCGGGATGACAGGGTGGGAGTTGGGGGAGCGAGGTGGATCGCCGCGGTGGGTGGTTGAGCGAGTGTGATGGTGGTGGAGACTGGGGGCTGGGCTGGTGGGTGGAAGGGGCCGGTGATGGAGAGGATTGCGTGGGGCTAAGCAGGTTCGTTGGATGGGACCGAAAGTGGCGGCACAGCTCCGATGTCATCCCGGGCGAAGACCCGGGATCCAGTAACCGGCAGATGGGGTGATGGGGGATTGCGGTGGCGGGATGGGGCGTATGGCGGAGCGGTGGTGAGAAGACGCGAGCGCTGAGTGTACTGGATCCCGGATCAAGTCCGGGATGACAGGGTGGGGGTTGGGGGAGCGAGGGGGATGACAAGGTGGGGAATGACGGGTGGCGCGTAGGGTGAGCGGGGGTGATGGGGCGTGAGTGGGTTAGGTGTGCAGGTTTTTCTAGGGCGGATGGATAGATGACGGACTTTACGCTGTTTTGGGAATGGATGGCTTTTGCGGTGCGCTGGACGCATGTGATCGTGGGGATCGCGTGGATCGGCTCGTCGTTTTATTTCATCGCGCTCGATCTGGGGCTGCGCAAGACCGACACCCTGCCCAAAGGGGTGCTGGGCGAGGAATGGCAGGTGCATGGGGGCGGGTTTTACCACATCAACAAATATATGGTGGCCCCGCCGAACCTGCCCGAGCATCTGGTCTGGTTCAAATGGGAGAGCTATTCGACCTGGCTGACCGGGTTCGCCATGCTGATCATCGTCTATTACGCGGGGGCCGATCTCTATCTGATCGACCGGAGCGTGTTCGACGTCGATGCGCCGATGGCGATCACCATTTCGCTGGCGTCGCTGGCGCTGGGCTGGGTGCTCTATGACCTCTTGTGCCGCTCGCCGCTGGGCAAGAGCCAGAACGGGTTGATGGTAATCCTGTTCGCCATTCTGCTGGTGATGGCCTGGGGCTATAATCAGGTGTTCACCGGGCGGGCGGCGTTCCTGCATATGGGGGCGTTCACCGCGACCATCATGTCGGCGAACGTGTTTTTCATCATCATCCCCAACCAGAAAAAGATCGTCGCCGCGATGAAGGCGGGGGAGGCGCCCGATCCGGCGTTGGGGGCGCAATCGAAGCAGCGCAGCGTGCACAACAATTATCTGACGCTGCCAGTGCTGTTCTTTATGCTGTCGGGTCACTATCCGCTGGCGTTTGCCACCCAGTACAGCTGGGCCATCGCCGGGCTGATCTTTCTGATCGGGGTGCTGATAAGGCATTTCTTCAACACCATGCACGCGACCGGGCGGCGGGAATACTGGACGTTTGCGCTGTCGCTGATGCTGTTTTTCGGCATCATCTGGCTGTCGTCCTTTCCCAAGGTGAGCGGCGAGGCCGGGCCAGCGGGCCGGCAGGCACAGGCGTTCATGGCCGATCCGCATTTCGCGCAGGTGTCCGATACGGTGATGGGACGGTGTGCGATGTGCCACGCCAATGAGCCGTTCTGGGAGGGAGTGGCGCTGGCGCCCAAGGACGTAAAGCTCGACACGCCGGAGAGAATCGCCGAGCACGCTCGGGAGATCTACATTCAGGCGGGGCGCTCCGATGCGATGCCGCCGGGCAATGTGTCGATGATGACCCAGGATGAGCGGGAGCTGATGGTGGTGTGGTATCAAGCGGTGACGGGGGAGCGGGGCCTGTGAGCGGAAAAATCCTGCGCGGACGGGTGCTGACCTTTGTTTCCGAACCGACGGGGCCGGACGATCACGCCAGCTATCGCTATATCGAGGACGGGGCCGTGGTCATCGACGCGGGGCGCATCGTTTCGGTGGGCGAATGGAACGACGCGCTCAAACTCGCCGCGCCGAAGGCCGAGGTGATCGACCATCGGCCGGGGCTGATCGTGCCGGGCTTTATCGATACTCATATCCACTATCCGCAAATGCAGGTGATCGGGTCCTACGCCAAGGACCTGCTCGAATGGCTCAACACCTATACGTTCATCGAGGAACAGCGGTTTGCCGATGCGAGCCATGCGGCGCGGATTGCTTCGGCCTTTTGCGACGAGCTGGTGCGCTATGGGACGACCACGGCGGCGGTCTATTGCACGGTGCATCCGCAATCAGCGGAGGCGTTTTTCGCCGAGGCGCAGCGGCGCGATATGCGCATGATCGCCGGGAAGGTGATGATGGACCGCAATGCGCCCGAAGCGCTGTGCGACACGCCCCAGCGCGGCTATGACGAGACGGTGGCACTGCTGGAGAAATGGGACGGGGTGGGGCGGCTGAGCTATGCGATCACGCCACGCTTTGCGCTGACTTCGACACAAGAGCAGATGGAAATGAGCCAGGACCTGGTGCGGCGGTTTCCCGATGCGTATGTGCAGACCCATGTGAATGAGAGCATCGGCGAGATCGAATTCGCGCGCGAGCTCTATCCCAACATGATCGACTATCTGGGGATTTATGAGCATTACGGCTTGCTCGGGCCCAAGACATTGCTGGGCCACTGCATCCATATGAACGACCGCGAAATTGCTGCGATGTCGGAGACGGGAACGGTGGCGGTGTTCTGCCCGACATCGAACCTGTTCATCGGCTCGGGGCTGTTTGACCGGGCACGGATGATGGCGGGCAATGTGCGCATCGGGGTTGCGACCGATGTGGGCGGGGGCACCAGCTTTTCCATGCTGCGCACCCTCGATGAGGGTTACAAGGTGCTGCAATTGGGTGGGCAGCGGCTGTCGCCGATCGAAAGCTTTTTCATGATGACCCTGGGCAATGCGCGAGCGCTGTCTCTGGAACACACGATCGGTGTGCTGGAGCCGGGGGCAGAGGCCGATATCGTCGTGCTCGACGCACATGCGTTGCCGCATATGGCGCTCAAGATGGAACGGGTGGAAACGCTGTCCGAGGAATTGTTCCTGCTCCAGACCTGCGGCGATGACCGGGTGGTGGCGGAAACCTATGTCGCGGGCGAGGCGGCGAAGGCTCGGCTGAATTAGTCTTTTGCTTCTCCTCCGGGGGATGGATGCCCGGCGTGTGCGAAAACCACCTTCGCTGTCGATAGCGGAACCTCTGCGCACCTTTCTCCCCTTTTGGGGACGAGGGGGCTTCTGGGGCAAGGTCGCGGTGGGGGCGCCAAAATAACCGCAGCCTTCCCGCATGGCGGAAGTGTTTTGCGCAACGGCTTGGCGGAGCGCGGTCGGACCGCTATCGATCTGGAAATGATAAGGAGTTTCCCATGGGCAATTATGTGATCCGGTCCGGTTTGCAGATCGATGCCGTGTTGGCCGATTTCATCGAGCAAGAGGCGCTGGCCGGGCTCGACGTGGCCTCCGATACGCTCTGGAACGGATTTGCGGGACTGGTTTCGGCCTATATGCCGGGCAATCGCGAATTGCTCGATATCCGCGACGCGATGCAGGCGCGGATCGACCATTGGCATCGGGAGAACGGGCCGGTGGCCAACGACCCGGCGGGGTATGAGGCGTTTCTGCGCGAGATCAGATATATCGAGGACGAGCCGGAGGATTTCCGGATCGAAACCGAAAATCTGGACCCGGAGATCGCCACGCTGAGCGGACCGCAGCTGGTGGTGCCGGTGTCCAACGCCCGCTATGCGCTCAACGCCGCCAATGCGCGCTGGGGCAGCCTGTATGATGCGCTATACGGCACCGATGCGATTTCGCGCGAGGGCGATCTGGCGCCGGGGGCGGGATACAATCCGGCGCGCGGGGCCGAGGTGTTTGCGCGGGCGGCGGGTTTCCTCGACGAGGCGTTTCCGTTGCTCGGGGTCAAGCATGGTGAAGCGACGCGCTACGGCGTGGACGAAGCCGCCGATGGCGCGCGGCTGGTGATCGAAACCCCGGACGGACCGGCGAAGCTGGCCGATCCGGCAGCGTTTGTCGGCTATGCCCGGGATGGCGAAAAACTGCGTATCCTGCTGCGCCATCACGGCTTGCATATCGAACTGGTGATCGATGCCAACCATCCGATCGGCAAGACGCATCCGGCGCATCTGGCGGATGTGATCGTGGAAAGCGCGCTGACCACGATCCAGGACTGCGAGGATTCGGTTGCGGCAGTCGACGCCGAAGACAAGGTCGGCGTCTATCGCAACTGGCTCGGGCTGATGAAGGGCGATCTGGAAGACACCTTTGAAAAGGGTGGCCGGACGGTAACCCGCAGGCTCAACACAGATCGCAGCTATACGGCGCCGGATGGATCGGCGCTGACGATGAAGGGCCGCGCGCTGATGCTGGTGCGCAATGTGGGGCATTTGATGACCACCGATGCGGTGCTCGATGCCGACGGCGTGCCGATCGGCGAGGGCGTACTCGACGCGCTGGTGACGACGCTGTGCGCCATGCACGACCTTAAAAATCGCGCCAACTCGGCGGCGGGCTCGATCTATATCGTCAAGCCCAAGATGCACGGGCCGACCGAGGTGATGTTTGCCTGCACGGTGTTCGGAGAGGTGGAAAAAATCCTCGGGCTGCCGCACAACACCATCAAGATCGGCATCATGGACGAGGAACGCCGCACATCAGCGAATCTCAAGGCCTGCATCCATGCGGCGCGCGAGCGGGTGTTTTTCATCAATACCGGGTTCCTCGACCGTACGGGGGACGAAATCCACACCTCCATGGAGGCGGGACCGGTGCTGCCCAAGGATCAGGTGCGCTCGGAGCGCTGGCTGGCGGCCTATGAGGACCGCAACGTGACCATCGGCATTGCCTGCGGGCTGCCGGGGCGGGCGCAGATCGGCAAGGGCATGTGGGCAAAGCCCGATGACATGGCCGACATGATGGAGCAAAAGATCGGCCATCCCAAGGCGGGGGCCAATTGCGCCTGGGTGCCATCGCCCACGGCGGCAACGCTGCACGCGCTGCACTATCACCAGGTGGATGTGTTCGAGGCGCAGAAGCGCCGGCACAATGAGCCGATTCCGACGCTGGGCGAGCTGTTTTCGATGCCGGTGCTCGATCCGGCCACGCTGACGGGGGAGCAGATCCAGCGCGAACTCGACAACAACGCGCAGGGCATTCTGGGCTACGTGGTGCGCTGGGTCGATCAGGGCGTGGGGTGCTCCAAGGTGCCCGACATCAACGATGTGGGCCTGATGGAAGACCGCGCCACCTGCCGGATTTCCTCGCAGGCGATTGCAAATTGGCTGTGGCACGGGGTGACCAATCAGGACGCGGTGGTGGCCACCTTCACGCGCATGGCCAAGGTGGTCGATGAGCAGAATGCGGGCGATCCGGCCTATGAGCGGATGAGCGACGACCCGGAAGCTTCCATTGCGTTTCAGGCGGCATTGGAACTGGCGCTGCGCGGCACCGAACAGCCTTCGGGCTATACCGAGCCGATCCTGCATGCCAAGCGGGCGGAAAAGAAGGCGGCGGAGTAGGGGCGTTGTTGCTTGGCGTGGGCGCGGTGTTTCCGCTGGGGGCGGGGGCGGGGGCGGGGGCGGCGAC